>Ga0209514_10000270_pt1 | contig 113085 bp, 89 predicted proteins | sample Subgrocontami58m_FD_187452 | JGI IMG/M metagenome (GOLD analysis project Ga0209514, IMG submission 187452) | Subsurface groundwater microbial communities from S. Glens Falls, New York, USA - GMW37 contaminated, 5.8 m (SPAdes) (version 3) | ecosystem: Environmental > Aquatic > Deep subsurface >... | reverse complement strand
CGATGCAAGATTTTCAGGATCGTCAAGGATGTTTATCGGGGCAAACACAAAAACTACTCGCTGACCTGGAATTTGGTGGCCGCATTGGTCAACTTGAGATATGGCTTTATTTAGGAAAGATATCTAATAGCGTCAAATCGCAATTTAAAAACAAGTTAAGCAAATGTTTGGTAAATCCTCACATCCCTGCAAACCGTTTAAGCGGATTTGATTGTGCTTATAAAATTAAACTGCGCTCGGCAGGGTATCGGCTGGTTTATGAGGTTGATGACCAAGATGTGATTGTTTTTGTTATTGCCGTGGGCAAAAGGGAAAACAATCATGTGTACGATAAAGCAATGGATAGAAAAAGCTAGGCTGCCTGTGATTCAGTTTTTTTGTGGTATGCCTGCCGCCTCCCAATATTAATTGTGCAACCGATATATACTTCGGGGTTTCTGTGCAGGACGAGGTTTGCAATTTCGTCCTTACTTTTTCAACTTATTCGTAAAAACGTAAAAGCTAAGGAATGGGCAATAAACCCATTCCGGCAATTTGTTACCGCTTCCAAATATCCACAATATTGGTAAAGTCATCCGTCCACGGCTTCATATCAAAATACAGTGGCATTTTTTGCCAATCGCCTAACAGGCTAGCTTTTAACGGCTCCAAGGTTTCCGCTCGGTTCGCCAACACCACCCAATCGGTCGCCACGACTAGGGGCTGTTCTTCTTGAGGTATAAATTCTTCAATCAACGCCGCCAGATGCAGGTTTTCGGCGTGGATGGACAGGACTTTTTTTAGCATCAAATGGCGGTTGGTGATGTGGAAAGCCAAGATGCCGTTGGGTTTGAGCTTTTGGAAATACAGCTTCATAGCCTCTTCGGTGAGCAAATGCGTCGGTACGGCATCGGAGCTGAATGCGTCCATGACCAGCAAATCAAAACTGTGGTCGGGTTCTTTCACCAGTGATAAGCGCGCGTCGCCGATGCTCATAAGCGCGGTTCTATTGCATTGGCTCAGGTAAGTGAACCAGTGCGGGTCACTGGCAATGTCCACGACTAACGGGTCAATTTCATACAACGTCCACTGTTGCCCTGGTTTGCTGTAACACGCCAACGCTCCCGCACCTAAACCCACGCTGCCGATGCGCCAGTTCTGGTCAACATTATCGTACGCTTTAAATAATTGCCCCATCGGCCCAGGACGGCTGTAGTAAGTCAGCGGGATGGTGCTTAAGTTGGCGGCGAGACGTTGTGCGCCGTGTTTGGTGGTGCCGTGGAACAATTCCCGATAAGTTTCCGGTTGGCCTTGTTCGTCGGTCAAAGTGCTTTCACGCACGGCGAGGACGCCAAAGAAAGTGCGGTCTTGGAACAAGGTGCGCGATGACAAGCCATGTACGCCCAACGCCAAGAAAATAATCGCGCCAGCGGATAAGGCAAACATCGCAGGTTGTTTGCGGAAGAAAAAAATCACCAATGTCAGCACCATCAAGCTGATGGCGATAGCATCGAAATAATCCAATAAATTGCCGACACTGACATACAGCACCAAACCGATAGCCACCAGCAGGGCAGGTGGCAGCAACTGCCATAAAACGCGTTTTTTGATGGCCAAACCAGGGCGCAGCAACAAGGCCGCGACGATCATGATCGGGTATTCGTAAATGCCGTTAAAAATGAATGGCGCGACAAACGTATTGAACATGCCACCCAACATACCCGCAAACGACATGATCAAATAATAGCGGGTCAGATGCTGGGTATTCGGACGCAATTTCGCCAGTTCGCCGTGGCAGACCATAATCGCGAAGAAAAACGCGATAACGTGCAAAATCAAATACATCCAATACGGCAAATCCGCCGGATTGATGAAGGCATAAGCGATGAACGGCACCAGGAAAATCGGCTGGATACGCACCATCCACGGATGGATGGCGTCATTCCATTTCGAAAACACGATGATGAACGACAGCAAGTAAACGGTCAGCGGGATAACCCACAACAGCGGCACGGAGGCTATATCGGTGCTGATGAAATTGGTTAATCCCAATAACAAACTAGATGGCACTAACGCCAAAGCCAGCCAATGCAGTTGTGTGGTGTAGGGGATTTTGTCAGCGGTTTCCGTGTTGGTTTGCTGCGCCGTGGCGGTGTGGCTTTTCCAGAGCACCGCCGCGCAAGCAGCGATCAATACCCCCAGAATGGCATAGCCGACGCTCCAGTCGGTTTGCTGGGCAGCGAGGCCGATATTGGGTTCTAAAATAAACGGATAGCTCAATAAGGCCAATAAGCTGCCCGTGTTGCTGGCGGCATATAAAAAGTACGGGTCGTGGCTGGAATGGTGGCCGATTTGCGCGAACCATTTTTGGATCAGCGGCGCGGTGGTGGACAAGACAAAAAACGGCAAGCCAATCGCCAAGCCTAAGGTCGATAACAGCCAAAAAGTCGGGTCGCTTTCGGTCGGTGGGGAAATGGTTTCCGGCAAACCGACAGGCAAGGCAAACACGCTTAACAAAATAATCCCGGCATGGACGGCGATTTGCTGGGTCGCATTGAAGCGGGTCGAGAGCGTATGGGCGTACAAATAACCCAAGAACAAGATGGTTTGGTAAAACACCATGCAGGTGTTCCACACTGAGGGCGAACCGCCCAGCAAGGGCAACAACAGCTTGCCGAACAGAGGCTGCAGCACAAACATCAGTGACGCGCTAGTGAACAAAGTCACCGCGAACAGCAAAATCAAGGAGATACGACGGTCAGTAGGTTGTTCAGGCACAGAATTCATGGGTGTTAACTCGCTAATGTGATGCGCCCATGATAAAGCATTGCGCTTTTGAAAGTAAGTTTACTGCGGGATAGGGTTCGGCAGGCTAGATTTGGCGGTTTGGGTTGGCCATGGCGGAGGTGGAAAGGATAGGCAAAAAAAGCAGGGGTTGCTGGCATTGCACCAGCGACCGCCTGCAGAGAGGGGATTATTTCAAGCCCATACAGTTCGCATAGTAAGTGACCGTGGCGGACCAGTCAGAGAAAACACCGATGACGCCCACGTCTTTAGCGAGCACATCCAGCATCACCATGGTGTCACCGTCAGTTTTGATCCCGTTAGTGACGGATTGGTAGTAATAGCCGCCGCCGTCTTTCAACAGGCCAGAGCGTTCCAGTGTCCAAGTGATGATTTTTAAGCCGGCCGCTTTGAGCGCTTTTGCATAATCGGATGGGACGATTTTGTTTTTTGCGTTAAGCGTTACCAGTGCCCAAGTCGGTGGGGCGACGATTTTCACGCCTTGCGCAACCAAACCAGGTATTCTTGCCGTCGCCGCCACCACATCTTCAGGTGTGTTTAAATCTTCCAGCGAAACCGCGTGTTTGCCGAATTCAGGTTCATTGGCGATCCAGTAGAGTATGTCATTGACGTTAAAAGATTGTGCCCAAACGCTTCTAGGGTCGACACCGGCTTCCTTGTATTCATCAAGCATTTTTTGGGCATACATTTCTTGCGTCATGCCATCGAATGGCATGGGCACAAGCGCTTCTTTCAATTCGGGGGTCATGGAAACCCTCAGCTTTTTCGCCAAGGTGATGAATTCTTTATGGCTTAATACCGTGCCATTGCCGGCATAAGTGTCGGTACGGAAGCTTGGTGTGCCTTTTAGGTAGTCGGCCACTGTTTTGGCTTTGGCATTTGCGCCGTCCATTTTGCCTTTCAAGGTCTTAAATTCGGCTAAGGTGATGTCGCTGGTGCAGCATTGGACATTTGCGAAAGGGGTGGCGCTGCCCATATCGGCAGGCACTGAACATTTTGCCGCTAACGGTGTTTCCATGATGTTGGTGGTTGTGTGCAGGTCACATTGCGAGTGGCGGCAAACCAATTCTTTATCTTTGGTGAAGGTCACGTCACATTCCAAGATGCCTGCGCCCATTTTGGCGCCGGCTTCAATGGATTGTTTGGTTTCTTCGGGAAATTGTAATGCGGCGCCGCGGTGGCCTATTGAAAACCTGGTTTTGTAGAAAGGGCCGTTAGCGCATTGTTTTAAAGCTTTTTTCAGTGCGCTAGGGGCCATGTCTTCAACTAAGAAAAATGGTCTTGGCCCTAACTGGACCCTTTCGTCGGCAAATGTTGCCAGTGGTGACAAGGTGGCGACAACCGCTGCCGCTGCCAACAAAGTTTTAAGGTAACGCATGATATTCCCCCAATGATCAGGTTGATAAAAGTGTTGGTGGACTTAAGTCCACTCACTACTTTACCTAGCCATTAAGTCGTTATTGTGTCGGCTGTGTTGCCGTTTTATGACAGGGTTGTGATTTAGGGCATAAAAATGACACACCTTGCCGCCGATTTATGGGCTATGCCGGCGGTGTGTCCGCCCCAGATGGCCGGTGCCAATACGGCAAAGGGATTGGACAATCCTTGATGTGGGTTTTATAGGGTTATTAACGCAACATTGCCTAGCTCGGAAGAAAGGTAGGGAGGCAGGCAGCGGCTTTTTTTCAAGATAAACTATAAGAAATTGGTTTTAAATTGCTTTTTTGGTAATCTAGCCGAAAAGCATTGTTGGGCGGAGGGCTGCATCAGGTTAGACTTTAATGTTTACCTTTGTATTTATAAGCCATTTACTTAACGGGTGGCAAACTGAAGGCCGTTATAATTGGGTTGAGGTTGTGTCCATAGAATTAATCATAACAACCCTTTTTGGAGAAATTAGGATGGCAACTCTATCCCGCTTCATGCTTGTTGTTGGCGTGTCTTTGCTCGGCGGTTTTTTTAATTTAAATGCCGAGGCCAGCATCGTTTCCACGGTTTTGTCCTCACCTATAGTTGTCAATAATGATGTGGTAGGGTTTGACGTTGATAACGATGGTTTTGATGATTTGCACATCGACCATCTATCCGGCACTAGTTTTGACGATGGGCAAACGGATACCGATGTTTTGGTTTATGCGACATACGGGGTCGCCAATGTCTATACGGGCGGGCTATTTGCGGATAATTTCACCTTGCCTTTTTCTTTGGGCAGCGTGATTGATGCGGCATCAAGTTTTGATTCATGTGGTTGCGGTACCGTGGCGGCTTCCAATTATTTTGATGTATTTGAAGGTGTGCGCACAGGAAATTTCGGATATTGGGCTAACGGGGGTGCGGACTCTAGCACATGGCCAGGCTTGGATCAGGGCTTTCTGGGTTATCTGGGCTTTGCGTTCGATTTTGCTGATGGATCCCTTCATTACGGCTGGGCGCAAATTGGGGTTAAGGCTTACAACAAGGACGATTTGTCCTCCTTCGAGGTCAGTGTGTATGGTTATGGCTATGAAACTCAGGATGATGTGGGGATTGGTGCTGGCTATCTTCCTGAACCAAGTACCCTGGCATTGTTTGCAATTGGCGCCATTGGCTATTGGCCACGTAAAAACCGTTTGCTTTAGTCTATTTTCCCGCACTATGGCCGTTTAAATAGGCTAATTGCGGGTTCTTGGGCTTGTCATCGCTTCCCTTCCATTTCCGTCATCAGCTTTTTGATTTGGTTTAACACTTGTTTTTGTTGTTCCGCAGGCAGACGGTTAAACCCTTCTTCGAAAGCCTTTAAATCATAAGCCGTATCCCCTGCGTTTTCCGCTGTAGCTGGGTTCGCAAGATTAATACGGCAATCTTCCAAAACTTGCTGGATCGGTTTTGTGGCGCCTTCCAGTGAAATTGCCCCAGACAATACCTTTCGGGTCATTGTGGTGACCCGGACGAAAATGGTTTCTTTCCCTATTAAAATATCATCAATAATACGCTGGGCATGATCCTCCGTATAACCTTTGCGTTTGGAATCAGGGAAGGTTTTCATTTGCAGTGGTACAGGCGTGTTTTGGTCGATTTGATAACTAAAATCAAACGCCCTGCCTTGGGAGGCGATCAGGCTTTCGGTATTGATATTGACCCGCAACTGTTTATCCTTGCAAACAATCTCTAATCTGATGTCATCATAAAGGTCACGGCGTGGCAACGGTGATGACGCGAAGCTGTAAGTTTGGTTGCTTAGCCGGTCAGTTTCCTGTTGATAATTCCAAGCATTTACAGCATACAGGTTGCCGGAGCTAGCCAACAAGGCGATGAGCGCAAAGGTTTGGGGATGGTTTTTCAAAGGGGATTTCATTTTTTCTCCACAACAACTTTTTTGTTTAGATGCCAGATAAAGCCGCCCATGCTTAAGCCGTTTATGACCAGTCATTTGAAATTCAACGGAACGTTTGGTTAGCTATATGATATTAATATAACCCTAATGATTGCGAAGACGTATCGAAAAGCAGATTCATCTATGCCCACTGAACATTTCGACCCCATCACAACGCCCTTACGCCCTGGCGTAAACCTGATAGAAGCCAGTGCCGGGACGGGCAAAACATATGCGATCGCCATGTTGGTGTTGCGTTTTGTTGTGGAAAACAACGTCAATATCAAAAATTTGCTGGTGGTCACCTTCACCAAAGCGGCGACCGAAGAACTAAAAGAGCGCATCCGTAGCCGTTTGGCGGAAGCCAAGCGGGCGGTGTCGGGCGATCCCAACGCCGACCCTGCGGTCGCCACTTGGCTAGACCAGATTGACGTGGCGCCTGAAGATGCCAAACAACGCTTGGTGCTGGCCTTGCTGGACATCGACCAGGCGGGCATCTTCACCATACACGGTTTTTGCCAGACCGTCCTGCATCATTACGCCCTGGAAAGCGGGCAGTTGTTCGATGCGGAACTGACGGGCGATTTGGCGAACATCAAACAAGCGTGCGCCGATGATTTTTGGCGGCAACAGATGGCGCGCCCGCTCTGGGATGTGGCGGTGCTGACCGCGCAATTCAAAACGCCGGACGCCTTGCTCGGCAGCCTCGCCGCATTCCCTAGTGCGGGACTAAGCGCCAGCACGCGGATACAAATTTATCCTGACAGTTGTGGCCTTGATGAAGCCCTGGCGGCATTCAAACACTTGGCGGAACAGGCCCAAGCTGTTTTGGACACAACGGCGGGCCAGGTGCGCCAGGCATTTGCCGAAGAAAAGTTCAAAGATAATTACCGGATTATGTTTGAAGGGCATTACCTAGCCTTGTCGGTTTGGTTACAAGGCCATAGTTTTGACATTCCCAGTGCCGGAGCTTTTGAATTGTTAAGCAAAGACGGCTTGCTCGACGCTTTGCACGGCGGCAAATTCCGCGCCACCAAAACCCAATCGGGTTTGGAGCGCAAACTCGACTATCTGGCGAAGCTCAACATCAACACCCAGGTTTTCGACAGCTTAGCCGCCGCTTACGCGCAAATCCCGGTTTTGTTCCGGCGTTTGTTGTTGGAAACTTTGCGCGTGGAATTGGACAAGCGTTTGTTGCAAATGAATGTGATGTCGTTTGATGATTTGATCAGCCGCCTCGCCGAAGCCCTGCAAACCGAACAAGGCGCGTTGCTGGCCGGCGCGTTGCGGCAGACTTACCAAGCCGCGTTGATTGATGAGTTTCAGGACACCGATGACAGCCAATGGCTGATTTTTTCGTCGATTTTTGCCACCACCGCACAAGATGGCGCAGAACCCCGCCCGTTCCTGTACCTGATTGGCGACCCGAAACAGGCCATTTACAAATTCCGCGGCGCGGACATTTACTCGTACCTGGCCGCCCAACAACAAGCCGAACACCCGTACACGCTGGGCAAAAACTGGCGCTCGCATCCGCGTTTGGTCGCCGCCGTCAACACCTTGTTCCAACGCGAACAGGCGTTTTTGCTCAACGGCCTGCATTTCCATCCGGTCGGGGCGGGCAGGGCGGACGGCAGCACCGCCTTGCATTGGGACGACACCGCCATTGCGCCGATGGTGATCTGGCAAGTGCCCGAAAGTGATGGCAAATCCGGTTACTGGACAGCAGGCAAAGCGGCGCAAGCCATCCAGTATTTCGTCATCCAAGAAGTCGTGGCCTTGCTTACGGAAAATGTCCGCTTCCAACCCGGCAATACCCCGATACAGGCTAAAGACATCGCCATTTTGGTCAGGACTAACCACCAAGCCCGCGATTACCAAACTTTATTGCGCAGCGTGGGTGTGCCATCGGTCATCAACAGCACCGAATCGGTGTTCGCCAGCCAAGAAGCCGCCGATTTGTATATTTTATTGGAAGCCCTCGCCAATCCAGGCGACACGGCTTTGCTCAAACAAGCCCTGACCTTAAGCTGGCTAGGTTTGGACGGGCAAGCCTTGTACCAACTCAGTCATAGCGAAACCGAGCTCGACCAATGGCTGTCGCGGTTCGCGGGTTATTACCAAGATTGGCAAAGCTCAGGCTTGATGGCGATGTTGATGAATGTGTTGGAGCGCGAGCAAATCCGTCTGCATATCTCACAAACGGTCATGGCGGAACGGCAGCTCACCAACTTGCACCATTTGCTGGAATTGCTGCAACAAGCCGTGCTGGATGAACATCTGGGGGTCACCAAAACCTTGGATTGGCTACGAGCCGCCATTGCCGGGGCGGGTGGTGACGAAAATGAACAATTGCGGCTGGAAAGTGATGAAGATGCCGTGAAAATCGTCACCATGCACCGCTCGAAAGGATTGGAATACCCGGTGGTGTTCTGCCCGTATTTGTGGCAACGCAGTGACAGGCTGTACAGCGAGAAAAACTTGCTCACTTGTCATGTCGACGGACGGCTGCGGGTGGATTTAGGTTCCGGTTTGTTTGAGCAACACCGGGGACAAGCCTTATACGAAGAGCTCGCCGAAGATTTGCGGGTGTTTTATGTCGCCGTGACCCGCGCCAAATACCGTTGCTATGTGGCCTGGGCGAATGTGCGTTCCGAAGCGGACCCCAACGAGTCGGCAATGGCGTGGTTATTGGATTTTGCTGCCGCCGATTTTGCCCGGCAACAAGCCGTGTTACGTGATTTGGCAACCGCCGCACCCGAAACTTTTGCTTATCGGTTATTGGATTTGGCAGACGCGCAAGGCATTACGCCGCTGCGCCCACTTTCCGTCACCACCACAACGCTGCAAGCCCGTACCTTGCAACGCTCGTTGTACACGCGCTGGCAGATGAGCAGCTACACCGCCTTGTCCGCGCTTAGCCACGCCGACACGCCAGAGTTGCCGCAAGACAAGGCCCGCGAACCCGCCGCCGAACTGGCCGAAAAATCCGCCACCGAACTGCCGCGCGGGGCGCATACTGGCAACGTCGTCCATGATTTGCTGGAAAACAACCGCTTCGCCGACTTGGCACAGCGTGTGGACATCAGCGTGCAACGCGACCAAGCGTGTTTGCGCTACGGCTTGGTTATGCCTGCGCCGAATCTGCTGGAAGACTTGCTGCAAGTCGTGGTCAGAACACCTTTGTCTATAGGTGAGCCGGCGTTCTGCCTGATGAACATTCCGGAAACGCAAGCCTTAAAAGAAATGCCGTTTTACCTGTCCATGCAGGATATGGATGCCAGCCACATCAACCGCATCCTAGATGGTTCGCCCGCTTACCAACCTTTGGGCAGCAAGCAGATGTGCGGTTTTTTGACCGGATTCATTGATTTGGTCTGCACCTATCAAGGCCGTTTTTATGTCATGGACTATAAAACCAACGCCCTACCTGATTATGCGCCCGCCACCTTGACCGAAGCGATGCGCGAACATAACTACGGTTTGCAATACTGGCTCTATACCGTTGTTTTGCACCGTTACCTGCAAACCCGTGTGCCGGATTATGATTTTGAAAACCACTTTGGCGGTGTGCGTTATTTGTTCGTGCGGGGGATGCAAGCTGAGGTGGCGATGAGCGGGGTTTATGAGGATAGGCCGGATATGGCGCGGGTTGAGGCATTGGCCCGCTTGTTGGGAGGGCGGTAATGATGGAAGAAGCACGGTTTACCCGTCTCGACACCGCTTTCGCCCGTTTCCTTAGCCAACGCAGCCGTTTGGACGGGCAAGCCAAGCAACGCTTTGAGCAAGTGCTGATGCGTTTGTCTTACGAACAAAACCAAGGCCATAACTGTATCGCCATTGAACCGGAAGAACAGGCGTTGCTATTGGCTTCGGGGCTTGCCGATGGGGTAGGTGGCTTGCCGCTGGTGGTTGAGCAGGGCCGTTTGTATTTGCAGCGTTATTGGGACTATGAGCAACATTTGGCGGAGCAACTTAAGGCGATGATGGATGGCCCGCTAATACGGCAGCTGGACAATCTGGATGGCTTGCTCGATAGGTATTTTTCTAAAACTTCGGAAGCCAGGGATTGGCAGCGCGAAGCCGCAGAAGTGGCGGTCAAGCAGCCGTTCAGCATTATCACGGGCGGCCCAGGCACGGGCAAAACCACGACGGTGGTGAAAATCCTCGCGGTGTTGCAGGAGTTGGCGGTGCAGCCGTTGTTGGTTGCCTTGGCGGCACCGACAGGTAAGGCGGCGATGCGTCTGCAAGAATCTATCGGGCAACGCAAGGCGGATTTGCCTTGTCCTGAGGACATCAAAAAACATATCCCCGAAACCGTGACGACCTTGCACCGCTTGTTGGGAGCGAGGCCACCGTCACCTTATTTCCGCCATCATGCGGGGCAACCGCTGATTTATGATTTGGTGGTGGTCGATGAAGCGTCGATGGTCGATTTGGCTTTGATGGCTAAGTTGGTGGATGCCTTGAAACCCAATGCCCGTTTGATTTTACTGGGCGATAAAGACCAGTTGGCATCGGTGGAATCGGGTGCGGTGTTGGCGGATTTAGTCGCCGCTTTGCCGGATCAGGCCTTGGAATTGCAAACCACGCACCGTTTTGGCGGCGTGATTAAGGCTTTGGCGGATGCGGTCAACCAGCAGCAAACCGAGGTGGTGTGGCGGGTGTTGCGGCAAGGCGATGCAGCCTGCGGGTTGTTGGAAGAAGATTTGATCGCCTATGCGGCGCTGCGGCATAGCGGCTATTTGCGTTTGCTGCAAAAAGGCGCGGGGTTTACGGAAATATTCGCCGAATTCAGCCGCTTCCAGGTGTTGTGCGCCAACCGCCAAGGTAAAAACAGTGTCGCCGACCTTAACCACGGTGTGGAGCAAAAGTTGGTCGGACAACGCTTAATCCAACTCTCCGGTTTGTGGTATGTCGGCCGGCCCGTGATGGTGACGCAAAACAACGCGGCCTTGCATCTCTATAATGGCGACATTGGCATTTGCCTGCCGGATCAGGAGCAACAAGGTAAGTTGATGGTGTTTTTCCAACGCCCCGATGGCAGTGTCAAAAAATATCTGCCCGCCCGCGTGCCGCATTGTGAAACGGTGTTTGCCATGACCATCCATAAAAGCCAAGGTTCGGAATTTGACGAGGTGCTGATTGTGTTGCCGGAGGTGATGAATCCGGTGTTAACCAAAGAATTGCTGTACACGGCGATTACGCGGGCGAAGCGGAGGGTGAAGCTGGTCAGCGGGGCCGATGTGTTGGCGCAAACCATTGCCCAAAAAGTGGCGCGGGTGACGGGCTTGGTGGAAAAATTCCAGATGGAAAACTAATGTCCACGAAAAGCACGAAACTTAAAATTTTAGCCATCTATGATTTGATGGTTGTACAAACATGACTTTTCCGCATCGCCTTGTTGGTGTTTTTTCGTGCTTTTCGTGTCTTTCGTGGACAAATCCTATCAATCGGCAAGCATCGGGTTTTGGTGGCGATAAGGTTTCTGGCTGGATAGGGTTTTATGACTTTATAATGCCGACATTTTTTTAAAATAAGTTTGGAGAATAATTGTGCAAGCGGATGTATTGGCGACAATTTTAAGAGGGGCGGACGAAGTTCTGGTGGAAGCGGAACTGGTCAAAAAACTGGAAGAAGGCAGGCCGTTAAGGATTAAGGCGGGTTTTGACCCGACTGCGCCGGATTTGCACTTAGGGCACACGGTGCTGATCAACAAGCTCAAGCAATTCCAAGATTTGGGCCATGAGGTTTTGTTTTTGATTGGTGACTTTACGGGCATGATAGGTGATCCGACCGGCAAAAACGTCACCCGTAAGCCATTGACCCGCGAAGCCGTGTTGGCCAATGCCCAAACTTACCAGGAGCAGATTTTCAAAATCCTCGACCCTGACAAGACGCAGGTGATGTTCAACTCGACGTGGATGAACGCCATGTCGCCAGCGGAACTGATCCAACTGGCCGCCAAGCATACCGTGGCACGGATGTTGGAACGTGATGATTTCAGCAAACGGTTTAAAGGTGGCCAGCCGATTGCCATCCATGAATTTTTGTACCCTTTGATTCAAGGCTATGATTCGGTGGCGATGAAAGCCGATGTCGAATTGGGCGGCACTGACCAAAAATTCAATTTGTTGATGGGGCGGCATTTGCAGGAAATTTACGGGCAAAAACCGCAAATCATCCTCACCATGCCGATTCTCGAAGGCCTGGACGGCGTCCAAAAAATGTCCAAATCCTTAAACAACTATGTCGGTATTGCCGATACGGCGGACGATATGTTCGGCAAGCTCATGTCCATCTCCGACGAATTGATGTGGCGTTATTTTGAGTTGCTCAGTTTCCGGCCTATGGCGGAAATCAACCAATGGGCGCAAGAATGCAAGGAAGGGGCAAACCCGCGCAATTATAAAGTCAAATTAGCGCAAGAAATCATTGCCCGCTTTCATGATAAAGCCGCCGCCGTTAAGGCGCTGGAAAACTTTGAGGCAAGGTTCCAGCGTGGTGCGATACCTGATGATATAGAAAAAATGGAATTGACGGTTGCTGGTGATGGCTATGCCATCAGCAATATATTAAGGGATGCAGGCTTAACGGCAAGTACCTCCGAAGCGATACGCATGATAAACCAAGGTGCGGTGAAAATAGATGGTGAAAAAGTCTCTGATGCTAAGCTTGAGATTGCTGTCAATACTGAACACGTCTATCAGGTAGGCAAACGTAAATTCGCTAAGATAAAAATAAGCGCATTGGTATAATTTATTTTCCATCATAAGGTTAAAACCACCGGCTTTAGCCAGTTAGCTTTAGCTGCGATAATATGCGACAAGGAGGTGAAGAATGGAATACAGATATGGGAGTCACACGGTTTATCAAATTGAATACCACTTTGTATGGGTGACAAAATATCGTTACAAAATTCTGAAAGGAGAAATTGCAGAACGGGTTAGGGAATTGGTTAGACAGACCTGTGAAGCCTTTGAAATTCGTATTATCAGTGGGGTGGTTAGCAAAGACCATGTCCATATTTTAGTAAGTGCTCCGCCGAATATGGCACCTAGTGAAATCATGAGAAGAATCAAAGGCCGGACGGCGAGTTACCTGTTTGAAGAGTTTCCACATTTGAAAAAGCGTTACTGGGGCCAACATTTTTGGGCACGCGGCTATTTTTGTGCCACAGTCGGGCAGATGACGGAAGAGATGATCAAACAATATTTGGAACATCATTTTGAGTCTAATCCAAATGATAACTTTAAAATGGAACCCGATTAGACGCGTCGTTTAGGCGACGCGTGTCCGGACTTTCAGTCCGTAACTCAAACCACCAGCTTTAGCTGGTGGTTGTTTAGTATAAACAATAAGTTGCAATATGGTTCTTGTTAGCTGGGTAGGTATATTTAAAATAAATTCAGAAACTGTTTGACGGGCGGATTATTTTGGGTATAATAGTCGGCTCTTCACGGTGAACGTGAAGTTGGGGGCGGCGGAGGCCGCCCGGCACGGCGGCGGGTTTGGGCCATGCCGCCCCGGGGCAAGGCTCCCGGGGCCGAAAAAAAGTTTGACAGGTTGTTTTGGATCTGTATAATAGTCCGACTCAGCTGGCGCGAAGCGCCAACGCTCTTTAACAAGGTGGACCGAAACAATGTGTGTGGGCGCTTGCGGCGGCGGTTTGTGTATACAAACAACCGGCACAAGGCCACGCGCCAATCGAAGATTGCGCTGGGCGTTTTGCCGGGCCAAGATTGGCCGCTTGTCTCATTAAGCGGCAAAACTGATTGAAACTGAAGAGTTTGATCATGGCTCAGATTGAACGCTGGCGGTATGCTTAACACATGCAAGTCGGGCGAGTAGCCTTCGGGCGAGAGCGGCGGACGGGTGAGTAACGCATAGGAACCTGCCCCGTAGTGGGGGACAACGTGGGGAAACCCACGCTAATACCGCATACGCCCCAAGGGGGAAAGCGGGGGACCTTCGGGCCTCGCGCTATGGGATGGGCCTATGTTGGATTAGCTAGTTGGTAGGGTAAAGGCCTACCAAGGCGACGATCCATAGCTGGTCTGAGAGGATGATCAGCCACACTGGGACTGAGACACGGCCCAGACTCCTACGGGAGGCAGCAGTGGGGAATATTGGACAATGGGCGCAAGCCTGATCCAGCAATACCGCGTGTGTGAAGAAGGCCTGAGGGTTGTAAAGCACTTTTAATGGGGAGGAACCCCTGCCGGCGAACACCCGGCAGACTGACATTACCCATAGAAAAAGCACCGGCTAACTCCGTGCCAGCAGCCGCGGTAATACGGAGGGTGCAAGCGTTAATCGGAATTACTGGGCGTAAAGCGTGCGTAGGCGGCCCGTCAAGTCAGATGTGAAAGCCCCGGGCTCAACCTGGGAACGGCATTTGAAACTGGCGGGCTAGAGTTTGGGAGAGGTAAGTGGAATTTCAGGTGTAGCGGTGAAATGCGTAGAGATCTGAAGGAACACCAGTGGCGAAGGCGACTTACTGGCCCAAAACTGACGCTGAGGTACGAAAGCGTGGGTAGCAAACAGGATTAGATACCCTGGTAGTCCACGCCGTAAACGATGCCGACTAGCCGTTGGCCCCAATTATGGGGTAAGTGGCGCAGCTAACGCGATAAGTCGGCCGCCTGGGGAGTACGGCCGCAAGGTTAAAACTCAAATGAATTGACGGGGGCCCGCACAAGCGGTGGAGCATGTGGTTTAATTCGATGCAACGCGAAGAACCTTACCTACCCTTGACATCCAGTGGATTCGGCAGAGATGCCTTAGTGCCTTCGGGAACACTGAGACAGGTGCTGCATGGCTGTCGTCAGCTCGTGTCGTGAGATGTTGGGTTAAGTCCCGTAACGAGCGCAACCCTTATCCTTAGTTGCCAGCGGGTCATGCCGGGAACTCTAGGGAGACTGCCGGTGATAAACCGGAGGAAGGTGGGGACGACGTCAAGTCATCATGGCCCTTATGGGTAGGGCTACACACGTGCTACAATGGCCGGTACAGAGGGCTGCGAACCCGCAAGGGTAAGCCAATCCCACAAAGCCGGTCCTAGTCCGGATCGGGGTCTGCAACTCGACCCCGTGAAGTCGGAATCGCTAGTAATCGCGGATCAGAATGCCGCGGTGAATACGTTCCCGGGCCTTGTACACACCGCCCGTCACACCATGGGAGCGGGCTGCAAAAGAAGCAGGTAGTCTAACCTTCGGGGGGGCGCTTGCCACTTTGTGGTTCGTGACTGGGGTGAAGTCGTAACAAGGTAGCCCTAGGGGAACCTGGGGCTGGATCACCTCCTTACAAAGACGCAAACGCGCCGCGAGCGCCCACAACACATTGTTTCGGCCACCACCACACGAGCCCGGGCCTGTAGCTCAGTTGGTTAGAGCGCACCCCTGATAAGGGTGAGGTCGGAGGTTCAAATCCTCCCAGGCCCACCACTTTTGGAGCGGCCGCCCGGCGCCGGCCATCCCGGCGGCACGGCGCCCCTGCGAAACGGCGCGGACGGGCCGGGGACTTGGTACAGACCTGGGGCCATAGCTCAGCTGGGAGAGCGCCTGCCTTGCACGCAGGAGGTCAGGAGTTCGATCCTCCTTGGCTCCACCATCCAGGACGCGGCCGCAAGGCCAGGCGGGAAGGCCCGGGCATCCGGGCATGGGCGCCAATTCTATAGGTTTTTTCCCCGTCGCGGGGCCGAGGCCCTATAGAATTGATGCACAATCAATAGCTCTTTAACAATGCGGAAATCTGTAAAGCAATCGAAAGATTGGAACGATGCGCGAGCGCGGCCGGCGAGCCGGGCGCGGCGCGCATCCTAGCGACATGTAAGCGTCAAGTGGCCACAAGGCCCCGACAGGACGCCCGTGCGCCGGCGCGAGCCGGGGCGCGGGGCAGGCCGATTGGGGTTATAGAGTCAAGTGAATAAGCGCATACGGTGGATGCCTAGGCAGTCAGAGGCGATGAAGGACGTTGTAGCATGCGATAAGCCGCGGGGAGTTTGCAAACAAACTTTGATCCGCGGATTTCCGAATGGGGAAACCCACCCGCAAGGGTATCTTGCAGTGAATACATAGCTGCCTGAAGCGAACCCGGAGAACTGAAACATCTAAGTACCCGGAGGAAAAGAAATCAACCGAGATTCCCTTAGTAGCGGCGAGCGAACGGGGAACAGCCCTTAAGTTGGCACAGTGTTAGTGGAACGGTCTGGAAAGTCCGGCGACACAGGGTGATAGCCCCGTACACGAAAACCTGTGCCAGTGAAAACGAGTAAGGCGAGGCACGTGAAACCTTGTCTGAACATGGGGGGACCATCCTCCAAGGCTAAATACTCCTGACTGACCGATAGTGAACCAGTACCGTGAGGGAAAGGCGAAAAGAACCGCGGAGAGCGGAGTGAAATAGACCCTGAAACCGTATGCGTACAAGCAGTGGGAGCCGGCTTTGTCCGGTGACTGCGTACCTTTTGTATAATGGGTCAGCGAGTTAATCTCAGTGGCAAGCTTAACCGAATAGGGGAGGCGTAGCGAAAGCGAGTCTGAACAGGGCGTTCAGTCGCTGGGATTAGACCCGAAACCGGGCGATCTATCCATGACCAGGCTGAAGGTCAGGTAATACTGACTGGAGGGCCGAACCCACGTCTGTTGAAAAATACGGGGATGAGTTGTGGATCGGAGTGAAAGGCTAATCAAGCTCGGAGATAGCTGGTTCTCCTCGAAAGCTATTTAGGTAGCGCCTCGCATATCACTGTTGGGGGTAGAGCACTGTTTCGGCTAGGGGGCCGTCTAGGTTTACCAACCCGATGCAAACTCCGAATACCAACAAGTGCAAGTGCGGGAGACACACGGCGGGTGATAAGGTCCGTCGTGAAAAGGGACACAGCCCAGACCGTCAGCTAAGGTCCCAAAATCTAGGCTCAGTGGGAAACGATGTGGGAAGGCACAGACAGCCAGGAGGTTGGCTTAGAAGCAGCCATCCTTTAAAGAAAGCGTAATAGCTCACTGGTCGAGTCGGCCTGCGCGGAAGATTTACCGGGGCTAAGCCTAGTACCGAAGCTACGGGTCACACTTTTGGTGTGGCGGTAGAGGAGCGTTCCGTACGCCTGCGAAGGTCAACTGGGAAGTTGGCTGGAGGTATCGGAAGTGCGAATGCTGACATGAGTAACGATAAAGGGGGTGAAAAACCCCCTCGCCGAAAACCCAAGGTTTCCTGCGCAACGCTAATCGACGCAGGGTGAGTCGGTACCTAAGGCGAGGCCGAAAGGCGTAGTCGATGGAAAACGGGTTAATATTCCCGTACCGGCCGTGGCTGCGACGGGGTGACGGAGAAGGCTACATCAGCCGGCGGTTGGAAGTGCCGGTTTAAGCGTGTAGGGAGGTTCCTTAGGCAAATCCGGGGAACCCTATCCTGAGGCGTGATGACGGGCCCGCTTGCGGGCGAAGTGATGGATGCCATGCTTCCAAGAAAAACCTCTAAGCTTCAGGCCACGGGTGGCCGTACCGTAAACCGACACAGGTGGGTGGGATGAGAATTCTAAGGCGCTTGAGAGAACTCGGCTGAAGGAACTAGGCAAAATGATACCGTAACTTCGGGATAAGGTATGCCTTAAGTAGGTGAAGCCCCCCGCGGGTGGAGCCGGACAAGGTTGCAAAAAATTGGTGGCTGCGACTGTTTAGCAAAAACATAGCACTCTGCAAACTCGAAAGAGGACGTATAGGGTGTGACGCCTGCCCGGTGCCGGAAGGTTAATTGATGGGGTCAGCGCAAGCGAAGCTCTTGATCGAAGCCCCGGTAAACGGCGGCCGTAACTATAACGGTCCTAAGGTAGCGAAATTCCTTGTCGGGTAAGTTCCGACCTGCACGAATGGCGTAACGATGGCCACACTGTCTCCAGCCGAGACTCAGTGAAATTGAAATCGCTGTGAAGATGCAGTGTACCCGCGGCTAGACGGAAAGACCCCGTGAACCTTTACTATAGCTTGACACTGGACTTTGAACCGATTTGTGTAGGATAGGTGGGAGGCATCGAAGCGGGCGCGCCAGCGCCGGTGGAGCCGACCTTGAAATACCACCCTGGTTTGTTCGGAGTTCTAACCTGGGCCCATTATCTGGGCTGGGGACAGTGTCTGGTGGGTAGTTTGACTGGGGCGGTCTCCTCCCAAAGAGTAACGGAGGAGCACGAAGGTACCCTCAGCCTGGTCGGAAATCAGGCGATGAGTGCAATGGCATAAGGGTGCTTGACTGCGAGACGGACAAGTCGAGCAGGTACGAAAGTAGGTCATAGTGATCCGGTGGTTCTGTATGGAAGGGCCATCGCTCAACGGATAAAAGGTACTCCGGGGATAACAGGCTGATACCGCCCAAGAGTTCATATCGACGGCGGTGTTTGGCACCTCGATGTCGGCTCATCACATCCTGGGGCTGAAGCAGGTCCCAAGGGTATGGCTGTTCGCCATTTAAAGTGGTACGCGAGCTGGGTTCAGAACGTCGTGAGACAGTTCGGTCCCTATCTGCCGTGGGCGTTGGAGGTTTGAGGGAAGCTGCTCCTAGTACGAGAGGACCGGAGTGGACGCACCGCTGGTGTTCGGGTTGTCATGCCAATGGCATTGCCCGGTAGCTATGTGCGGACAGGATAACCGCTGAAAGCATCTAAGCGGGAAGCCCCTCCCAAGATGAGACCTCCCCGGGGCCATGAGCCCCCTGAAGGGCCGTCGGAGACTACGACGTTGATAGGCACGGTGTGGAAGCGCAGCAATGCGTGCAGCTAACGTGTACTAATTGCCCGTGAGGCTTGACCCTATAACACCCAATCGGCCTGGTGGCCAGGCCAAGGCCCGGGGCGGACGCCGCCCCGGGCGACACATGGACTTTACAGGTTTCCGCGCGCGCCCCCGGGAGGGGGCGCGCGCCGCCCGGCGAGCGCCGGGCACACCGAATTGCTTGGTGACCATAGCGAGCGTGAACCACCCGACCCCATCCCGAACTCGGAAGTGAAACCGCTTAGCGCCGATGATAGTGTGGCGGTTTGCCATGCGAAAGTAGGGAATCGCCAAGCGCCCAACCCAGGAAGCCCGCCCCCCACACGGGGGCGGGCTTTTTTTTGCCCGCCGTTTTTGCCCCGGGCCCGGGGCGGCAAAGCCGTCATAGGCCGGCGCCGGCCTGCGGGCCCTTTCCGCCAACCGGGGCGACCCGGAAAACGGTGCCGTCCACCGCCACCACCTCCACTTTGGTGCCGATGCCGCAGTCCTCGCCACACACCTTCCAGATGGAATCGTCAACCTTGATCTTGCCCCGGCCGTTTTCGACCGCCTCGTAAAGCTATCATGAGCTGATATTAACGTACACTCCCTTTTCTTTGTTAGGGTTCAAGGCTAGAATAGCAAGGAGCATGAATGGATAAATAATATTTGATCTATATTTTTATCGTCCACACCCAATCCTTGGACATATAATGACTGTTTCTTACGATAAGATAATTCAGAAAGGCATTCAAGCTAGGCAAGCCAACCGTAGGCAAGAAGCTTTGAGGCTGTTCAAAGAAGCGATCGGATTAGCGCCTAACCAATCTCGGGCATACCGTGAGGCAGGAGTAGAGTGTAGGGACATGGGATTGTTTGATGAGTCAAATAGTTTTTTTGATGTGGCACTTATGCATGCACCTAATGATTTAGCAACAAAGGTCCATCAAGCTGTGGGGAATCGGGTTCAAGGAAAACATGAGCTTTGTTTGCAACAATTGACGGAGGTTGCTGAAAAAGATGCTGTAAATGCTTGGGTATGCAATGAATTGGGAATTACGTTAAAAGAATTAGGGCGGTTAACGGAAGCTGGACAAAAATTTCGCCAAGCCCTATCTTTAGCCCCTACCAACGTTTCCATATTATGGCAATTTGCTTTATTTGCCAGAGTATTGGGAAATAGGAAGCTGGCATTAACCCAGTTTGAAACCATTAACAAATATCACCCCTTGAATGTTGCTGCCTACCGCGAAGCGGCTACGGAATTACAAGCATTAGGCCGACTATATGAAGCGTCAGAAAAATTGCGGCTTGCATTTATCCAGTCCCAGAATCTATCTTTATTAGAGAAATATCTTTTATTTTTGTTTGAGCATGATATAGGTGCCGCCGTTAAAGAATTATTTTTTTATGCAGCTAGCTATCCCATCCCTATTGTTTTGATCCAACGGTTTTTTGATTGTAGGATTACTCAGTTACAACATACTGAAGATTTAGTTAATTTACCTATCCATCAGATTGCTTCATTTTTGGGTCAAGAAAATTTTAACTTACCTCTTATTACTTTTAGGTTTCGTAATTTTGGGGCATTTATTGATTTGTTATCTTATCTTGAGCCAAGAATAATATCGCTCACAGAGGTTGAGCACCAACCATTAATCAATGGAAAGTTATTTTTATTCCTGATTATTTTTGCCCTCTATAAAAAAAATAGTTTAGTTACTCATTTTATTATAGATCATATTGAATTTTATCTCCCCCAGTTTACTTTTAGTGAGTTATGTAAGGCGAGGGCATCTCTGGAAAAATTGACTAACCGTCAATTCGTTATGTCTTCAATCGCTAAAGCAGCAATTGAGCATTATTCTGTCGATTGCTTATTGGCCAGTTTAATAATGCGTGGTTATTTTCCTGAAGAGCCTTGTTTCTCCGCATTGAATGACAAAGAGGTGCTGTTAAAACTGTTGCCATCTTTTTGCATATCCAAAAACGAAGCCATCCTTAAGAATATTTTTACGCATCTACTGCAAAAAGAAATTCTGTCCCTGACTGAAATCAAAACACTCTATCCTGATCAGGATTTTTTTGAATCAATCAAGGCTATTGATAACGTCTTAAAACCAATTTTCCAGGTAAACGTCCTTAGTTTTAGGAAGCCTTTAAAACTTAAAGTGGCTTTGTGTATTTCAGGGCAATTACGCGGCTATAAAGAGGCATATAATTCCATTAAAAAGTCTATTGTTGATCCTCTACAACCGGATATTTTTGTCCATACGTGGCAGGATGTAGGTTTTAAAAAACCTTATCCTATTCCACATGCCAATAGGGTTTTTCAAGGTCATTTTCTCCGTGCGTATCAGGATCTTATGGCAAGCAAAAATTATTCGTATGACGATGCTAAAGGAAAGCTGCCAAACGTATTTTCATTGCTCGACAATAACTGCACCGTTACCGAGAAACAACTTAAAGAATTTTACCAAACTGATTTTGTCGTTGTTGAGGATGACCAATCAGGGGATTTTGAACAATATACCAATCAACAAAAAATGCGCTACAAGATTGCTGCCTGTAATCAACTGATGCAAACAAACGGTAAATTCTATGATTTGGTCATCCGTTTGCGTCCTGACCTAGAATTGCATGCCGTCAAGGATACAAATTGGCTAGAGGTCGCGGAAGCTTGCAATAACGGAAAAGTGATAATGGTTGATTGGTGTACGGGTATAAAAGAAGGGATTGATAGTTTTATTGAAACTTGTGGGGGAATTTATGGCATTGGTGATCAAATTGCCATTGGTTCCCAGCGAAGTATGGATTTTTATGCCGGTATGCTGAAACTTAAAGAAACTTTTGTTGGACATCGTCTAGCATTTTTTAATATGGAGCTTTCGCATATATTGTTCGGCCATGGTTTATGGTTGGGCGGATATGTGAACCGGTCTCTACCCTTGACGAAGGGGCAACTTATAAATACCGTTCTTAAAGCGGAAGATATTTTCCAAGCTATCCAACATGATTTGATTAATTTGGATCGGGATGTTGCAGAACGTTTGGTAAAAGCATTAGAGAACGATATTCGTGACCAACAGTAGTTTCCGCCCTTTAAGTCCCTGCTGTTGCTATTTGATTTTGATCAATCGGTAAAAGGCCTATCAGGGGACATGGGATTTTTTTAAAAATAATAAACAATCATGTTAATACTTAGCCACAGAGGTTTTTGGTTATCCGCCTCAGAAAAAAATACCGTCGCAGCTTTTAAACGTTCTTTTGAGCAGGGCTTTGGGTTAGAAACAGATATTAGGGATTACCAGGGTGATTTGGTCATTTCCCACGATATTCCAGTCCCAACCTCATTGCCTTTTGAAGATTTCCTACAAATCCATCGTGACATTGGCCCACATTTGCCGCTTGCCATCAATATTAAAGCGGACGGTTTGCAAGTTTTGATCATGGATTTGTTGAAAAAATATCAAGTTTCCAATTACTTTACGTTTGATATGTCCGTGCCCGATATGTTGGGTTACTTAAAGGCAGATATTAACGTGTTTTCGAGGCAGAGCGAATATGAACCGGATCCTGCGTGTTACGGGCAAGCCGAAGGCATTTGGTTGGATGGCTTCCACGGCGAATGGTGGTCTGGGCAGGTCATCCAGGAACATTTGGATCATCACAAAAAAGTTTGTATCGTTTCGCCCGAACTGCATCGCCGCCCCCATTTTCCCACCTGGGAGAAAATGAAGTCGTTTTCTTGGTGCGCACACCCCGATGTGATGTTATGCACCGATTTTCCCCAACAGGCATTGGAATTTTTTCATGGCTAAAATCCAGGCGATTTTGTTTGATATGGATGGCGTCCTGATTGATGCCCGAGAATGGCATTACGATGCCCTCAACAAGGCGTTGCGTCTGTTTGGTATGGAGATTAGCCGTTTCGACCATCTGGTGACTTACGATGGGTTGCCTACCCGCCGCAAACTGGAAATGCTGACGAAAGAACGTGGTTTGCCGGAAAAGCTGCATCACTTTATCAACCATCTGAAACAAATCTACACCATCGAGTGTGTCCACCAAAAATGCGCCCCAGTGTTTGAACATGAATACGCGTTGGCTAGGCTAAAAAATGAAGGCCTGCAATTGGCGGTGTGTTCCAATTCCATCCGCAACAGCATAGAACTGATGATGCGACGTGCCAACCTCATTGATTACTTGGAGTTCTTCCTATCCAATGAAGATGTTGAAAAGTCTAAACCTGATCCCGAAATCTATTCCACTGCCATCCAGCGGTTAAGCCTTAGCCCCGAAGAGTGCCTGATTGTTGAAGACAATGACCACGGCGTAAAAGCCGCTTTGGCCAGCGGGGCGCATTTGCTACGCGTCAGCAATGTTTCAGAAGTCAATTACACCAATATCAGCCGCCGCATTAAGGAGATTGAAGAGCTGTGTTAACCGTACTTTTCCCGATGTGTGGCAACAACCATTTTGGGGATGAAGCTTATCTTTATCCCAAACCTTTAGTGGAAATTAAGGGCAGCCCGATTATCGAACGGGTCATCGCCAACTTTGATGCCCTATCGCCTGACCGCTATGTGTTCATCGTCAACGAAGAGGATTGCCAACGCTACCAATTGGACGCGGTATTGCGTTTGATCGCGGGTGATAAGGCCATTATTATCCCTGTGCAGCAATATACCCAAGGCGCGCTCTGTACGGCTTTATTGGCGATTGATTATTTGGATAACGGTGATGAGCTGATTATTTCTAATAGTGACCATATCCTTGATGTCGATCTTGGCCTTACTTTGGCTCCGTTACGGCAGCCATCCGGGATAGACAGCGGTGTGGTTTGCTTCCCGTCAGTGCACCCTAAATGGTCGTATGTCCAAATCGAAGACGGCAACATCATCCGCGCCGCCGAAAAGCACCCGATTAGCCGCCATGCCATTGCCGGGGTTTATTATTACCGCCATGCCCAAGATTTTGTGAAAGCGGCGATGCGGGTTTTGGAGAAGCAGGCGCATGTTGATGGCATTTATTATTTGTCTTCCGCGCTCAATGAAATGGTCTTGCAAAATAAGACCTTAAAAATGGTCGACATCCCTTCCGAAAATTACCACCACTTTTATTCGCCACAAAAAGTGCATGAATATGAAGTGATCTTGGAAACAAAAACCCCCCCGTTATCAAATCAAGAATTGCTTGCCAAAACCAAAGCCTATGTCGCCGCTTTTTCAGCTAAAAATTTGGATGCGGTGGCCGCCTTACTGGCTGATAATTTTGTTTTGGAAGACCCCGTGGTCAAACGCATCGAAGGCAAGCCCGCTGCACTGGCGGCCATCAGTAACATTTTCAGCTCATGCCAACGGCTGGATTTTTCCGCACGTAATATTTTTTGTTCGGGGCAAACCACGGTCATCGAGTTTGCCTTGCACCTTGACGGCCTGCTGTTAACAGGTACGGACATCATCGAATGGCAACAAGGCCTGATGGTCGAGTTGCGTGCTTATCTGGACATCCCCAAAAACTAACCAACGGAAACCCCATGCAAGTCACAAAACTGGACGATATGTTCAAAGGCTGGTTTGTCGGCAATTTTGAGCCGACCGTTTATAACACCGGGCAATGCGAAGTCGCCGTCAAATATTATCAGGCGGGGGATAAGGAATCCGCCCATTATCATAAGGTCGCCACCGAAATCACCGTGATCGTGTCCGGCAAGGTCTGCATGGGCGGCACGGTTTACAGCGCGGGGGACATTGTCACGATTGCACCCGGTGAAACCACCGACTTTGCAGCCCTGGAAGACACCGTGACCACGGTGGTTAAACTGCCCTGCGTGGCGAATGACAAATACATGGTTGACGGGAACTGACATGCTAAACATCGTGATCCCTATGGCGGGACGTGGGAGCCGCTTTGCCGTTGCCGGCTATCCGGACCCAAAACCGCTGATCCCCATCGAAAACATTCCGATGATCCGTTGGATTATCGCCAATTTGCGTCCTACCCAAGCCCACCGTTTTATTTTTGTCTGCTTGGAAGAGCATCTCCGGCAATACGGTCTGGAAGAAAAGTTGGCGCAGTGGTCGCCTGGCTGCAAGGTCGTGCCTGTTTCGGCGGTCACCGAAGGGGCGGCCTGCACGGTATTGTTGGCGCGGGACTTCATCGACAATGATGATGCCTTGATGATTGCCAATAGTGACCAATGGGTCGATGTCGCGATTGATGATTACTTGCTGGCGATGGGCAATGCCCAAGCGGACGGTTGGATCATGACTATGACCGCTAACGACCCCAAATGGTCATTTTTACGCTTTGACGACGAAGGCAATATTACCGAAGTGGTCGAAAAGCAAGTGGTCTCTAATGAAGCCACAGTCGGCATTTACAATTTTGCCAAAGGCAGCGATTTTGTCAGGGCGGCTGACGGGATGATCGCCCAAGACTTTCGGGTCAATGGCGAGTTTTACGTTGCCCCGGTCTATAACGGCCTGGTTGCCGAACATAAAAAAATCGGCTATTACAGCATAGGCAGTGAAGCGGATGGCATGTATGGTTTAGGTATCCCGGAAGATTTAAGGTTGTTCGAATCGTTGCCGATCAAACAGCATGCGTATGCAAAAGTTATCTCGTAAGGACGGATGCATCCCAATGGAAAGGCTAATTGTCAGTATGTAACAATTTTTGTCACCTATACGTTGGGCAATAACGCCTACCTAACTAGGTGATGCGGTATTAAATTTGTTTTTTGGCGTATTTTTTTAATAAAAATAGTATTTTGTAAGAATTATTGGCGCAAAATATGCTTTTATTGTTTTTTTATTAAAAATACATATTTGTTGCGTATTTTGGCCTGATTATTGTATTCTCTAAAATAAATCCTTAATTTTAGCGAGTAAAAGCCAATGGTAGCAGTAAGCAAGTTTAGCAATGCATTGCGTAAGTTCATCATAACCGGATTTGCAGCCCTTACTCTTTCGGTTTCAGGTGTTGCTTTCTCAGGCCAATTCAATTTTGTCAACAATGGGTCGTTTGAAGAAACGTCCGCCAGTGTAACCGGATCGACAATCCTTCAAAGTGGCACGGGCAAGCTTAGTGGTTGGACGATAGGTGCCGGCGTGAATAATGGCTATACCTTCCTGGCTTATCCGGGTACCGCAGGCACAAGCATTAACGGCAGCAATGGCATTAGGTTATGGGACAAGGGCAATGGTGGCCTGAACACCATCCCAACTTCAAGCCCTGATGGCGGCAAATTTATTGTGAGCGACGGCGCTTATCAATTGACCACCCTCTATCAAACAATAAGCGGGCTGAATGTAGGGCAATTGTATAAGTTAAGCTTTTATCAGGCGGCGGGGCAACAAACTGGTTTCACAGGCGATACCCAAAACCTATGGAAGGTTTCTTTCGGTGGCAATTTGACGACCACCAATAGTATTACGCTACCTAATGGGCAAGTTTATACCGGATCAACAAAGGTCATTTCAGGGGGAACCAGCCAGTTGTCCCATGTGATGAACAATAAAAGCAAAGGCTTTAGCCCTTGGGAATCGCAAACCATGACGTTTAGGGCGACTGCGAGCAGCCAATTATTGGGGTTTATGGCTTTGGGAGGGCCATTAGGCCAACCTCCATTTAGTTTAATTGACGGTATCTCCCTGACAGAAGTAACCGTTCCTGAGCCAGGTAGCATTAGGCTGATGGTTGTTGGCTTAATGGCCTTTGTCGTAATAAGAAGGCGTGGTCAAAAGCTCGCATTGAATGCCTAACTGCCAGCTAAGCTAAAGCGGGTGCCGTTTGTAAACGGCATCCGCTTTTTTTGTGGGTATCATTTTTCAATTGACTCTTATGGACGCTATCCAGCAACTGCATCTTCCTGCTTTAGCCATTGATATTCTTAGGTTATCACTCTGGTTGCTGGTTATCATGGCCATCTTTGTGCCTTTGGAAAGGTGTTTCCCTTTGCATAGGCAAAAACTTTTCCGCAAAGCCTATCTCACGGATTTGATTTATTATTTTCTTAGCGGGCTATTGCCAAAGTTCCTGTTAGCCATTCCTATGGCCTTTATTATGCTGGGGTTGCGTGATGTGCTTCCCGTCGGGCTTCACCAAGCCGTGGCCCAATTACCGCTATGGGCGCGGTTCGGGGCGGCGATGGTTGCCGGGGAGTTTGGCACGTATTGGGGGCATCGTTGGATGCATGAAGTCCCTTTTTTATGGCGTTTCCATGCCATCCACCACAGTGCGGAAGACATTGACTGGCTGGTCAATACCCGTGCGCATCCTATAGATCTGGCTTTCCCACGCCTTTGTGGGTTTATCCCCATGTATTTTTTGGGGTTGGCGCAACCTAGCGGAAATAGTGTGGATTTAATGCCTTTGTTGGTCACCTTGGTCGGGACAATTTGGGGATTTTTCATACACGCCAATTTAAGATGGCGTTTTGGCTGCTTGGAGTGGTTTGTTTCCACCCCCGCATTCCATCATTGGCATCACACCAATGATAGTTTAGAGCTTATCAACAAAAACTATGCCCCGATGTTGCCATGGATGGATAAGCTTTTTGGCACTTATTACCTTCCTAAGCAACAGTGGCCTATGCGCTATGGCATTAATGAAAGGATGTCGCCCAGTATTTTTGAGCAAATGATCCAACCTTTTAGATACCGGAATAAACGTTGACTGGGTAAAACTTAGTTTTAGGTTTTGAAGGCCGTCGTGGTTTAAAAAGCTCGGGCATTATTTATGGTGTCAAGAGCTACAGGACAACATAGAGCATCCCGCCCGTTGCCTTGCCCAATCCGGCCGTTTGGCGGCAAACCCTTCTTTATCTGGTTGCTCATCGTAAGGATGGCGCAGCAATTCCAGCAGTTCATCCACCTTGGTAAAGTCGCCTTGTTCGGCCTGGTCTATGGCGAGTTGCGCAAGATAGTTGCGTAGCACATATTTGGGGTTGACGGCGTCCATGCGTTGGCGGCGCGTGCCATCCGGCAGGCCTTCGCCGTGGAGGCGGCCTAGATAAGCCCTTAGCCATGCCCCCAACCGCGCTTGATATTCCGGGGTGATTTGTTCCGGTAAGTAATACGCATCCAATAGCGGCGACATCAGTTGCCAGTCGCCGGCCTGGATGTTATGGGTGTCTAACAACGCCAAACGGCGGAAGAATATTGTCATGTCAGTTTCGATGCTTTGTAGGATAGTGAGCAATTCTGCGCATAAGTCATGGTCTGTCTCTTGATTAAATTGTTGCAAACCCAATTTGTTTGCCATCATGGTTTGCCAGCCTTCGGCAAAGGCCTGCTGGTAGACATTCAACGCGGCTTGCAGGGGGGCGATGTCGTCCGTTTCCAGCAGCGGGAACAGCGCGTTTGCCAATTGCCCTAGGTTCCAGAAAGCGACGGATGGCTGGTTGCCGAAGCGGTAGCGTCTACCAGAAGCGTCGGTGGTGTTGGGCGTCCAGTTAAGGTCAAAATTCTCCAGCCAACCATAAGGGCCGTAGTCGATGGTCAAGCCCAAAATTGACATATTGTCGGTGTTCATCACGCCATGCACAAAGCCGACCCGTTGCCAATGCACAATCATCTCGGCGGTACGGCGGCAAATTTCTTCATACCATTTTAAATACACGGCGGGCGAGGGTTCACCCAAATGCGGGAAATCGGTGCGTATCGTGTAGTCCACCAATTGCTTGAGTACAGCGAAGTCGCCACGGGCGGCAAAAATTTGGAAATTGCCAAAGCGCGTAAATGAGGGCGCAACCCGGCAGACCACCGCCCCGGGTTCAGCTTTAGGGTTGCCGTCATAAAACATATCGCGGATGACGGTGTCGCCTGTCAACACCAAGCTCAACGCACGCGTGGTGGGGATGCCGAGATGGAACATGGCCTCGCTGCATAAAAATTCCCGCACCGACGAGCGCAGCACCGCCAGGCCGTCGGCGTTGCGGGAGTAGGGCGTAAGCCCCGCGCCTTTGAGTTGCAGTGTCCAGCGTTCGCCGTGCCGGTTGACGACTTCGCCCAAATTGATCGCCCGCCCATCACCCAATTGCCCTGCCCAATTGCCGAACTGATGGCCACCGTAACAGGTGGCGTAACTGTCCATGCCTTCCGCCAAGCGGTTGCCGGCAAAGGTTTCGGCAAATTCATCGGTTACGCAAGCTTGGGGCGGCAAACCCAAAACATCCGCGACTTCCCAGGCATACGCGACCAATCGGGGTTGGCTGACTGGCGTTGGTTGGACTTTTGAATAGCAGGCACCCAATACTTGGCGGCGGAAATTGAGGGGTTCCGGGTCGGCTGGCAACTCGCGGATGAAGGAATTATCGAAGTTTAATGGGGCTAGCGGGCGGTTTTCGGTCATGGTGTCAGGGATGGTTATCGTGAATGGGGGCTGAGCTCGTAATGCCGTGGTTGTTTGTTAGGTGGCTGCTGGGGCTGGTGGTCATTGCCAAAGCGGTACGGGAAGTCATGGCCAAAGCCGCCTGGACGATGGTAAGGCGAGAAGTAAGGGTTGACGACATAAGGGCGGTTGATGATGATGGGGTTGCGGGCTTCCTCGGCAAGCTCTTCCTGTGCCCTGGCGCTACGCTTAAGTGCGTCAAGCTCCGCTTGTTTGTCCAATTCGGCTTGCCGTTCCTTTTGGGCTTGCCGCTCTTCGGCTTCCCTCTTGGCGAAATCGTTTTCCCAGGCTTTTAACTTAGCTTCCGCTTCGGCGGTTTTTGCCGGATCGGGTTTTTCGATGGCGATTTCCGCCTGTTTGACGGCGGTAGCGGGGCAAGGGTCGGGTTGATAGAGGGTTTTGTCGCCAACCACACATTTGAACACCTCGGCCCGTACGCTTGTGGTAAAGCATGCCAGAAAAAGTGACAGGAAAAATAATATGATTTTGTTCATTATGTCCTCCTTCCAATTTTTTTTAATTTAAAAATAGTTGTTAGGATTCGCTTACTTGGCATAGTTTGGGAAGGCGTCCAGCTAGCCGTCGCTATCCAACTTACGATGGCCTATCACGTTGGGCCTAAGTTACTGGCGGGCTTGCAGCTGTTGTTGTTTTCCCGCAATCAATAATCGAGCCAATTTCCGCAAACCGTCCGAAGTAAAGGTGATGCCCAGCGGGGCGACGTTATTTTCCAATTCGTACAGCACATCCGTCGCCGCGATAATGCCCAGATAATTAAAGCCATCAAGCCCCGGCATTTGTTTGCTGAGTTGCTTTAATTGCGGGGCCAGTTTTTCCCACGACTGGCTAAAAAAATCACGTACGGGGTCGTTGCCATTGCTTTCTTGGCCTGTCAAACCCGCCTGGAAGGCTGTGCCGGAGGTTTGCAGCATATTGCTCAGGGTTGTTTGTAAGGCTTGGCTTTGTCCGTCCTGGCCAATGCTTTGGATAGATTTGTTAAGCAAGCCTTCCCAATTTTTCCAAATTGCTTGCCATTGCTTTTGTTCGTCCGCCGTCAGTGCGGCGCTAGGGGCTTGTGCGGCATGTTTGACGGGGGCGTCCAAACCCAGTTGCACCGCTATGCCTTGGTCGTTAGCCGTAGCGCTGGTAAAGGTCAAGGTGTCCAGCATCTGGCTGACTTCCGCCGCTTCCTGTTTGGGCAGCCAGATGCTGACATTGCGTTCCATATCCTTATGCACGCGGTTCAAATCAATGCTTAGCCCGGCCAGTTTGGGCTCGACAACGCTTTTCAGCAATTCCTGCAACTTGTTGATATTGACCTGATGGCCTTGTTGGTCGTAAGCGATCGCTTGCGTCACGGGCAGGCTCAGCACGGTATGGTCGGCGCTCAAGACGGGCTGTTGCAAGGTTTCCAGCACACCTTGCCAGTTCAACAAGGGGATGCACTGGCCGCCCAATTTCGTGCCGAATTGCACATACACATCATTGGCCAAGCGGATCTGTTGGTCCTTTCCGTCGATTTTCAGGTTGGCGAGCTTTAAGGAGCTGCATTTTTGCCCGTCTTGCCAAAGCTCGGCGGTGTTGCCTGAACCTTTATAGAGGCTGTTGCTCACCAGTTTATTGATCAGCCCGTAATCAAGCTGTAAGGGCAGGTTTAAGGCTTGTGCCTGGCTGAAGTGGCTAAACGTGAATAAGGCGAAAGTGGCGGCGGATAAAAGGGGTTTCATATTCATAATGGCTTCCTGACAAAGTTAAAACGGCTTAAGTATTGGTTAGCTTCTATGAACCCGTAACGGGCCAAATGTTCAGACGATTTTGGCAAAACCAGATAACTATTGCCCCTTGGTGATTATCCGCTAGAATGCCTGCTTTTTCCTATTATAAGAAAGGGTTTTCCATGTCAGACATCACAGCAGATTCCATTTGGTTCAGGACCGGCGAAGCCACGGTATTTTCCAGTGAAGGCCAAGGCACCGATGCCATGCCGGAAATTTTGATCGGTAGCGTCAAAGGCCCGGCGGGGCAGGCGTTCGCCAACCTGATGGGGCAAACCGAAGGCCATACGCGCATGTTCGCCATCCGGGCCTGTAACCAACAAGTGCGTCCGGCGACCATGATCGTGCCGAAAGTGACCATCAAATCGGCGGCTTACGTCAACCTGTTCGGCGGCCCCGTGCAATCGGCCATCGCCGATGCGGTGCTGGATAGCGTCATTGACGGCGTCATCCCCGCCGGATTGGCGAATGATTTGTGCATCGTCGCCATGGTCTGGATCGCGCCAGAATGCGCCACCAACCCGGATCTTGACCGCAAAGACTTGTACCGCACTAACTATGAAGCCATGAAATTGGCCATCTCGCGGGCCATGAATTTGTCGCCGAGCATTGAGGAGCTGATCGCCAACCGCCATACGATAGTCCATGAGATGTATGACCCTGAAACGGGCGAGTCCCAGTGGTGATAAGGTTGGCCGGTATGGGGCTTGCGCCGGGGCTGGTTAGGCGTTTTTAAAACTTTACCGAATGGGGCTAAAAAAACATTCCGGCATTGTTAATGCAGCGTCCCCAAATTCTGCATCTGCCTAAGTATCCATTGTTGCCGTTTGATCAGATAACCCGAAGGTTTCGCCGCTTTCAGCTTGAAGGGATTGGGCAAGGTGGCGGCCAGCAAGGCGGCTTGCGGGCGGCTCAGTTTTTTGGCGGGGATGCCAAAATAATATTGGCTGGCGGCTTCGATGCCGAACAGATGGTCGCCAAATTCGGCGATGTTCAGATACACTTCCAAGATCCGTTCCTTATCCCAGAGCAATTCCAGCACTAGGGTGAACCAGACTTCCAGGCCTTTGCGGATGACGTTTTTTGATGGGCTCAGGAATAGGTTCTTGGCGACTTGCTGGGATATGGTGCTGGCTCCGCGCAGTTTGCCCCCATGGCTGTAAACCGCCAATGAAGATTGGATGGAGTTGATGTCAAAACCCCCGTGCCGGAAAAATTGTTGGTCTTCCCCGGCTACCGCCGCCAGATAGGCGGCGGGGGCGATTTCATCGCTGCTGACCCAACGGTAATCTATGGTATGGAATAACCCATGTCCCAATAGGTCTTCGGCATGCCGATAAAGCATGACCCCGGAGGTCGGTGGCGGTAACCAGCGGAGCAGGAAGCCGAGGCCGATAGATGACAGGAGAAAAAACAGGAGGAGATTGCGCAGTATCGCGCTGATCGGCCATCGTGGTGGGGTTGGTGGATTGTGATGTGTGGACAAATGTTGGCAATGATGGTGTTAAGGCTGGTTTTTATATGATAAAGCCTTTGTCCCTTGGTGAATACTCTCGGCCCAGCTATTTTTACAGCCATTGCAGGTGCCGGCGCTGGCCTGCATTTGCCAGCCGCCGCCTAGGGCTTTATAGAGCGCGACCAAGTGGCTGGAAACCGCCAGCGCACTATCGGTGAGGTTGTTTTGGCTTTGGTACAGCGCCTGTTGGCTATCCAGCACGTCGATAAATGCGGTCAGGCCTTTTTGGTAACGCTCAGTCGCCAAGTGCACCGCAAGTTGGTTGGCGGCGACGGCACGTTCCAGGGCCTTATGGCGTTGTTGTTCCTTGTTGTAGGCAACCAGCGCGTCTTCGACTTCCTTAAACGCCGTCAAGATGCTGGTTTCATAATCCAGCTTCGCTTCTTCCGACAAGGCCTGTTTGCTTTTGATGTTGGCTTGCAGGTTGCCCCAGTTGAAAATCGGCATCGTCAAGGAGGCGGCGGTTGACCACGATTTGCCGATGGGTGTGACGTCTTTGACGCTCAGGTTTTGCAAGCCCAAGAACGCCGTCAAATTTATCTTGGGGTATAGTTCTGATTTGGCCACACCGATATTGGCCACTGCCGCCGCCAACAGGCGTTCTGCGCGGCGGATATCAGGGCGGCGTTTTAACAATTCAGAAGGCAGGTCGGGAATGACGGTGGCCGTGACACTGGGGATGGCGGCAGGGCGTTGCAGCCTGGCGTTCAGGGCGGCAGGCTGCAATCCCAATAGCAAACTCAGCGCGTGCAGCCTTTGTTGGATTTGGCTTTCATAATTAGGGATTTGTGCCTGCGTGGCGGCCAGCTGCGCTTGCGCTTGGGTGACTTCCAAACTATTGGCCAACCCCGATTCTTGCCTGATTTGGGTCAATTCCAGCGTTTCCGTTTGGTTATCCAGGGTGTCTTGCGTGATGGCCAGCCATTGTTGGTTGGCGCGAAGCTCCAGGTAATTTCTGGCGACTTCGGCAAGCAAGGTCACCAGCACGGCACGGCTGTTTTCGATTTCACTTTCCACTGTCGCATCCGCCGCTTCCGCCGAACGCTGGACGCCGCCAAAAAAATCCAATTCCCATTGCGCATCAAAGCCAGTTTGGAAAATGTCAATCAGTTGGTTGCCGACGCCAAAACCACTGCCCGCCGTGCCGCCTTGGGAAGAGCCGCCTGAAGTGTTGTTCAGGCGGCGGCTGATATTGCTTTTTGCCGTTAAAGCCGGCAAGGCGGAAGCGAAAATGGACATCCGTTGGGCGCGGGCGTCTTTGATGCGGATCAGGGCTTTTTTATAATCCAGGTTCGCGGCAATGGCTTCGGCGACCAGTAGGTTGAGCTGCGGGTCATTGAAGGTTTGCCACCAAGTCCCCGTTTGTGTGCTGGCCGCCGTCTGTTTGCCGCTTGCAGACTGCCATTGCTTAGGGGTGGCGATGTCGGGCGTTTGATAATCCGGGCCTACCGCCGCGCAAGCCGTGAGCAATAAACTGATGGACAAGGCCATTTGTTGGGGTTTCATAGGGGTTAACCTCCGGTTTCCGGCGCTTCGATGAACACGTCCATTTGCTGGCCGACATAAACCGACGATTGTTTACGGTCAAAACGGTACAGGGCTTGCAAAACCCGTGTGTCCACACGTTCCGTGCTATCCCCGGTCAGGGATTTTTTGGGGACGACAAACGGCTCGACATAGGCTATTTGCAGGTCGAACTTAAAATCCCGGTTACCACGTAAGTACGCCACGGCTTTCGTGTTTTTATCAAACCGCCAGGCATCATTTTCGTCGATGTCAACCCGGATATGCAGTTGCTCGAGGTTCCCTAGGATCAGCAAATCCGTGCCTACACCGCCTGCTTGGGCAAATTCCCCGGGGCGCAGGTTGACTTGCAGCACTTCGCCATCGACTGGCGCACGCACCACCATCCTGTCCAACGTCGTTTGGATGTCGGCGATACCCGCCTCGGCTTGCCGGACGGCGGCTTTGGCGCTGTCCAATTGGGCTTTGGCGACCAGCACGGTGTTGCGGCGTTTAAGCAATTCTTCGGCGCTGATCGCGCGTTTGTCGCTGACGGCTTCGGCTAAGCGGCTAAGCGCTTGGCTTTCGTTGACGTTGGCGAGGGCGACGTTGACCTCGGCTTGGGCTTTTGCGAGGTCGGCCCGTTTGACCGCCATGGCCGATTTTGCTTCACGGTCGTCTAAATAAAACAATGGCTGCCCCGCTTTGACCTTGTCGCCGACTTTGACGGTGACGCGGCTGGCTATGCCTGATAAGGGCGTGCCGACAGTAATATTTTGGCTTTGGGCTTCAATAATCCCCGAACCCGCGATGAAGGCCTTGAACGGTGCGGATGCAGGTTCGACGACGGCGGCGGCGACGGGCATGGGTTGGCTGCCGCTGATTACGGTATACGTGGCAAAAATAAATCCGGTGCTGGCAAGTATGGGTAGCAGGTATTTGATTTTCATATCGCCTCTTGGGAATAGTGGGTCAATATTGTTAAGCGGGCCTGTCGTCGTCTCGCTACGTCTTGGCCTTGGGGGCAATTTATTTCAGTTCGGCGGCGGAATTGACCACTTTGAGAATATGCCCGTCGTCCATCTCGGCTATGCGGTCGGCAAAATTAAAAATCCGTGCGTCATGGGTCACGATCACCAGCACGCGCTGATGGTCGAGCGCCACGGCCTTTAAGATGTCCATGACTTTTTGCCCGCTTTCATGGTCCAACGCGCTAGTCGGTTCGTCGCAGACGATCAGGCGGGGGTCGTGTATCAATGCCCGCGCTATCGCCACCCGTTGTTGCTGGCCACCGGACAGCTCGGCAGGCAACGCTTTGGTTCGCGCGCCCAGGCCGACTTTATCCAATATTTGTTTTGCCCTACGTTCGGCTTCCGCACGCTTTACCCCGTTAATGATCAAGGGGACGGAGACGTTTTCGGCGGCGTTCAGGGTGGGCAAGAGGTTATAGGCCTGGAATACAAAACCGATATTTTCCGCACGGAAGAGCAACTTATCCTTGTTGCGCAACGCCAGTAAATTTTCGCCAAATAATTCACAACCGCCCGAGGTTTGGTCAAGGATGCCGGCGATGATCGAAATCAACGTGGTCTTACCGCAACCCGAAGGCCCGACCAACATCATCAGCTCGCCCATGGCAATATCCAGATCCACGCCGTTGAGCGCGGTCACCTGTTGTCCGCCAGCTTCGTAGATTTTGACGAGATTTTGGCATCGGATTGCGGGAGGTTTGGCGTTCATTGCTTAGCTCTTAAAGACAATGGCGGGTTCCAGCCGGATGACTTTCATGATGCTGATGAGCGCGGCCATGATACAAATCAGGCTGATACCTGCACCGCTGAATAGCAGCAGTTGCCAAGGCATTTTAAAAGCCAAAATGGTGTGGCGCATCAGAAAACCAAACAAGGCCGCAATGCCAACTCCCATGCCGTAGCCGATACTGCCGACCAGTACCGCTTGGAGCAGGATCATGCGCAACAAGGTGCCGTTACTGGCGCCCATTGCTTTTAATACCCCGAATTGGCGGAGATTTTCCAGCGTGAAGTTATAAAAAGTCTGTCCGGCAATCGCGGTGCCGACGATAAAACCTAACGCAATCGTAATGCCGAAGTTAATCGGGATACCCGTATTTTTTAGAAAATAGTTGTAAGTCAGCTGTTTGAAACCGTCTTGGGTATAGGCGGCCAGGCCCGTGGTGGCTGTTATGCGCCGGGTCAGTTCGTCAAGGTTCTGGCCTGGTTTGGCTTTTACCACGACAAACGACAATAACCTGCGTTCCCTGGGCGCGTAGGCTTTGGCGCGGGAATAGGTGGTATAAATCACGGGTTGCGATTGGAAGGTGCGCGTGACTTTGGCGATCCCTACGATGATTGCCCGGCGGTCGTTCAATTCCAGGCTGTCGCCGATTTTCAACGGCGTGATTTTGCCGTCAGGGCTTGCCGCCGCTTTGCCCAATTTGTCTTTTGCGCCATCAATATCGACAATGACCCCGTCGCTACGGCGCAAATCGCTTAATTTCCCTTCCAGCATCACCGCCGGGCCGCCGATTAGCGTCGTGTCATCCAGACCGATGACATTGCAGGTCTGGAAGGTGCCGTCGGTCAGCCGCGCTTTTAGCATGCCCTTATATAACGGCATCGCCCATTCCACGCCGGAAATGCCGCGCACACGGTACAGTTCGGTGTCCTGCATGGGTTTGATGTCGTCAATAAACTGCACTTTCGGGTCCATCACCCAAATGTCCGGCAAGCCGACATCGGAGATAAAGCTATAAGACCGCGCCATCAGGCCAACAAAAATAGCGGGCTGCTGGGTCATGATCAACGAGGCGAACGTCAGTCCCATAACGATACCCAAATATTTCCCTTTGTCGCCCATTAACATTTTCAAGGCAATATGGTTCATAAGGCGCCTGCCGTGGTTGGCTTTAAATGGCTGATGGCGGCCAAGGAAAATGCCGCGATATGTTCGGCGCTGGCTTGTATGGCGGCTTGGCCAGCGATGGCTTCGGGGAACAGGCGGTCAATAATGGAGCGGGAATGCTTGAACATCAGGCATTGCCCCAAAACGCTGAGCACGCAACGTTGCAAAGTCAGTTTGTCTGCTTGCCCGCCTAAAAGTTGCCCGATAATCTCCTCCAGCAACGTGCATTGTGGGACAATTGCCTGGTCGATAATAATATCCAAGGCCTTAGTCGGTTCGGCAATTTCGCGGCTGATCAGTTTGCCTGCGATGCCAAAATGGCTATCATCCAACAGCTTATGCACAAAATGGCTGATGAATAAGGTCAGGCGCTGTTCCGGGGGCAAGCTTTTATCTTGGGCGGCTTGGTAAGGATAGCGTCTGTTCATTTCTGTAAACGCAAAAGCCAAGGCTTGGCCGTATAAGGCTTCTTTGCTACGGAAATAATAATTGACTGAGGCCACATTGACATTTGCCCGTGTGCAAATTTCGCGCACCGTCGCATCACGGAAGCCATATTCTGCGAACACCTCGACGGCGGCTTGCAACAAGCGGTTAAAGGTCAGTTCCTGAGGGGTTTCCGGCATATAAACGGTAATATTAAACGGTTGTTTGAAATGATTGTATAAGGGTTTTATGGTGATGGCAATTGTTCCGGGCTTTTTTGTGGTTCCATTTCGAAATTGGATTTTAAAAATGCGTGGAAAGTCCAGGGTAGGACGGGGGTTGAAACCGATACGCGCTAACTTAAGAAAATTAATAAGTAGCAGCATATAGTTGGTTTTGTAATGAAACATGGTCGTCCCGCCCACATCCCAAGACATCCGCTTTGAAGAATTTATGAAAGAGTTACCCGCCGATTATCACGCTTTGGCTTATGAGCCCGTAGGATGCGGTGAGGTACGAACCGCATCGTTCGCGTCACTCCTCCACCGTAACGTTGGAGACATTGGCATCATTGCCCCAATTCTCTGGATACGCCCCACGACGCACATAGCGGTGAAAACTGGAATACGGCCAATCCTTGACACGTTGCTTCCAGCCATGCCTGACGGGGTTCCAATGGATGTAGTTGATATGTTGCCGGTAATCGGCTTCGTCGCGGATCAAGCAAGTAGCCCGTATGGAGTGAAACGGAATACGGGGTTCGGAATCGCACAATTTCCAATCCCGAAAAACCGTGCCGATACGGTGCGATGTCATATGGCAGGCCGTTGCCGAAAAAACCCGTATTCCGTTTCACTCCATACGGGCTACTCGCTAATTTTGCCGGTGCGTTGGCCGAGGGCGTTGATAAAGTAGGCGTATTCGGAACCGGCCGTGTTTTTGTAGGAAATGTGGCGGCCACGGGCATCATAGCGGAAGACAGCGGCACTGCCATTGCCCATAAAATTACCGGCCGCATCGTAAGTGTAGGCAGCGCTGCCGACGCTGGCGATGCGGTTGCTGTCGGGTTCAGGGATGTAGGGGGTGTAGGCGGCTCCCGTGTTCTTGCCGGTGCGGTTGCCGGATCTGTCGTAACCGTAGGAATAGATGAGAAAGCCTTCAGGTGACTCGACGCTATATAGACGGTTGAGGTTGTCGTCGCGGTATTTTTGCTGGACAACCGTACCTTCGGGGTCAGGTCTTGCAAAATAACACACAGGCGTTTTGAATATGATAATGCAAGACCTGACCCCGTATCTTCATGCTCGCGGCGCCGACGCTGGCGAGGCGGTTGCTGTTGGGTTCGGGGACGTAGGCGGTGACGGCGCCGTTGAGGTCCTTTTCGGTGCGGTTGCCGCCCGCGTCGTAGGTATAGCCAGGTAGGTCGGGCAACAGCCGTATCGTTGCCAGACATTTAAGCGTCCTATTATGGAAAACAGCAATGAAACCAATGACCTATCAAACACCGGACGGTGGAGCGTCGGGCATAAACAGCATGCCCGACCTACCCGACTCTCTCCATGAAACGAACACTCGCTTGCATAATTCATTTTAAGACGGTATCTACCTGGCTACGAATTGATTCTAAATTTATATCGTCTGTAATTTTCATAAGAATGGCCAATTCTTCTATAAGATTACAAGCCTTTTCGGAAATATCTTTTTTTTCTTCTACAACAATATCAATAAGCGTCTGTAAGGCGAGGCCATATTCACCAACATCGAAAAACTCATTAACTTCATTTAATTCATTGACGCTAAAGAGATTGCAAACTTGGTCAAATAATTGTTTAAATAAGTTTTCGATGAGATTATGGTCAGTTATTATCATCATGGGTTCCTCGGTACATTTGTTGGGAAACCAGTTATTATCCCCCGTCTTTTCCAATAATTACCTTAATATCGACACCGTCGCGAGTCCCCTCAACCACTGTTCTACCTCCTCTACCGGCACTACTAACAGAATTCGGGTCGGTAGCAACATCTGAAATAGCAAGTAGCCCGTAAGGAGCGAAGCGAATTACGGGATTTTTCGGCAACGACATGCCGTATGTCATCGCATTATTCCGGCATGAGGTTTCGGAATTGGCAATTGTGCGGTTTCGAACCCCGTATTCCGCTATCGCTGCATACGGGCTTGTATCTCTCCAAGCGAGTAGATACCATCTCTCCAAATCAATCACAAGCACCGATTTAGGTGATTTGTGGTTGATAGGGTTGCTGGTGTTTGATGACACCATAACAAATCTGTACCAGCCGGGTAGGGTGGGCACACGCTTTTCGTGCCCACGCGAAACAAATCCGCAATGCAAACGGTGGGCAAAAAAGCCTGCCCACCCTACCCGGCTATCCGGCTATTTGCCGTTGAGGCCATTCCAGGCCACAACCGATTTGGCGAATCTGGTAAACGGCCTTAAACTTCGGTCTAACAAAATACTTCATAATGACGGCGGCCAAGAAGGGAAGGGCGGATGCTAACTATCCTGATTTCAAATAGCCGTTGCCTTACCAAATCCCCACGAATCTTCTTGTGGTTAGTTATCATTGCAAGATTGCCCAAGCCAGAAAATGTAAAGGATATTCCCTATGCGCCACTGTATTTTATTTGCCAGTTTAACCACCTTCACGGTTAATGCCGCTTCCGTGCCCACCAGTATGTCGCCTCGGATCAACGACATCCAACGGGCGGCCGCTTTGCAATTGCCGTCCGCTACGGAATCGGCATCCGAGGCTTGCCAACATCCATTGGATCCGCTGGGCCGCTTGGAAATAGGGCGTGCCGTGGCTTTGGTCAAGGCCCATCCGGGTCTGCCTGCCGGGGTGTTTTTCCCGAATGTGGTGCTCAACGAGCCCCCTAAAGCGGAAGTGTTGTCCTATCAGGCGGGTAAGGCATTTACCCGGCAAGCGGTGGTGGAAGCTTATGACCGGCCCAATAACCAATTGTACCGGGCCATCGTGGATTTGGGGGCAAGAAAAATCTTAAGCTTTGTGCCATTGCCTAAGGCGACCCAACCCCCCGCGTTTTTTGACGAATACACCACGGTTTTGCCAATAGTAAGCCAAGACGCCAGTTGGCGTGCGGCCATGCAAAAACGCGGTGTTAACCCTGATGATGTTTATCTCGATGTTTGGGCGGGCGGCGACTTGCCCATCAGCGTTGACCGTGACGGCAACACGGTACCACCAGGGACGCGTATTATGCGGGTTTTGTCGTTCTTGGGCGGCGGCAAGCCCAACCCCTATGACCGCCCCATCGAAGGCGTGGTGGTGGCTGTGGACATGAACCGCTTGAAAGTGCTGCAAGTCACCGATACCGTGGTCATGCCCGTTTCCCAATACCAGGGCCAAGGCACTGATAGCCAACATGAGCCTTTGGCACCATTGAAAGTTGTGCAAGACCAACCTGGCTATAAGCTGTGTGGGCAGGAAGTGAGTTGGCAGGGCTGGCGTTTCCGTTTCGCGCTGCATCCCCGTGAAGGCTTGGTGATCTATACCTTAAGCCATGAAAACAAAGGGGTGCTGCGCCCGGTCGCTTACCGCTTGGGTTTAAGCGAGATTTTTGTGCCTTATGGCGTTCCGGACAGCAACTGGGTGTGGCGTACGGCGTTTGATGCCGGGGAATACGGTATGGGCCGCTATGCCAACCCGCTGGCGCCCAATGTGGACGTGCCGGGCAACGCGGCCTTTTTTAATGCCCGTATCGCCGATGATGTCGGTGGCTCCCTGGTTTTCCCCAACGCGGTCGCGCTTTATGAGCGCAATGCCGGCTTATTATGGAAACGGGTGGATCCTAGCTCTTCTGAACAAGACCGGCGCGAAGCCCGCGAATTGGTCATAACCTCCAATGCGTGGATAGGCAATTATATCTATGGTGTGAATTATATTTTCCATCTGACTGGCGCGTTGGAAGTGCGGGTGGACGCGACAGGCACCACCTTAAACCAGGGCGTGAACAGTATTGGCGAAGGTTCCAAGCATGGCCATGTCGTCGATGTGGCCCGGTCTTTGGATGGCGGCACGGCTTTGGTGGCCGCCCCCAACCATCAGCATTTTTTTAATTTCCGTGTGGATTTGGATGTCGATGGCAGGTCTAACCGCATTAGCGAAAGCAATGTGGGCCCGCGAGACAGCAGCCTGGGCAATGCGTTCGCCGCCGAGGAAACGTTGCTGAAGGACGAAGCGGAAGCGAAACGTCCTGCCAATATCGACAAGGCGCGTAGCTGGAAAATCTTTAGCGCCGATGCCAAAAATGCCTTAGGGATGCCTACCGGTTACACCTTGGCTTTGGGGGATACGGCCGTCCCTTACGCCGCCAGCACTTTTCCCGCCCGGCAACGCGCCGCCTTTGTTGAATACCCGTTGTGGGTGACCCAGTATCAGGCCAATGAGCTGTATGCCACTGGCGACTATCCAAACCAAGGTGGCGTTGGGGAAGGGTTGCCGACGTATTCCGGTACGGAAAATTTAGTGGACCAAGACTTGGTGTTGTGGGTGACAAGTGGTTTGACGCACATACCCGATGTTGAACAATACCCGGTGATGAACACCGAAAGCCTGTTGGCTTTTAAACTGGTGCCCTATGGCTTTTTTCGCCGTAATCCTGCGCTGGATTAGCGGATACAGTTTTTGGGGTAAGCGCATCGTCCTTAATGGATGCGCTTACCAAACCAATTTATGTGGGCGCATTGGCTAGGCACTTGGTTGTCAGCTAACTTAACCCATCCCCACGTTTTTCCTCAAACCACCGGTACAGGGTCGGCAACATAACCAGCGTCAGCAACGTAGAGGTTATCAGGCCGCCAATCACCACTATCGCCAAAGGCCGTTGCACTTCCGAACCCGGCCCGGTGGCGAACAGGAATGGCACCAGGCCCAGCAAAGCAATGGTCGCGGTCATCATGACAGGCCGGAAACGTTGGGCGCAGCCTTGGCGGATGGCATCAATTTGGCTTAGGCCATTATCACGCAGATTGCGGATGTACGACACCAACACCACGCCATTCAACACCGCGATGCCCCACAAGGCGATAAAACCGACCGAGGCGGGGACGGACAGGTATTCGCCAGTTATGAACAGCGACACCACGCCGCCAATCGACGCAAACGGCAACACCAAGATAATCAGTGCGGCAAAACGCAGTGAGTTGAACAGCATGAACAACAAGAAGAAAATTGCGCCGATGGTGATGGGGATGATGATTTTTAGATGCCCCAAGGCGCGTTCCATATTTTGGAATTGCCCGCCCCATTCCAGATAATAGGCCTCCGGCAGCTTGACTTGCTGGGCGACCGCCTGTTGCAACTCGGCGACGAAGCCGCCCAAGTCCCGATCGCGCACATTGACGCCAATGACAATCCGGCGTTTGCCCATTTCGCGGCTAATTTGCGAAGGCCCGTCGCTTAGGCGGATGTCCGCCAAATCCCCTAACGGAACCCGTGCGCCGTTAGTGGAGGTCAGCAAAATCGCGTCTATCGCTTCGATGCTGTTGCGGAAATTTTCCGGCAGGCGCACGGCGGCGGAAAAACGCCGCTCGCCTTCGTAGATTTCCGTGGCGGTTTTGCCGCCTATCGCCGTCTCGATGACGTCGTGGACGGCGGAGGCATTGATGCCGTGGCGGGCGATGGCTTCGCGGTTGACGCTAATGGACAGGTATTGTTGGCCGGTCAGGCGCTCCACACGGATGTCTTGTGAACCTTTAACGTTGGCGGCCACTTTCGCGATGGCATTGGCGGTGGCTTTCAGTTGCTCCAAATCATCACCAAAAACTTTCACCGCCAAATCCGAACGCACGCCGGTGAGCATTTCATCGACGCGGTCGGAAATCGGCTGCGCCATCACCACTTGGATACCGGGCAGGCTGGTGTTGAGCTTATCGCGCATGGCATCGGCAATCGTGTCCTGATCCCAACCTTTTGGCCATTGGTCGCGCGGCTTTAAGCTGATGATGGGGGTGGATTCGTTTTGCGCCTGCGCGTCGGCCGGGCTTTCGCCACGTCCTAGGCCGGACACCGCCGACAACACGCCGGGAATGTCCATAATCATCCGCATTGCCGCCGATTCCATTTTGATGGATTCATCCAAGGAAATATTGGGGGTACGGTTAATGCCCGGCACAATCGAGCCTTCCTTCATTTCCGGGATGAACGAGCTGCCCAAAAACGGCAAGATGGCGATGGTGCCGGCAAACAGCCCGGCCGCCACCAGCACCACCAGTTTGCCGTGCTGCAAAGCCATATCCAGCAATTTGAGGTAAGGCCTTTTCATGAAGGCGATGATGGCCGTGTCGTGGTCATGCTTATCATGGCCTTTCAGCAAAAACGAACACAAAACGGGCGTTAAGGTCAGCGACAATATCAGCGAAATCAACAAAGCGATGGCGATAGTGAAGGCCAGTGGCGAAAACATTTTGCCTTCCATGCCTTGCAAGGTCATCAAGGGCAGGAACACCACGATGATGATGCCGACGCCAAACAGCACGGGTGTCGCCACTTCCATGGCGGCCGCCAACACCACTTTGATGCGGCTGGTCGCCCGGCCTTTGCGGATGCCCAACAGCGTGAAGGCGTTTTCGACCACCACCACCGAGCCATCGACAATCAGGCCGATGGCGATCGCCAAACCGCCCAAGGACATCAGGTTGGCGGAAATGCCCAGTTGGTTCATGACAATAAAGGTGGCCAGCGGCGTGACCACCAAGGTGCACACCACGATGACGCTGGAGCGCAGGTCACCCAGAAACAATATCAAGATGATGACCACCAGTGCGATGCCTTCCATCAACACCTTGGTGACGGTGTGCAACGCGGCATCGACCAACTCGCTGCGGTCATAATAGGGCACGATTTTCAGGCCGTCCGGCAGCATGTTCTTGCCGTTGATTTCCTGTACCCGCGCTTTGATGTGGCTGACCACTTCCTTGGCGTTGCCGCCGCGTAGCATCATGACTATGCCGCCCACCGATTCGGTGTAGCCATTTTTGATGACCGCGCCCACGCGCACTTCATGGCCGATTTTCACTTCGGCCACATCGTGGATATGGATGGGCACGCTGTGCGCCTCTTTCAGAACGATGTTGCCGATGTCGGCGACATCGCGGATCAGGCCCACGCCGCGGATCAGGTATTGTTCGGCATAATGCGGCAATACCCCGCCGCCGCTGTTGGCGTTGTTTTGCGCCAATGCGTTGAACACATCGCCCAAGGCAATATTGTAATGGTGCAAGCGGTCGGGATTGACCAGGACTTGGTATTGCTTGATGTAACCGCCTTGGGAGTTAATTTCCGCCACGCCCTGGATGCCACGCAGTAACGGGCGCACCACCCAATCCTGGACTTCGCGGCGGCGCATCAGCTCGGCTTGGCTTAAGGTGTTTTGCCCGTCATCGGCCTTGTCCAAGGTGTATTGGTAAACCTCGCCTAGACCGGTGGACACCGGCCCCAAAATCGGTGTGATCCCCTCCGGCATGTTGTGGCTGACTTCCATCAGCCGTTCCATCACCAATTGCCGCGCAAAATAGACATCGGTGTTGTCGGTGAACACCAAGGTGATCAGCGACAAGCCGTTTTTGTTCAAGGAGCGCATCTCGGTCAGCCCCGGCAAGCCAGTCATGGCAATTTCCAGCGGCACGGTGATGAAGCGTTCGACCTCTTCCGGCGAGCGTCCGGTCGCTTCAGTGGCGACTTGTACCTGCACGTTGGTGACATCGGGAAAAGCGTCGACAGACAAGGTTTTTAAGGCGTTAATGCCAAACAGGCCTAAGCCAATGGCCAGCACCACCACTAAAATGCGGTTTTGTAACCCACCGCTAATCAAAGCCTCAATCATGGTTTACCCCAATTCTTTGCGTTGGCGCTCGTTATTGAGATGGAAACTGCCTTCCACAACGACTTTATCGCCCGGTTGCAAGCCATCCAAGACGTGGCGCATCGCCCCGTCGCGGATGCCGAGTTTTACCGGCTTCAAGGTGAACTCTTCGGGGGTGGTTTGTACGAACACGTGGTCCTGGTCATTGACGCGGATGACCGCGGAGTCCGGTAACACCAGTTCTTGCTCACCTTCCTTATGTATCACTAGGGTCGCCAGCATTTGCGGTTTGAAAATGCGCTGGGGGTTCGGTAATGCCATGCGTACGGTGACGGTGCGGGTTTGGGGGTCAACCATATCGGCGACGTAAATCAAACGGCCGCTTTGCCCCTGTTCCGGCAAAGCGGCAATGGTGACCAAGGCCTCATCGCCAGTATGCGCCCAATGCGCCTGTTGCTCAGGCAGTTCGGCAACCACCCAGACATGGGACAAATCGGCGACGGTGAACAGCGCGTCGGCCGGTTGCACCACTTGCCCGACGGTGACCTTGCGTTCGACTATCGTGCCTTGGATGCTGGCGGTGATCGGCAGCATGGAGTTGATTTTTTTTTCTTTGGACAACCGCGCCAAATCGCTGTCGGACATGCCCAGCACGCGCAGCTGGTCGGTCGCGGTACGCATATCCACATCCGCCTCCGTCAACATGCTTTCCCTTTCTTGGAGTTCGGCGGCGGCAATCACATCGCTGGCAAATAGGCGTTTGGCCCGGTTGACCGCAAGTTGGCGTAGGTTGAGTTGCGAGCGGGTTTTCAGATAAGCCGATTGCGCCATACCCAATTCGGTGCTGTTGAGGGTGGCCAAGCGCTCGCCCTTGTGGACGGCCTGGCCAAGCACCGCTTGGGTTTCGGTGATCCGTCCGGTGACCGTCGCCCCTATGCGGGCAACCCGTTGCTGGTCGAGTTCCACCCGTGCCGGCAAGCGCAGGGAATCATGCACTTGCCCTTCGCCGATGGCGATGACCTTGATCTGCTGCATCAGCATGGGGGAAGCCTTGACGGTCATCGGCGTTTCTGCATGGGCCATTGACGTGATCGCCAACAAAATAAGCGGGTAGGACAAGTTCATAGTTTTAAATTCTCCAAATCGGTGGCGCGTAAACGTTCCAGGTCAATCAGTGCGTCTTGGCGGTCAAATCGGGCGTTCAGGTAATCGTTCCGGACAGTGCGGTATGTCCGTTGCGCATCAAGGTAATCAAGGATGCTACGTTCGCCGAGCTTGTAAGCGGCTTCGGCGACTTTCAGCACCGTTTCGGCTTCCTTTAGCAAGCCGGCATCAAAGGTTTCCACTTGGCGGTGGGCAATCCGGTAGCGGTTATAGGCGTTTTCCAGCTCACGTATCACCGCGTATTCTTGTTGGTTGACCAAGGCTTCGGATTGGCGGTGCTCGGCGGCGGCTTCGGCAATCGGGCCTTGCCGTTGGTTCCAGACGGGTAAGGGCAGGACAATATTAACTTGCCATTGTTCGAGCCCGGGGTCGCTTTGCGCGCCCATTTTCAGGGTGGGTAGCGGGTAGCGGAGGTTTTCCTCATACTTGATTTTAGCCAGGGCTTTTTGGGCATCCGCCCTAAATTGTTGCAAAACGGGTTGCTTGCCGAGCACCTCTTCACGTAAGTTTTCCAGGCTAGGTAGGTGTGATGGTGGTGCGGGCAACTCCCCTTGCGCATTAAATTGGTGCGGAATGGCCGGGCCGAACATCATGCGCAGCGCCGATTTTGCATCATCCACGCGCGTTTCCGCACTTTCCCTTAATTTTAAGGCATTGAGCGCTTCCGCTTCAGATTTGACCTGCTCATAACGTGGCGCTTCACCGACAGACACCTTGAGCCTGATCTTGTCGCGTATTTGCATCAGCAATTGTTCATTATCTTTGCTGACTTGCAGTTCTGCCTGGCGCCGTAAAATTTCATAGTATGCCAGCTTGGTCTGGCTACGCACGATTAACCATGTGTAACGGTTGGCTTCATCTGCCGACGCGATGCCGGCCTCGGCAATCTTACGCCGCGCTTCCCTAACGAAGGGCAGGTCTAACGGCTGGGCTATCACGATCTGTTGGTTGGAGCCGCTGAGCGCACCCGGGCCCAGGCCGGTTGAAGTCCCGCCACCTATTTCCAGCTCCGGATTGGGATAAGCTTTGGCAGTGACCCATGCCGCTTGGGCCGATTCTTGGCGGGCTTTGGCATGGGCGATTGACGGGTTGCTTGCTTCCAACAGCTTAAGCACTTGCGGTAGGCTCAAGGTTTCTGAATAAGCATAGCTTTGGCAAAAAATGCTTGCCAACAATATCTTGCTCAGTTGCCAGTGTCCAGGCTTACGGTAATGTGGCGTTTGGGGGCTTTTCTTCATCGGATGGGTTTGCAAGGCAAATGGGTTTCTGAAGACTGTTCTTGTTCGGTAAGCAAGTTATACGCCACGTGCTATTATCATGCGACAAATTTTGGTTTGGGTTTGGAAGGTGTTTTAAAGGCGTCGCGGTCGGTTCGGGTGCGGCATGGATGCATACCTCTAGTGCCCGGTCATTGATTTTTTGTCGGGCCAATCTAAACCTGTAGACGGACGGTTGTCCGCCTTGTTTATGGCCTGTGCCAACATCCGTAGCGATCGGGCGGGCAACCGCGCGCGCCTACGAAAATAATGCTGGCAATTCAACATTGGCTGAGTGCTAGACATAAAGGAGGTAGGGCACCAACAGTAGGTGCTTTAAGCATTGCATGATCCCGATGATTTATGCAACAAAGCCCGTCAAAACCAAAAGTGCACCCCGGCCACCCAGCGTGTGTTGTCCGTGCTGGTATCCGTAGCGCTATTGGCATCATGCGATGTTGACCATTCCACGCCGATATACGGGGCAAATTCGCGGCGGATTTCATAGCGTAGCCGCAGGCCGCTTTCAAAAGAGGATAGGCCGTCGCTGACGCCGCGCCCAGTGTCGTGTTGGCTATAGATATTGGCTTCGATGCGCGGTTGGAGGATAAGGCGTTGGGTGATGAGCAGGTCATATTCGCTTTCAAACCGGAAGGCGAAACGGCCTTGTTCGCCGACGTATGCGGTGGCTTCGATATAAACCCAGTATGGGGCCAGTCCTTGGAAGCCAAACGCGAACCAGCTGCGATCCGGCCCTAAGCCGGTGTCGTAACGGACACCCAGTTGGGTGTCCCAGTAGGGGGTCAGTGCATGCCCCCAAAGCACTTCGTTACGGGCGTCGGCAAATTGGCCTTCTTCCAGGTTGCCTTCGGCCCTAACTACCGCACGGTCATAGGTTTTGCCATACCAGGCTTGCCAATCGTAAGTCATCAAGCTTTGCTTGCCATTGCCCAAGCCTTCTAACCGGTCAACCAGCAAAGCACCGAGATTGTGCTCTTCTTTGTGGCTATAGGCTATGTTTTCGCCAAAACCATAGCCGTCAGAATAGGCGTTGGGATCCCGTGCTTCTTCAGGTGCCTGGGTAGCCGACGGGGGGGTTCCGGTATGGCCGTGCTGATGTGCTGTTGGAGCGGGTTCAACCGCAGCATGCGCTTCGCTGCTTGTGCCCCCGTGGGACATTTTGCTATGGTCCATGCCTTCCATAGGGTCAGTTCCGGCCTGGACTTGGGCGGGCGGGGCAGCCAGGATGGCCAGTAGTAACAGCGGGTTTATTTTCATCATGCCACCACTACAACCCGGAACATGCCGCCGTGCATGTGGTAAAACAAATGGCAATGCCATGGCCAGTAGCCTTTCGCATCGGCGGTGACGCGGAAACTGACGCGTTGGGCGGGTTGCACGACCACCACATGTTTGCGTACCTGCACTTCACCTTCGGCGTTTTCCAAGTCGCTCCACATGCCGTGCAGGTGCATGGGGTGGGCCATCATGGTGTCGTTGACGAAAATCACCCGCAAGCGTTCGCCGTAACGGAAATGGATAGGCGTGGATTCGCTAAATTCCACACCGTCTATTGACCAGCTATAGCGTTCCATATTACCCGTCAGATGCAGTTCAATGTCGCGTTCCGGTGGCCGGTGGTCGGTGATAATGCCGCTGGCACTGCGCAAATCGGCGTAAGCCAATACCCGCCGTCCGTTGTCCCTTAAGCCAATGCCTGGGTCATCAAGGTTGGTGCGCGGGTTGTCAACGCGCATATCGACGCCCGCGCCGTACTCGGTTTTGGCATGGTGCGCGGTGGCTGTGCCGTGGCCCATCATGTCCGTCATTGTCAAGGGTTCGGGTTTGTCCAGTGCGGGAATCCCGGCTTTTATGCCTGGGCGGGTTGCCAAGGTGCCGCAAACAAAACCGCTTCTGTCCATAGATTGGGCAAAAATCGTATAAGCGTCGTGTTCGGGCGTGACGATGACGTCGAACGTTTCCGCCAAACCGATACGGAATTCATCGACCGTGACGGGTTCAACCGCTTGCCCGTCGGCGTGGACAATGGTCATGGGTAAGCCAGGGATACGCACGTCAAAAAACGTCTGGGCGCCGGAGTTGATAAAGCGCAAACGCACCCGTTCGCCGCGCTTGAAGAGGCCCGTCCAGTTGCCGGACGCGGTCATGCCATTGAGCAGGTAGGTGTAGGTGTAAGCGGAAATGTCGGCTAAGTCGGTCATCGACATGCGCATTTCATTCCACATTTTGTGTTGCTCAAATGCCGCCGATAGCCCGTTTTTGCGGGCCTCTCGGATGAAATCAACTGCGGTTGGCTGGTTGAAATTGTAATAATCGCTTTGGGTTTTGAGTTTGGCGAACACGGCCAAGGGGTTTTCATCCGTCCAATCGGACAATTGGATGACGTAGTCTTGGTCGGCCTGAAGGCTTTCCTGGGCTGGTGTGATGATGATCGCACCGTATAGGCCCGTTTGTTCCTGCATGCCCGAATGCGAGTGGTACCAGTACGTGCCACATTGTTGCACTTTGAAGCGGTAGGTGAAGCTACTTCCGGGCGGGATGCCGTTAAAGCTGACGCCGGGTGCGCCGTCCATGTCGTAAGGCAAGATAATGCCATGCCAGTGTATCGAGGTGGTTTCTTTCAGCTGGTTGACGACGGTGAGCGTGACCATGTCACCTTCGCGCCAATGCAACGTCGGCGCGGGGATGGAACCATTGACCGTAGTGGCGATACGGGCAGATCCTGTGAAATTGACGGGCGTTTCGGCGATGGTAAGGATAAATTCCGTACCGCTGAGGATTCCGGCAGTTTTTGCTTGGGCGCTCTTATGCCAGCTGGGCAGTATCGAGGCGGCTCCAGCTGCCATGAGCCCTTCAAGAAAATGTCGGCGGGATAATAGTGGCATTAAAGTTCCGCAAAGATAGTTACCATGTGTTTGTTACTGCGTTTGTAGCCAAACCGTTCATTGGCAAAGTGCCTTCCGGCAGGATGCAGGGAAGAGATTTGTGAGAGTTCCAATAATTCCCAGTCATAACAGAGCGTAGGGGGGATGAACATAGTGGGCTTGGCGGCGGCGGGCCGTACTTGGGTTTGGAAGCACCACAGGACATTGCTTCCTGTGATTGACACGCCGACGGCATGCGGCTCCACGATGCGGACAAGGCTATAGTATGCCAAAGACAGCTCTTCACGGTCATGTATCGCTTTAATGATGGTTTCCAACATCACACGGCCCGATGGATGGGTTGGGAGGTAGGCCTGCTGAATAGGCTTACTATGAAAGTTCTGGGTTAGTCCGGATAAGGCCGATATGGCAACAGAAATGGGCGGTACATACAAGCTCAAAGGTGATATAAGCTTTAATTGCCCCCTAACATTAAGCGGGCTTCAAGGCTTGCAATCCGGATTCGGCGGACACACGCCAAGGAGGGTGTGCCTGTTTTCGTGTTGCTTAGGTGCCCGTAAATCTACGGTGAAGTTGAAACCGGGCACTTAACTTAGGACATTCTATTGTTGATAGTATGGGTTATTTTGTTGCGGATAACCCTGTTGTTGTGGGTAGCCCTGCTGTTGCGGATAACCTTGTTGCTGAGGATAACCTTGCTGTTGTGGATACCCTTGTTGCTGAGGGTAACCTTGCTGTTGTGGATAGCCCTGCTGTTGCGGGTAACCTTGTTGCTGAGGATAGCCTTGCTGTTGTGGGGCGCCTTGTTGGTTTGCCCCGGCGTTGTTATTGGCGACAATCGCCAGCTCTACACGGCGGTTTTGGGCCCGGTTGGCTTCACTGGTGTTTGGCAGTTTGGGCTGTTTTTCGCCCATGCCTTGAGTCGTCAAACGCGAATAGTTGACGCCGTGTTGGGACAAATAACCCGACACGCTTGCGGCGCGTTGTTCGGACAGCTTTTGGTTGTATTTGTCAGCGCCTTGGTCATCGGTGTGCCCGGTGATGGTCACTGAAGAATCAGGATATTGGTTTAGAACCCTGCCGACCGAATCCAATGCGGTTTGTGCTTGTGGGGTCAGGTCGGCGGAGTCAAAACCGAAAGTGATGCTGCTGGGCATGGTCAGGTTCAAGGTGTTTTCGGCAGTCCTTTGCACTTGTATGCCTGTACCTTGCAGGGATTGCTGCATCTCTTTTTCCTGGTTGTCCATGTACGCACCGACCGCCGCGCCGACAACGCCGCCGGCCAACGCCCCCCAGCCTGCGTTATGAAGCTTATTGCCGCCAAACAAGGCGCCGGCGCCAGCACCGGCTAATGCGCCAAGGCCCGCACCTTTTGCGGTGTTACCCATAGCCGATTGGCCTGTATAGGGGTCGGTCACGCAAGCCGTTAACAATGCGGAAGTTATGCCTACTATTAAAATTTTTTTCATGATGGTGTCGCCTTTTATGTTGTGGTTATTATGTCCATGGGACCATTGCCAGCCTTAATGATGCGCCTGGATGTCGCCATTCGGGGAAGCCAAATATAGGTAGCCTTGCTTAATCCAAACTGAATGTTTATACAGCGCCCAATTTACGCTGATTTCCCTATATCTTCAATCCAGTCACGCCAAATCGACATCAATACCGCCATGAGGGTGGGGCCTAAAAACAGGCCAAGCAGTCCAAATGCTTCCATACCGCCGAATATCCCCAACAAGGTCCAGATAAATGGCAGTTTTACGGCATTGCCGATGAGTACCGGGCGCACATAATTATCCGCAATCAAGGTCAGCACCATCCCGTAGCTAAACAGGACAATGGCGGCGGTGAAATGGCTTTCGGCAGCCAGCACCAGAGAACAGGCTCCAAAAATTAGTTTGGCGGCAAAGGGGATCATGGCAAAAATGCCCGTCAACGTGCCTAAAATGGCCGGATGCCCCAGTCCCGCCAAATGGTAGCCGACGCCCAGCAACAGGCCTTTGACGATGCCGATCAGCATCATGCCGTTGACGGTTCCGCGCACGGCGGCGGCGGCGTGCAGCAGATAACGTACGCCAATATCGCCGAAAATCCGGCGGCTGCTTGCCAACACTTGGCGGCTCAGGGTGTCGCCGTGTTGGTAGACAAACAGCAGCACCAGCAAAATGATCAGGAAACTGACCAAGCGCTGCATCAATTGGCCTGCGAAGACCTTGGTATAGCCTAAGGCACCGCTGGTGCTTAACCAGTGCAGTGTGCTATTGGCGGCTTCTTTGCTGCCTAAGGACTTAACCCAAAATTCTTTTGCCGAAGTGCCGATCATGGGCATGGCTTCCAACCAATCGGGTGGCGGGATGCCGGTTTTTTGCGCTTCCATCAACCATTGCCCCAATGCTTCCGCTTCCGCAAACAGCTTGACCAATCCGTAACTCAAGGGTGCCAAAATAATCGCGCCGATGAACAGCGTCAGAGCTACCGCCCCCCAGGTGACTTTGCCATGCAATTCTTTGCTGGCCAGCAAGCGGTTATAAATAGGCCAGGTGCTGATTGCCAACACCACCGCCCATGCCAATAGGGGCAAAAAACCCTGGACGACCCAGCCTCCTAATAACAGGAGGATAGCGACAGCGGACAAACGCGCCCGAATTTGCAGTAAATCGTTCATGACAGGTTACAGGTTGCTAAAATGGTGCGGCATTCTAACACCGAAGCCCCTGTGAAAACATGCTGTCCACAAAAAGTGGCGGTCAGATTTTGATATGGAGGGGGCGGCGTTTTTCGAGCAGCGCCACGGTTAACAGGTATTCGCCCAACAAGCCTGAAGACAGTAGCCACCAAGGCCAAGCCAGATAAGGCCGCAGCCATTCTTCAGCAAAATACAAGCTAATCCCCAGCAAAATATAGCCAAGGATACGCATGACCGGATAGGGGACAGGATAAAACCACCGCCCCAACAGATATGAGGCCGCCGCCATGCTGGCATAACACGCCAAGGTCGCCCACGCCGAACCCTCGTACCCGTACAAAGGGATCCACCAGACATTCAGGCCAATGGTCAAGGCCGCACCGCCTAGCGACACCCATGCACCCATCCCGGTGCGGTCGGTGAGTTTGTACCAAATCGACAGATTGACATACACGCCCAAGAACAGGTTCGCCAATAGCAACACCGGCACCACATGCAAACCCGTGCGGAATTCTTCGCCCATAAAATATTGGAAGACATCAATGTATAGCGTCACCAGCAAAAAGATCAGCACACAAAAAATCACAAAAAATTTCAGCACTTTCGCATAAACGTCCCGCGCATCAGTTTTATTGGCGTAGGCAAAAAAGAAGGGTTCTGCGGCATACCGGAACGCTTGGATGAACAACGACATCAACATCGCCAGCTTGTAACAGGCGCTGTAAACGCCAAGCATCTGCATATTGGTGGCAAAATCAAAGGGCAACAGGTATTTCAGCAAGGCGCGGTCAAGCATTTCATTGATGATTCCGGCAAAACCAATCACCACCATCGGGGCGGAATAACGCAGCATCCTGCCGAACAAATGGCGGTTAAAGCCCCAAACGATCCCCGCCAATTGGGGGCTTAACAATAAGAACTTACACGCGCTAGCCAGCAAATTGGCAATGAACACATAGCCTAAACCAATAGCCGGGTCATAGACATAGCCCAACCACGGGGGCGGGTTATTGGCGTATAGTTTCGGGCAGTAAACGATGAAAAACAGTGTCGACAACACCGTCACCCCTATTTCAACCAGTTTGATGCCCGCAAACCGGAAAGCCTTCTGTTCAGCCCGCAAGCGTGCAAACGGCAGCGAAGCGACGGCATCCAAGGTCAAAATCAAACCGAACCACCAGACATATTCAGGGTGCTTGGCATAATTGAGCATGCCTGCCAATTGCTTGTCGGCAAAAAATATCCCCAGAAAAAACACCAGATTAAGCAGCATAGTGAAAATCAGCGCCGTGGAATAAGCGGTGTCACGGCCCGTTTCTTCTTTATCACGGAAGCGGAAGTAGCCCGTCTCAAAACCGCACAACAGCAAGACCGACAAAAAACCCGAATAAGCGTAAAATTCCGAGACTACGCCGTATTCCTGCGCCGAGAACGAATAAGTCAGCAGCGGCACCAACAGGTAATTTAAGAACCGGGCGAAGATGCTGCTAAGGCCATAAATTGCGGTTTGGGAGGCGAGTTTTTTTAAGATGCCCATGGGGTGGTTTGGGTGGGTGGAAGCGAAGCGGGATTATATAGGAGATGTAAGCTTCGTGGTGATAGTAATGGGAGGGTTAGCCTTATTTCCCTAAGCATCCGGAATGGCACATTGGCAATTAAGGCGGTCCATTTGGGTAATATGTGCGCTTCCTTTCCCGTGATTAATTAATGTTTTTGTGGACAAATTTGTTGTTATCATCCGTGATAGGGTGGTTGCGCAAAGGGGCATTTGTATTTTTCATCTATTGGGGGCGGGAGGTTATTTTTATGAAAGCGTTAAATCGATACACGTTGTTAGCGGCGATAGCCGGGTTGCTGTTGTTGCCTGGTTCGGGTGTGTTGGCATTAGAGCAAGGAGGTGGCGGGATGCCTGCCAACGGGCTTCCGGACAACATCCTCCCGTCGGCAACAGGCGTGGCAGGTTTGGGCTTGTTTTACCGGAAATATGGCAAGTTGTCTTTATCCGTTAATGCTATGGGCAGTAATGGCCCTAGTCATCATATTACAATTAAAAAGCCATCAGCTGACGCGGTTGTTAAAAAAGCTTTTTTGATGGCGGCAAGTTTAGATAGCCGGGAAATCGCCAATGGGGACATTCAGCTAAATGGTGTGGGCATCAATTGGGTGTCTTCCATCCGGAACCTTTGTGCCTCGTGTTATTGGGAAAACAAGCCTAATTATTTTGACAATGTGCTCGCCGATGTCACCACTATCGTAAAACCAAGCGTTGATGCGGCGGCTCCTGGCGACATCGCTTTTCCTGTTGCGGAAACTAATACGGATACGATAGACGGGGAGATACTCGTTGTTGTCTTCGACCAGCCATCTTTGAGCAAATCCCGTACGGTGGCTTTGTTGTTCGGGGCCCAACCCGTTTCGGGCGGCAGATTCGAAATTGGCTTGAACGCCCCCTTAAACCCAATTGCATTGGATGCCAGGGCCGATATGGGTTTAGGCATTTCTTTTGGTTATCAAGGAGGTGAACAATACAGCACGGTAAAGGTCAATGGCAACCTGCTCAGTTCGGCTGCGGGAGGGCAGGATGATGGTGGCCCTTTCGATGGGAGCTTGATAACTGTTGGGGGTGTCGGAGACGCAAACGCCAATCCGGCCGATCCCGGTGCCTTACCTAACGGCGACCCGAAATTTGATGACGAGCTGTATTCTTTGTTACCGTGGATCAAAAAAACGGATACGTCGATTACCGTTGACACGGTCAACCCGTCCAATAACGACAACATCTTTTTTGCCTATTTCGATTTGTCAACGAATGCCGATGCCAATAAGGACACCGATGGTGATGGCTTGTTGGATGAATGGGAAAGCAACGGTTATGACCATGATAGTGACGGTGTTGTTGACGTAAACCTGCCTGGTATGGGGGCTAACCCAAAACACAAGGACATTTTCATTGAAATCGATTGGATGAGAAACGCAAGCCATAGCCACAAGCCGACTTTGGGCGTGATGTCGCGTGTCATCAGCGCGTTCGCCAACGCACCGGTCACCAACCCGGATGGCATCAATGGCATTACCTTGCATTTGGACGCGGGTTCATTAAAAGGCGGCAATGCGGTTGCCCATGATGATGACCTTGCGCCCGTGTGGACTGATTTCGATGCGATTAAATCGGTGAATTTCAAACCGGAAAGGGCACGCATTTTCCATTATTGCCTGTTTGCCCATAATTATGACGGCGACGGTTCCAGTGGCTTATCCCGTGGAATTCCTGCCAGCGATTTTATTGTGACGCTAGGTTCGTGGGATAACCAAGTGGGGACGGCCAAGCAACAGGCAGGTACGTTAATGCATGAATTGGGGCATAATCTTGGCTTGCGCCATGGCGGCAGCGATCATGTCAATTACAAACCCAATTACCTGAGTATTATGAATTATTTCTTTCAAGTCGATTGGTTGAACTTCGACAGGAGGGCTAGGCTCGATTATAGCCGGGTCAATACAAGGGCATTGGATGAAGCTAACCTAAGCGAACCAGCCGGTTTAAATGCGGCAAAAGGGACGCTAGAAGCTGATTTATCCCATTATGGGACACAATGGTTCGATGCGCTTGTCAGGACAAAGAGCAAGCTAGTTGGGGCACATCGGCTGGTGGATTGGGACGGCAACGGGGCCGGTAACAACCTAGGGGTATCCGTTGACCTTAATGGTGACGGTGCCGTCAATACTTTGACGGGTGGTTATTTGGATTGGCAAAACTTAGAATTTTTGGGCGGTGATGTCGGCGTTAACGGTATCAGCGCGTTGATCCAGACGAAGCCAATCCCTGAGTTGACCTATAAAGAATACCTGCAAATGAAGAATAACCAATAAAGCGTGACTGTCTGGAGGCACCGAAAACCGTGCCTCCAAAACGGTTTGCATTGGTGTTTCTGGGGGCTTGATCCGTGAGTTTTAACTTATCGCAGATTGGGGAATTAACCTTAAGGCCATTGCTTGTCTTCGTCTTACCTGCAAGTCACGCGGCCGCCGGAAACGTAGCCCGGCAAAAAGGGGCCAATCTTGGCGAATACCAGCATTTTTCACCAGTTTAGAGAAGGCGCTCCCACGTTGGACAGGTGCGGTCAAAAAATTTTTACTTACCATTGAGGAGCAAACGATGAGCGAAGCACTAAAAAATAGTGGCGCCGAAGGGGGAAATGTTCTCCCTAGCCCCCACATTATAAACCATTCGGCCCGCCGCATTAATACAATGGCTTTGGCTATCAATGCGCAAAATTATCTTGAAATCGGCGTTAACAAAGGGGTCACATTTTTTGATGTGTCCATTCCGCAAAGAACCGCTGTTGACCCAAAGTTCCTTTTTGATGTGGCTACGGTTACGGATAAAAATACCCTCTTTAGCGAAACCTCATCCGATGAGTTTTTTTCGCGTTTACCCGTGGCACAGAAGTTTGACCTTATTTTTATTGATGGCCTCCATACTTTCGAGCAGGCGTATCGGGATTTTTGCAATTGCCTCGTGCATTCCCATGACCGTACGGTTTTTTTAATTGACGATACAAAACCAAGCGATGTGTACTCTTCACTTAATGTCCAGAGGAAAGCGAACCAATTCCGTAAACAGGCGGGAGGTAAGGGTGGGGCGTGGCATGGTGATGTTTTTAAGGTGGTATTTGCCCTACATGATTTCCATCCTTCCTTAAATTACCGCACCCTCATTGGGGGGCGGGATAACCCGCAAACATTGGTATGGCTGTCTAATAAAGGTCTGAGGAAGCCGCTATTCAATTCATTCGAATCAATTTCACGGCTCACTTACTTTGATCTCCAAGAACATATAGACATCCTTAGGCTTTGTCCGGAGGAAGAAGCTATTGCTTTGTGTTTAGGTGAATTGGCTTAGGGGATAGATACGATGGCATGGCCAATCCGGTAGGTTTTTTTAAATTTGCACTGGCATGTCCAAGCGCAAGGACATGGATATTTATACAATGCCGACAAGCCCGTTATTTTCTAGTGTGCTTGCCCCGCAAAATCCAAAGCGGCAACAGCGAGCCGTTACGATTCGGTTATAATAGCCATTTACATAGACCGATTTGACACCAAATGGATAAACCCCGATTAGCTTGGGCGATCACTGGCTCTGGCCATTATATAGAAGAATGTATCGCTTTTTTGATGACTTTGGACGCCGTGGACTTGTACATCAGCCCTGCGGGTGAGGAAGTCCTGAAAATGTATGGCATCCAGCTCAATGACGTCCGTTCGAAAATGTCGGTGTACCGCGACAAGGCGGCGTCGGCCCCGCCTGTCGGGCTGTTTTATAAAGGCTATTACCACACCTTTGTGATGGCGCCGACCACCTCCAACACGGTGGCCAAATGCGTGTTGGGCATTGCTGACACCTTGGTCACCAACCTCTATTCCCAAGCAGGCAAATGCCGCATACCCAGCATTGTTTATCCTTGCGACATCGCCCCGGAAATGGAAACCACCGCACCAGGGGGTAAGGTGATGGTCTATCCGCGCAAAATTGATTTGGAAGGGACTGACAAGTTACGCCAATTTGAATACACCACCGTGGTTGACAGCGTGGGCGAATTGGTCACGGCGGTGCAAGCACGTTTGGCTAGTTTGGCATGAGCGAACATATCCTCTTTTTGACCGGCAAACTGGCGGAAAAACAGTTGCATCGCATCCTCGAAAAAATGCAGCCTGAGTTCACTTATACGGTGCACCAATTGGGGCTGAAAGTTGCGGCCTTGATGACTACCGACATGGTTGCGCGGCGCTTGCATGACACCTTTGGGGCTGACCGGATAATCCTGCCGGGGCGTTGCCGGGGCGATATAGAGGCCTTGTCGCGGCATTTCAACAACCTGCCGGTTATGCGCGGGCCGGAAGAGCTAAAAGATTTGCCCCAGTATTTCGGCCAAAAGGCCCATAGCTACGATTTAAGCCAATACCGCGTAAAGATTTTTGCGGAAATCACCGATGCGCCCAACCTGAGTGTCGGTGAGGTGTTGGAACGCGCCCGTTATTACCAACACAACGGCGCCGATGTCATTGACCTTGGTTGCCTGCCTAGCACGCCGTTCCCGCACATGGAGGAGCTGATCCAAGCCCTGAAAAGCACCGGTTTCCTGGTCAGCATCGACTCGCTGGAAGACCAGGATTTGCTGAGGGGCGGTAAGGCGGGGGCGGATTATTTGTTGAGCTTGCACGAATCCAGCTTATGGATTGCCGATGAAGTTGCCAGCACCCCGATTTTAATCCCTAAACTCCATGAGGACTTGGCTTCCTTAGACCGTGCGATCAAAGGGATGCAGGATAGGGGGCGCGCCTTCATCGTCGACCCGATTTTAGACCCCATCCATTTTGGCTTTACCCAGTCACTTGTGCGTTACCAGGCCGTGCGCAGCCAGCATCCTGATGTGGAAATGATGATGGGGGTTGGCAATATCACCGAGCTGACCCATGCGGACACTGTCGGGATGAACGCCTTGTTGCTGGGGATTTGTTCGGAACTCGACATCAACCATATTTTGGCGACCGAAGTCAGCCGCCACGCTTGCCGCGCCATTAAAGAAGCCGATGTCGCACGGCGCATCATGTTCGCCGCCAAACAGCACGGCACCTTACCCAAGCATATCCATCCCGGTTTGCTGACGGTGCACGAACCCTCGCCGTTCCCGTACACATTGCCGGAAATCCAAGAATTGGCGGGGGAAATCAAAGACCCCAGTTTCCGCATCCAAACCAGCAACGAAGGCCTGCATATCTTTAACCGTGACGGCTTGCACAGCGCGGCCGACCCGTTTGCCTTATATCCGAAGCTACAGGTGGAAAAGGACGGTGGCCATGCATTTTATCTGGGGGTTGAATTGGCGCGGGCGGAAATCGCCTGGCAATTGGGCAAACGTTTCACCCAAGACCAAGCCCTGGCTTGGGGGTGCGCCACCGACCTCGCCGAAGCCACCGTGGATTTGCATACCTTTAAGCCTGCCGGAACCACTTTACAGAAGCCATAATTTAGAAAAAGCATGATTCAAGAAACGTTAGTCACGACCCAAAATAGTGCAGGGCTTGCGCATATCGCGCCGATGGGCGTGCACCTCCATGATGATGGCTTCATTATCATGCCGTTCCGCCCGTCCACCACGCTCGACAACTTGCTGGAAAATCCGGTTGCCGTACTGAACTATTGTGATGATGTGCGCGTGTTTGCCGGCTGTCTGACCGGACGGCGTGACTGGCCTTTGTTGGCTGCGGAAAAAATCAACGCGCCAGTGTTGGCCTGTGCGTTAGCGCATACGGAAACCGAAGTGGTGCGTATTGAAGACGACGCCACCCGCCCTAAGTTATTTTGTAAAGCCGTGCATAGTGGTAACCATGCCCCTTTTACAGGGTTTAACCGCGCCCAATTTGCCGTGCTGGAAGCCGCCATATTAGTCAGCCGTTTGTCTATGTTGCCAATGGCAAAAATCGAATCGGAACTGGCCTATTTGCGTATAGGTTTTGAAAAAACGGCGGGCGAACGTGAACGTGAAGCTTGGGGCTGGTTGATGGATGCGGTGGGGGCATTTAAAAATGGGGCGGGCCTATGACCGGAATGCTGGCAAGCGTCAACAGCGTCGGAGAAGCCTTATTGGCATTGGGGGCGGGAGTTGACATCATTGATCTGAAACAGCCTGAGCATGGTGCGTTGGGCGCGTTGGACACCGAAACTGTGCAACAGATAGTGGCCGCCATTAACGGGCGTTGTCCGGTCAGCGCCACGATTGGCGATTTGCCGATGCAGCCAGAAATGGTGTTTTTTGCGGCGCAAATAATGGCGAAAACCGGTGTTGATTACATAAAAATCGGCTTTTTTCCGGGAGGGGATTGGCTGGCGGTCATTGCAAAACTGGCGCATTTGACGCCGCAGCATAATTTAATTGCGGTATTGTTCGCCGACATGAAGCCGGACATTAGCGTGATTAAGGCATTGGAAGCCGCCGGTTTCAAAGGGGTTATGCTGGACACCATGAACAAGCGCAAAGGCTCGTTAACGAAAGTGATGGATGGCAAGCAAATCCGTCAATTTGTTAGCATGGCCAAACAAAGCGCATTGCTATGTGGTTTGGCGGGTTCCTTGAGGAAAAGCGATATTGCCCGCTTATTGGCGTTTATGCCGGATTATTTAGGTTTCCGCGGGGCGTTATGCTTTGCCTGTGAGAGGACAGGGCAGTTAAATCCCGCCGCGATTGCCGCGATTAGGCAAGCGGTAAAGACGGCAGTCAAACCGGGCGGCTAAGAATGGAGGGGCTTGTGGAAGCATATTCCCCCAAGCCCCGTTTTCTGCCGTATCAATGAATAAAAATCCTGTGCCATTAGGCGTTCCCGGCCAACAAGATACCTTATTTCAAGTCCGTCAAATACATGTCCACCAGTAATTTTTTTTCTGCGGGTGTCAGCAAAATGCGGGCATAAGGCCTTTCACTAGACTCAATTTCGGCTTGCGCCTGTTGGTCGCTAGCCCTTCGGATGGTTTTGCGCCGGTCAAAAGTAGGAGGTTCAAGCCCGTTTTTGTAAATATAATCCCGCCATTCTTGCGAGCCAAAAGGGTGGGGGTTTTTACGCCTGTCGCCAGTGCGTTGGTTAGCAGGCGAGGTAAACAGGTTTTTTCTTAAGTCAATGATGTTCATAATTATAAATTGCTCCTATCCTGGAAATTGCCGGTTAAAATTGACCCGGCAACGCAAGGAATAATAGGTTAGCAATCAATAAAATTCAACCATAGCCATTTTGTGGGACTCGGCTAAGGATGGTTAGGGGCCGGGGGAGTCGCTTGGGTTTGTCCCGTCGCTGCCGGTTTAACCGGATGGCCTGGCCTCTGTTGGAATAGATGTAGTTGCCACGCGGCCAAAATCGCCCCGATTAAAATGGCGATCAACAAATAGCTCCGCCAGGGTGTTTTTTTATCGGCAAAAGGGTCAAGCAACTGGCGTTCCGCATTTTTAGGCAATTTGGCTGTCCCTGTCAGCAAGCGGCCAAAAGGGATATTGATCAGGGCTTTGGTATTGATTGCCCAGCCGCTGGCATCAAGGACTGGTGCCAGATTGCGGCGGTGTAACTTCAAGGCGGCAATCAACATTGACGGCCCGGAAATGAAGAGCATGACCCCCAATATCGCCAGCGGCATTTGCCATAGCCCCAATGACAGGAAGCCACCAACAATAGATGCCAGCATGGTGCCTATCGCGCCTATCGCCAGGCCAATCGCGGCAAAAATCCCGGCAAATTTACCGACATCAAAAGGCGGTGGTGGGGCTTCCGCAGCTGATACGGTTGTCGTCGCTACGGTTGTTGTGCCGGCAATGGTTTTGTCCTGCGCGTCTTTGTCGCGGGCGGCGGCGAATTTTTCAATTTGCCCGCCGAGCATTTTGCCCATGCGCTTATAGGGCGACCAAAAAGCTTGTGGAATGCTAATGGGATGGTCGATGATTTTGACGATCGTGGCGTCCCAATCACGGCCTAGGCGGTCATAAAAAATGCCGTTCCGCCCCGCCATCAAATTGTCGGCATCGCCACCTGTAAAAGCGGCGGCAATTTTCATGGTGTCCGATGTCCCGGGGCGCTTGCATTCGCAATAGGCCAAAAATATTAGGCTAGAGCTTGCCAGGACACTGTGTTTGTCAATATCCGTCACTTTAAAGCACAAATTGCAACTTCTGCCATCCAAGTACAAAGTGCCTGCTTGAAAAATGCCGTTAGGCGTGGCGGAATAAAAATCCCGGAAAGAGACGAAGTTGTTGAGCAAGCGGTATAGGTCACGGTAGTAGTAAATTAAACGCTCGACCGACTCGATAGCCTCAGCCTCGGCCGTTAAAGCCAGGTCTTTGGCAATTAATTTGCCCAATTCTTCTTGATAACCACCTGCCAATATTTCCAATAAGCGGTCAATGCCTAATTTTTCGAGGTTTTCGCTAGGTTTGTTTTGCAGCCACGTTTCATATTCACCAAATGAAGTGTTCACTTCCTGCCATTGGCCAAGGCTTAGGCTATCAATATCACCCAAGAGCGGCTTAATCACCTGTCGGGACAATTGCGCCACTTGCTTGGCCCAAGCCGGATTCAACCCGGTGGCCAACGGCAATGGTTTGTCGGCCTCAATTTTGGCTAAGGGCAGGGCGGTTAGCCCGCTGTCGTCAGGCGACAAATCATGCAGTGAGATTTGCTCATATTGGGCCGCCGACGGGTTTAACAACGGTGCGGCTTGCGTGTCAAAAGCCGCCAATTGGCAGCGGGTAAAATAATCATCAATTTTAGGTTTGATTTGCTTGAAGTTTTCAACGGCGGATAGGGCTTCCGTACCTAACTGCAATTTTTGGCCGGAACCCACAGCCCCTAATTGCCACCACTTGACATACTCTTCAGCTTGGGAGAAAAAATAATCCACATTTTCTTGGTTGACGCCCATCTCGCCGCAACGGTCAAGTTTGCCTTCCACACAGCGAAGGATCTCTTCTATCACTTTCTGGCCCGCAGCGTCATCGGCGGCTTTTACGGGGATGATGCCGTCGCCATTGAATTGGGTGTTGGCAAAAATTTGCGCGATATTGGCCACATCCTCAATGGAAATTTCGCTGGATTCTGTCTTGTTGATAATTTTTAGGACTTCCAGGGCGGATGCCAAAAGGGTGGCGCCTTCAGTATGTGACTGGTCGATGGCGGCCAGCGGCAACACGCCGCTTCCTTGTTTGAGATCGAGTGGATTGATAAGCCGTGCGGTTGTCCATTGTAAAGCGGCGATAACTTCTGGTGCCCGGATGCGCCCGTCGCTGTCGCTGTCCAGTAACGCCAACGTGCGCGGATCGAAATGCAGCCCTTCCGTGGGGCAACTTAAGGCTGTCCAGAGTTTTTGGTCCAACTCGCCTAAAGCGATCAAATCTTCAGTCCGTTCCAGTTTAACTTGATCAAAACCACCCAAGCGCACAAATTGCCATGGGTGGCTTTTTTTTTCGGCGGCAATATCGGTTGTTGCTGGCATCAATGTATCCTCATGTAAAAAGTAGGGGAATGCCGGGCGGTGCTGGAAAAGCGCTGATGGCATTTGTTTATTGTTATTTTATGCACTTTTTTAGTTTAGATCGTTTATGGGCTAGCTTGGTGTGGATGTGGCCGGTTAGTTTTGATAACGGCCCAGATCAAATATCCCGGCATTTTCAGGCCGTCCGTCCCGGTGTTGTTGGTTGAAACTGTCGTAAGCCGTCCAGAACTGCGGGTGTTTGCGGCTTACCCCAAACGTGTCGCGGAACGCTGCTATCAAAGCCCCGGTTTTTGCCTGTTTTAGCTGGGTGATGAATGCTTCCATCTGGTCGCTGGTGATGGTGAAAAATTGGTTTGGATAGCTGCCCACGAATCCGGGCAGCACGCTCAGGGTGTCCTGCTCCGGTAGCCTCCGGTGGTTTTCGCCCAGCAACACGCCGACATGGCTGAGCTGGCGGTTACGGATTAAGGTGTAAATGACATTTTTGGCCGGGTCGTTGGCTGTGCTGATACGCAAGAACGACACTTCAGGCAAGGCGGCGATTTCTTGGCCTTTAGCTTCGGCAAGTTGGCGGGCGAAATTGTCATAGTGTGGCGGGGATGGCGCGGCCGTTTCGGGCGTTGCCAGCAGCGGGGCGCAGGGTTCTTGCGGGCAGGGGGTTGGCAAGGCGGCTTGGGCTGGGCTGGGGGGGGCGCTTGCCGGGACGGAAATTTTGGCGAGTTGGTTAAAAAATTCGTTTGGATAATCCTGGCTTCCGTAGGCAATGGCGGATTCGGGGAGGGCGGCAAAATCGGGCGTATTGAACACGCCTAACCATTGGCTTTCAGAATCCGGATACCAATCCGCATGTACGGCTTGGCGGACCGATTTGGGCAGGAATTGCAGGAAGTCGTTTTCCGCTTCACTACGCAACAAATCCAGCGTCAAACGGGTGGCCAAGTAATGGGTGGTGCCGCCATAGGGATTAAATCCCGCCGACAGCAAATAATGCAGCCGCTCAAATAGCGGATAGTCGATGACCCACGCGGTGCTTGGGGTTTTGCCCTGCAAGCCTTTGACGACGGAGGCATTGTCATCGTGGCGGAACACGGTCAATAAGGCGTCGCCGTTGCCGCCTTCGCCCGTCCATATCAAACCTAGGTCAAGGGCTTGGTTTTTCAGCAAGACGGTTTGGGTAAACGTGGCCTTGTTGGCGAGGTACTGTTTTTGTAAGGCTTTCAGCTCAAACCACTGCGCAAGCCCGCCCGCTTCGCCTGCTGATGCGGGCAAGCGTAAAAAGCTCTGGTTTTCGCTTAAAAACTGCGCGGTTTGTGGATTGGCATCGGGCCGGGGTTTGAGGAAAGCCACCCAGAACTGGTCACGCAAACCGTTAAGGCCGTCATGGCGGTTAAGCGCCGGGCTTTTAAAAATCGCCTGTAAAAAAAAGTGGGCGTCATCCAGCAAAAACTGGTATCTGGCGTCCACCGGCAAATCTTTGAAGGTCGTGAACGGCTGGGCGGAACCTTCTTGTGGGTAGGCGGGCAATTGCGCCACGGCCACGGCCGGTTTTAGGAACAGATCCCTGATCCTAGCCATTTTGCTGTCGCTGAGTTCGTACACGGCATGGCTTTTGTCCGTCAGCGTTTCGTTGACGGGTAGCAGGCGGTAAGCGAACACGCCAGTGCTGGCCTCCAAGTAAGGGTGCAGGCTGGCCAATTCTTCAATGGCTTGCCCTGGCGCGGTTTTCGAGCGCACGAGCCGGTAAAATTCATGGGCGGGTTGGCCTTTAAAATGCAGATGGCCGCTGGACAGGTGTTCGTAAATATAGCGGGCGGTCAGCTGCATTTGTGGTGCGGGGTTATTGAGGAATTGTTCCCATTTGCCAATTTCCGCAAGGGCGGCTTCGGGCAAGGCGGCTGGCGGGCTGTTTTTCGCACCGTCCTGCAGCCAATTCATGAGCTTGTCTTGTTCGGCCTTGTCCAATCCAGGCAGGGCGTAAGGCATGCCTGCCAAAGGGTGCGCTTGGGCAAAGCTGGGGAATTCTTCCAAGGATGGGCATTTGCCGGTGGGTTGGAGCTTTTCGTCAGTGCCGGATAGCGGGTTGTCGTGTTTTAGCACCAGGAATTTCGCAACCAGCGAATTGTTGAGGTTGATTTCAGGGAATTGGGATTTTTCGTTCAGGACCGGAAAAAAACCTTTCGTCCGCCAATCCTCAGCGGTTTTGCCGTCAACCATCAGGCGGCTAGGGGCAATGGCATGCAGCCGGTTTTCATAGAGCGGCTGTTTGCTGGCGCCGCGCTGCAAACCTTCATAAGAGCCGAGCTGCAATTGGCAGGGGGCGTCCGCACCTGAGTGGCAACTTGCACAACGGTTGTCCAATATCGTTTTGACCGAGCTATAGTTCAGTTTCCCGGGTTTGTGTTTGGAATCTATGGCGATAAAAGTGGCTTTGCCTGCATCCTTGGTGCTAAACAAAGTGTCCAGATTAATATCGCCATAGACAAAAGCAAGGGCCGTTAAGATAAGAAGTAACAGAAAACTTGAAAGTATTCTAATCATGTGTTGTTGAATGGGGTTTCTGGCTGTGTGGCCGCCAGCCGGGGGCAGGCGGCCAATGAATTAAAGGGATCGGGCGAGATGGTGCAACGCTTCGCTACCATGCGCAAACAAAGGCCAACCATCGCCCGTCAGCACCGCTTGTATGCCAGGCAAGCTGGCAATACGTTTGACCGATTGGATGGCGAGTTTGCGGTCGGCGAGTTTGGCGTCCGGTAACATGCAGAGTTCGCCGCCCAGATGGCAGCGGATCAAGTCGCCTGTTATCAAGGTCGTGTGCTCCAGGAGCAAAGCCAGTTCGCCTGGGGTCTTGGAGCCTTGCAGTTCATAGGCATGCAGCCCGGCGACAATTTCATCGCCATCATATAGCCAACGGCTACAGATAATGGGGAAAGTGTCTTGTTCAGCCGCCGGCCCATACACTTTCGCGCCTGTGTGGCTGGCAAGCAGTTCGGCGGCACGGCAATGGTCGCTGTTAGTGATGACTATAAAAGCCACGCCTCCCAGCCTTTGCAGATGCGCGTGGTCATGGGGCGACATAGGTAAAGGGTCGATGACCACATTGCCGCCTTCCCGTACCCAAACATAGCTATGGAAGTCCAAATCACGCTCTTCATTGAAGACCGACCAGGCAAATAAATCTCTACGGTGTAATTGTTTCATCAGCAATCTCTTTAGAATAGTTATTGTGGATTATCCAAGCGTGGCCTATGCGGGCCATACGCTCTTTGACGATGGCTGGCGTTATGTAATATGTGCTGGCGGGTATGGTCATCAACCAGCGCCCATTGGGTAATTTCCGTTAGCGAACGGAAACAACCCAAACAGATGTCATTATCATCCAAGCAGCATATTCTGATGCAGGGTGAAGCGGTATAGGGCTTAAGTGCGGTCATGATAGTTTGCTGCCCATGGGTTAAATGTCCTGCAATATGTTGCCCGTTGTGGAGGGTCAAGAAACCAGCAAAGGATCAAGTTTTTTGTTTTGTTCCAAGGAATAAAGTTCATCGAAGCCACCAACATGCAAATCGCCGATATAAATCTGCGGTACAGTCCGCCGCCGCGTTTTTTGCATCATGGCTTCGCGTAACCCAGGATTGCCATCCACATTAATTTCGTTATACGTCACGCCTTTTTTGTCGAGCAGGCGTTTTGCCATGATGCAGTAAGGGCAAATCTTAGTGGTATAGATGAGTATCTCAGGCATAGGCGGATAATGTTTGTTAAACTATGCAGGCATTCTATCGGTAAAGGTATTGTTATTCAATGTCAATGGGGCGTGCTGCACGCTGTTTGTTTGCCATAGCCTGATAAGAATGGAATGAAATTAACAAAGCCTTGGCCCGGCCAACACCAGCGTTATGAGGGATTAACATGAGCGATTTACCCGAAAATTTAAAATACGCCACCTCCCATGAATGGGCGTTATGGCAAGAAAACGGCACTGTGCGTGTTGGCATCACTGATTTTGCCCAACAGCAATTGGGTGATTTGGTATTTATCAACTTGCCCGAACAGGGACGTAAAGTGGCGGCGGGCGAACAATGCGCAGTCGTGGAATCGGTGAAAACCGCCTCGGATTTGCACAGTCCGGTCACGGGTGAAATTGTCGCCGTTAATGAAAGTTTGCAGGACGAACCGGAACAAATTAACGACAGCCCTTATGATGCCTGGATATTTACGGTCAAACCCAGTGCCGCCGCCGAACTGGCCGCACTGATGGATGCGACGGCCTATCAGGCAATGGTAGGCCAATAACCCTTCATGGCGGTGGTATGGAAAGCTTGCCCCCACTCTCCCCATTTTTATCAAAAGAACCCTAACAACACATGGCAAATCAAAATGCAAAAGGCTTTAAACGCCTTATCAATGCGTGCTTTTTTTCCGCAGCGGGCTTTAAGGCCACTTGGAGGCACGAAGAAGCTTTCCGTCAAGAGGTCATCCTGTTTGTGGCCAGCACACCATTGGCGATCTGGCTGGGTGAAACCGTCATTGAAAAACTGCTGCTAATCGGTAGTATGGTGCTGGTGATGCTAGTTGAACTGCTTAACACCGCCGTAGAGTCCGTAGTTGACCGCGTTGGCTTTGAGCATCATGAATTATCCGGGCGTGCCAAAGATATAGGCTCGGCGGCGGTGATGATGTCATTGGCTTGGGCGGCCATCACTTGGGCGTTAATTTTACTTTGAAGGAAAAACAATGAGTGCATTAATCTGTGGATCCATGGCCTATGACACTATTATGGTGTTCCATGACAAATTCAAAAATCACATCCTGCCGGAGAAAGTCCACATCCTGAATGTGTCTTTTTTAGTGCCGGTCATGCGCCGCGAATACGGGGGGTGTGCCGGCAACATTGCCTACAACCTCAACCTTCTGGGTGAAGAAGCCTTGATCATGGCCGTTGTCGGCCATGACTTTGAACCTTACAGCCAATGGTTAAGCCAGTATGGTTTGTCTAGCGAGTTTATCAAAATCCTTGATAACCATTACACCGGGCAGGCCTATATCACCACCGACGAAGACGGCAACCAAATCACCGCTTTCCATCCGGGTGCGATGGGTTCCTCGCATTTAAACGCCATTCCGACAGACCGTAAGGACATCAGCATCGGCATCGTTTCCCCGGACGGCAAAGAAGGGATGCAGCTACACGCGGCGCAATTTGTCGAGCAGGGCATCCCGTTTATTTTTGACCCGGGCCAAGGCATGCCGATGTTTGACGGCGCTGAACTGCTCAAGTTTATTGACCAAGCAACATGGGTGACCCTGAACGATTATGAATCGGAACTCATGCAAGAACGCACCGGCTTGTCGCTTGAAGCCATGGCGGACCGGGTCGAGGCGTTAATCATCACCCTCGGTGCGCAAGGTTCAAAAATTTATACCCAAGGCCAATGCATCAGCATCCCGCCTGCGCGGCCCCATGCCATCAATGATCCGACCGGTTGTGGTGACGCGTATCGCGCAGGCTTGCTTTACGGTTTGATGAACGAGCTCGATTGGGACGTGACCGGACGTATCGCGTCGTTAATAGGGGCTATCAAGATTGAGCATCATGGCACGCAAAACCATCGCTTCGATATGGCCTCATTCAAGCAGCGTTACCGTGAAAATTTTGGCTCGTCTTTTTAAAATGGCTTGAACGATGCTGAAAAACACCCAACAATTGCTGTCCATCATGGAGCAGCTACGCCACCCCGAACAAGGCTGCCCCTGGGATCTCAAGCAAGATTTTTCGACCTTGATCCCTTATGTCATCGAAGAGGCTTATGAAGTGGTCGATGCGATAGAGCGCAACGACCATGATGACTTGCGTTCGGAGCTTGGCGATTTGTTGTTGCAAGTGGTGTTTCAAGCCCAGCTTGCCAAAGAGTTGGGCCTCTTTGATTTCGAAGCCATTGCTGAAAGTATCGGCGATAAGCTGGTGCGCCGCCATCCGCATGTGTTTGGTGATGCCGTGTTCGCCAACGATGAGCAGCGCCACCAAGCTTGGGAGCAAGCCAAGGCGTTAGAGCGTTTGGAAAAACAACCGGAAATGACTGGCGCGTTGGCCGGTATCACCGCTAGCCTGCCGGCGTTGATGGCCAGTGAAAAAATCCAAGACCGTGCCGCACAACAAGGTTTTGATTGGCCGGATGTGCCGCCAGTGTTCGAAAAAGTCCTGGAAGAGCTCGATGAAGTCAAAGAAGCTTGGCAATCCGGCGACCAGGCGCATATTCAGGAAGAGATCGGCGATTTGTTGTTTGTTGCCGTCAACTTGGCAAGGCATCTAAAAGTCAGCCCTGAAATCGCCCTCAAGCAAAGCAGCCAAAAATTCACCAAACGGTTCCAGTATATCGAACAGCACGTTGCCGCTTCGGGTCGGGGCATGACGGATTGTGAATTGGCGGAACTGGATGCGTTATGGAATGAAGCCAAGCAACAGTTAAAAAAATAAGCCAAATGACCATCAAAAAATCTCTTTTCAATTAATCAACCTGCTGTTGTGATGGCCTGCTTTACAGCAGGTTTTAGCTCTAAGCCTTCCCTCCGTATCCGCAAATTTTATTAGGATGTGCCGGGCTACCGCTTACCCTCGAATCGCTTCCGCCCAAAACTGACGGGCTATGTTAGCCAGATTGGCCTGGCGATCACCACGGTTGTGCGCCCATCTTTAAGCACAAGGTTAAGCAGCTTAACCAGACGCCTATAGCCCATAATCCCTCGAATACTGACGTTGTTGCGCAGCGCTTGGAACACAAAAAATGGGCGGTTTTAATCACCTACAGCCCGTTTTTGAACCCGCCTGGGTATTTTAAACGTGTTTAAAAACGGCTACGCGGCCCGGTTGCGTTGCCCTACCACCTTTATGCCCTAAGAGGGTATGCATCCGTTGTACCCGAACTGCTTTCGGCACGTTTAAAACACGTTCCTAGTGCTTGTAATACATTTCATCAAACTAACTTAAAGCAGTAACAATTTTTTCCTTTTCATTTTTTATGATGTGGGCACTTTGACAGCCAAACTTGCTGTAAGCCCACATCATCTATTGCATTTTAAATATCTGGAAAAAACATGATTGAACAACGATTACTTAAACCGCGGCCGCTGGCTTTGGCGGTGTTTGCCGCGCTTAACCTAACATCTGCTGTCCAGGCCGCGTGCATTTCCTTGACGGCGCTGGGCAGCGCTTACACGCAAAATTTCGATACCTTGGCAACCAGCGGCACCACTAACGTGCTGTCGGTAAACGGATGGTCCATGACCGAATCAGGCGGCGGTGCCCGTGACAATGAGCAGTATGGCGCTGACACCGGTGCCAGCGGTACGGGGGACACTTACAGCTATGGCTCGTCGGCCAATAGCGACAGGGCTTTGGGTAGCTTGCGCAGTGGCACGTTAATCCCGGTGTTCGGCGCGTGTTTCACAAATGATACGGGTTCGGCAATTAATGCCTTGAACATTGCCTATACTGGCGAAGAATGGCGTTTAGGGACGGCGGCACGTACTGACCAGATCAATTTTGAATACAGCACAACGGCGACGGATTTGGTTACCGGCACCTGGACGGGTGTAGCCAGCCTTAATTTTATTACCCCGGACACCGTCACAACCGGAGCCAAAAATGGTAACGCGTCAGCTGACCGTACCTCAATTTCTTCAAGTGTTAGCTCATTATCTATCGCCAACGGGGCAAGTTTTTGGGTCCGTTGGACAGATACCGACGCCACCGGGGCGGACGACGGTTTGGCAGTGGATGATTTTTCCTTGACACCCACAGGTGCCGCCGCTGCCGGAGTGACGGTGGCCCAAACGGGCGGTAGCACGGATGTCACCGAAGGTGGGGCGACCGATACCTACACGATTGTACTTGATAGCCAACCTAGCGCTGACGTGACGGTCAGTGTGGCTGGCGATACGCAAGTTTCGGCCAGTCCGTCAACGCTCACGTTTACTCCTGCCAATTGGAACACCGCCCAAACAGTCACCGTCACTGCCGTGGACGATGCTGCCGTGGAGGGCGCGCACACAGGCACGGTTTCCCACACCGCAACTAGCACTGATAGCAATTACAATGGCTTAAGCATCGGTGCGGTGACTGCAAATATTACCGACAACGACGCTGTACCTAATTTGAGCATCAACGATGCCTCACAAAACGAAGGCAATAGCGGCACCACAAATTACACGTTTACGGTAAGCCTTTCTTCCCCGGCGCCTGTAGGTGGCGTGACGTTTACTATTGCCACGGCGGACGGCACCGCGACCGCAGGAAGCGACTATGCCAGCCAATCATTGTCTAGCCAAACTATTGCCGCAGGCGCTTCAAGCTATACGTTTACGGTTGCCGTCAATGGTGACACGGCTGTCGAATCCAACGAAGCTTTCTTGGTCAATGTCACTGGCGTCACGGGTGCAACCCTGACTGACGGGCAGGGTTCCGGCACCATCGTAAATGATGACATCGCCTCCGCTTGTGGTGAACCGGCCACCAACATTTCTGCCGTCCAAGGCAACGGTTCAAGCACGCCGTTGAACACCTCGACTTCGGTGGAAGGCATTGTCGTCGGTGATTACCAAGGTGACAACACTAATTCCCTACGTGGTTTCTTTATCCAAGAAGAAGATACCGATGCAGACGGTGACGCCGCCACTTCAGAAGGCCTTTTTGTGTTTGATGGCACTAATCCTGCCGTCAACGTTGCTGTTGGTGACCGCGTCCGGGTGACCGGGACACCAACCGAATTTTTTAATATGACGCAATTGGGTACGGTCACTAGGGTTGAGGTTTGCGCCAATAACCAAACCATCCCGACACCAGCGGCCTTGGCTTTACCGGTTCCAGGTGTGCCGAATGGGGATTTGGCGGCGGCAACCACCGCCATCAACAATTACTTCGAAGCCTTTGAAGGGATGTTGGTGACATTCCCGGCCACATTGAAAGTGTCGGAATACTTTGAACTGGAGCGTTACGGCCAATTGGTGTTAAGCCAAGGCGGGCGTATCCCGACCTATACCAACGTCAGCACACCAAGCATTGCAGGGTATATCAACCATCAAATCAAATTGGCGAAACGCCAAATCATTTTGGATGACGGTAACAACACCCAGAATTTTTACGTTACGCCCTACGCGACCACCAACAGCATCCCTCTGCCTTATCCAACGGGTGGCTTAAGCCTCACCAACCGTTTCCGTGGTGGCGACAGCATCAAAAACTTGACGGGTGTATTGCACTGGTCTTTTGCAGGCCAAAGCGGCACTGATGCTTGGCGTATCCGTCCGGTTGAAGAAGTGTACGATTATGCCTTCACCGCTGCTAACCCGCGTAAAAACAACTCGCCAAATGTTGGCGGGACATTGAAAATTTCCAATTTCAATGTCTTGAATTTCTTCACCACTATAGACACCACGGCCAGCAGCACTTCAGGCCCATGCAGCCCTACAGCCAACCAAGATTGCCGTGGCGCCGATTCGGCGGCTGAATTGGCGCGTCAAACCGCCAAGGCCGCCGCGGCTTTGTGCGGCATCAACGCGGATATTTTTGGGCTAATGGAGCTTGAAAATAACACGACGGCTTCGTTGGACGCCCTGGTTACGGCGACGTCAGCGGTTAGCGGTTGCGGGCCTTACTCATACATCGGCACCGGCACTATCGGTGGCGATGCGATTAAACCAGGCTTCTTGTACAAGGCGGCGACGGTTACGCCTGTTGGCAACTACGCATTGCTGACTTCGGCGGAAGATGCGCGTTTCATAGACACTAAGAACCGTCCGTCATTGGCGCAAACCTTCAAGGAAAACGCGACCAACGAAAAGTTGACGGTTGTCGCCAACCACCTTAAATCCAAAGGCTCGGCGTGTACCGACATCAATGCCAGTGACACCGACAACAATGACGGCCAAGGCAATTGCAACTTGACCCGCGTCGCTGCCGCCCAGGCTTTGGTGGACTGGCTGGCGGCCGACCCGACCGGCAGCGGCGACCCTGACTTTTTGCTGATCGGAGACATGAATAGCTATGCTAAAGAAGACCCGATCAAAGCCATCGAAAAAGGTGCCGACGATACCGCCAATACGGTTGATGACTACACCAATTTGGTGAAAACCTTTGGCGGCAACGCCGCTTACTCTTATGTTTTTGACGGCCAAACGGGTTATCTCGACCATGCCATCGCCAGCAAGACGTTGTTGCCACAAGTGACGGGAGCCGCAGATTGGCATATTAATGCTGACGAACCGCCGTCATTTGATTACAACGACACTATCAAGGATACCGGCGAATCCAGCTTTGAAGCCAAGCCTTCCGCTTTGCCGTTGTACGCAGCCAACCCTTTCCGTACGTCTGACCATGATCCGGTCATTATCGGCCTGAAACTGGATGAAGCATTCAACATTATCAACGGGACTGCCGCCAGGAACGTGTTGGCAGGTACCGCCGGAAAAGACCGTATCACGGGTTTTGGCGCCGCCGACACCTTGACTGGCGGTTTGGGCAATGACGAGTTTGTTTTCACCAGCGCAACCGACGGCATCGACACCATCACTGACTTTACCCTAGGGCAGGACGCCATTGATTTGGCGGCATTGCTGTTAAGCCTGGGTTATGAGGGTGGCGACCCTATTGCTGACGGCGTCATCAAGTTCGCCGCTTCCGGTAGCAATGTCATTGTCTATATTGATGCTGATGGCAGTGCAGGCCCGGCTGTGCAAAGGGCATTAATTGTGGTGCGCAACATCAGTGCAATTGACCTGAATAACGCGGCCAATTTTAAATTCTAAACATAATAAGTTCGCCGCCTAGGCTCTTTGCCGATGGCGGCGCCCAGCCTCTACCCATAGGATAAATACCATGTTCAAACCGTTTAAAACCGTTTACACCGCGAGCGTGTTCACGGCCTTGATGTTGTTGATGCCAAGTTCACAAGCGGCTGATTTCAATTACACTTTCGGCGGTACTGTCGATTCGGGATTGTTGTTGAATGAAACGTTTAGCGGAAATTTTTCTTACAGCGACCTCCTCCTGACCCATTCCGGCGATGAATCCATCAACCTGTCCACACTGTCTTTTAATTTTTTATCAACCCCGTTTGGTTTGGGCGACGCCGATATCACCGCAAGCGCCGACTTTTTGGATGGTGTGTTTCTTGGCGTGAACTTTTCGGTGGGCGGTTTCGACCCTGCGTTCGCCCTAGTATCCGGTTACGGGATAGGCTTATTGGAAGCGGCGTATTTTTCATACGATACGCATTCGGGTGATTCTGGTTTGGGTTCCATAAGCTATCAGCAGTCAAACAGCGTTGACGAACCGGTCAGCATAGCCTTGTTCGGGATGGGCTTGGCGGGATTGAGGCTATCGCGCCGTCGGGCGAAAAATGGTTGGGGTCAATAGCTATCGGAAAGTTTTTTACTTATTGGCAATACAAGGAAACCGCCTTCAGGGCGGTTTTTTTTGTTTCTGCAAAATGATCTGGCCTGGTCGCGCCCATAAAAGGGCTAGGGACAGTTCTCCACAAAATCCGTCTCGGACATAAGCCAGGCCAATATCTGGCAGGGTAATCCGTACCGGTGCATCTGCCTGTAGCCATCAGCAGCATAAAACCATGCTCCCTGGGGGTTGGTTGCAAATAAGAAAGCCAGCTATGCTGGTGGTGCCATGGTGGTTTTAGAATGGAGCCTTCCGGGGTTGGCGTCTGTAGCCATTTGGCGAAAATGGCGTTTTCTAGGGGGTGTTGGTGGGTTAGTCTGCGGGGTTCCATTTAGGGATGTTTAAAAACTATGTTATATAAATAACAATTATGTTATATATAAGACATGAATTGGTTATTGCTTATTATCTCTTTGCCCACCGACAATGCTGCCGCCGGACGGATGCGTTTATGGCGGGCGGTCAAAGCGTCCGGTGCGGCGGTTTTGCGTGACGGCGTGTATTTGCTACCTGAACGCGACGTTTGCTTGGCGGCTTTTCAAGCCGTGCATGATGATGTCCAAAGTAGTGGCGGCGTGGCTTATTTGTTACGGGTGGCTACTTTGGAAGCAGTTGATTGGTCCGGCCTGTTTTCGCGTGACGGGGATTACGCGACGTTGTTGCAGGACATTGAGGTGGTGCGTCAGGGCTTGCCCGTGACACATCACCTGCCCGACACTTTTAAAAAAATCACCAAGCTACGCAAGGCGTTTACGCAATTGGCCGCGATTGATTTCTTCCCCAACGCTTCCCAACAACAAGTCGGCGTGGCGTTGGTGGAGATTGAAGCGTCCCTACAAAGATTGCGGTCGCCTGATGAGCCCCATCCGGTTGAAGGCGTGCTGGCGCCGCTAGCCATTGGCGAATACCAAAATAAATTATGGGCAACGCGCCGCCGTCCGTGGGTGGACCGTTTGGCGTGTGCGTGGTTGATCCGCCGTTTTATTGACGCCCGGGCGCAGTTCTTGTGGCTGGAGTCAGTGTCCGATTGCCCGCCAGAAGCGATAGGTTTTGACTTTGACGGTGCGGTGTTCAGCCATGTCGGGCCTTACGTCACTTTTGAGGTGCTGTTGCATCGTTTCCAACTCGGGCAACCCGCGTTGAAGCGTCTTGCGGCCTTGGTGCATTATTTGGATGTCGGCGGTGTGCAAGCCGCCGAAGCGAGTGGCGTGGAATCGGTGCTGAAAGGCCTGCGTGAAACGATAACCGATGACGGCCAACTTTTGGCGGCGGCTGGCGGCGTGTTCGATGGCTTGCTGGCGGCTTTTGCAATGGCGATAGAGGGGGGATAAAAATGACAGATAAAACGAATACGGCACAGGGTTTGGCCAGACCTGCCGCCGTGCCGTTTGGGACGGCTTTTGGGTTTTGGTTAAAAATGGGCTTCATCAGTTTTGGCGGCCCCGCCGGACAAATTGCGATCATGCACCAAGAATTGGTGGAAAACCGCCGGTGGATTTCCGAGCAGCGGTTTTTGCATGCGTTGAATTTTTGTATGTTGTTGCCTGGCCCGGAAGCCCAGCAACTGGCGATTTATATCGGTTGGTTGATGCACAAAACTTGGGGCGGCATTGTCGCGGGTTTGCTGTTTGTCTTGCCGTCTTTGTTTATCCTGATATTGCTGTCTTGGTTTTATATCGCGTTTGGCGATGTGCCGTGGGTGGCAGGTGTGTTTTACGGCATTAAACCCGCCGTGACGGCCATTGTCTTGCAGGCGGCGCACCGTATCGGTTCCAGGGCCTTGAAAAATTGGCTGCTGTGGGTCTTGGCCGGTTTGTCTTTTGTGGCGATTTTCGCGTTTGACATCCCGTTTCCGGCGATTGTCGCCACGGCGGCGATGATGGGCTATGTGGGCGGGCGGGTTGCACCGGAAAGGTTTAAAACGGGTGGCGGGCACGGTAAGGCCAATAAATCCTACGGCCCGGCGTTGATTGACGACGACACGCCCAGGTTGGCGCACACCGGATTCCGGTGGCCGCGGTTGGTTATTTTGGGGATTGCCGGTGGCTTGATGTGGTTGTTGCCTATGGCGTGGCTGGCGATGCAATACGGTTGGGACAACGCGCTGACGCAGATGGGCTGGTTTTTTACTAAAGCCGCCTTGATGACGTTTGGCGGGGCGTATGCCGTGTTGCCTTATGTTTATCAAGGGGCGGTTGAGCATTATCACTGGTTGCTTCCGCAACAGATGATTGACGGTTTGGCCTTAGGGGAAACGACCCCCGGGCCCTTGATTATGGTGGTGACCTTCGTTGGTTTTGTCGCGGGTTGGACGCAAGCTTTATTGGGTGCGGACGCCTTGTTTTTGGCAGGGACTGTGGCGGCGATTGTGGTGACGTATTTCACGTTTTTGCCAGGATTTTTGTTGGTGCTGGCGGGCGGGCCGATGATTGAATCGACGCACGGCAATCTAAAGTTCACCGCGCCTTTGGTAGCCATCACGGCGGCGGTGGTCGGCGTCATTTTAAACTTGGCGTTGTTTTTTGCTTGGCACACCTTTTGGCCCCAGGGTTGGGCAGGTGTTTTTGACGGTTTTTCCGCCCTGTTGTCCGCGTTGGCTTTGTTGGCTTTGTTGCGTTACAAAATTGGCGTTATTCCGGTGATTGCCACGGCTGGTGTAGTTGGTTTGGCCTTTACTTTTTTGAAGCCATGGTTGGTGGTTGTGCTAGGAGTTTAAGATGAAGTGGATTACCCGTGAACGTCCGAAAATTGACCGCATTGCTTGCCCGTGGTTGGTGGCCCGTTTTATAGATAGCGAAGCGGAGTTTCTGTATGTGCCTTCGGCTGATGTTTTGCGGATTGCTGGGGAGGTGGGGGCTATTCCTTACGATATTCCTGATGTGGAATTGTCGCATGTCGGCGGGTCGTGCAGTTTTGACGCGTTTTTGCAGAAATATCGGTTGGACGATCCGGCATTGCAACAGCTTGCCGTTATCGTGCGTGGCGCGGATACTTCGCGGCTGGAGTTGGCACCGCAATCGGCGGGTTTGTATGCGATTTCATTGGGTTTGTCGCAAACCTTTGCCGATGACCATGCTTTGCTCGGGCACGGGATGGTCATGTATGACGCGCTGTATGCATGGTGCCGGCATTGCCAGACGGAGACGCATAACTGGCCGCCGCAGTAAGGTTAATCGTTGTCTTCGTTGGGGATTTGTCCGCGTAATTCTTCGGATAAGAGCATTTGCGCCCCTGTGGTGACGATGGTGTCGCCGGGTTTTAGGATGCCGCTGAGGAAATAGCCGTTGGCGGTGGCGGTGTACTGGCTGATGGCGCGCCGGCTGAAGGTGCCATCATCGGTTTTTAGGTAGACATAGGCTTGGTCGGCAGCCCAGCATACGGCCGAAGCGGGGATGATGACGCCGTCGTGTTGCTGGCCTTGTTCCGGCAACCACGCGCTGACGCTCATGCCCGTTTTGATGGTTTTGCCGCTGGTTTGGAAAAAATAGCTGATGCCTTGGTTGCTGCTGTCAGTTTGCGGCGCGGTTGAAATAAATTCAGCCGTTTGCGCTGCGCTGCGCTCCCCGGAAACGTTGACAGCGATTGTGTGCAAGTTTTCGATGGGTTTGTGGTGGCTAGGGACGGTGACTTGCAGCAACGTTTGCTCGCCAGCCAAAAATGCCGTCAGTTTTCCGGCGTGGGGTGTCAATGCCCAGTCGGACAGGGTTTTTCCCCAGCTAAGCAAAGTTTCGTCGATGATGGCCTGGTCTTGGTATTGGGTGGCATCGAGTAACGCTTTGTCAGTTTGCCATTGCGCCTGTTGGTCTTGAAGGTTGCGTTTGGCGGTGACACCATGCTGGTATAAGTCTTGTTGGCGTTGGATGGCTTGCTCGGCTTGTTTGAACTTGGCGGCCGCGCGGTTGCGTTCGGTGAGTGCCGCCAAGTAACGGTGATGCAAGTCCAGCAAGGGCTGTATGCTAATGGCTTTGCCGTAAGCTAGGAATTCGGAGTGATGCCGGGCAGGTTTGAGCACGGTGACCGCCAAGCCCGTCTGCCGTTGGGCTTCCCCGTCCAGTTTGATGACGGCCAGGCCATTGACGGATTGGACTTTGCTAGTTAATTTTGCCGTGTCATCGTCATCAGCCGCCGCCAGTGAGTTGATGCAAGGCAAGCCCAATAGTAGGCAACAGATGAAACGTAAGTGCATCTTGGTTTCCGGTATGGTTTTTTTGTGGTGGACTGTGGTTTCGGTGGTGGTTACCGTGTGACTGTGCGGGTTGCCCTGTCACCCTGGTATGGGCCGCCTGAATCGTTAGGCTGCGTAGCTTGCTTTGCTGATCACGAAGTGGGGTACGCCCTAAGGGCTTAGGCAACTTCAAACATGGCCTTTACTTTAAGCGCCGTCTGGGTTTTGAAATTTAAAAACCATGGGAGCAAAGCGGACAAAGTATAGTCGCTTTTGTCTGCGTGGGTTGTTAAGAAGCATTTGGCATGCGGTAGGCTGAATAGAAAAAGCCCTGGCTGAATCCCAGCCAGGGCTTTCCAAATCAAACTAATTAATTGGTTTGATTTTAGTTGGGCAGTGCGAATACAGTCAATGTACCACCCAATTTGGTGTAAGAGCTTAAGCTTCTATATGCACCGACAGCGCCCAAACCTTCTGAGCCAGATTTGTCAGTACCGTCATCTAAGCCGGCGGCGATACCGATACCCGCCCAGCCGCCGATACCTGACAATACGCCAACATATTGTTTGCCGTTATAGCTCCAAGTGTTGACGTTGCCGATGATGCCTGATGGGGTTTTGAATTTGTACAATTCTTTACCGGTTTTTGCATCAACCGCTTTCAAGTAACCTTCCAAGGTGCCGTAGAAAACGACGCCGCCAGCAGTGGCTACTGAACCTGACCAAACAGAGAACTGTTCTTTATTTGACCAAACGATTTTGCCAGTTTTAGCGTCATACGCAGTGAATTGGCCTAAGTTGGTTGTGCCATCTGGTTTGCCTGTCAATACATCGGCACCGGCGGGCATCATGGTCAACGTGGCGCCAACGTAGGGTTGTCCCGCTGTGTAAGCCACTTCAAATGGTTCGTAGTCCATACACAGGTGGTTGCCTGAGATGTAGAACAAGCCAGTTTGTGGGGAATAAGAAACAGGTTGTTGGTTTTTAGAACCTAACGCAGCAGGGCAAGCGCCAGTTGTGTTGACGTCTTCACCGTTTTGTTCGGTACTGTATTTCGATACGACTTGTGGACGGCCAGAGTTCATATCGACGTGGGTTGCCCAGTTGACAGATTTGTCGAATTTTTCTGCAACCAACAATTCGCCAGTTTCACGGTCCAAGGTGTAGCCGAAGCCGTTACGGTCAAAATGCACGATAGTTTTGTGCATTTTGCCTTTCACTTCTTGGTCAACCAAGACTGTTTCGTTGATGCCGTCATAGTCCCATTCGTCGTGCGGGGTCATTTGGTAAACCCATTTCACGGCTCCTGTGTCAGCGTCACGGGCCCATAATGACATGGACCATTTGTTGTCGCCTGGACGTTGTACTGGATTCCAAGTTGAAGGGTTGCCTGAACCGTAATAGACCAAGTTCAATTTTGGGTCATAGCTAGTCCAGCCCCAAGTGGTGCCGCCACCGATTTTCCATTGGTCGCCTTCCCAAGTGCTGATACTTGAATCCACGCCAACAGGAACCACTTTGCCATCTTTCCAAGTAGTTGTTTTCTTAGGGTCAATCAACATCTCCTTATCTGGGCCGATGCTGTAGCCTTTCCATGCCAATTTGCCAGTGTTGATGTCGTATGCAGCCAAGAAACCACGGACACCGAATTCACCGCCGGAGATACCGGTCAGGACTTTGTCTTTAACAACCAGAGGGGCGTTAGTGTTGGTCATACCCAATTTTGGGTCGCCGTTTTGGACACTCCAAACGCGTTTGCCGGTTTTAGCGTCCAGTGCAGTTAAAACAGTGTTGGATTGTTGCAGGAAGATTTTGCCGTCGCCGTAAGCCAAACCACGGTTGACAGTGTCGCAGCACATCACAGGGATAGTGACGTCAGCATCTTGGGTTGGGGTGAATTCCCAGATGACTGATTGGGTTTTTTGGTCAATCGCGTAAACGGTATTAGGGAAAGGGGTATGGATATAAAGCACATCGTCAACAACCAATGGGCCGCCTTCATGACCACGTAAAACGCCTGTGGAGAAAGACCATGCTGGTTGCAGGTTTTTTACGTTGCTGGTGTTGATATCGCTCAGTTCGCTATAACGCGTACCGGCATAGTTACCGCCCCAAGTCGCCCAGTTTGCTGGGTTTTTGGTCAGTTGTTCAACACCGCTGTTAGCAGTTGAAATCGCTGGTGCGGCTAATAAAGCAGCTACGCTAGAAGCAAGTAGCAAGCTTTTTAAAGGCTTCATCATAATTTATTTCTCCTGATATTTTGTCGTGAAACAAAATAGTGATAGTTTTTTTAGACTAATATTAGTTTTTGGGTGAATTATTTTGTTTCCTCGTATACAGGAAATTATCACGCCAAGTGCCTAGATTTAATGATTTTGGGTCAAAAGTCAACTATTAATGGAAGGGACATTGTTTAGTTGTCTTTTATGGCAGTTGGGAGGCTTCTTAAGGCCTGCTTAGCCTATTGTTTCCTAAATAACTTCGCTACGACAAGCGCCTTGGTTCCAGCACAAGACATCGCCCGCTTGCTTATGCCAGGCGGCAAGCACAAAACGTTGTGCGGTTTTGCCGTCGAGCTCAAAATTGTGGATGGCCGGACGGTGGGTGTGGCCGTGTATCAGGCGAAAACAGCCGTGTCCGCGCATGGCATTGATGACGGTGCCTTGGTTGACATCCATGATCTCCTGGCTTTTATTGCGTTTATGGAAAAAACTCCGCAGGCGGTACCAGCGTGCGGCCAGTAAGCGGATCAGCAATGGCTTGGACAGGACATTGTTTTGCCATTCAGGGGTGCGGGATTTATTGCGGAACGCCTGATAAGGCAAATCATCCGTGCAAAGCAAATCACCGTGCGTCAATAGGGTCGGTGTGCCGAACAAATCAACCACCGCGTAATCGTCCAAGAGGGTCACGCCTGTTTCTTGGCAAAAACGTTTGCCCAGCAAAAAATCACGGTTGCCGGGTTGCAAGTAGACTTGCGTGCCTGTACTGGTCAACTGTTTGAGCTGTTGGCGGATCACGCGGTTTGGTGGGGTGTAATCATCGTCGCCTATCCACGCGTCGAACAAATCCCCTAAAATGTAGAGGGCGGAAGCTTGGGGCGCGCGGTTTCTGAGAAAATCCAAAAAACGGCGGGTAATTTCGGGTTTGTCTAGCGAAAGGTGCAGATCGGAGATGAACAGGATGTCTTTGGGCATGGGTGAGTTCCTGTTGATAGTGGCCTTTATGAAGCAGGGGAGTACAGAAACAGGTTTTTGTACTCCCCAAAAATAGCTACAACACGTTTTTATTACTCAACCACTTCCGCCTTTTCGACGACAATATCCGTTTTAGGGACATCCTGATGGCCACCACGGTTGCCTGTTGGCGCTTTTGCCATGGCGTCAACCACGTCCATGCCTTCAATCACTTCGCCGAAAACCGCATAGCCCCAACCGCTAGGTGTCGGGCTGGTGTGGTTCAAAAAAGTATTGTCTTTCAGGTTGATGAAGAATTGTCCGGTGGCGGAATCGGGGACATTGGTGCGCGCCATCGCAATCGTGCCGCGTTTGTTCGCCAAGCCGTTGTTGGCTTCATTTTTGATCGGTGCGTGCACGGCTTTTTGCGTGAAAGACGTGTCAAAACCGCCGCCTTGCGCCATGAAATCAGGGATCACCCGATGGAAAATCGTGCCGTCGTAAAAGCCTTCTTTAACATACGTCAAAAAATTGGCGGCTGAAATGGGGGCTTTTTCTGGGTTAAGCTGAATGGTGATGACACCTAATGATGTCGTCAGTTTAACTTTTGAAGGTTCTGGCATGGTATTTTCCTTTGCGAAAGAGAGGGTTGTTGTTAATGAAAACAGTAGGGCAAGCATCAGTGGACGCATTATTTTTCCTTGAATTAGTGGAAACGCATAAGTTTATGTGTTTTTATCTTGAAAGAGAAGTGCACGCTTGGTAGATTGTACAGATTTGTTGGTATTACAATCCCATAAGTTTTTGCACAGTATCCTCCTCATTGTGCTGTTGGAAAAAACTTATGGGATTGTAATACCCCTTCAATAAGGTATTAATTGTTTCATAAGTGCTTGCCGAAAAAAATTAGCGGACACGGGCCATTTCCAGTGCAAGCACTTATGAAACAATTAATACACAACTTCGCCTGACTCGGTATGCTGAAAATTTATAACACCCTGACCCGTAAAAAAGAACCGTTCCAACCGCGCGTGGCAGGCAAAGCCGGCATGTATGTCTGCGGCATGACGGTTTATGATTATTGCCATATCGGCCACGCCCGTGTCATGGTGGTGTTTGACACCGTCGCGCGTTACTTGCGCCATGCCGGTTATCAGTTGACGTATGTGCGCAACATCACCGATATAGACGATAAAATCATCCAACGCGCCCATGATAACGGCGAAGAGTTTACGGCCTTAACCGAACGCTTCATAGCCGCGATGCACGAAGACGAACGCGCCTTGTCGGTGTTGCCGCCGGACATCGAACCGAAAGCCACGCAATCCATCCCTGACATTATTGCCATGATCGAAGCTCTGATCGGCAATGGCTTGGCGTATGTGGGCGGTAACGGCGATGTGTTTTATTCTGTGGGCAAGTTTGAAAATTACGGGCAATTATCTGGTAAAAACTTGGATGACTTGCAAGCGGGGGAACGGGTTGATATTGACCATGCGAAACATGACCCGCTGGATTTTGTGTTGTGGAAAATGGCGAAACCAGACGAACCTGCGTGGCAATCGCCTTGGGGTTTAGGCCGCCCTGGTTGGCATATCGAGTGTTCGGCAATGTCCACTTGCTGCCTGGGCAACCACTTCGACATCCACGGCGGCGGCATGGATTTGCAGTTCCCGCACCACGAAAACGAAATCGCCCAATCCGAAGGGGCGACGGGCGAAAAGTTTGTCAATGTCTGGATGCACAACGGTTTTGTCCGCGTCAATGAAGAAAAAATGTCCAAGTCCCTAGGGAATTTCTTCACCGTGCGCGAAGTGCTGAAAGCCTACAGGCCAGAGATTATCCGGTTTTTCATCTTATTAAGCCATTACCGCAGCCCGCTGAATTATTCCGATGAACAATTGGATGAAGCAGGGGTTGCTTTGACACGGTTATACACCGCTTTGCGTGGCTTGGCAGCGGGCGGTGCGGCAATTAGCGCAGAATTCGTTAGCCGTTTTGAACAGGCGATGGACGATGATTTCAACACGTCTGTGGCATTGTCGGTATTGTTTGACTTGGCGCGGGAGCTGAATATCGCCAAACAAGCCGCCGAACTGGAGAAATGTTCGGAATATGCGGCGACGCTTAGGTTTTTAGGCGGTTTGCTAGGCATATTGCAAAACGACGCGGATAATTTCTTGCAAGGCGATGCCGATGAGTCTATCGGGCAACAAATCCAAGCCCGCATTGATGCCAAAAAAGCCAAGAACTGGGCTTTGGCTGACCAAATCCGTGACGACCTAAAAGGGCAGGGCATTATCCTGGAAGACTCGCCAAATGGCACAACCACTTGGCGGCGTGAAGCCTAGCGCGTTTAGGTTGCAAACTGGCGATCAACCACTTTACTTATCAAAGCAGACATACCATGAGTGACATAAAAGATAAATCAATCCAGGTGTTCCTTGACGAATTGGCCAGCAAATCAGCAACGCCTGGGGGCGGTAGCGTATCGGCACTGATGGGCGCGCAAGGTGCGGCTTTAATTAGCATGGTTTGCAACCTAACGATAGGCAAGCCCCAATATGCCGAAGTTGAAGATCAAATGCATGCGCTGCTGGATAAAGCGGAAGCGTTACGTACGGAACTCACGTCACTGGTTAAGGCCGATGTCGATGTTTTTAACCGTCTGATGGCGACTTATCATCTACCTAAAGGGTCTGATGCCGAAAAAACCACACGGAGTGTGGCGATCCAGGCCGTCTTAAAAGATGCCACGGAAGTTCCGCTAGCTTGTGCCCGTGCTTGCAGGGAAGTCATGGAGTTGAGCCAAATGGCCGTTGATAAGGGTAATCTTGGTGTTGTCAGTGATGCCGGGGCGGCAGTATTGGCCGCCTATAGCGGATTAAAAAGTGCGGCCTTGAATGTTTACATCAATACGGGTTGTTTGAAGGATTTGGATTATGCCAGTGCCAAGGTGGCTGAACTGGAAACGATCATAAAGGGTGCTGACGTAAATGTTGAGGCCATTTTTCAACAAGTTAAAGCCAAGTTATGATATTTCGGGCAATGATGCCCGTTAAACTTAAAGGCATCGCAGCTATCTGCCAATGCTTGGCGCGTGTTTTGAAAGATCCTCTCCTCTAGTTCTTATTGTTCCTGGAAGAGAAGCCTTATTTTCTTTTCCAAACAAGAGAAATGCCACAAATAAAGATTAACCTGAGCAAATCGCGAGGCATTTCTGACTGTTAAAACACGCGCCTAATAACAGGGATATAGGCTTAGGGAAGTTAAATTGAAATCGGGTAAATTACAAATTATGATTAATTTATGAAAAATAGATTGACGGCAACAGGGTTTATGATTATCATATGCAGCTCTTCAAGGGTGGTTATAAAGTTTACAAGCCATTAAAGAAGATTGTCGGGGTGTAGCGCAGTCTGGTAGCGCGTCTGCTTTGGGAGCAGAATGTCGGGGGTTCGAGTCCCTCCACCCCGACCATTTTTGCGCTTGTAGCTCAACCGGATAGAGCACCAGCCTTCTAAGCTGGGGGTCGCAGGTTCGAGTCCTGCCAAGCGCGCCATTTCTTGTATCCCCATAGTTTCCCAACATTTATGGTGAGCGTAGCTCAGTTGGTAGAGTGCAGGATTGTGATTCCTGTTGTCGCGGGTTCGAGCCCCGTCGTTCACCCCAATATTATCAATCAGTTAACATGCTAACTAGCATTGCTTAACGCCTTCTGTATACAATCCTAGATATACCCGCTTTGGGTCGATTTTACCTTTGCCGGTTTAACATCGTATGTCTTCATCATCATGGATACCGTCCCGTGACCTGATGCTTCCATTTTATCGCCAACCGTATCGCTTATCCCTTTGAGTTTTAAATCGTGGAACGCGAATCCATGACAGTCTATTGCCTGTGCTTCCGAGCCTGAACTGGTTTGCAACCCGTTCCGTAATGTTGTCAGTGCCTATAACGATTTTAGGGAGCGGTCAAAATTGTGTTTTGGAGTACAAACCTAGGTTCTGTTGACGTTTCATCGTAGCCATAAGAGCACGGAGGCAAATGACAACATCCCCCTGTAATTAATGGCTTTTTTCTCATATCTGGTGGCAATCCTGCGGTAGTGTTTGAGCTTGCCGAACAGGCATTCGATGGCGTGCCGCTCCTTATAATGGCAATAATCGCAGTCAATTTGTCCTTTCCGGTTCGATTTGGGCGGGATGACGGCTTTGATGCCCCGTGCTTCAAGCCATTCCCGCAAGGCATTGGTGTCATAGGCCTTGTCCGCCAAGACGGCGCGGGCGTTAAGGTTTTCCAGCAAAGGGATCGCCTGCCTGCATTCCGCCTCTTGGCTACCCGTCAGGACAAATCGGACGGGCAACCCCAAGGCATCACAGACCGCATGGATCTTACAGCCAAAGCCGCCTTTGGAACGCCCCAACGCCTCTTCCTTGGCGGAGCTGTTTGCCGCCCCTGCCGCACAGGCATGTGCCCTGATTACCGACCCATCCATGGAAACATCCTGTAAATCAGCGGCTTCGGAAAAATATCCGAGGAGTTTCTCCCAAGCCCCATTCGCGCACCAGCGCGAGAAACGTTTGAAGATGGTGTTCCATTTGCCATACTTTGGCGGCAAAACCCGCCACTGCGCCCCCGAACGTAATATCCACAGGCAAGCCCCAACGAACCGCTTGCATTGCTCGGGGCAGCCGACATGGATGCACGGCAATTGTTTTAAGAACGCCAATAAGCGGCCCCACTCATCATCACTCAGCTCTATTCGGTTCATGCCATACAAATCGGATAATCTTAACCTATTCGACAAACGTCAACAGAACCTAGGTTTGCACTCCGTCCAGCCCAATTAATCCACGGATTTGGCCCGCTATCCTATTTAGCATCCAGGGTAACCACCCCATCCCAATAGGATGGCGGATTTTCTTGGTAAGCCAATGCCTTATCCAAATAAAACCGGGTCGGGCCATCGTGCCCATATTGATCAAGCAGCGCTTGGAAGCAGGTTGACGCTTCTGGCCATTGGCTGTTTTGGAATAAGCTTAACCCCAAAGCAAATTGTTTATACATGGGGGACTTGGCGGCAATGGCTGGTGTTTGTTTGCCGACAACCTCAACCAATTCCATGGGGTCTTCCCGTCCAACCAAGCGGAAATTACCCACTGGCCGGCACGTTAAACTTGTAAGGTTGGCGGCAACAGTGGCGGAAGCTAAAATCCGCGTCCCCAAATATTTGTTTACGCCTTGGATGCGTGAGGCGGTGTTTACGGTGTCGCCAATGACGCTGTAATGGCTACCTTTACCCGCATCCAACCTGCCTAGTGTCATATCCCCTTCGTTTAGGCCGATCCGGGTTGGCAGGCTGCCAAGGTTGGAACCTTGGTTAAAAAGGTCTACCGCCAATTGCATCTCTAAGGCCGTCAAGCAAGCGGCAAGCCGTTGCTCGGCAACGGGAGAATCAAACCAAACCGCCATCATCGCATCACCGGCCACGTCGGTGATGATGCCTTTATACGCATTGACTGGCTGCCCCAGCACCTGAAAATAAGCGTTCATCAATTCCCACATTTGGTGGGGCGTGTATTGCGAGGAAATGGTTGTGTAACCTGCAATGTCGGTGGCCAGGCAGATGCCGCAGACATCCCGTTGGGTGGTGGCCGTTTGTGCCGTGCCTTGGTCAGGATACCATTCCCCTGGCGATGTTGAGACCAAGGGTATCCATTGTGGGAAAACCCGGCGGACGAAGGTAAGTATCCGTTTTCTTTCATTGATCAAATCACGGCGCGAGCCGATTAAAGAAATCAGCCACGATAACGGTAATTGGACCAGTAGCGGTACGGCAATAGGTAGCCACATGCCATGGCGGTTAAACACCCACACGGCCAAACCAGCGTATAGGCCGCTGATGGCCAAGCTCAGGAGTACCCCTACAAAGCCCGCGAACTGGGCCAGCGACACGCCAAGCACTAAGCTGGCTATCAGCAGCAAAAGCGATGGGGGATAGGGTGAAGCGACAAAGCGGCCTTCCAGTAAATTGGCGAATTGCGTCGCCAAAATTTCTACCCCCGCCATTTTGCCGCTGCGCGTGTCCGTGAAAGGTGTTGGGAAATAGTCTATTTTGCCGGGCGAGAATTTGCGGTTGGCTTTGCCTACAAACACCACCTTGCCTTTTAAATTCATCACTTTCCCGTCATAAACGTCACTGTACGATTCCATCCTGATGGTTTGTGGCGGGCCATAAAAATCCAGGTGGCGGGTCTCCCCTTGGCAAATCACGGCATTGAGGCGGCTTGCCAAACTGGCTGGATACGGTAACGTTTTTGCCAAGTGGTCAGCGCATTGCCGTCGCTGTCCGGTTAACCAAGCAGAAAAAGGGGGAGTGGCTTGGCTTATGCCTTGCAGCGCACCCGTACGTTGAAGGTAGTGCAGCCAAGCCACTACGGGCAAAGCCGGGGTTTCTGCCAGCGGGTCAAGAAATGTCCAGGCTTCGCGGATGGTTTCATTTTCAGCATCGCTGGGCAGGGAAAACGGGGCGTGGTCTAAGGCGGATGTTGCTAAGATGGGTGTGGGGGGAACCTTGCGCATGGCGATGAGCTGTTCAGAAAGCGGGATGTCTTGTCCTGCTTCCTTTTGGACGAAAGGCTTTTGGTTAGTTTCCGAACATTCATCACGCCCGTAAAAATCCTCAACCCCGTGCCGTAGTTTTTGTACACATTCGGTGAGCAACACGTTACCGGCTGAACGCATCGCCGCCGCAAATGCCGGGTCTTGATCCGTATGGGGCGTGATAAATTGCAGGTCAAAAACAATGAGCGCCACGCCCTGGTTTTGCAATTGTTGTATCAACTGGGCGTGAAAACCACGCCAGTTGGTCAAATCCCGCCCCGCCCCTAAACGGTTTTCCGAGGCTTCATCCATTGCCACGACGACAACTTCGGGAGGCGGTTGGCGTGTGCCCCGGACGTGGAACAAGGTATCCAAGCTTAGCGTGGTTTCCAAGCCAGTCAAATAATCAACGCCATTACCTATCAATACAGTGATTGTGGCAATGGTGATGACACGTAATAAATGGGGTTTAATGGTCAAAAGGTTAAGAATGTAGGAGGTGCTGGGCGAAGGGACACGCAGTATTTGCCGTTGGGGTTGATGGGCTTCCTGTCGTCAGCCCATCCTACATTTGCAGCTTACCAACCCAATCGGGATCGTAACAGATCGGATTTTTGGCTTCTGATTTTAGATACAAGCACCTACATATTTCATATTTAGGGTCTTGTCGTATCTCCTGCACGTTATGTGATTTTCAATACTAAACGTGATGTTCACATAAATATGCCCTGGTATATTGTTGATTTTAGAGTAATCACTAGATGCCAAAGCAAATAAAGCCATTTCAGACAAGGTGTTAAAGCCTAAAGAAAGGGCCTGCCCGATGTCAGTTTCGGAGATTTCGTAGATGTTGTTTTCATTGGTGTCAAAACCACAGCCATTGGGGAATATGCCATTAGGCAAAACTTTTTTGGCGGAATAGACGTTGATGGCCGCTAACTCTTGGCGCATGGTGGTGAGCGGGATGCCGCTGTTTATGTTGCAAGTCGTGCTGTTGTTAGGTTTAAAGACATGAAAAGTTGGGGTTTTATCGGTGTTAGCCGTTAAAGCAAAACAATGGCCTACGCGCTGTACGGAATAGGTCGTGCCATCTTGGGGATGAATGGTTTTCAGGCGTTTTAGCAATAACGTAGCTGTTTTAGTGTCTGGATTTTCCACTTTGCCTTCGGCACAAACAGAAAAGCCACCTTGATTGCCATATCCGTAAACGGTCAATGTATCCACCACCTCATTAGCAAACGCACTGCCAATCACCTTACGTATTTTGTCGTATGCACTCGCATCAAATCCCATGCTGCTGCCACCAATTGAAATTTCAATGGCGGTTTTATGTTCAATTACGGGTAAGTCTGATGCAAAAGGACTGGTGCTGACGGCGGCAGTTAACGCTAATAACCAAAATCGGACGAAAGTGTTCATTTTTTATCTCCAGTAAAAGTGTGGCAATCAAGGTGCTGAAAAATAGATTTTTAGGTTTTTTTTACATACAAGCCCCAACATATTTCATGTTGAGCGTTTTGTCGTATCTTCTGCAAGTTACGACACCACCTACGCTAAAAGTGATATTTCTGTAAATATGGCCTGGTATATCGTGCATGGTTGATGCGGTGGCAGATGAAATGATGCTGTCAAAAATACCATTTTCCGCCTGTTTAGGATTGTTGTTATCCTCAGTTACGGCAATCACCATATTATGCAATTGTTTTAACGCCATTTGATTGAGCGGTTTTTCGTTAGTAATAAGTGTTGTTTCATTTGCAAATGGATGACTTACAACTAATGCCCCTTCTTCTGATAAGCTGATATTAAGCAAATTGTTTTTTGCTAAGCCATTAGTATCTAAATTGATATTTTGGCTAGGTTTTGTGGCCAAAAAAATGATGATAACTAAAAGCAGTAACTCAATGATGAAGTGATATTTAACGGATGTTTTTAAAATTTCTATAACGTTCATGTTCCCCCCTTTGGGTAGTGTAATTAATAGGCAAGATTGATTCGGGTAAATAAAGTAGTTTGCGGGGCGAAATAATTTTCATTAGTGCTGCTTTGCGTAGAATTAATGTCTTGGTAGTGGAAACGGCTGTCGAATAGGTTTTTTACCCCTAAGCTAATCATGCCATGTCGGGACGGTAGGCGATAATTCAGGCTTAAATCCACAATAAAAAATTCATCATGCCCTGGTGTTATGGTCGTTGGGTCTTTAATAGACTTACCCGATTGGTTGATGTAAGTGTTTTTCATCATCACGCTAAAACCTGAGGGATGGATGAAATTAATGGTTAAAGGTAGCCAATGGTTGATGGTTTTATAATTATCAAGGGTTAACTCTGAAAAATTGTTTCTCTGCCGATCAAAGCGTTCATAAAAGTATTCTAATCCGACCGCAAACCAATCATGCGGAGTGTAATAAAGATAAGTTTTAGCTAATGTTTCTTTCCAATCTAGCGTTACAGTTAGACCACGCGGTACATCTAAATCACGTTCAGTATATTCCAAGCCCGCAGTCAGATATTTTGTGAATTGGTAATCAAATCCCGCGCCATAACGCCAAGCTATAGTGCCATCATCATCGTCAAATAATTGGTTAAACCCTGCCACTTGGGTGGGTTCTATACTTTGATTGGCGGTGCGGGTGATATTCATGCTGCGGAAAGCAGCCGCCCGAAAAGTTGCCAATGTTAAAGGCTTCCAAATAATGCCGAATTTAGGATTGATAGGATCACGCTTAAGCTCATGTTTTCTTTCAAAATAGTCGTAACTTAAGCCTAATGTGGTAGTGAGGTTATGGGCAAGATTAACTGTCGAATAATTATAGATATTTGATCTACTGGCATCAGGCCTTTCTGGAGGCAATGGGGGTAACGGGTCTGGAAAATCAAGGAATGTGACATTTTTGCTGGATTCTACAGCCTGTTCGATATGACCCGCTCCGGAAATCAAATTAAAGCCATGTGTATTAAAGGAATGTTGGAGTTCTGCAATCCCCCCATTCCTTTTTTCATCAACACTTTTAAAAAGTGATAATCCCTCATCATCCAAAATATCAGTTTGCCTAATGGTTGTGTCTTGATAAATAAAAGACCCAATCAAAGAAGATTTTTCAGAAAACGTATAACGCCCGCCTACCCGATAAGACGCGATATTTCTGTTTTCCCGATACGCCGCTGAATAAGCAGTAGGATCAAAATTAATCGACAAATCCCCATTGTTGCGTTTTTCGTAGCGAAATTCCGCTTGTACATTCAGCGAATCACTGACATTGCCTTGGATAAAGGCATTGTAAATATTCTGTTTAACAAAATTGTTTTGCCTAAAACCATCGGTTTCATAATGGAATTGCCCCAAGCTGTAGGAAAACTGGTTCCAAAGCCCTGAATGCACGGCGTCTTCACCCCAGGTATTGTTGCCGCCATAAATGCCTGACGTTTGCAATGCATAGCGGTTGCGGGCAAATAGTGGGTTATATTCATTAAAAGATAAGGATGAGGGCCCCAAACCATCAACGATCAAAATATTGCTCTGGCCTAACTGCGGTTGGATAGGCGTGATATTCAGGGGTTGCAGCAATTGGGATTGCAGCAATTCGCTGACCCTGGCGATCTCGTGGCGGGGTTGGGAAGCATAACTGTCCGCTAACAGCCGGTGCGCGGAGTAATTGGTCGGGTCGGTATTCACGGACTTCCAGCCTTCCAGCAAACCTAGCCGTTGGAAGCCCACATCATTATAAATACGCCCTTGGGCGGCGCTTCTCGCCGCCAAATCTTTATCCAACAACAAGCTGGAGCGGTACACCGCCCGGTTATTGTTCAGTTCCTTGGCCTGTTCCATATCATGTAAGGCTTCAACCGGGCGGTTGGTGGTTTGCTTCTGTATCGCACCGTAAAAATACGGCGTAGGGTCTTTGGGGTCACGCTGTTTTGCCAAATTAAACTGGTCTTCGGCGAGCGCAGTACGTTTTTCTTCGTAATAGGCTTTGCCCAGATAGCTACGGATCAAGGAATTGTTTGGGTCGAGGATGGCGGCGATTTCCAAATCCTGGCGGCCTGCTGGCAAATCGCCTTTGCGGATTTTGCTTAAGCCCAAGCCCAAACGTGCCAAAGGTGAGGAGGAATCCAGCCGGACGGCTTCGGTGAAGCTTTGCAATGCCGCATCCAGGTCAGTACGCAATAAATAGGCAAAGCCCATCACTGTTTGTGTCCTTTCCAAGCTGGTATCAAGCCTTAAGGCCTGTTGTGCGGTTTTTGCGCTTTCCGTAGCCAGCCCTTGGGCTAGTTCAAGTTCCGCTTGGCGTGCCCAAACCATCGAGTCGTCCGGGGCGAGCCTTACCGCTTGCTTGGCCGCTTCCTGGGCTTTATCCAAGGCAAAACGGCTCTGTTCGGCATAAGATAAGGCGGAGTAAGCGGTTGCCGAGTTAGGCCCAGCCGCAACCGCCCGGTTTGCCAAGGCATAGGCTTCCTCTTTGCGGTTTTGCGTCAGTGCCAATACCGATTGCAGGGCCAACGCTTCGGCATCGTTGGGCCGGTTCGCCAGCACCGCGTCAATATCTTGCAAGGCTAACTGGTCCCGCCCCACGCTAAGCCGTATCGCCGCCCGCACTTTGAAAAAATAAGGCGTCTGTTGGGCTGGCGGCAAGGCGTCCAGCCTTAATAAAGCCGCGTCACAACGGCCTTGGCGGTAATCCCGGATGGCGGTGCGGACATCGTTACCGATGGCAGTGGTGGCAAGGGGATACGGCAATATTGGCGGGTAATAAAGCGCCCAATTGACGGCATCTTGGGGTTTGATAGTGATATGGGCTTGCGGCGCTTGCCCAAGTTGGGCTTGTGCGCCTTGTCCTGGTAGCAGGTGGACGCTACCCTGAGGGTTGAAAAATTTCACGCCGCCTTCGTAAACCCATAATGAGGCTTTGTTGCCGTCAATGCCCATTGCAAACTCAGTGCCTTCCGGGCCGGCGTTGGCAATGGGGCTGCTGATCTCAAGACGTTTGGTGGTCCGGCTAATGAAATGCACAAAACCTTTGAGCAATGCCAACAACGTAGGTTGGTCAGTGCCAATACCGTTTAGGGTAAGGACTGTGCCTTCATCGAGGCGCAAAACAATACCGTCTGGAAGCAATAATGAGGCGCGGCTATAAGGTTCCACCCGTACCCGGCTGCCTTCGCAAAAGTTTTCATCAAGGTGTGCGGGTTGCCAATGGCCTTTGCCGTCGGGGTCGAAGAACAGTTTGCCTTGCAAAGAAACCAGCTTGGCGGAAAATGGCCCCGTGCAACTTTTACTGGTGGTATCCGTGCCGGACCAACACTGCCGTGCAAAAAAAACCAGTAATAGAAAAATGAGATGACGCATATCCTTTCCATACAGGTGGAAGCAATAAGGGTGCCTATCCTATTGTATTATCAGCCCTGCCGCAAATGTGCATATTGCCTTGAAATAGGCGGACAAAATGGTTATGGCCATGGATGCCCAGAAATTTTTTGCCCCGTCATTTACCCGCCGGCGCAGTGTGGGGGCCACTGCGGCACACGCTGTTTTATGTCATAATGCCGCATAATTTCCCCCATCATTATTTGTGCATTACTCCATGTTGAACAGAAAAATTCTTGTCACCAGCGCGTTGCCTTACGCGAATGGCCCGATTCATTTAGGACATCTGGTCGAATACATTCAAACCGATATTTGGGTGCGCTTCCAAAAGCAGCGCGGCAACACCTGTTATTACGTCTGTGCCGATGACACCCATGGCACGCCGATTATGCTCCGCGCCGACAAGGAAGGCATTGCGCCAGAAGCCTTGATCGCCAAAGTGTGGGATCAGCACTATGCCGATTTTTGCGAATTTGGCGTGGCCTTTGACAATTACCACAGCACCCATTCGGATGAAAACAAAGTCCTTGCCAGCTTGATTTACACGCGCTTGCGCGATGCCGGGCATATCAGTTCGCGCACCATCACCCAGGCGTATGACCCTGTCAAAAACATGTTCTTGCCAGACCGTTTCATCAGAGGCGAATGTCCGAAATGCGGGGCGAAGGAGCAATATGGCGATGGTTGCGAAGTGTGCGGGGCGACGTATTCGCCTACCGATTTAAAAAATGCGGTGTCCGCTTTGTCAGGCGAAAAACCAATAGAAAAAGATTCTGTGCATTATTTCTTTGATTTGGCGAATTTCACCGAGATGCTCAGCGAATGGACGAATGCCGGGCATTTGCAGGCGGAAGTCAGCAACAAGCTTGCCGAATGGTTGGGCGGCGGTTTGCAGCAATGGGACATCAGCCGCGACGCGCCGTATTTTGGCTTTGAAATCCCCGATGCGCCAGGCAAGTATTTTTATGTTTGGCTGGATGCGCCGATTGGTTACATGGCGAGTTTTAAAAACCTCTGTGACAAGCAAGGCTTGGATTTTAATGAATTCTGGGGCAAAGGCAGCGATGCCGAGCTGTACCATTTCATTGGTAAAGACATCATTTATTTCCATGCCTTGTTCTGGCCCGCGATGCTGCATGGCGCCCATCTGCGCACGCCGTCAGCGATTTTTGCGCATGGCTTTTTGACGGTCAACGGCGAGAAAATGTCCAAATCACGCGGCACGTTCATTACCGCGCGGACGTATTTGGAACATCTGAACCCTGAATATCTGCGCTATTACTTCGCCGCCAAACTCAGTGCCGGTGTCGATGACATTGACCTGAACTTTGATGATTTCAGCCAGCGTGTCAATTCCGATTTGGTCGGCAAAGTGGTGAATATCGCCAGCCGTTGCAGCGGTTTTATCGCCAAGCGCTTTGCCGGGATGTTGTCGGTGAATTGTTCCGAACCTGCGTTGTTTGCCGATTTTATCAACGCCAGCGAAACCATTGCCGAGTTTTACGAAACCCGCGAATTTGGTAAGGCCATGCGTGAGATTATGGCCTTGGCGGATAAGGCCAACCAGTATATCGACGAGAAAAAACCGTGGCTGTTGGCAAAAGAAGAGGGCAAAGAGCAGGAATTGCAGGATGTTTGTACGATGGGCTTGAATTTGTTCCGCTTATTGGCTGTGTATTTGAAACCCGTGATCCCGGTTTTGGCGGGTGAAGCGGAAAGCTTTTTGGCTATCCCGGCACAAGCGTGGGTTGCCGGATTACAGCCTTTGTTGGATCACAAAATCAACGAATTCAAACCGCTGATGACCCGTGTGGATCCCGACAAGATCACGGCGATAGTCGAAGCGTCGAAAGAAAATTTAGAGAAAACGCCAGCGATAGCCGCCGCATCTGTTGCTTCTGTTGTGGAAAAAGCCGCCCCGCAATTCGAGCCGATTGCCGATACGATTGATTTCAACGACTTCGCCAAACTGGATTTGCGTATCGCCAAAATCCTCAAAGCCAACCACGTCGAAGGTTCGGATAAGTTGTTGCAGTTGACCGTGGATATTGGCGACGAAACCCGCACAATTTTTTCCGGCATCAAATCGGCCTACCAGCCAGAAGCCTTGGAAGGGCGTTTGACCATGGTCATTGCCAATCTGGCCCCTAGAAAAATGCGTTTTGGCGTGTCGGAAGGGATGGTGTTGGCGGCAGGGCCGGGGGATAAGGAAATTTTCTTGTTAAGCCCTGATGAAGGGGCGGTGGCGGGGATGCGGGTCAAGTAGCCGTGTCATGCGCCTATCCATCGGCAGCCGGAAAAAGGTACGGCGGCTGTTTTTAAAGAAAAATAACTTATGTTACGCAGACATTTTCTGCGAGTTGAAAATAAATAATTAAAGAGTCGCTTCACGACGGTATTTTAATCGGGTTCTCGCACCCGAAGGCGAGGCACTTTCTTTTGCTCCGCCAAAAGAAAGTGCCCAAAGAAAAGGCGGCCCGGTTGCCGCTGATGTCTTGCGCTCCTCGCATTGGCCGGAGGGAGGCAGAATGGGCTTCCTGCCCATCTGCCTCCGTGCGGCATCCCTGCCGCACCCCTTCGGGCTAGTCCCGATTAATACTGCGGTGCTCGACGCGGCAAACGGGATACAAACTACGTTACTGCGTAACGTCAGAAAATAATTAAGCAATAAAAAAGGCCCAAGGCTATCTCGATTGCCTTGGGCCTTTGTTTAACGGCCTTTTCAGGCCTTCAATTTATAGTGATTTATACAGCACTAACGCTTTGTTCAATTCGTCAGCCGATTTTTTGACGTCGCCATGGCTGGATTCGATTTGGCCTTGGACGACGCTGGCATTGGCTTGTTTTACGATGGCTTCGTTACCAGAGATTTTTTCCGACGCGGAACGGGCTGCTTTTAAATGCAAACGGGCGGCGGAGAAATCGCTTTTGTTGACTTCAACTAAGGCTTTTTCAACATGCGCAATGGTTTCAGCTACACTTGCCGCCGGGCTGTTAACCGCTTCTTCGGCGAATGCTAGGGTGCTGGCGGCACCTAAAGAAATCGCCATAAAGAACGTTAGCGCAGTTTTTTTGATGGAATTCATAAATTTTGAAATGCCTTTGTAGAGTTATTGAGATAGGGGATGGACAATGCTTGTAAAATCCGTAACGTCCGGTTCCTATCATAGCCTATATGCTAAGGTGGCATCCGACTGTTTTTATCAGCCTTCAATGACACCCTTAATGTGCGGCCTTATATTTGCCGGCTTGTAAGATGGCGAAGTTAGGGTTAGGTTTTTTTCGGTTTCTTTGGTTACAATAATTTTGGGAATAGGATAATGGCAGTTGTCATTTCCAGTGGTTAAAATCTCCGTTAATTAAATAATGACAATGGCTTGATCAATGGTATCTGACCCTGCAACCTGGCTAGAAGATTATGGCGATTCGCTTTACCGTTATGCGATGTTACGTGTGCGCTCAGAACCGCTTGCCGAAGATATGGTGCAAGAGACGCTATTGGCGGCGTGGCAATCGTTTGCCCAATTCGGCGGGCAATCATCAATAAAAACTTGGTTGATCGGTATTCTGAAACATAAAATCATCGACCATTTCCGAAAATACAGCCAGGAAACCGAATCGCTGGATGGTTTTGAAGATCATGACGAATTGCTGGCGCATTCTTTTGATGCCGACGGGCATTGGAAAATTAACCTGATTGATTGGGAGTCTCCGGATAAAAACCTCCATGATGAGCAATTTTGGCAAGTGTTTCACCGTTGCTTGGCCCGCTTGCCGCAAAACATGGCGGATCTGTTTATTTTGCGCACGGTGGAAGGCCTGTCGAGTGAAGAGTGTTGTAAGGTTTTGGCGATAGAAACGACTAACCAACTCTGCGTGGCTTTATCGCGCACTCGTTTGAAGCTCAGGCAATGCCTGGAAATCCAATGGTTTGATCAGGGATAAGAAGATGCTGACCTGTAAAAAAATGACTGATTTGCTTTCTGATAGCCTGGACGTGCAATTGCCGTGGCCTAAACGTTGGGCGATGCGGTTGCACTTGACGGTCTGCAAAAACTGCCGCCGTTACCGTAAGCAATTATTGTTCATGAAAAAAATGTTGGATAGTCGGGGTAAGGCGATGCAGTTGCCGGAAACGGCAAGATTACGGATTAAGGAAAAATTGGCGGGAAAAACGAAGGGTTGATTTTGGCCAGTTGACTGGTCTTGCCATAATGTCCACGAATGCACTTGCCGTAGGTTTTCGTGGACATGGCCCGTGTACCATCAGTGTTTGATAAGTTTGCGGCCAAGCCAATAATCCAGGCTTAACCAGCCTGCCCCGCTACAAAACAGCGAAGCCAGCATCAGCAAATACAACAGCGGCAATTTGTAATTGCCAAAGCCCTTATCGGTGATGGCGTAACCTTGCCACAATTCCCCCAAAGTGTGCCACTCGGCAGGCCAATGCACGGCGGCGATGGCGACCACGGTCAGAACCATCAAGGCCAGACTGAAAAAACGGGTGGCCAATCCCAAAATCAAAGCGATAGGGCCAATCAGCTCCAGCCACATTGACAAGTTCCAACTGACATCAGCAGGTAACAGACTGAACGGGAAGGGAAAAGGCAAATCGCCAAACCAATTTTCGCCCATGAGTTTTTCTAAACCTGCTTCGGCAAATTCATAAGCCAAAACCAAGCGCAGGAAAATCGGGGCATAGCCGGACGTGTTGTTTCCGATCCAATGGTTTGTTTGGGCCAATATCCGCTTGGTTTGCGGGATCAGGCATTGGCAGTTAACGGCTTTGGGTAGGTCCATGATGGCTCCTCGGTGACAGGTTTTTGGATGATAAAAAAGCCGGCCTTCGCAAACACCAGGATTGCGAAGGCCGTTTGCCTACAGCGGCTTATTTTTTATTGCCCCCACAGCTCCCTTCTTGCATTTTGTCAGCACCCGCTTTGCCTGCGCCACATTTGCCTTCGGCGGCTTTCCCGGTACTTTCCGCCGCTTTTTTGGCTTTTTCAGCACCACATTTGCCTTCGCCGCATTTGCCTTCCATGGTTTTTTCAGTACTGGCTTGATTGGCTTCGGCCACCATCGTGGCGCTAGAAATTTCTTTCATGCCAAAAGGGTTGCTGTCGGCAAAAGCGATAGGGGATGCGGTTAAGGCCGTTGCGATGATGCCGCCAAAAGTTAAGGTCAAGGTTGTTTTGTTCATGGTCAATTCCTGTTTAATTCAGTTAAAGGTCGGTTAGGAAAAGCCGGTTGGGGTGGCCAACCGCTTTCCTGACTCATCAGTCGAATTAAAAATGAAAACCTTACAATTAAATTTTAAAAATTTTTTAGGACAGGGGGGAATGGCGTGGAATGGAGGTTTTTTCAGGTAGCAAGATAAGCTTGCCCGGCTTCACTCAAGCCAAAACCCACCGCTTTGGTGCTGCCACATCGCGTGGTATTTGCCTTGTTTATCCAGCAATTCCTGATGTGTCCCTTGCTCTATGATGCGCCCGTGTTCCAAAACCACTATCCTGTCCATGCGTAAAATCGTCGATAAACGATGGGCGATGACAATCGCGGTTTTAGTTTCGATCAGTTCGAAAATGGCGGTCTGGATTTGTTGTTCGGTGAGGGAATCCAAGGCGCTGGTGGCTTCATCCAACACGACTATCGGCGCGTTTTCCAGGAAGGCGCGGGCGATGGCGACGCGCTGCCTTTCGCCGCCGGATAATTTGACCCCGCGTTCACCAACGAGCGTGTCAAAACCATCCGGGAGTTTTTCGATGAAATCCAGGCTCCGCGATTTTTGTGCGACATCCAGCAGACGCGCTTCAGGGATGTCCGCACCTAGCGTGATATTCTCGCGTATCGAGCGGTGGAACAGTTCGGGTTGTTGCGGGACCATGGATATTTGCCCGCGTAACGCGCTTAAGGTAAAGGCTTTGGCATCCTGGCCGTCAAACGTGATCGCGCCAGATTGCGGCTCCAAAAAACGGAACAGCAATTTCGTCAACGACGATTTGCCGGAACCGGATTGCCCGACGAGCGCCACTTTTTCACCGGCTTTGATATGCAGGGAAAAATCGGTAAACAACGGGGAATGCGGGTTATAACTGAAATTGATATGGTTAAAACTAATTTCGCCCCGGGCAATGCTTAGCGGGCGTGCATCGGGCGGATCGGTTTCCAGATCCGTCTGCCGGAAAACCTCGGTCATTTCCCGCGCATCGGCTAAGGCGGTGAAAAAATTGCGGAAGTTGCGGCCAAATTCCCACAGGCGTTGGATGAGCATAATCATGATGGACTGGAACAGCACGAATTGCCCGACCTGAAAATTACCCGCCTGCCATTTGCCTATCATCAGGTACACCAGCCAGAGTTCAATACCGAAAGTCATTAGGCCTTGTATCGCAAAAGAAACAAACAGCAAAGCCCAGGCGATTTTTTTCTTGCGGTACACTAAATCTGAAGCTTGGTTGATGCGTTGCTGTTCGCGGTTTTCCAAGGCAAAACTTTTGACGATAAAAATATTGCTGATGGCATCCGAATACAGGCCGCCGACTTTGGAATCGCCTTCTGCGACCGCTTCGTCAAAACGCAGTTTCCAGATCGAAAAACCGATGTTCCAGCCGACAAACAGCGCCACCCAAACCAGAAAATAAAAGGCAAATTCAGGTTGTTGTTGGTAAAAAATGGCGAACGAAATGCTGACCGCGAGGCAATTCATAAAAAACTGGAACAGGAACCAGTCCATGATAATTTCGAACGAACGCGAGAAGCGGTTGGCTTGTTTGATCAGGCTGCCGGAAAACTGGTTTTCGAAAAAACCATATTTTTGTTTTTTAAGCACGTCAAAACAGCGTTTTTCCAGCAGATTGACGCCGCCGCCGTCCAGCGGGACCAGGGCGATTTCCAGGAACCGCCAAGCCAGCCAGATACCGCCATACAGCAAAGCGATGGTCTTCAGGTTATCCAGCAACACAGTCAGTGTGGTATCTGAATAAGGCGCGGCGAGGCCGTTGGCGATGTTTTTGTAATAGATGGGTGCTGACAAATCCAGAATGACTTCAATGGTCAAGGCGGTCAACGCCAGCAGGAAATAAGCTTTTTTCTGCCAGATAACGCGGCTGTATTCTTTTAAGATAATGTCCATGTTTTCGTGGTTAGGTGTGGTGGCGCATTTTATCCATGATGGGCTTGGAGTTGATGGCTTTGTTTAGTGCAGCATGATAAGTCCATCAGTAACAGGATGTTTTGTTTATTAAAACAGACAAGGGAGTGCTTTGTCTCTATAATTACCGCACCATTTCTGATGGTATTGAGCTGGGCGAATGATGTTGTGTGAATTTGAAAATCCGCCCGAAAAAGCGTTTTTTGTGCCGATTTTTTCCAAATTCGCGCTAACACCGTAATAGTTACCAACGTGGGAGGATAGTATATGGATCAAATGAGTGAAGAAGACCGAAAACGTATTCTCGAAAGTTCCCCAGTCGGCACTTTTGCCCTGATGTCAGCGGTGATTGGCGGTATGGCCGTCGCCTGGCTGTTTCTGTATTACGGCGTATTTTTGCCACGGGGATAGGATTTTATTATGCAAACAGAACTCGCAAAAGCCATAAACCTCCTACGGGATTTGTGCGCCCAGTTTAACGCAATCCATATCGACCCACTGGAAAAAAAATGGATAACTATCTCGTTGATGGTGATTGGCCTATTGGTCGGCATTATTACCCTGGATGCTTTCTTTCATGGCGTCAATCCGCCCAGCAAGGTTGAAACCATTGATTCCGCCAGCCTGCATCTCAGCAAAGAGTTTGCCGAAGAAAACCTCGGTGTGCAAGTGGACGGAAAAGGCGCGGTCACCATCCGTATGGTCGCCGGACGTTATTCATTTTTCCCCAAGCACATTGACGTGCCTGCCGAAACCCCGTTGACTTTCCGCTGGGTCAGTATGGACGTGCTGCATGGTGTCCATATCCCGATGACCAATATGAGCACGATGATCGTGCCGGGTTATGTCGCACAAGTGTCCACCACCTTCCCTAAACCAGGTGAATATCCCTTGTTGTGCAATGAATATTGCGGCTTAGGCCATAACCACATGTGGAGCAATATTTCCGTCATCGCCAAAGAAGACTGGAAAGCTCCGGTTAAATCACCCGCCAGTGGAGAGCAAAAATGAACGGTGCGGCAACTAAAAAACTCGCGTTAAGCCATTTATGGGTGGCGTTTGCCGCTTTTATTGTGGCGTGTTTCATGGGCGAATATCAGGTGCTGGAACGTAGCGGCTTTATCCCCGCGTTGGATTCGGCCCCGGTTTATTTCGCTTCGGTCAGTACCCACGGTGTGTTGATGGCGTTTGTACTGACGATATTTTTCATCATGGGCTTTGGTTACACCATCGCCACCGCCAGCCTGAAACAGCCGGTATGGAACCTGCCGCTGGCTTGGGGCGGGTTTTGGTTGGCTTTAGTGGGTGTCGTGTTGGCGGCGGTTCCGTTGCTGACGGGCAAAGCCTCGGTGTTATACACGTTTTACCCGCCCATAGTCGCCCACGCCGCATTTTATATTGGTGCGACTTTGTTGGTGGTGGGGTCTTGGGTGTGGTGCGCCATCATGCTGGTGATGTTTAGCCAATGGAAAACAGCCAATCCAGGCCAGACCGTGCCGCTCGCCATGTTCGCCACCGCCGCCAATGCCATGTTGTGGTTGTGGACTAGCGCGGGCGTGGCGGTAGAAGTGCTGTTCCAATTGATCCCCTTGTCCTTGGGTTGGATAGATACCGTTGACCCGGGCCTTGCGCGGACTTTGTTCGCTTGGACTTTGCATCCTATCGTGTATTTCTGGCTGATTCCGGCTTACACCGCGTTTTATGTGTTTGTGCCGAAACAAGCGGGCGGCTATTTGTTCAGTGATGAAATGGCACGGATTGCGTTTATCGTCCTCGCCGTGTTTGCCTTGCCCATCGGTTTCCACCATTTGTACATGGATCCTGAGCAAGCCAGCGGCTGGAAATTGCTGCATGGCATCGGCACCTTTGTGGTCGCCTTGCCAACCTTGGTGACGGGTTTTACCGTGATCGCCTCGTTGGAAATCGCCGGACGCTTGCGTGGCGGTAAGGGCTTGTTTGGTTGGATATTGACTTTACCGTGGACGAACACCATGGTGTTGTCGGTGATTTTAGCCCTGCTGATGCTGATATTTGGCGGTTTCGGCGGTATCGTCAACGCCAGTTATGCGATGAACGCGATGATCCATAACACCGCTTGGGTGCCCGGGCACTTCCATCTGATTTTTGGCGGCACGACCATCATCATGTATTTTGCTATCGCCTATTACCTTTGGCCACTGCTGACCGGAAAAGCCTTGTTTTCCAATACCATGGCGGTGACCCAATTATGGCTATGGTTCATCGGCATGGCGATTTTGACTACGCCTTGGCATGTTTTGGGGTTGTTGGGCCAGCCGCGCCGTATATCCAGCGTGGTTTACAACAATTTGCTGACTTTGGCGTGGAAACCTTATGAGTTCATGATGATTTTTGGTGGCCTGATCCTGCTGGGTTCAGCTTGCCTGTTCATCTACAATCTGGTCAAAACCCAGTTAAACCCTACGCCGGAAGCCGTTGCCGGAGAGATTGAGTTTGCCGAACCTATCCATGCCGTCACTGCACTGCCTGAGTATCTGAACGGCTTAAAACTTTGGAATAAAGTCATTGCCGTGTTAATGGCGGTCAGCTTCGGTTATCCGATCTTGCAGTTCTTTTTTATGAAAACCTTTGGCTCAAGCGCGTGGGGATATTAATCATGAAACACTTATTGTTAGCTATCGCATTGCTTGCGCCACTTGCCGTCCACGCCGGGCCGGGCTCTAACATTGCCTGGACCCCAGAAACCTTGGGCCTGGTCAAAAAAGGCGACCTGAACAAAGGCAAAACTTTGGCGGAAACCTGCCAAAGTTGCCACGGTGCAAAAGGCGAAGGCATGCCCGCGGAAACCCGTGACGGGGAGACTCTCCCCGCCATCCCCGCCTTGGCGGGTCAGGTGGCCACGTATACTTACAAACAGTTGCGGGATTATTTTGACGGCAGCCGCAACCATGATTCCATGACCGCCATTGCCAAAGGTTTGGGGGAACAGGATGCGGCGGATTTGGCGGCATGGTTTGCGTCGTTGCCTATGCCGCAACACAAGGCGGCTGGCCAAAGTTCCGCCAGGGCGGAAAAAATGGTCAGCCAAGGTGACGGCAAACGCATTTTGCCGCCGTGCTCCGTTTGTCATGGCAGCGAAGGGCAGGGCGAGAAGATGGATATTCCGGCGCTGGCAGGCCAACAAGCCGATTATTTCGAGCGGACTTTGTTGGCTTATAAAAATGGCGGGCGCCATAATGACATATACAGCCGTATGCGTTTGATCGCCCAGCAATTAAGCGAGGCGGAAATCAAGGAATTGGCTAGCTACTACCAACAACTGAAATAGCCCTGTCGGGCGGATTGTTTGGCGGTAGGCATAAAAGCCCAAGCATCAGCCCAATTTAGCCAAGCCGGGTTTCCCATTAGCGCCCCGGTCACGAAGTTTAACCAGTGACCGGAATTTCTCCTCAATGCTCGGCACAAGCGTCTTGTCCAACGTGAACATGACGACATGGTCGTCTTCTTCAAAAATGGTGTCATGGTGTATCGAGATGGCCTCGTTATTGCGGATCAACGCGCCCAAGACGATACCCTCAGGTAATTTGACGGTGTCCACCTTACGCCCGACCACCGAATTTTCACCATTCCCTTTATGGGCAATCGCTTCAATCGCTTCCGCCGTACCGTTGCGTAACAGGCTGATTTGTGCGACATCGCAAAGCCGCACATGTTTGAGTATGCCGCCCAGCGTTTCAACATTAGGCAGCACGGCCAAATCAATCCCGGTCCCTGGCAACAATTTGTTGTAGCTCAGATGGTTGAGTATGCAAATTGCCTTGCGTGCGCCGTGGGCTTTTGCCAGCGAGGCGGAGATGATGTTCACGCCATCGTTATCCGTAATCGCACAAAACAAATCTGTCTTGTCAATGGACTCTTCCAATAACAAGGTTTCGTCACCGCTATCACCGTGTATCACGATGGCGTGGCTCAATTCATTGGCGATTTTTCTGGCGCGTTTCAAATCGCCTTCAATGATTTTGACATGGTGGTCTTTTTCCAATGCTTGCGCCAGGCGTTTGCCGATATGCCCACCCCCTGCAATGATGATGCGCTTGAGCGGCTTTTCCAGGCATCCCAAATCTTTTAACAAACGCCGGACTTCTAGCCTGGGGGCAAAGAAGAACACTTCATCATTGGCGATGATTTCGGCTTCCCCGTTGGTGGGGAGTGCGGCGCCATCACGGAAAATCGCCACCACCCGGATTTTGCCTTCGGTCAAACGGCCCTTTAAGGTCTTGATTTTCTTTCCGGTCAAGAACCCGTCCGCCTTGACTTTCACCGAAAATAGGCGCACCAGGCCGTTGGCGAAATCAGAAACATGCAGCACACCCGGTAGGTCGATCAGGTTGCGGATGGATTCCATCACGCTTTGTTCGGGGCTGATGACGATGTCGATAGGGATGCCTTCGGGCCCGAAGAGTTTTGGGTTTTTCAGGTAATCAATCGCGCGGATGCGGGCGATGGTTTTGGGCCGGTTGTACAGTTTATGGATGATCGTGCAGGCTAGGATATTGGTCTCGTCGCGGTCAGTGACGGCAATCACCAGATCGGTTTGGCGTATGCCCGCCTGCTCCAAAATATGCGGATAGGCGGCATTGCCAATTACAGTGGTGATGTTGACGAGTTCTTTCAATGCCTCAAGGCGGAGCGCATCGGCATCTATCACGACAATCTCGTTGGCTTCATCCGCCAACGCTTCGGCGACGGATCTCCCTGTCCTGCCCGCACCTAAAATCAGTATTCTCATAAGTTTCCTTATTTGGGTTAACGGCGGTTCGGCAAACCCCGTTTATGCATAAGACAATGGTTAAAACATTGCTTAAACTTCAAATTGCACACCTAGCTCGACCACCCGTTCTGGCGGGACCTTAAAGAACTGGATAGGTGATGACGCATTGCGGAACATCACCAGGAAGATTTTTTCTTGTAAAGGGTTCAAATCCGGTTTGTCAGAAGGGATCAAGGTTTCCCTGCCAATAAAGAATGACGCGCTAGCGGAGTCAATATCCAAACCTAGCGCCCTACATAATTTTATTATTTTGGGCACATTCGGCGTTTCCATAAAACCATGCCGTGCCGTCACACGGTAAAAGCCATGCTCCAAGGCGTCAAGGTTGATGCGCTCCCCGTCGGATATGGTCGGCACGTCCTCGGTGGCGATGGTCAATAGGACAATCCGTTCATGCAGCACTTGGTTGTGCGCGTAATTGACTTGCAAGGCATGGGGCATACTGAGGTTACGGGCGCTCATATACACCGCTGTGCCGGGAACCCGCGCCAGTGGCGGGTGGGCGTTGAGGCGGGAGATAAACCCCGTCAGTGACATGGAGGCTTTTTGCAGATGGTAGGTCAGCACTTCCCGTCCGCTTCGCCAAGTGGACATCAATAAAAACAGCAGGCCGCCGACAACCAACGGGAACCAACCACCTTGCGGGATTTTTAAAAGGTTTGCACTCAGAAATGCGCCATCAATCACCAAAAACATAGCGACCAGTGAATAGGCTGTCGATGGCCGCCATTGCCAGCTATCCAAGGCGACAATCAGGGTCAGCAAGGTGGTGATCATCATCGTCCCGGTCACCGCCAGGCCATAGGCGGCGGCGAGGTTGCCGGAAGAGCCGAAGCCAAGCACCGTGCATATCACCAGGACTAACAACGTGCGGTTCATGGTGGGGACATAAATCTGCCCGATGGCTTCCGTTGACGTGTGCACACGTTGCATACGCGGGATATAGTCCATCTGCATGGCTTGGCTAGTGATAGAAAACGCGCCGGAGATCACCGCTTGCGAGGCAATCACCGTGGCGCAGGTCGCCAGACCGATCATGGGGTACATGGCCCAGCTAGGGGCGAGCAGATAAAACGGGTTCAGGATCGCCGTCGGGTCGCGTAGGATCAGCGCCCCTTGGCCAAAATAATTTAACGCCAACGCCGGTAAAATCATCGAAAACCACGCCAATTGTATCGGGCGTTTACCAAAATGCCCCATATCGGCATACAAGGCTTCGGCTCCTGTCAAGGCCAACACGACCGCACCGAGCGCGATAAACGCATGCCAGCCGTGCCCCAGAAAAAAATGTAGCCCATAAAGCGGGTTCAGCGCTTCCAAGACGCCAGGGTTTTGGGACACGCTCAAACCGCCCAACAACGCCAAGACGCCAAACCATGCCATCATAATGGGCCCGAACAGCAGGCCGACCTTTTCCGTGCCTTTGCTTTGGAACATAAACAAAACAATGAGCACGACGATTGTGATGGGCAGCACATAAGGCTGTAACGCGGGCGCGGCAACTTGTAGGCCTTCCACCGCACTCAACACCGAAATGGCTGGTGTGATAATCCCGTCCCCGTAAAACAACGCCGTGCCGAACAACCCCAGGGCAATGATGATATTGCGTTGGCGTTGCTGGTTGCGGTGGCGTAACGCCAATGCCATCAACGCCATGATGCCGCCTTCGCCCCGGTTGTTGGCACGCATCACGAACAAGACATACTTGATCGAGATCACCAAAATCAAAGACCAGAAAATCAGCGAAAGGATACCTAGCACATTGTCCGGCGTCGCCGCCACGGCATGGGGGCCGTTGAAAATCTCTTTCATGGTGTACAGCGGGCTAGTGCCCACATCGCCGTAAACGACACCGATAGCACCTAACATTAAGGCGAGCACACCGCCGGAGGGTTCATGATTATTGGATTGGGACGCCATTATTTCCTTCTCATAAGTTGTCAATAGGGCCATTGTCGCATTGCCGATAGCAAATGCTAAGTGAAAATCGTAGGGATGCCTTGTGGTTCCAACCTATAAAGTGGATACTTTTACCATGCGTTTGCCGTTCTTATTGGCGTGCTGGCCAATGCTACCGGAAATTTTGGTGCGGTATTGGTGGCGCCGGGTGTGCCATTAAAAGCGCGGAAATTACAAAGACGGATGCTTGGCCTTATTTTGCAAGGTGTGCATTTGGCTTGTTTATTTATTTTCAACTCGAAGAAAAAGTCTGCGTAACATCAGTTATTTTAATTATAACGGGTAATGAGTGTGCGTAGGTTCCCCCTCTTTGAAAAAGAGGGGAGGTAATCACGAACTAACCCTCATTTACCTGACGAAACAATGCTGACTGAGTATTAAGGGGGGTAACGGGACAAGGCTGTTGGTAACTCTAAGTGATTGGTTAATCAATAAATTACATTTGGAAAGGCTATGATTTTCGTTTTAGTGCACGGCATCAATGATACGTCCCGTAAATTTAAAACTATGCAGGCCGCTTTTGAAGGTGAAGGCCACACTTGTATCGTGCCGTCTTTGGCTCCCAAAAATGGCAGCAAGGGCTTGGAATTTTTGGCAAGGCAATTAAGCGATATTATCAACGCCGAGGTGGGCGTGGACACCCCGTTCTGTTTGGTGGGTTTTAGCATGGGCGGGTTAATTTCCAGGTATTACTTGCAGGAAATGGGGGGCCATAAAAAAGCCAGCCACTTCTTTTCCATTTCCGCACCGCATCATGGTAGTGTCTTGGCGTATTTGTCGGGTAATTTGGGTGCCAAGCAAATGCGCCCAAATAGTGATTTTCTCCAGTCACTGTGGCAAAGCTCAGCGCGTTTGCAAAACGTGGCGTGTTATTCCTACTGGACGCCCTTTGACCTGATGATTTTGCCGGCGGCCAGCTCAGTTTGGGCAAGGGCCGGGAACATTAAAGTGTATGCCTTATGCCATCCGTTGATGGTAAGGGATGGGCGGGTTATTGCCGATATTCTCTTGAAAACGGCAAACCATTGACCTATTAAAGTAGCCTCCTTGGCTTGTTCCGCCAGCGAGACCCGCTCTAGCGTATGCACGATATTGCAGTCATGGTCGGAACCGCATCGTCAGAATTGTATGACCGCGTCAACGCCCAACAGGATTTGGTCAGGACTACGCCCGACGTTGAAAGGGGGCGTATGTGCTTCGCTCCAGTCGTAACGCACTTCGGGGCGAACCATCAACCAGCCGTTGGGTTTCCAGTTCAAGCCCGCCGTCATTGCGTAATAGTTGGCGGCGCCCGCCGAATAGCGCACCCCGTCATCGTCGCGGAACCATTCGCCGCGCACACCCAGCCCCCAGGTATCGGCCGCCTGATAGGTAAGGTACTGGACGATGGAATACCACTCGGCATTTTGTCCCTGGGCGATGGCATTTTGTTGGGTGCCCCGGTCATGTTGCAGCACATAACGCCACTTGCCGAGGTTTTGCTGGAGTATCGCCGAGTAATACACCAGTTCGGAAGGCTGGCGTTCGTAAACATCGCCCTGCAAGACCGAGAAAGAGACGGTGGTGCCGGTCTCGGCATGGTTCCAAGTCAGCCCGCTCATGTGGCTCCAAGCGCCGAAATCCCGGTCGAAATTGTCCGCACCCGTTGTCGCGCCGAGGTTCAGGCTCCATTGCCCGTCGATAGGATAAGTAAACAATGCGCCCGTAGTCGTGAAGGGCGAGGATTTGAAACTGTAGGTGTGCGAGGAAAAGAAGTTTAGCGGCGACGGCACCGACTCATAACCGATGATGGTGTAAAAATGGCCGAATTTTCCGCTCAGGCCGTTGCCGATAGGCGCGAAGACTTCCATGTAAGCCTGCGGCAGCGCGATATTATAAAAGCGTTCGTCGCGCTGGCTGATAATGCCGATGTCCCAATCCCCGGTTGCCTGGGTATAGCGGGTATCCGTGCCGAACATGAAATCGAAGCGGCCACCTATATCCCAGTTTGAGGCTTTAACAACCGCTTTCTCGATAAACAAATCCAACTGGTACAGATTAAACTCGTTCGCCCGGTCCGTCATGGATACCGGGCCGTTGCTGCGGTCTGTTGGCTCATCGGGGTTGTAATTGATGCCCGTGGTCGCCCAACCGCCCAGGTTTATCCCATGGGCTTGCAGTCCGGCCCAACTGGCGGCCTCTTTTCCAGAAAGCCCGGCAATCAGGCCAGAAGGCGAGTCGTCTGCACCCGCTACAGGATTCAGCAGGACGATACTACAAATGCTTAACAAACTATTGCGTAGGGACATTAACATTAAAATTTGCCGCCATTGATTAAAAATAGTGTGCCAATACTGGCAAAAAAACCTAATAAAATCGCAAGGCATCCAGCGTAAATGCAAGGTAAAGGTATAGCCTTCGCCTTCTTTCATTACGCCTTTCATAAGCCCAAGCACATGGAGGGCAGGCGTGGAACCAATCGCCAACAGGCTGCCGCCCACGCCCAAAGTCAAGGTCAATAACAGCCATTGTCCGTTTGGAAAGTCGGGGTGCATATTCAATACGGCAAACATCAAGGTGCCGTTATCAATAGTGGATGATGACAAACCGATCAGCACGTTGGCAAGGGTCGGGCTAATTTGGGTAAACAAATAATGCGCCATCGCATCCAGATAACCCAAGAAACTCAGTGCGCCGACGATCATCATCGCGCCATAGAAAAACAGCAAGGTATCCCAATCCACGCCGGCGATACACTTGAAAACATCGAAGCCTTTATTCGAATCAATGGTTTCTTGAGTTTCAGGGATTAAAAAATGGCTTGGTTTTTCGGTTTTGGTTAAAAAATAAGCAAAGAATTGCAATATCGCCAAACCAAATATCATTCCCGCTATCGCGGGCATGTCAAAAAATACATTCGATAAAATGGTAATAGTGAATGTGAGGATAAAGATAAAAATAATCCGCTTGCTGCCGCGTTTTAACACCGGGGTTTCTTTAGAAAAGGTCGGCGTTTCTTTGGTGACCGAAAAATGCATGATGGCCGCAGGCACCAAAAAATTCACGATGCAGGGGATTGTTAAGGTAAAAAATTCAGTGAATTGCAGCGCATTTTGTTGCCAGACGAAGAAGGTTGAAATACCGCCTAAAGGGCTCATCGTGCCGCCGGCATTGGCGGCGACCACGGCATTCAGCCCTGCCAGGCCGACAAATTGAGGCTGGTTTTTTCCTATCTGCAAGATGATGTAGCCCATCAACAAGCCCACCGTCAAACTGCTGATAACCGTAGACAGCAAAAAGGCGATGGCTCCCGTTATCCAAAATAATTGCCGGTAACTGTATTGCCGGTTTTCCAAGACGATGCGCAAGGCGTCGAAAATGCCCCGCTCGGTCATGGCATTTAAAAAGGAACGCCATGCCATCGGGTGTTTCTTCGGCAAAATAAAGCACTACCGCCGTATCTTCTCCCGCTTCGAAAAGCTTGCACGCAACTACAAGGGGGTTCCTTTGTTTCGTCTTCGCCTTGGTTTGGTTGCGCTAAGTTATGTCAACAGAGCTTAAGCTATTCGGTTTCTTTTTATTTCTGGCCTGTGCCGTCCAAGCGTTTTTTATTCCATGGACGGCGGCTGTTATTTGCAATGGGTAGGTGAGTTATTTCTAGCCAGATCCTTAGGCGATGATCAGGAAATCATTACCCAACGAGGCAGGGTGGGATAGTTCGCCAAGAACAACTAAAGCAACCGGGTTTCCCGCACCTGCACCGTCAGCATCATAAGAGACAACGCCTAGGCCAGCATCGTAGCTAAGGTTTACACCCAGCCCTACCGTATTGCCCACCTGACCAGCGAAAGCATTGAAGATTGCAGCAGACAGCTCAATGACATCATTGCCACTCAGGAAATCGGTGATGGTATCGGCATTTGAGCCACTCAGTGCCGTTTTGAACACAAAGTGATCTACCCCGCCAGCACCTGTCAGGACATTGGCCTGATTATTCCCAGCCAAGCGGTCATTGTACGCACTGCCAATCACGTTTTCGATGCCGCTCAGCGTGTCTGTCCCGCTAAAGACGCTGATAAGTTGCGCGGCGGTCGTCGCCAGATTGACGGTCACGCCATCGGTCGAGTT
>Ga0209514_10000269_pt1 | contig 113379 bp, 97 predicted proteins | sample Subgrocontami58m_FD_187452 | JGI IMG/M metagenome (GOLD analysis project Ga0209514, IMG submission 187452) | Subsurface groundwater microbial communities from S. Glens Falls, New York, USA - GMW37 contaminated, 5.8 m (SPAdes) (version 3) | ecosystem: Environmental > Aquatic > Deep subsurface >... | reverse complement strand
GACTGGACACAAAGGTTCGGCAATTGGACAATTATGGCCGAGGCCATCAAAAAGCAAAAGGGCGACATGAGTCCAGATGGGGTACCGCGGTCGCCGCTCTTGGGACAGCAGGATGTCGATAAAGACTTCTATGACATATCCGCGGCCTACAAGGCGAAGAGCTGGGAGGCGGGTATGATGCTGACTTACTTCCGCAACGCCGACAAGAGAACGACCGCGGCAACCAGCTTCCTCGTTACGAACTATGTCTTTGATCCCTATTTCAAAGCCAAGCTGGGACCACTGGAACTCGAGGGCGAAGCCTATTACATGATGGGCAAAAAAGAGTTTGACACGAGCACCGCTACCCGTAAGGATCGGAACATCAGGGCCTCGGGCGGTTACCTATTTGCCAAGTATAACATGGGACCGGCCTGGTTCGGCGCCAGCTTCAGCATTACCTCGGGCAACGATCCCAACTCAACGGATGCCAATGGCCAGGACATGGCGGGCGGTGTGCTGAACACCTTCGGCTTTGCCACGGATAATTCGCAAACCTGGGCTCCCATACACAACCCCACTATCCTGATCGGCACCCTGAGCGACCCGATCCACCTCTATACGCCGCCCAGGGGGGCTGTAGATTTTGCAACAGCCGGTGGTGAAGGTACAGCAGGTCCTCTCGGGGGAGCCCAGATTGCCGGTGGTGGCTCTGGTGGCGGCTGTTATGACAACACGATCCTGTACTCACTCAAAGCCGGTTATGCGGTAAACAAAAAACTGAGTTTTGACGGCAATGTCTGGTTCGCCGCAGTCCAGCGGGTCAACGCCAAGATTAGCAGCAGCGACAAATTGGGCACGGAAATCGACCTGCACGCGCAATACAAGATCTACGACAACCTGAGCTACAATGTCGGCGTGAGCTATCTCTTTACGGGTGATTTCTTCAAGGGCACCCCGGCCAGCAATCCGGCCGGAGAGGATGTAAAGAACGTCTACCAGCTGACACACTGGCTTACCCTCACCCTCTAAACCGGGAGGGGAAAAGCTGCGGAACTGTGTTTCGGAAGCCGCTAGGAAACCGAAACATGCTCCGGCAGGAGAAGCAAAACAAAAGGCCCCGGGGGGATTCCCTCCGTGGCCTTTTCGTTACCCTACAAGCAGTAAGGCCGCGGTACTTTCTCCGTAGGAGGCACCGATTTCAAATTCATTATGGAGAAACATAAACAAAACCCCGCTTTCCTTTCGAAAGCGGGGTTTGTCAGTAACTAGCTTTTGATAAAGAGGCTATTTCTTTGTGGTCTTCACTGCTTTTTTTGCTGTCGGTTTTGCAGGTGCTTTGGGAGCAGGCTTTGCCTTTGCTTTGGCCGCTGGTTTTGGAGCGGCAGCCTTTACTGTCTTGGCGGCCTTATTGGGGACCGCCTTCGCCGCTGATTTCTTTCTTGCTTTGGCGGCAGCAAGCTTGCCCTTCGCCATCGGTTGTTCGCAGCAAACAATATCGGCCTCTGCGCATCCGCAAGCCTCATCTACTACTAAAACAAGACCACATCCCGCACAACTCAACAGATCTCCCCGCTTTGCCTTTGCCATGCTCTCTATCCTCCTTTGTTATTAACTTGCCGCCCGCATGTTATGGCCAGTTTCAAAATATTATAAAGCAAAAATTTGCTATTACAAGCATTAATTAACTCTAATCCGCTGAATATACACGGCAAAAGGTAGTAATCCTTTTTTGTCCGGGAAATAAATGAAATGTAGCAGCATAATATGCTGATATGATAATGATTTTAGTAAAAACGTGAGCGGCCCAGCAAGAAAGGGGACGCGTCGTCCTGATGAACGAAATTGCTGCCGCTACCCAGGCCCCGCCAAAATTTCTTGCCAAGATTCTTCAAAGCTTTGCCAAAGCCGGCATCGTGAGGTCTTTTCGTGGTGCCGGCGGAGGTTTCATACTGGGCCGTCCGGCTGCCCAGATTACCTTGCGGGATGTCGTGGAGGCGATTGAAGGGCCGATCGTTCCCAACCGTTGCCTGATAAGAGACGGGGCCTGCGATCGCGATGGTTATTGCCAGGTGCATCAGGTCTGGCACAGGGTGCAGAAATCCATTCTTGATATCCTGGAATCGGTCACGATCGAGGGGTTGGCAAAAAACGGATGATTAGCCACTCGCTTGTGGGATGGTTATGACCTTAGAGAGCTGGAACATATCCCCTTAACCTGTGACCTTTAGGTTATCGGGGTTAACTAAGGCCAAAATGAACTTTTTGGGAGGAAACTATGGATGTCCTGACTTTAAGTAGATGGCAGTTTGCCGTAACCAGCATGTTTCACTTCATTTTTGTGCCGCTGACGCTTGGGCTTTCTATCCTTGTGGCCTATATGGAATGGCGGTACGTAAGGACCGAAGACGAGACTTGGCTGAGGATGGCGAAATTCTGGGGCAAGCTCTTCCTTATAAATTTTGCCCTCGGCATTGTCACGGGGATCACCCTGGAATTTCAGTTTGGGATGAATTGGGCCGAGTACGCGAGGTATGTGGGCGATGTCTTCGGAGCACCCCTGGCCATTGAGGCCACCGTGGCGTTTTTCCTGGAATCTGTATTTATCGGCCTTTGGATCTTCGGAGGGGACAAGGTATCGAAAAGAACCCATGCCTTTGCCATCACTATGGTTGCCTTCGCCACCAATCTCTCCGCACTCTGGATCATTTTGGCAAATGGATGGATGCAGCATCCCGTAGGTTATGTACTGAGAAACGGCAGGGCGGAGATGGTTGATTTTCTGGCACTGGTTGCCAACCCTTATGGGTGGATTATCTTTGTCCACACCCTTTCTTCGGGCTATCTCCTGGCATCATTCTTCGTGATGGGCATTTCGGCCTGGCATCTGCTGCGCAAAAGCAATATGGAATTCTTCAGCCGTTCCTTTCGGATGGCGGCAACCTTTGGACTGTTGGCGCTGATCCTGGTCCTTGGCAGTGGCGAACGCAGTTCCGTGAGCGTGGCCCACAATCAACCGGAAAAGCTGGCCGCCCTCGAGGCCCAGTGGGAAACAGTCAAGGGAGCCGCTTACAATGTCCTTTCTGTTCCCCTTGCTGCGGAAGAAAGGAACATAGAGCTGATCATGGTGCCGAAACTCCTGAGCCTGCTGGCTTTTCACGATTCCGATGCCGAAGTCAAGGGGTTAAAGTCCGTTAAGCCCCAAGACCGGCCGCCGGTTGTGCCTCTTTATTACGGGTATCGCGTTATGTTGGCGATAGGTTTGGCGATGGCCCTGCTGGCGGTCTGTGGATGGGCATATTCGAGAAAAAGCAGCTTAACGGACAAACCAACATTTCTTAAACTCATGGTATGGGCCATCCCCCTGCCCTACATCGCCATTCAGTGCGGTTGGCTGATCACCGAGGTCGGTCGCCAGCCCTGGCTTGTCTACCATGTGCTGCGGACCGCGTCCGGCGTATCGAAATCGGTTGATGTCCTCCAGGTTGCGGCATCGCTGACGGCCTTCACCCTACTCTATGCCGTCTTGGGCATTATCGATATTTACCTGCTCGTTAAGTATGCAAAGGAAGGACCGGTTCCCGCCAGTCCTGCGGCTCATAATGCTTAACCCCGATAACCTAAAGGTCACAGGTAAAGGGGACTTTCTTCAGTATCCCCTTGAGGGGTATAAATGCGCTAACGTAGTTGCCTCCCAGGGGAAGCAACTACCAGCTTGCTAAAGGAGGAATGATCATGGATATCACCTTTTTCCAGATTACCTGGTTCGTGCTCTGGGCGCTGCTCTGGGCCGTTTATTTCATGCTGGACGGTTTTGTCCTCGGGGTCGGCATGCTCCATTACCACCTGGGCAAAACCGAAAGCGAAAAACGCGTTTTAATCAATACGGTAGGTCCTGTCTGGGATGGCAATGAGGTATGGCTCCTGACAGCTGGCGGGGCCACCTTCGCCGCTTTCCCGATAACCTATGCCCTCATGTTCAGTTATCTCTATACGGCACTTTTGCTTATCCTCTTTGCCCTCATTATCCGGGGCGTTTCCTTCGAATTTCGTGGTAAGCTGAGCTCGGAAAAGTGGCGCCGGAACTGGGATATGGGCGTTTTTCTGGGCGGTATGTTGCCGGCGCTCCTTTTCGGGGTAGCCTTTGGCAATATCTTTGCCGGTCTGCCAATGGATGGTGCCGGTTATCATGGGACGCTTCTTTCACTGCTCAATCCTTACGGCCTCCTGTCTGGCGTCCTCTTCGTCATGCTCTTTGTGGTCCACGGTGCGCTCTATGCCGCAATCAAGACGATGGGCGCCATGCAAGTGCGGGCACAAAAAACGGCAAAGAGCCTCTGGGCGATGCTGCTGGTCGTCGCGGTTGTTTTTCTAGTCTATACGGCTTTTGCCACGAAACTTTACGATAACTACCTTGCCGTGCCTCTGCTGCTTTTGGTACCGGTTATCGCCGTTGCCGCTTTAATCGGCATTCCCTTGTTCATCGCCAGGGAACGTCTGCACCTGGCCTTTGCCACCTCTTGCGTCACTATTGTCATGATTGTTGCAACGGGCATAATCGGCCTTTACCCGAACCTGATTCCTTCGTGCCTTGATCCGAAATACAGCCTGAGCATCTTCAATTCCTCATCGAGTTTGTTGACGCTCAAGATAATGACCTGGGTAGCGCTGATTTTCGTGCCCATCGTCATCGCCTATAAGATTTGGATCTACCGCATCTTTCGGGCGCCGCTCTCCGTCGAGGAAGTGCTGAAAAACAGGGAGGCCTATTGATTTATTCTTGGTTGGTGTTTTTATTGCGCCGGTTGCGGGACATCTCCCAGATCAGGCACCGGGTACGGTATTGACAGTAAAGGCTGGGATCGCTGCAGTTGCAACAGAAATCTACCGTCGGGCACTGGCAGCATTCATGGCAGAAGCCGGATTCGTACTTCTGACAGACCGCCACGGCCTCGCGGTTCGGGTGGGTTCGGCACTTCATGGGTTCCTCCGAGCTGATGGATAGGTTATTAGCACGCTTTAAGCAATCTTGAAATGGAATTGGATGAAAAATTGTCCTTGACATAAAAAGATTTTTCTTACACGATCGCGCCGGTAAAATGAAACAATTTTGTTACTCTGAGAGCCTATGGGAGAAAGAGAGAATTTGAGTATTCATAATTACGAGGAATTGGCTGCCTTACATGCTATTGCCAAGATCATCGCGCAACCGCAGGAATTGCGCGACCAGCTGGAGCGGGTGCTAAAGGAAATGAGTCTGCGCCTGGGCATGCAACGTGGCATGATTTCGCTTTTGGACCGGGGCACAGGCGAAGCTTGGCTGGACGTGGCGCATGATGTAAACATCGAGGGACTTGAGGTCATGTACCGGCCGGGGGAAGGCATCACCGGCAAAGTAGCGCAGACGGGCCGTCCCATGGCGGTGGCCAACCTTGACCAAGCGGCACATTTTCTCGATCGCACCGGTGCCCGGAAACTTCTCAACCGTTCGCAACTATCGTTTTTGTGCGTGCCCATCATCTATGACGCGCGGGTGGTAGGCGTTTTGTCGGCGGACAAGGTGGCTGGCCAGGTGGAAAACCTGGACCGGGAATTGGCCATGCTGGTGGCGGTGGCGGAACTAATCGCCAAGGCCGTCCATATGCGGGCCGTGGAAGAAGAAAACCGTCGCCTGAGGATGATCATCGGCCGGACCACCCCGCCGTCGCCCCATATTATTGGTACTTCCAAGACCATGCAGGAAGTTTTCGGTATGATCAACCAGGTTGCCGATTCTAATACGACGGTGCTGATCCATGGAGAAACCGGCACCGGCAAGGAATTGGTGGCCAGCTCCATTCATGCGCTCAGCCCCCGCGCTTCGGGGCCGCTGGTGCAGGTGAATTGCGCGGCGATCCCGGATACCCTTTTGGAAAGCGAGCTCTTTGGCCATGAAAAAGGGGCCTTCACGGGGGCCTTGCAAAAGCGGCGCGGCCGCTTTGAAGAGGCGGAGGGCGGCACGATTTTTCTCGACGAAGTAGGTGAGCTTTCCGCCACCGCTCAGGCCAAAGTGCTGCGCGTATTGCAGGAGAAACAGTTTCAACCTCTCGGTTCTTCACGGACGGTCCAGGTGAGCGTAAGGATAATCGCTGCCACCAACCGCAAACTTGAGGAAGACGTGGCCTCCGGCAGGTTCCGCGCCGATCTTTACTACCGGCTTAATGTCTTTCCCATCTATTTGCCATCGCTAAAGGAAAGAGGAAACGATATTATCCTGCTTGCCGATCATTTTGTTTTGAAGTACAGTAATGAACAGGGAAAGACAGTCAAGCGTATTTCCACCTCCGCGCTGGATGCCCTTTTGGCTTATCACTGGCCGGGGAATGTTCGGGAACTGGAAAACTGCATCGAGAGAGCGGTGCTGTTGGCGCACGGCGATGCCATTGAGGGCAGCAATCTCCCGCCCTCTTTGTATCTGAAGAGCAGCGGAGAGGGGGAGCGAAAAGATGCAGACAAACTGGGCACCCTGGTGGAAGCGCAGGAAAGGGCGCTGATCGTGGACACCCTCAAAGAAACATGGGGCAATCAAAGTCAGGCCGCCAGGATTTTGGGGACAACAAAACGCATCATCCAATATAAAATACACAAATTGGGTATTGATCCGGGCCGTTTCCGACAAGCGCGAAACAATCCCAAAAAAGATCTGAATGCTTGAGGTAATAATAAAATCAGTCAGACTTAATTAACACATAGTTTGGACAATTTTGTACCCGTTGTCCTAAAAAGATACAAATTTGTACTGATAGTTCCGGAAATAATGTTTCTTGACAGTGCTGGTCAGCCCATCTAAATTCGCTTTTGCCTCACTGCGGAAAAAACGGGTTTTGATATAAGAGGCAAAAAAAATCACAAACAGATTAATTCATTTTCAGACGAGCCGGATATTTTTGGAGTTACATCTTGCTTTTTTTCAGCAAGCTGATATGTGAAAAAGTTATCTGCTTTCAATGAAGGCGGCTTATGTGGCCTAACCAACGGAAAGGATAAGAAAATAAAGTATGTGTCGTTTGTTTGCTATTACCAGTAAAGAGCCCCTGTCGCCCATGGTTGCAATAAAGGCGCTCGATGTTATGAAGGAAGGGCATGATGGTTCGGGAGTTGGCCTCTTCCTCACCGATCTTGCCGGGGATTTTGAACAGTTCCGGGGGCCGATCCTTTCCGGTATCTTTTCCCATGAGGGACTGAAGACCCTTGACCGGTACATGATGGACTTGAACTTCCTGACCAACTACAAGCTCTCTTTCCGGCCCACCAAGCTTCCTCCGGCAGGGACCCCCCAGCGGGACAACTATCTGATTCGCGTCTATGAATATCCCGCCTCTTGGGAGGGTCTGAAGGAAGAGGAGCGCCGGCGCCGCCTCCTGGAGTGCCGTCTTAAACTCAAAGAACTGGGGGACAGGGACGGCTCCATGACCGTTTTCAGCTTTTGGCCCGATGTGATCATGATCAAGGAGGTTGGCGATCCCTTGGCCATTGCCGAATACCTTGGATTTGACCGTAAGGAGCTACAGGCGCGGATCATCCTTAGCCAGGGACGGCAGAATACCAACTATGCGATCAATATTTACGCTTGCCATCCATTTTTCATCCAGGGGATGGCCAGCATGACGAACGGAGAAAATACCGCTTTCGTGCCGATCAGGGAGTTTTTGATGTCCCGCAATGAACCCGGCTATGTGGGCTATCAGTCGGATTCGGAGGTTTTTACCCATATCCTGCATTATACACAAACCCATCTGCATCTGGGTCTTGAGATGTACAAGCACGTAATAACCCCGCTGAAAGACGAGGAACTCAAACGCCATCCCGACGGAGATTTCTTAAGGATCATCAAGCAAAGCTGCCGCCCCTTGATTATCGACGGCCCGAATTGCGTCATCGGCTGCCTGCCCGACAAGACCCTTTTTATGGTGCAGGATAGTAAAAAATTGCGCCCCGGTGTTGTCGGAGGCGGGGACGGCGTCTTTGCTTTCTCGTCCGAGGTGTGTGGTATTGATGCGGCGATACCCCGGCGTGATAAGAACCGCGACTTTCAGCCCATGAAATACGATACCGTCTTTGTGGGACCAGAACGTGAGGAGGTCAAAAAATGGAGTCAATGGGAAAAATTGCTCCTTCCACATTAGGCCCCAAGGATCTACTTTGGCAGATCCTCTGGGAGAAAGAAAAGTGTACCCTCTGCGGGCGCTGCACGGCGGTATGTCCGGTACAAGCCATAGAGTTGGGAGTCCACCGTCACAGAGCGCTGCAGGTAAATTGGGGATTGGTGGAGAAACCGTCGAATGTGTTCAACATCTATCATGGCATCCGGCAGCGAACAGAAGTAGCCTATGCCTGTATCGGCTGTGGGATGTGCGCCCTGGTCTGTCCTAACCGTTGCATTATGCCCATGCACAGCGACGAAACGGACAAGCAGCGTTTTCACATCGATCAGGGGGGGCAGCCCCGGCGTCGTGGCGGCCGGCGGAACGACCCGCACAGCCTGCTTGACGCCATCAAATTTATGCGCATCTCCATGCTCACGGATCCGGCCCTGGACGCCGGCCGCCACGAGTTTGAGTTGCGGACGCTCTTGGGCAGGATACTGCCGCCGGAAGAAGCCTTGAAGATTGCGCAAGAGGGTGGTTGGAGTCCTCCCGTGCGTGAGATTTATCCCCTGGTCATCGGCAGCATGTCTTTCGGTGCTCTGTCTCCCAATATGTGGGAAGGCATCCAGATGGGCGTGGCCTACCTGAATGAGGAGCGGGACATGCCGGTGCGCGTCTGCACCGGCGAGGGAGGTTGTCCGCCCCGCCTGCTCAGGTCCCGCTTTATCAAATATGTCATTTTGCAGATTGCCAGCGGTTATTTTGGCTGGGATGAGATCATCCATGCCCTGCCGGAGATGAAAGAGGACCCTTGTGCCATCGAGATCAAGTATGGTCAGGGCGCCAAACCGGGGGACGGGGGTCTCCTTATGTGGCACAAGGTAAGCAATTTGATCGGGGCAATCCGGGGTGTTCCCGTAGGGGTCAGCCTGCCCAGCCCACCTACTCACCAGACAAAATATTCCATTGAGGAAGCCGTGGCCAAGATGGTCCAGTCCATGTCCATGGCCTGGGGTTTCCGGGTGCCCGTCTATCCGAAGATATCGGCGACCAGCACCACCATGGCCGTCCTGAACAACCTGACGCGCAATCCCTATGCGGCCGGACTCGCCATGGACGGCGAAGACGGCGGCACAGGCGCCGCATACAATGTCTCCATGAATACGATGGGCCATCCCATTGCCAGCAATTTGAGGGATGCCTATCTGAACCTGGTCAGGATCGGCAAGCAAAATGAATTACCCCTCTTTGCGGGAGGCGGCGTCGGAAAAAACGGTAATCTGGCGGCGAACGCGGCCGCCCTCATTATGTTGGGCGCCAGCGGTGTGCAGGTCGGGAAATATATCATGCAGGCCGCAGCCGGTTGCTTGGGATCGGAAGGGGACCGCTGCAACGTCTGCAACCTGGGTCTCTGCCCAAAAGGCATCACCTCTCAGGATCCGCGCCTCTATCGTCGCCTTGATCCGGAGCAGGTAGCGGAGCGAATTGTTGACGTATTCATCAGCTTTGACACGGAGTTGAAGAAAATCGTTGCTCCCTTGGGGCGTTCCACCTCTCTGCCCATCGGCATGTCGGATGCGCTCGGCATCGCCGATCGTGACGCCGCAGAGAGACTGGGCATTAAGTATGCAGTTTAGCAAGTTAGAAATTTATTTTCTGCCTTTTTCCGGCGAAAATTAATTTCGTTAACTTGCTTATCCCGGTTAGCGGGGTTAGTAAGTAAGGAGATAACATGGCATTCAAACCGACCATCACCATCCCGGGTGTGGAAAAGGGGAGCAGGGTCGATTCGCGGATATTGGAGGAACGAATCCAGCAGGCCGTAGAAACGGGTCATCGCCAAATTGAAATTATTGCCCAGGGCCAGCACGGTATCGGGGGGCGCTTATGGAAAGCGGGCGACGATCACCTGGAGATCAGAGTAACCGGCACCTCCGGGCAACGTCTCGGCTCCATGGGGTTTCCCCAAACCACCATCCATAACTTAGGACCCGCTTCCGACGATGTAGGCTGGCTGAACGCGGGGGCCAAGATCGTTGTACACGGGAACGCGACCAACGGCGCCGGCAACGCCATGGCCCAAGGTAAGATCTGTGTTAAAGGAGATATCGGCGCCCGCGGCATGACCATGACCAAGCATAATCCCCGCTTCGGTCCCCCGGAGCTGTGGGTTTTGGGCAGCGTGGGCGACTCTTTTGCCGAATTCATGGCCGGGGGTATTGCGGTAATCTGCGGCTATGGGAAGGAAGCGGAAGACAATATTCTGGGTTACCGTCCCTGCGTGGGGATGGTGGGCGGCAAGATATTTTTCCGCGGCCGTCAGCAGGAATACAGTGAACAGGATGCCAGGTTGAGAGAACCTGATGACGAGGAATGGCGCTGGCTTACCATCCACATGAAGGATTTTCTCCAGGACATCAACGGGCGGGATATAGCGGCGGAACTCACTGCCGACCGTCGGGCCTGGCAGGTCCTGGCCGCACGCAAACCTCATGAGAAATACAGCCGGCCCATCCGCAAGTTGCACCAGTTTGTTACCGAGGTCTGGAATACCGAACTGGGCAAGGGCGGATTGATCGGAGACTTGACTAATCAGGACCGGACTACCATTGAGGTGATCACCACGGGCGATTTGCGCCGTTATGTACCCCTCTGGGAAAACGAGAAGTACCTTCCCCCCTGTCAGGCCTACTGTCCCACCGGCATACCGGTACAGAAACGTTGGGAACTCATACGAAAAGGTTGCCTGGACGAAGCGGTTAACCTTGCTCTGGCCTATACCCCCTTACCAACGGCGGTTTGCGGATATCTGTGCCCCAACATCTGTATGGAACACTGCACTCGCGGCGTCCATCGCCTGCCGCCCGTCGACACCACCGTCCTGGGGAAGGCCAGCCTCCGGGCCCAGGCGCCCCAACCAGCCCCGGCAACGGGCCATAAGGTTGCCGTTATCGGCGGCGGACCTGCCGGTCTTTCGCTGGCCTGGCAACTCTGGTTAAAGGGTCACGAACCGATCATTTATGACATGACGAAGGGCCTGGGAGGCAAGATCGCCGCTCTTATCCCCCGCAGCCGCATCCCCGATGAGGTATTGGCACATGAATTGCAGCGAGTAGCGGCACATATTAAACATGTGCGCCTAAAAAACCTCTTGACCAAGAAGGAGTTTGCGAAAATCAGGGAAGGGCATGATTTTGTCGTTATTGCCACCGGCGCTCAGAAACCGCGCATGATACCCGTGCCAGGCAATGAGCGGGCCATCGCCGCCCTGGACTTCCTCCGGCAAAGCAAGGAAAACAAGGCCAAAGTGGGAAAGGAGGTTGTGATCATCGGGGCGGGGAATGTGGGCTGTGATGCCGCCACGGAAGCCGCCCGTCTGGGTGCGAAAAAGGTTACCCTCATCGATGTCCAGCAGCCGGCCTCTTACGGCAAGGAGAGACAGCAGGCGGAAGCGGCTGGTGCCCAATTCCTCTGGCCCCGGTTTACCAAAGCCATAACTGCCAAAGGCGTGGAATTGGCAAACGGAGAGGTGCTCAAAGCCGATACGGTGATCGTTTCCATCGGCGATCAGCCAAACCTTGATTTTCTCCCGCCGGACATAAATACGGTCCGGGGCTTTATCGCCGTCGATGAAAAATATCAGACGAGCGATGCCACCGTATATGCCATTGGGGATGCCGTCAAATTGGGCCTGTTGACGGAAGCCATCGGCATGGGGCGCAAGGCCGCCGCGGCCATTGATGCGATTCTGCAGGGCAAGGAGGAGACCTACGACCAGCTTCCTCCTATTGACCCGAAGCGGGTGAAATTGGAATATTACAACCCCCGCCCCCCGGTCTTCGACACCCCCGCCGCATGCGCCGAACAGTGTGCCTCCTGCGGGGCTTGCCGTGATTGCGGCCTCTGCGAGACGCTGTGTCCCCAAAACGCCATTTCCCGCCGCGACGTTCCCGGCACAGGGGGTTACGAATATGTCGTTGATCCCGATCTCTGTATCGGGTGCGGATTCTGCGCCGGTGGTTGCCCCTGTGGAATCTGGCGCTTAACGGAAAATGCCTCGATGGAGTAGGGCGAGTTAACGCTTCTGTGGCCCTCGTCGGGCAAGTTTTTTCTTATCAAAGTTTAATCAATAGGAGGGGTCATGGACCACTGTGAAAATACACTGTATTCGTTCGGAGAAAATGTTTTTAACGATAAAGTTATGCGGGACCGTCTGCCGGGAGCTGCTTATAAGAAGTTGATGGCGACGATCGACGAAGGCAAGCCGCTGGATGACACCATCGCTGATGTTGTAGCCAATGCCATGAAGGATTGGGCGATGGAAAAAGGGGCAACCCACTTTACGCACTGGTTTCAACCGTTAACGGGGATTACCGCTGAAAAGCACGAAGCTTTTTTAAAGCCCACGGGCTTTGGCAAGGCGATTTTCGAATTCAGCGGGAAAGAACTGAACCAGGGCGAGCCCGATGCTTCCTCTTTCCCCTCCGGCGGGCTGCGGGCAACCTTTGAGGCCCGGGGCTATACGGCCTGGGATTGTACTTCTCCCGCCTTCCTGCGCGATGATGGCGATGGCCTGACCCTTTGCATCCCCACGGTCTTCTATTCCTATACCGGTGAGGCACTGGATAAGAAGACCCCGCTCTTGCGTTCCATGGAAGCGGTTTCCCTGCAAGCGCTGCGGGTGCTCAGAATTTTGGGGAACACCACGGCAAGGCGGGTGGTTGCTACCGTTGGGCCGGAGCAGGAATATTTCCTCGTGGACCGGGACTACTATGAACAGCGGCTGGACCTGATTCTCTCCGGGCGAACCCTCTTTGGCGCCGCGCCTCCGAAAGGGCAGGAGCTGGAAGATCAATACTTTGGTTCGATTCGTGATCGCATCAACTCCTATATGCGGGAAGTGGATGGGGAACTTTGGAAGATCGGCGTTTCGGCGCGGACGAAGCATAATGAAGTCGCTCCGGCGCAGTATGAACTTGCGGTTATCTATGAAACCACCAATATCGCGTCAGATCACAACCAATTGGTGATGGATACGCTGAAGCGGGTGGCGTTGCGGCACGATTTAGTATGTTTGCTCCACGAAAAGCCCTTTGCCGGGATCAATGGTTCGGGAAAACATAACAACTGGTCGCTCAGCACCAATGATGGACAGAACCTCCTGGAGCCGGGAAAAACACCCCATGACAACCTCCAGTTCCTGGTTTTCCTGATGGCTGTTTTGGCGGCGCTGGATCGTTATTCGCCGGTGCTGCGCGCCGCCTCTGCCCGCGCCGGAAACGATCATCGCCTGGGAGCAAATGAAGCGCCGCCGGCGATTATTTCTGCTTTCCTGGGTGATCAGCTTACGGAAATTCTGACGGGCATCGAGAAAGGCGTTTTCAAACCCGCGAAAGGCATCAGCGAGCTGAATATGAACGTCAGCACCTTGCCGAAATTTCCCAAGGACACAACGGATCGCAACCGCACCTCTCCCTTTGCTTTCACGGGGAATAAGTTTGAGTTCCGCATGGTGGCTTCCAGTCAGTCCGTGGCCGGACCGAATGTGGCGCTGAATACGATTGTGGCGACCACCCTGGATGAAATCGCGACGGAATTGGAAAAAGCGGATCCCAAAAAGCTCCAGAAAACCATTGAGGATATTCTGGTGCGGCTCATCAAGAAGCACAAACGCATCATTTTCAATGGCAATAATTACGCCGAAGAATGGCTCAAAGAAGCGGAAAAACGGGGCTTGCCGAACGTGAGGACCACGCCGGAAGCACTCAAAGCCTTTGTTGAAAAAGAAACGATCCGCATCTTCGAGAAATTCAAGGTTCTCTCCAAAAAAGAACTGGAATCACGCTATGAGATCTATCAGGAAGAGTATTCGAAGCACGTGAATATTGAAGCTCAAACGATGGTCCAGATGGCGAAAAAGCAATACATTCCGTCCATATCGTCGTTTTTACAGGAGCAAGTGGGGCTGCTCGCCAGTCTACAGGCAACGGGCCTAAAGAATCCGGGTGTGAAGAAGACAGTGGATACCCTCAACAAGGGGCTTACGGCTATTTATGAGAAAACGGAAAAACTGGAAAAGATGACGCTGATTGCGCAAGCAGTTGAACATGCGGATAAGCGGGGATTGGCGTTCAAGGACAAAGTGGTTCCGGCCATGAATGAGCTGCGTGTAGCCGTTGACGCGATGGAAACTATCACTTCAAGCGATTACTGGCCGGTGCCGAGTTATGCGGAGATGCTGTTCTTGAGTTAAACCGCCTAATCATCGCCGAGTTATAAATAAATAGAAAGGGGCATCCCGGGATGCCCCTTTTTTATGCCAATTTGACAAGTTTGATATTGATTAATATAGATAAAAAAAGTTTGACAAATGCGCCACCGCGAGAAAGGAGGAGATAATGCTAAATTGTAAAACAAGGGAAGATGTTTTCAAAATAGTGAAAGATCAGAAGGTCAGCTTTATCCAATATTGGTTTACCGATGTTTTGGGGGTTCAGAAGATCTTTAGCATTACTCCTTCCGAGCTGGAAGAGGGCATGAACGAAGGCATGGGTTTCGATGGTTCTTCCATCCAGGGATTCTGCCGGATTGAAGAGAGCGACATGATCGCCATGGCCGATCCGGCCACCTTCCAGATGATTCCTTACCGCCCCACCGACCGGCCCGTGGCCCGTATGATTTGCGACATTCAAAACCCCGACGGTACCCCCTATGAGGGCGACCCCAGGTATGTTTTGAAAAGGATGCTCAAGAAGGTTGGTGACATGGGCTACACGTTTTATGTGGGTCCGGAACTGGAATTTTTCTATTTTGCCAATGACCGCAGTCCGGAGATACTGGACCGGGGCGGTTACTTCGATGGCCTGCCCGTTGACCGCGCCACGGACCTGCGCCGCCAGACCATCTTCGCCCTCCAGGAGATGGGGATCCGCGTCGAGTATTCCCATCATGAAGTGGCCCCCAGCCAGCATGAAATCGATCTTCGGTATGACGATGCGCTGAAGATGGCCGACAATGTCATGACCTATCGCACGATTGTCAAGGAGATTGCCCGCCAGAACGGGGTTTATGCCACCTTCATGCCCAAACCGCTCTTCGGGCAGAACGGCAGCGGCATGCATACCCACCAGTCTCTGTTTAAAGGCAGCAAGAATGCCTTTTTCAAGGCCAGCGACAAGTACCATCTTTCCGATATCGCCAAGAGCTATATTGCCGGTCTCATGACCCATGCCCCGGAAATCACCGCCATCTGCAACCAGTGGGTGAATTCTTACAAACGGCTTGTCCCCGGTTACGAGGCGCCCGTCTACGTCGCCTGGGCGCGCCGCAATCGTTCGGCCATGATTCGCGTTCCCATGTACAAGCCGGGGAAAGAAAAGGCCACCCGTATCGAATACCGGTCGCCCGATCCCGCCTGCAATCCCTACCTGGCGTTTGCCGTGATGCTGGCGGCCGGCATGGAAGGTGTCAAGAACAAGTATCGATTGCCCGAACCGACGGAAGAGGACATCTTTGAAATGGATGAATGCGCACGGGAAAGGGCCGGCATCACCTCTTTGCCGGGGAGCCTTTATGAAGCCATCGTAGCAATTTCCAAAAGCAAATTGGTGAGGGCGACACTGGGCGACCACATCTTCGACAAGTTTGTGGAGAACAAGAAGGTGGAGTGGGATATGTTCCGCACCCATGTCAGCCAATACGAAATTGACCGCTATCTGCCTATCCTTTAGCAGTTCTTGATCCCCAAATCTCCCTTTACAAAAGGGCGATTTGGGGATACACTCCCGCACCATTATCCCTCAACCACTAACTATAATTTTTAGGAGGCGACATGTCGTTGCTGAAACGGCAAAATACGGCACTGCTGGTTCTGGAAGACGGCAGTATCTTCCAGGGGCGTGTTTTTGCCGGCGGCGGGGAAGTTCTGGGCGAAGTAGTGTTCAACACGGGCATGACGGGCTACCAGGAAATCCTTACCGATCCCTCGTACAAGGAACAAATTGTCGCCATGACTTATCCTCTGATCGGCAATTACGGCATCAACGAGGAAGACATGGAGTCGGACCATATCCATCTGGAGGCTCTGGTGGTCAAGGAGTACCAGGCCCACCCCAGCAACTGGCGCAGCCGGAAAAGCCTGCAGACTTTCCTGGAAGAACAGGGAAAACTCGGGATCGAAGGGATCGACACGCGGGCTTTGACCCGCCGCCTCCGGATTGCCGGCGCCATGCGCGGTATAATTTCCACGGACATAGCGGACAGTGACCTGCTTCTGGCGCGGGTAAAAGCATATCCCGGTTTGCTGGGGAGGGACCTCGTAGGCTCCGTAACTTGCCGTGATCCTTATAAATGGCAGAAAGGCTGCCCCCATCCGCTCGGGAAAGAAGAAGCGGCGCCGGCGGGACAATTGCGGGTGGTGGTGATGGATTACGGGGTGAAATACAATACCCTGCGGCATCTCGAAAATAGAGGTTGCGACGTCCTGGTCTTGCCGGCGACGGCGACGGCAGAGGAAGTTCTTTCCCACAATCCCGATGGCATTGTCCTTTCCAATGGCCCGGGAGACCCGGCGGCCCTGCCCGGGATTGTGGCGACGGTGCGGCAGCTTTTGGGCAGGATACCTCTTTTCGGCATCTGTATGGGACACCAAGTCTTAGGACAGGCGCTGGGAGGGAAAACGGCCAAATTAAAATTCGGTCACCACGGTATCAATCAGCCGGTAAAGAACAGGGAAACGGGCAGGATTGAAATTACCTCGCAAAATCACGGTTTCGTGGTTCTGCCGGAATCACTTTCCGGTGCGCAAGAAAAGACCTACGACAACTTGAACGACTGTACTTCCGAAGGTATCCAGGACCCGGCCCTGCGGGCCTTCAGCGTGCAATACCATCCCGAGGCGGCACCTGGTCCCCATGACGCCGTCTATCTGTTTGATAAGTTTATCGGGTTGATGCAAAAAGAAAAGGGAGCACGCCCGTGATCCTTATTATCGACTTTGGATCCCAGTACAATCAGCTTATCGCCCGACGTGTCCGGGAACACCATGTCTATTGCCAGATCGAACCACCGGAAGTGACCCTCGACCGCATCAAGTCTCTTAATCCCGAGGGGATCATTCTTTCCGGCGGGCCGGCCAGCATTTATGCCAAGGGAAGTCCCAAAACGGACAGGGGAATATTTGACCTGGGCATCCCTATCCTGGGGATCTGTTACGGGCTCCAGTTCATGGTGGATGCACTCGGCGGGGAGGTCGTGCGCTCGGAAAAAAGAGAATACGGGTTTGCCGAGCTCCTGCTACAGGTGACCGAAGGGGTCTTCAAGGGCATACCCAGTCCGACCCGGTGCTGGATGAGCCATGGGGACTCTATTGGCCGGTTGCCCCGGGGCTTTCGCATTATGGCTTCCACGGCCAATACCAGGGTTGCGGCGGCGGATAACCGGGAAAGGGGCCTCTACGGTTTGCAGTTCCACCCGGAGGTAGCGCATACGGTGGAAGGGCGGAAGATGCTGGCGAACTTCCTCTTCGGCATCTGCCATTGCCGCAAGTCCTGGACGATGAAGTCTTTTATCAAAGAGACAACGGCCGAGATCAGGGAAAGGGTGGGTGATGAGCGGGTTATCCTGGGTTTGAGCGGCGGGGTTGACTCTTCCGTGGCCGCCCTCCTTATTCACGCCGCGATCGGCGATCAACTCACCTGTGTCTTTGTCGATAACGGGGTCTTGCGCGAAGGGGAGGCAAAGCGCGTACCGGAGGTATTCCGCAGCAATTTTCATATCGACCTGCGCTTCGTCCGGGCAAAAAAACTCTTTTTGGACAAATTGAAGGGCGTCACCGACCCGGAAAAAAAGCGGAAGCTCATCGGCCATACCTTCATCGAGGTTTTTGACGGGGAGGCCGGCAAGATAAAGGGCGTCAAATACCTGGCCCAGGGGACCCTTTATCCGGACCTGATTGAGTCGCGTTCGGCCTTCGGCGGCCCCAGCGCCGTGATCAAGTCACACCACAATGTAGGTGGGCTGCCGAAGAAGATGAAATTGAAACTCCTGGAGCCTTTAAAGCACCTGTTTAAGGACGAGGTGCGCCTGGTGGGCAAGGAGTTGGGCTTGCCCGAGGACATGATCTGGAGGCAACCATTTCCCGGACCGGGACTGGCGATCCGCGTTATCGGTGAGGTAACGGAAAAACGGCTGGCTATCCTGCGCCGGGCCGATGCCATCCTCCAGGAGGAAATCAGGGCGCACAATCTCTATCGCCGGCTGTGGCAGTCCTTTGCCGTGCTTTTGCCCCTGAAGAGTGTGGGCATTATGGGCGACCAGAGGACTTACGAGCATATTATCGCTGTCCGGGCGGTAACGAGCGACGACGCCATGACGGCTGACTGGGCCAGGTTGCCCCAGGAGCTGCTGGGCGTCATATCCAGCCGTATCATTAACGAGGTGCGGGGCGTGAACCGGGTAGTTTATGATATCAGCTCCAAGCCGCCTAGCACGATTGAGTGGGAGTAGAGGAGAGAGCGGGAGGGCGGAACACTGCGCGGTTCAAGATCTTTTTTCGTACCGAAAAAATCTCCGATTCACCGCTCCGCATTCCGCCCTCCCTGGGAAAGAGATGAATAAGGAAAGATTATATGGAAACAAAAAAATTTATTTATTATCAAGACGAAGATAAGTTCATTGGATGGTTTGAAGAGTTCCCTGATTATAAAACACAAGGGGATACCCTGGATGAATTAAAGGAAAACCTGAATGATATCTATCAAGAATTAACTAGTGGCAGTATCCCTAACGTTCTTCACATTGGGGAGCTTCGGGTCGCATGAAGCGCAAGGATTTAATCCGTGCCATTGAGGAGATAGGATGTATGTTAATTCGTCATGGAGGCCGCCACGATTGGTATCAGAATCCAGACACTAAAATATCGCAACCAGTTCCTCGCCATAATGAGATTAAAGATTCGTTGGCAAAGCATATCCTCAAGATGCTTAAGAAATGATGGGCTTAACAACTACGTCAGTTCAGATATGCAAAATTGGGGGACACCATAGTTCTGAAAAGGCTTTTATGATCCCAAATTTGGACAATAAATATCTTCTTAGGTAAACAATGGCAAACGTCTATGTTATACAAGATGATGGCAGTTCAGAGCCTATGACTCGTATTCGTTGTATGAATGAAGATCGCGAGCTCCAACTCATCCTTGAAAAGAATCCGGACTTATTACCTGGAGACCAGATTAACCCAGATGACCCGCGCCGCTGGCTCCTCATCAAGCGTGAAATGCCAGTTCCCGAGCCCGGCACTGGCACTGACAGATGGAGTATAGATTTTTTGTTTGCGGACCAGGCTGCGATTCCGACTTTTGTTGAATGTAAGCGTTTTGAGGACACCAGATCTCGTCGAGAAGTCATAGGCCAGATGTTTGAATATGCCGCTAATGGTCATTATTACTGGACCAAGGATACGCTTTATGATTACGCTGAAAATTCTGCAAAGCAAAAGGGCATAAACCTTGAGGACGCTATTCATGCGTTACAACCAAATGACTGTGATGATGCGAGCACGTTTTTTGAGAAAGTTCAAGAAAACCTCAGAGAGGGGCAGGTAAGAATCATCTTCTTCTTGGAAGAATCGCCTATGGAACTCCGAAGTGTCGTTGATTTCCTAAACAAACAAATGGAGCGATCTGAGATTCTTCTCGTTGAGGCTCGACAATATTCGTCGAATGGAAGCAAAATTGTAGTGCCTGCATTGTTTGGATATACCGAAGAAGCTCGTCAGGTTAAAAGGACTGTCACAGTTACGACGGCAGTTTCTAGAAAGAAATGGAACAAAGCATCATTCTTTGTCGACGCACAACAAAAATTAAGTACCGAAGCAGTACAGTCAATACAAAAATTTTATGAGCGGTGCGTTGATCTTGGCTTTGAAATAGTTTGGGGTACCGGAAAAGAGAATGGCTCGTTTTCCATCGTAGAATCTTCCATAATGAAGAAGGCATCCATATTGTCGGTATTTTCAAGTGGATTTTTATGGATCAGTTTTGGTAACTTCAAAGGAAACACAACAATAGAGCAAGCAAGAGATCGGTTTAAAGAATTGGTTGTAATAAATTCAGATCTTAATATTCCTGGTGATTATCAACTTAGGTTTCCGCAATACCCGCTAGTTGACTGGATTAGCAAAGCTGAACAAATAGCCGAAGCACTGAAAATTCTACTGACAGAATTTCGAGGAACGTCTGCCTGATGAACTATCCCAAGTTTACTTCACAACTGTTCCACGGCTGTTTTGCTCGATTTCAAACAGGAATCCTACCATCTTGCAATGCTGACTCGTTTGTGGAGGAAGAAAGATAGTACTCTTATAGGTGTGGTATCTTTTCAAATAGAAAGTATGCGGGAATAGGATGAACCATAAGGAAGGTTATGCCGAAGCGGAAGGATTTGAATAAAGTTTTGATCATCGGTTCCGGGCCGATTATTATCAGCCAGGCCTGTGAATTCGATTATTCCGGTACCCAGGCCTGCAAGGCCCTGAAGGAAGAAGGCTGTCAGGTGGTGCTCATCAACAGCAATCCGGCCACCATCATGACGGACCCGGAGACCGCTGACCGCACTTATATCGAGCCCGTTACGCCGGAAGCGGTGGCCAAGATCATCGCCCGGGAAAGACCGGATGCCCTGCTGCCCACCCTGGGCGGACAAACGGGGCTGAACACGGCGGTGGCCGTGGCGGAAAGCGGCATCCTGGAACACTACGGCGTGGAAATGATCGGGGCGTCGCTTGAGGTCATAAGAAAAGCGGAGGACCGTGAAAAGTTTCGCCGGGCCATGGAACGGATCGGCCTCCGGGTGCCGCGGAGCGGTTTTGCCCGGACGATGGACGAGTCCTTTGCAGTTGCCGCGGAGATCGGTTTCCCCATTATCATTCGGCCGTCCTTTACCCTGGGGGGAACAGGGAGCGGCGTGGCCTATAACCGGGAGGAATTGGCGGAGCAGGCCAAGGCGGGGCTGGAGGCCAGCATGATCCACGAAATCATGCTGGAGGAGTCTATCCTGGGATGGAAAGAATATGAGTTGGAGGTGATGCGCGACCGGGCCGATAACGTGGTCATCATCTGCTCCATTGAGAATTTTGATCCCATGGGCGTCCATACGGGGGAATCCATTACGGTTGCCCCTGCGCAGACCCTTACCGATAAAGAGTATCAGGTGATGCGCGATGCGGCGATTGCCATTATGCGGGAAATCGGCGTGGAAACAGGCGGTTCGAACGTCCAGTTTGCCGTCCACCCGGAAACCGGCGAGCTGACCGTCATCGAGATGAATCCCCGTGTCTCCCGCTCTTCCGCCCTGGCTTCTAAGGCGACCGGTTTTCCGATTGCCAAAATCGCCGCCAAACTGGCGATCGGCTATACACTGGATGAGCTCCCCAACGATATCACGAAAGAAACCAGGGCTTCCTTTGAGCCGACGATCGACTATTGCGTGGTAAAAATCCCCCGCTGGACCTTTGAAAAGTTCCCGGAAACAGAAGACGTGCTTACCACCTCCATGAAGTCGGTGGGAGAAACCATGGCGATTGGCCGCACCTTCAAGGAGGCCCTGCAAAAGGCGGTGCGTTCCCTGGAAATCGGGCATTTCGGTCTGCCCCTCGTGCTTCCCCCCCATACCAATCACGAGGAGCTTTTGCAGAAGAAGCTGTTGACGCCCAATTCCCTGCGGCTCTTTTACGTGGCTACGGCCCTGCAGCAAGGCATGGACATAGCAGAGATCAACCGTCTGACCCGGATTGACCCCTGGTTTTTACACCAGATCAGGGAAATTATCGAGGCCGAACAGGTCATCGCCCAGGCGCCGCCGGCGGCCGCCCTCCTCCGGGAGGCCAAAAGCTGGGGTTTCTCCGATCGGCGCCTGGGCGAACTGTGGCACAAAAAAGAAGGAGAGATCCGTGCGTGGCGTTACCGGGAGGGAATTAAACCGGTTTATAAGTTGGTCGATACCTGTGCCGCGGAATTTGAGGCCTATACGCCCTACTATTACTCGACTTATGAAACCGAGGACGAGGTCAATCCCTCTCCCCGGCGGAAGGTGGTAATCCTGGGCGGCGGCCCGAACCGCATCGGCCAGGGCATAGAATTTGATTACTGTTGCGTGCATGCCTCCTTTGCCCTGCGCGAAGAGGGCTGTGAGAGCATCATGGTCAATTCCAATCCCGAAACGGTGAGCACGGACTATGACACCTCGGACAAACTCTTCTTCGAGCCCCTGACGCTGGAAGATGCACTGCATATCATCGACCGGGAGAATCCCGCCGGGGTAATCGTCCAGTTCGGGGGGCAGACGCCCCTCAATCTGGCCAAGGGATTGGAAGCGGCCGGGGCGCCGATCCTGGGGACCTCGCCCGATGCCATCGACCGCGCCGAAAACCGTGAGCGCTTTCAGGAGATCGTGCGCCTGTTAAACCTAAACCAGCCCGCCAACGACACAGCGACGGACATTGCCGGGGCGATCCGTGCCGCCGAGCGGATCGGCTATCCGGTCCTCGTACGTCCATCCTATGTCCTCGGAGGGCGTTCCATGGAAATCGTCTACGACCCCGAGACCTTGAGTCAATTTATGGCCAAGGCCATCAGCGCCTCGCCCGATCATCCCATCCTCATCGACAAATTCCTTGAGGACGCCATCGAAGTGGATGTAGATGCGATAAGCGACGGAACGGAGACAGTGGTGGCCGGCATTATGGAACATATCGAAGAAGCGGGCATCCATTCCGGGGATAGTGCCTGCGTCCTGCCCCCCATCACTTTTTCTCAAGAACTTCTGGATACGATTAAGGAACAGACCAAGATGATCGCCCGTGAACTGCACGTAGTGGGCCTCATGAATATTCAGTATGCCGTGAAGAACGGCGTCCTGTACGTCCTGGAGGTGAACCCCCGCGCCTCCCGTACCGTGCCCTTCGTCAGCAAGGCTATCGGTGTGCCCCTGGCCAAACTGGCCACAAAAGTCATGCTGGGTCGGACGCTTAGGGAATTAGGATTTACCGTCGCGCCGCAGCCCGTGCACATCTCCGTGAAGGAGGCGGTATTCCCTTTTAACCGCTTTCCCAACGTGGATATCCTCTTGGGGCCGGAGATGAAATCCACGGGCGAGGTGATGGGCATCGATCGTTCCTTCGGGCTGGCCTTTGCCAAGTCGCAGATGGCCGCCGGTTTTCAGCTCCCCCGCACCGGTCGGGTCTTTATCAGTGTGCAAGATTCCCATAAAGACAGGATAATTCCCATCGCCCGCACCTTCCAGGAACAGGGCTTCCAGATTATGGCGACCCGGGGGACAGCGGCCCATCTTTGCGCCCACGGTGTAGAAGCGGAGACCATCCTCAAGGTCAGCGAGGGGCGGCCGCACGCGGTGGACCACATCAAAAACGGCGAAATTCAGCTTGTCATCAACACGAGCGTGGGGAAAAAATCCAATCTTGACGCTTACCATATCCGCCGTGGCGCCCTGGTCAATAATGTGCTCTATACTACCACCATTGCAGGGGCCAAGGCGCTGAGCGAGGCGATTGCCGCCTTGCTGCGGGAAGAATGGCAGGTGATGTCGCTGCAGGAATATCATCGGAAGGGTAGTGTTGAGTGATGAGGTTTGAGTGTTGAATCCAAAATTAAGGCAAGGGGATAGCATGGAAGATGAAGATTTTGGCAAACCACGCGAGGAATGCGGGGTTTTCGCCGTTTACGGCCATGAAGATGCGGCCCGGGTGACCTTTTTTGGACTCTTCGCCCTCCAGCATCGGGGCCAGGAAAGCGCCGGTATTGCCGTAGCGGACGGGTGCCAGGTTCTGGAACGCAAGGGTATGGGGCTGGCCTCGGAAGTATTCCGCGAGGACACGCTCTCGAAGCTGCCCGGGCACTTAGCCGTAGGCCATGTTCGCTATTCCACTACGGGTTCTTCCGTCATTTCCAATGCTCAACCCTTCCTGGTGCATCACGGGGAAGAATACTATGCCCTGGCCCATAACGGCAATCTGGTCAATGCCTCGGTCCTGCGGGCTGAACTGGAGGATCGAGGTTCCATTTTCCAATCCACCATGGACAGCGAAGTCATCGTGCACCTGATGGCGCCCCATATGCATGACGGGCTCGAGAACGCCTTGGTAAAAGCCTTGGTCCGGATCGAGGGCGCCTACAGTATTGTGATGCTGACACGGACCAAGGTGATCGCCGCCCGCGACCCCCGTGGCTTCCGTCCCCTGTCGCTGGGGACGCTAAACGGCGGCTGGGTGGTCGCCTCGGAAACCTGTGCCTTCGATCTGGTCGGCGCTACCTATGTGCGGGACATCGAGCCCGGTGAAATCATCATCATCGACCCGGAAGGGCTGCACAGTATCATGCCTTTTCCCAAGGAAAAACCTTCCTATTGTATTTTCGAATTGATTTACTTTGCCCGACCGGATAGTCAGATCTTCGGTCAGAACGTCTATCTCTGCCGCAAGCGCCTGGGACATAATCTGGCCAAGGAATACCGGCCCGCCGCGGATCTGGTCATGCCTTTTCCCGATTCCGGCGTCTATGCGGGCCTCGGTTATGCCGAAGAAAGCGGTATTCCCTTTGAATTCGGTATGATCCGCAACCATTACGTGGGCCGGACGTTCATTCAGCCCACTCAGCCCATGAGAAATTTTGGCGTCCGTGTCAAGCTGAACCCGGTGCGCCCCCTATTGCAGGGAAAACGGGTCATGATCGTGGAAGATTCCATCATCAGAGGTACCACCAGTCGCAACCGGGTGAAACATCTTCGGGAAATCGGCGTCAAGGAACTGCACATGGTGGTCAGCTGTCCGCCCACCACCTTTCCCTGCCCCTACGGCATTGATTTTTCATCGAAGGGCGAATTGATTGCCGCCCAGAATGAATGTACGGCGGAAATTGCCAAATTCATCGGTCTGGATTCCCTCCATTACCTTTCCGTCTCCGGCATGGTCGAGGCGACGGGTTTGACGGCCAACCACTTCTGTTTGGCCTGTTTTGACGGTCGTTATCCGCTCGTCCCTCCGGAAAATATTAGAAAATTTTGCTTTGAAGAAAGTCCCGCATAAACGATTATGCAGATACAGGCAGTGTTTCAACGTTACAGTAATGACTTGAACCGCGTCGAAGAAGGCATGGAGAAGTGCCTCCGCACGGATATCAATCTTATCCCGCAAATCATCCGCCATATCATCGGCAGCGGGGGTAAGCGCTTCCGGCCGCTTTTGCTTTTGGTAGCAGCCGATCTCTGTGGCTACCAAGGTGAGAGGCGTTTCAATTTGTCCATAGTCCTTGAATTTCTGCATACCGCCACCCTGCTTCATGACGATGTCATTGACAGTGCCGAGATTAGGCGGGGCGGCATTTCCGCCAACAATATCTGGGGCAATGCCGCGAGCGTCCTGGTGGGCGATTTCCTTTATTCCATGGCCTTCAAACTCATGGCGGCCGACGGCAGCATCCCGGTGATGAAGTTGTTGTCCCAGACGACCAACACCATGTCGGAAGGAGAGATATTCCAATTGGTGATGTGCGGTAAGATCGGTATTTCGGAAAAGGAATACCTGTCTATTATCGAAAAGAAAACCTCCATCCTCATCTCCACGGCCTGTGCCCTGGGAGGCATGCTGGGCGATGCCGCGGATGAACAAATTGAAGCGCTGGCGAGATTCGGCATGCGGCTCGGTTCCGCCTTTCAAATCACCGATGATACGCTGGATTACGTGGCCCGGGAAGAGGATTTCGGCAAGGCCATCGGTAAAGATCTCTCGGAAGGCAAGATCACCCTGCCCCTCATTTGCGCCTTGAGGCAATGCTCGGCCAAGGAAAAAAGCTGCGTCAAAAAAGTGGTTCAGCAAAAGGAACAAAGCCGGGAAGCGCTGCTGGATATCGCTGCCCTGATTCAAAAATACGGCGGCGTCGATTATGCGCTTGGCAAAGCCAGGGCCTACATAGAGGAAAGTAAGGACCTGCTGCGGATTTTCCCTGATGGGGAGGCCAAAAACAATCTCCTGGCCATCACTGATTACGTTGTTGAACGCCGCTTTTAGCTAAGGGAATTTCGATTGTGGCATCCTTGGAATAAGTTCCCGCCACTAGACGATGTCTTGCTTCCTGAACCGGCGGAGCAACAAGATGGCGATGAGCAGGCAATAAACAAGCACATTGGCCAGGGGATAAAGGTATCTTCTCCCCGGAAATCCCTCACCTCCCAGCAAAGAAGCTGCCCACTGCTGCATGTCCGAGATCTTAGGCCACAGATAATAAACCATTTTCTGCCATGTCAGGCCCGATGACCAGGGGCCTGCGGATTGATGCGCCAGCGCCTGAAACATTTGACCTTGGCTTAAATTATAGATCAGGCCTACCACCCAACTGACAATGATAATGCCCATGGCGCAAAGAAAAGCGACAACGTCCGTCAACAGCAGGGATAGAAAAAGGACGGCAAGCACCACAAAAAGCAGATTGAAGGAAGAGAGCAACGAGGCCAGTAGGTATGAGTACAGGAAGGACTTCATGTTGATAGAAGCGATGATGAAGATAATCCCGTGTAAAATGAACATGAAAAAGATGGACAACGACCATAGGCCGAGGACTTTGCCCAGGACATACTGCCGCCGATCTATCGGCTTGGAAAGAATGCAGGCCTGCATGCCATTGTCCCGGTCGCGCCTGAAAGACCTCATCGCCAGCAATGCCGTTACGAACATGGTTCCGGCGGCAATGAAATGAAAGGCGGCCTTGGAGACTTGCCAGGCGACAGTCGCCGCATCAAGCTGTTGCCCGTTCACCACGTAATTGCCTTTGTAACAGCTTCGCACCAAAAACACGAAGAAGGCGGAGATAATGAACATGGCGACCAGGCTTCGCTGTTGTATTTCGTCGGCAACCGTATATTTAGCTATTTTCAGGATGGGGGAAGATACTGCACGACCTTTCATATCAACCTTTCACCAGCCTGACGAACACGTCTTCCAGGGTTTCGTTTGCTGCGGCAAGGGAGGTAATCGAGTCTTTTACCAGCAGCCGGCCGCGGTTGATTATTGCCGCCGTATCGCAAAGCTTCTCGACTTCGGAAAGAAAGTGCGAATTCAGCAAGACCGTTGTCCCCTGCTGTTTCAGCGATTCCAAAAGCAGGCGCATTTCCCTGATGCCGATGGGGTCGAGTCCGGAGGTTGGCTCGTCGAGAATCAAGAGCTGCGGATTCCCTAAGATTGCCGCACCGAGTCCGAAACGTTGTGTCATCCCCTTGGAATAGGTTTGTGCCTTGGTGTGCTCCCGGCCCTGCATGCCGATCAACTCGACTGTATGACGGCATTGGTCTACGGCCACCTTGGGAGGGATGTCCAGAAGTTCTGCACAGCGCCTCAGGTACTGCCATCCGGAAAGGTAGGGGGGAAGGCGTTGGTTTTCCGCCAGGTAGCCGACGGAGGCCCGGCAAGCCGGATCGGTGCTGGCTATGCCGTTCACGGACACATACCCGGAGTCAGGGCGCGTAAGGTCGAGAATCAGCCTGACGATCGTCGTTTTTCCCGCACCATTAGGGCCAAGCAGGGCCATATACTCTCCCTGCCGGAGGGACAGGGAAACGTCGTCAACCGCCGTAAGGGAGCCGTAACGTTTGGTCACGGATTTTAATTCGATCATCGTGATGTCCGGCTCAGTCCGTCAACCGGCTGCTTCATATATCCCCTTCTTTGATCTCTTGATCTTGCCGATTTTCTCCGCCCGATAGGTAATGCTCCAAATCTGTTTTTTCGTCATCCCGGTTTTGTCCTGTAATTCTCCGGTGGTTATTCCCCGGCTGTCCTGAATCAGGCCGACGATTGTATCAAAGAGGGTTTCCTTAGCTTTAGTCGTTCCCACCTTTTTGGACGACGAGGCCTTTACCTGCGGGCCTTTTTTTCTTTTCTTGGCGGGCGCAACCTTGGCGCGAGCAGGTTTTGCCGCCTTTTTCGCCATTGGAGCCGACATCGACATGAGCGCCTCGACCTTGCTGAAAAATGTTTTTACAAATGCCTCTGTTCCTTCAATCTCAACTTCCCTGGTGGCAGGGTTGAAACGGATGCGTGACTTCTCGTTCATGTGGAACCTCCTTTTTGCTTCTTAGGCAAAAACCAAATCATAAGATTATAAATTAAATAGAAAAAGGGGCAGCAGAAATATCTCTTCCTCACTAACCCCTTGATTTCTGATATGGTGCCGAAGCCGGGACTTGAACCCGGATGGGCGTGGCCCACTACCCCCTCAAGATAGCGTGTCTACCATTTCCACCACTTCGGCATATTCAATATTGCAACCGGGCCGCCTGCATGCTCATCTCGCCGGTGGTGTGGCAGGAAGCGCTTTACCATTCGCTTTTTCCGCGCCTGCCGGTAGAACCGGTTTTTGTGCCGGCGCGGCTTTTTTCACAGCTCGTTGGGAAACACTATCCATGATGGACGATCCCTTGGAAATGGAAAAGTATGACAACGTCAACGATGTCAGCATGAATACAATGGCTACCGCAGTGGTCATCTTTCCCAGAAAAGTACCGGCGCCGCTACTGCCGAAAACCGTCTGACTCGATCCGCCGAAGGCGGCACCCATATTCGCTCCCTTGCCGGCCTGAAGAAGTACCACCAGAATAAGAATGAGGCAAACAGCAATATGCAGAATTGTAAGAAGAATATGCACTTAATAACCCTCCAAAATTATTTAATAATCTACGATCCGGGCAAAGGATGCCACATCGAGACTCGCCCCCCCTACCAAGACGCCATTGATATCCGGCTGCGCCATTAGTGCCCGGATATTGGCAGGATTGACGCTGCCCCCGTAAATGACAGGCAGAAGGCGGCCAAAATCCTCGCCGTAAATCCCGCTAACCGTTTTACGTATAGAGACATGCACTGCGGCCGCCTGTTCGGGCGAGGCCGTTTGGCCCGTACCGATCGCCCAAACCGGTTCATAGGCCAGTACGACCCGCGCCGCTTCGGAATTGCCGATCCCTGCCAGCCCTTTCCGCAGCTGCCCGGAAACCACCTCCAACGTCCGGTCCTCTTGACGTTCGCCCAGGGTTTCGCCGACACACAGGATGGGCTGCAAACCATGGCTGAGCGCGGCCTTCAGCTTTCCGTTAATCAGTTCATCGCCTTCCCCGAAAAAGGCGCGGCGTTCCGAATGACCGACAATTACATAACGGCAGCCCGCATCTACGAGCATACGCGCTGAAACTTCCCCTGTATAGGCGCCCTCTTCCCGGTCGCAGACGTTCTGGGCCGCAAGACCGATCCCCGTTCCCTTTAGCGCTTCGGCCATGGCACAAAGAGCGGTAAAAGACGGCGCCACAGCCACTTCCCTACCCGGCCTCTCCTTTATCGCCAGGGACAAATACCCGGCAAATTCCACCGCCTCTTTGCTCGTCTTGTGCATCTTCCAATTGCCGACGATGAGGGACGAAGGCATTTCCTAGGCTGTCCTTTTTTTGCTGATATGCAAGGCCAAGTCCCTGATACGGCTGGCATAACCGCTTTCGTTGTCATACCAGGAAAATACCTTGACGAGGGTTCCGCCGATCACCTTGGTCAAGGCGGCGTCCACAATGGAGGAGTAGGTGCTGCTCTTGAAATCGATGGAAACGAGTTCCTCCTCGCAGAACTGCAGGATGCCTTTTAACTTTCCCTCCGCCGCTTCCTTGAGAGCGGCGTTGACATCCTGAACCGTTACGGTCTTTCCCAGTTCCGCCGACAAATCCACAACCGAAACGTTCGGTGTGGGGACCCGGAGGGCAAGGCCGTCCAGTTTACCCTTCAGGGCCGGAATCACTTCCGCTACCGCCTTTGCCGCACCGGTGGAGGTAGGAACAATAGACAGGGCCGCGGCGCGTGCCCGGCGCAGATCCTTGTGAGAACCGTCCAGCAGCCTCTGATCCATGGTGTAGGCATGACAGGTCGTCATCAAACCCTTCACGATCCCGAAATTATCGTTCAGGACCTTGGCGATCGGCGCCAGACAATTTGTCGTGCAGGAAGCATTGGAGATGATCTTGTGCTTCGCCGGGTCAAAGGTGTCTTCATTGACCCCCATCACGAATGTTCCATCCAGTTCCTTGCCAGGAGCGGCCAGAATCACCCGGCCGGCGCCGGCGGCGAGATGTCCCGCCAATTCCTCGCGCTTGGTGAATTTGCCCGTTGATTCCACCAGGACATCAATCCCCAGGTCTTTCCAAGGAAGCGCGGTCGGGTCGGTCGTGGCCCCCAGGACCTTGATCTTATGGCCGTTGACAATAATGCCGTCCTCATCGGCCGATACCTCCGCCTGGATTTTACCGTGCACGGAATCGTATTTGAGGAGATGCGCCAGCACGGCCGGTTTGGCCCGGGTGTTGATGGCCACGATTTCCACATTCCCATAACCGAGGCAAGCCCTGACCAGGCATCTGCCGACCCGGCCAAAACCGCTGATTGCTAATTTAACGCTCATCGGCAACCTCCTAAGAAGGGTTTCACAAAATCAGATGCATCATAGCTACACGATATCTTTTTGTCAATAAGTTTTGCTGGTTTGCCGGCTCCGCTATTGGTAGCAGTAAAACGCATCGCGTGTTTTGCCTTGTTAATTCGCTTCATACTACTCTTCATAAGGTCCAAGAAAACGTTCCCCGTTAAAGTGGATCAGATGTGTAGGAGACTCAGCAATCCAGACCTCCGTTTCCCATGAAATATCATTCAAGTATTTGAGCATCGCCCTCCGATCAAGAAATGCCGTTACAAAAACCAGGCCAGCGGTTGATCCGGAAAATAATTCCTTCAATTCATGTCTCCGCTTCGGATTTACAGGCCCGTGGCTGGTCACCGCTTCAATAAGTATCAGCCAATTCTTTTCTATATCATGCACCACTAAATCGGGCATTTTCCCATGTTCCTCTATGTCGATTTCCAGTGCTGTCAGGGCATTTGAATCGAAATATGCCCACTTTGCTTGAGTGTCTCCTACATAAACAATGCAGCCTCCGGGGGCAAACAAAGGACAGAAGTCATCAATGATTCTTTTGACCAATACATTCTGGCCCCCAGGTGAAAGCTTGATTTCCTGCCCATTGGCCAGGTGGACGGGTAACCGCCTCATGTCCCGCTCACGCGCATAGAGCTGTTTCAAGGTCTTTAGCGTCCGCAGGTATTTCTGAAAGCGCCCCTTCCATCCCCGCTTTCCGAAGCTCCGCACGAGTTTCAACGCCGAAGGCTCAATCTGATAGACCGCTTTGGGGCTATTGGTCGGTCGGGCAGGTTTATCAGGATTGGCAACAATCAAGGCCGCCTGCAGAAATTGGTGGATAGTTTGGCGACGCACCGTTTCGCGAGTATTGGGCGCATATCTTTTGCCATAGTGTTCATGAAAGAAGTCCATCATCGGAGTAATTCCCGTGAGCGGATCGGCTGCATCCTCCCAAGCAGCGTCCGGCTTGAGGCCCAGCAACGACAGGAGAGTGAGGGCAGAACGCTCGTTTTGTTGCTGCCTCGGCAAACCAAAATCGTTCAAGATTGTGAGGGATTCCCTTATTTTCTGTTCTGCTTTCTCACGAATCATTTTCTTATTCACACTTTTCGCGCTCCCTTTCGACGATGGTGTCAATAATTCCCTGATCAGGCATGGCATCTTCGACATGGCCACCGAGCCTCAGAAGCTGTTCCTCGGTAGGATAGGGTATCTTGCGGAGATCGGTGGCGTTAACCTGGGTGTGTCCGCTAAACAGCCGAAAATACTGGTCGGCAAGCGTGGAATTGAGGTAGAGAGCAAGCCCTTTCGCGAGATCCCCCGATAGGCCTTTGCCCTGCTTGTGGAAGTAATTCAAGTGGTTTTCAAAGCCGACAAGACCAGCCCCGATCCTGGTGGGGTCATATATTGCGGCCATGATTCGCCTTTGCTGTTCCTTGGAAGAGAATCTTTTTGTGACAACGTAGAATCCCGCTTCGACAAAGAGATCGGATGTCGCCGGCGATAACAAGATCGCATTGGGTTTCTTTCCTGATTCGGTAGGCCAGTTGATGAAGCCTTGTTGGAAATGACAGGGATAGATTAATGGAACCGTTCCTTGCTGAGGTGATTGTCTCAGATGTTCCCGCGCTCTAAAATCGACGACACGTCCGGTAGAGACGCTCAAATTTAGCTTGTTGAGAGATGATCCAAAGCATCCCATTTGCTCTGCCAGGCTAGCATCGGTATTATTAACGTCCAGATGGATAAACATATCTCGATCACCAGTGTGAACAACCCGGCTATAGGGGACAGATATAGTACGAGTCTTGTCAAATTCGAGGCCATCGGACGCAGAAATGGTGACGGACTCGGGTTCTTCCGGCCCCCGGAAGGCATGATAGATGATATTCTCTTGCAACACGGCATCGTCGCCGAAGGCCTTCTTGCGCGATGCAAAGACATGAATTCGCTTGAGGCTCATCATGCGTAATAGCATGGCGCGAAACTTCTTGAAATAGGGGCCATTGCAAAAACTCCGCGGCGTTATCGCCACCATTTGACCTCTTGGTTCCAGCGCCAGCATGGAGAGCCAAACGAAAGCCCCGTAAAGATTTGCCACCTCTATACCCGACGCATAGAGCATTCTGCTCATGGCCGTCTGGCTATTGATCTTCTTGTAGGGTGGGTTAAGAATGACATGGGTAAATCGCTTACTAGGTACGGAAAAAAGAGAGTCTCCCGTCTCGGCGATGGCCGCCGAGACAAAATCCTCCTCTCTTACGATGCCCCGAAATACGATACCCTCCGCTGTGCAGAGCGATTGACACCGCCTCATGGTCTCTTTCAGATAAGGTAGGATTGCGCTGTCTGTTTCATAGGCGACAACCTCCAGGGAAAGAGGTCTTTTATTTCCCGAAATCACAGCTTCCACACATGCCGCAAACAACACGCCTGCCCCAGCGCCGGGGTCCAAAATCCTCACATCCTGCCGGTTGGTTTCAAACATGGACGACATAAATTGAGCTATCACAGCGGGGGTGAGAAACTGACCGATCTGCGAACGTTCAGTTCGACTAGTCGCGCTGTTGAATGATTTACGGACGTGGTCGAGTGTATGCAGTGGTTCTATTATCATATCGGAAATTTAGACTTACCTTTTATCTAAAGGCGCTCGTTTTCGATTTTTTGAGCTACTCTTCGAATGCCGCCCAACTCCCAAATTTATTTAATTCATAATACGTTGTTTCTGCATATTTTTTCTGCTCGGCGCAAAAAATCCCGCACCACCGCGAGGAACTCTTCCGGCTTTTCGAGATGATGTTCGTGGGAGGCATCCTCGAACACCACCAACTCGGAACCGGGCATCGAATGGTGATAGAAGGCCGTCGTCTCCGGGGTTGCCTCGTCATAGCGGCCGCAGGTAAACAGTGTCGGGAGCTTAATCTCCGAGAGCCGCCCTGTGCGGTCGTAATCCTGCAGGGTACCGGTCAGGGTGAATTCGCTTGGCCCCCACATCCGGTTATACGCCTCCAGACCCATCTTCTCCAAGGTATGCTGCAGGCAGGCAGGCCAGGGGTCCAGACGGCAGACGTGCCTCCGGTAAAAAGTCATGACGGCCCCTTCATATTCCGGCGCGGCATAATTTCCTGAAGCTTCACAGCGCTCGATAACGTTCCGAATGTCTCCGGGCAACCGGGCCACATAGCCGCGTAAATCCGCCGCAAAACGGGCGGCGTTCAAACATGGACCCGATAAGATCAGGCCGGCAATCCCTGTGGGCGCCTTTGTCAGGAGATAGTCCACTGCCAGCATGGTGCCCCAGGATTGACCCAGGATAAATGTCCGGTCCAAGCCCAAGGCCGCGCGCACCCTTTCCAGTTCCTCTACAAAATAGGCAATCGTACAATAGGCGGGATCGGCAGGGCGAGCGGAATTGCCGCAGCCGAGCTGATCGTAGAAGATCACCGGGCGCTCGTCGGCGAAAGCCGCCAGTGGCTCCAGGTAATCATGGGGGCGCCCGGTCCGCCATGGAGGACCAAAAGCGGGATGCCGGCAGCCTTGCTTCCATGAACGGCATACCAGATCGACCCGAATTTTCCCTCCAGAACCCCTTCCTCTTTTGATTGCTTCATAAACATCTCCCATCAACGGCTTGTTTTTACGCCGATCCGGGGGCAGTAGGCCCGGATCGGGCAGATGCTGCAAAAAGGGGAGACGGGGCGACAGATGCGGCGGCCAAAGGCAACCAGGAGCGTGTTGTAATCTTTCCAGTATTTAGTGGGGAGTTTCTCGCGGAGGGCAAATTCCGTTTGCTCGGGATTTTTCGTCGAGACGTAACCCAGACGGTTGGAAATCCGATGGACATGCGTGTCTACGCAGATTCCTTCCTTGTTGAAGCCGAGCGTCAAAACGAGGTTGGCCGTCTTCCTGCCCACTCCCGGCAAGGCGAGCAACTGTTCCAGGGTGTCCGGGACTTGGGAGTGGTAACGATCCATGAGTTCCCGGCTGACAGCTAGAATCGTGCGTGCCTTGTTGCGGTAGAAACCTACGGGGTAGATGGCTTCGGCAACGGTTTCCGGGGACAGTGTCAGCATCTTCGCCGGTGTGGCGGCTTGACGAATGAGCCGCGCCGTCGCGGCGGCCGTGGTTTCATCCTTTGTTCTCAGGCTGAGCAGTGTGGAAATCAAAATGACAAAGGGTGAGCGTTTTTCCCGTGCCAGGTGGGTCACTATGGGCGTTTCCCATTTATTGACCTCTTCCTTCAAAATGGAAATAACCGCATCGATGTCCCGGTCCTTCATGGTTTCTCGCCGCCATTTAATCCCGGCCTCGCCAGGGCAGGGTTAATCATAGCCCTCTTCCGCTGCGAGCATATCCAGGTGCAGGGTGGCAATATCCTCGACGTCGAGATTGACCTTTTCCTCGGAATCCCGCGAATCCACCATCTTGACATAGCGTTTGCAAACATTGCACACATCGACCCGATAGCGTTCTTCCCCTTCTACGGTGAAGTAAGCCAAGGTTTGTTGTTCCTCATTTCCGCAAAAGGGGCATCTGACGTGGCTGTAATACCACTCGAAACCGCATTGATTGCAGAAAAGAAAGCGCTGCTCCTCGCTGCCCTTTAGCTCTCCGATCTTCGGTTCCTTGCCGCAGATCGGACAATATCCCTCTTCCCACTCCGATTGTCGGATGATCTCGCCATGCTGCTCGGCAAAGCGCTCCAGAGCCGGCCGCAGGCTTTCCTCCACAAACAACTCGATGAGATCGAAGGTGCCATCGTCAACGTCCTGAATTATTTCCTCCTCCGCGGTCTGATCAAAGGAGTGGCGGATCACCTCTGCAAAATCAAGCTCTCCTTCTCTGATCTGCCGCACAAACTCCTTTGTTTCGCCAGGCATGCGTCTTTCAGCAATTTCCAAAAGCCGAAGAAAATACTCCCGTGCCGGACCGTAGTCGAAGTTTACGGTGGCAAAATCCAGGAGTGGCAATCCTCCGGATAGCTTTGGGCCAATCAGCTTCTCCTCGATGGGAAAAGTCATCTGCCGCATCGAGTGCCGATATTCCTCCCGCAGGACTAAGATCTCACTTAATATATCAAACAACTCAGTATAATGAGGGCTCGATACCCTATATTTTTCTATCGTCTTCAACGTATCAACCAAAACAGCGCCCATGCTTTTATCTCCTTTTTATATCTAAAGCAGCTTACCTTTGTGCAGGAAAGCACCTGAAATCAATATCAAATCGCCCTTACTTCCTATCTGCATCATGTATATATCCTTTCTCCACCGACAGCAAGCGATAATTTAGCAGCTAACCAGTTAGGTACGTTTTCACAATATATGTCTTTGTCATCATATGTCAATGTGGCCCTTAGGGAAGTGTTGATTGACTGATCTGTAAAACTATGCAATATTCCGACCGTTTTCATCTAAGGGATAGGATATGCGTCATTCCGTCAACCACGATGATCCCGCGGGGTCGGCCATAATCTTTGTCCATGGCTTGCGGGGCTTTGTCAGTTGTAGGCTTCTGGGTAGGGAGATCAAATATTTCCGCGGCCTGGCGGATGCCTTAAAAGACTTCGGCATTCCCCTGTACTTCCCCCCTTTGCCGCCGTGCGGCACTATCACGGAAAGGGCTGCTTCCCTTGCAACATACATCGCAAAAATTAGCCAGCGGCGATTATTGCTTGTCGGTCACAGTATGGGTGGTCTGGATTGCCGACGCTTTATCCATTCCCTCGACGACAAACACCTGGTGCGCGCCTTGGTCACCCTTGGTACGCCGCACCTGGGTACACCCCTTGCCGATTGGCTTGTGAAGGGTAGTGATCTGGAAAGTAAATTGGCGAGACGCTGGATGATGCCGGGGATGGGCGAATTAACATCCATGGCGCTCGGGCATTTCAACAGAGAGACGCCCGATCGTTCCGACGTCAGGTATTTTTCTTACGCCGGTTGTCGGCCGGTTGTGGAAATGCCCTTATTGTTCAGGCGCTGGGCACGCCGTTTGGAAGAAGCGGCAGGAGACAACGACGGCCAGGTGCCAGTAACGTCGGCTGCCTGGGGTGAAGGCTGTGATCTGATCCGGGCGGATCATTGGGAGATGATCGGCTGGAGCTTCGGGATGCCGGTGGCCAAACAACAGCGGCCATTTCACCACGTAGCGCTTTTCCGCACGATCCTAACTAAACTTGTAAACGAACTGGGCTGAACAAATTGCATTAAGGTCAAGTCAAAGGTTTATTATTACCGTGGCAAATATCACCCCGTTGTTCTTGAGTTTCTCCCACATGTTCCTCGCCGCGACCTTACTTTCTCCTGGTATACAGAGTCTTGTAAAGATCCGGCATGGTCTTCATGCAGGCGGCGCAAGCCGGCTCCTCATCAGGGTTAAAGGGCTGCATGAGGACCTCGTAGCCCAGTTCCTCATAATATTGCTTAAGTTCGGAAAGCCGCGGTTCATCATAGGTAGTGCGTTTTTCCCATCCCTCTTTGGCCAACTGGGCGGAACTTTTTACTTCCGTTTTCGCTTCCATCTGTGCGCCTCCTGTAAAACATGAAAAATTGCTCCACCATCCCGCTACTGACAAACAGCGGCAACTTTTCCATAAGTTTATGCAGTGGCTGTTCCTTTGTCAACGACAATGTCAAATTTAGATTGACAAAGGCTTTGAGAAGTCTTATAAGCCTTGGCTATGACATACTTATTCACCGCACAGACAAAGGATCAGGTACCGGCCGGAATCGGCTTTTTCCGGGCAATAATAATTTGGCCTGCCTACATAGGGGGCCTGATGGCGGCGTAATTTATCGTAAGAATGAAACTAATCCGATCCGTTATCGAGCCACCGGCTGATAACGGATTTTTTTTTAAAAGGGGGTATGGTTATGGCAAGTGAAGATTTCTTGATCTACGATACAACATTGAGGGACGGCACCCAGGGCGAGCAGATCAACTTCACCGCAGAAGAAAAATTGCGCATCGCGCAACGGTTGGATGATATCGGTTTCCATTACATCGAAGGAGGCTGGCCGGGGTCTAATCCAAAAGACATGCGTTTCTTTGAATTGGCGAAGGAATGCTCCTTTAAGCACGCCCGGCTGGCCGCCTTTGGCAGCACCAGGAAGCCTTACATCAAAGCGGAAGATTGTCCTAATCTGCAAGCACTCCTTGCAGCAGCAACGCCCGTGGTGACGATCTTCGGCAAGTCCTGGGACCTGCATGTCCAAGACATTCTGCAGGTATCCCTCGAGGAAAACCTGGCCATGGTGGGCGATTCTGTAAGTTTCATCAAATCGAAAGGGAAAGAGACCGTCTTCGATGGGGAGCATTTTTTCGACGGTTATAAACGCAATCCCGCTTATGCCTTGAAAGTATTGCAAACGGCCGCGACGGCCGGTGCCGACATGATCACCCTTTGCGATACCAACGGCGGCACCATGCCCCATGAGATCGCGGAGATCATCTCCCATGTCGCGCCGCTCATTCCCCCCCACCGGCTCGGTATTCATGCCCACAACGATTGCGGATTGGCGGTAGCCAATTCCCTAGCGGCAGCGGGGGCAGGGGTGAGAATGATGCAGGGAACAGTGAACGGTTTTGGGGAAAGGTGCGGCAACGCCAACCTGATCACCATCATCTGCAACCTGCAGTTGAAGATGAACAAAAAAGGTCTTCCCGATGCTCAATTGAGGCAGGTCTCGAATCTGGCACACTATGTCAGCGACGTGGCCAACATCCCGCCCGTGCCCTACAGTCCCTATGTGGGGCGCAGTGCCTTCGCCCACAAAGGAGGGATCCATGTTAGTGCCGTGGCCAAAAATGCCAGTGCCTACGAGCACATCAAACCGGAACTTGTGGGCAACCAGCAACGGGTCCTGGTTTCGGACCTGGCCGGAAAAAGCAACATCGAATACAAGGCCCGAGAGATGGGTATCGACTTAGGCGTGGACGAGTTGATCAGCAGAAAGATCGTCGTTGCTGTCAAGCGGATGGAGGACGAGGGCTATCAGTTTGATGCTGCGGAAGGGTCGCTGGCGCTGCTGATTAGAAAAGCCACCGGCGAGTTCAAGGACCCCTTTGCCCTGGAGAGTTTTCAAGTCATCGACTATAAGACCGACGAAAAGCCCTCCCGCTGTCAAGCCACAGTGAAGATCTCCGTCGGTGCTGAAGAGGAGCTGACAGCGGCTGAGGGCAACGGGCCGATCAACGCGCTTGATCATGCCCTGAGAAAAGCCCTGACAAAATTCTATCCCCCCATCGCGGAGATACACCTGGTGGATTTCAAGGTCAGGATCATCGAGGGCAGCGAAGGTACGGCTGCCAAGGTTCGGGTCTTGCTGGATTCCCGCGATGATCACGATCTCTGGAGCACCATCGGGGTATCGGCCAACGTTATCGATGCCAGTTGGCATGCCCTGGTGGACAGCTTCCAGTATAAATTAAGCAAGGAAAACCTGAACCGGCATCAGCCCGCCGACGGCGCGGATAGGTCGGCACAATAAGTTCATTGCCAAGCAGTTTCGTTTCTGATAAAGAAGGGTTAAGATTTCTGTGCCTACCCGAAAAGTCATGAACTTGTGGGAAACGCCAGAGCGCTTTTTTCCCCTGGAGAAGGAAGATCCGCGCCGGCAAAGGTACGGTGGAGTCGGATTTTGGCGAAAGAATAAACAATATGTTGCTCTCCATAAACAGCCAGAATCCCCAAATGCGGCTGATTAAAAAGGCAGTGGAAATATTGCAGCAGGGGGGGCTCGTCATTTACCCCACCGATACGGTCTATGGCCTCGGTTGCTCTCTGTTCAACAAGAAAGGGATCGAAAAGATCTACGAGATAAAAAGGCAGCATAGAAAACATCCCTTTAGTTTTATCTGCGCTGATCTAAAAGATATCAGCCGCTATGCAAAAGTGTCGGACTCGGCCTATAAGACTATGAAGCGTCTCCTCCCCGGGCCCTATACTTTTATTCTTGAGGCCTCGCGCCTTGTCCCCAAAATTATCCTGCCCAAGAGACAGACGACCGGCATCAGGGTCCCAGACAATACGATTTGCCTGGCACTGGTCAGGGAGCTTGGCGAGCCGATCATCAGCACCAGCGTAAAAAATGAAAAGGATGAGTTCATCGCCGATCCGCGGGTGATCGAAGAAAAATTCCGGCACTGCGTGGATGTGGTGATTGACGGCGGCATTTTGTCAGCCGAACCTTCGACAGTCCTAAGTCTCATCGAAGACCATGTAGAAGTCATCAGGTCCGGCAAAGGCGACGTAACGGCTTTTTTATAACCTGGACGACCGCATACAAAGGAAGATTATGAAGCAGGAAATGCTTATCAATGCCATTCACCCGGAACAGAAGCGTATGGCCGTAGTGGAAGATGGCAAACTGATTGAATTCGATATCCAGATGTCCTTTAAGCAGCCCACGACGGGCAATATTTATAAGGGCAAGGTTCTCAAGGTGGAACGGGGCCTGCAGGCGGCCTTCGTCAATTACGGCGGGAAGAAGGACGGCTTCTTGCCCCTGCGCGATGTAAGCCCTGACAATTTCCCGGAACCTAATGGGTCGGGCCGGCCGCTTCTGAAGATCGGTCAGGAACTCTTGGTGCAGGTGATCCGGGAAGCCACAGGCCAAAAGGGGGCCATGCTGACCGCTTATATTTCCCTTCCCGGACGCTACCTCGTCCTTTTACCCAACAAAGAAAGCAGCGGGGTCTCGCGCAAAATAGAAGATGAAAGCGACCGGAGGCGCCTGAAGGAGATTATTGAACAGATCAAACCGGAAGAGGGAATTGGCTTTATCGTGCGTACCGCGGGCATGAACAGGACAAAACAGGAACTCACCCGCGACTACCAGCATTTGTACAGATTATGGCAGGAGATCCGGAAGAAGGCAACCGCCGTCTCTGTCCCGGCCCTGATCTATCAGGAGAGCGATTTCGGCGTTCGTACACTGCGGGACTATTTTACCCCGGAGATTTCCCAGATCTGGGTTGATGATTCGGAAACATTCAAAAAAATGCGCGCCTACTTTAAGGCCATCGTTCCCAGAAATTTGAAGATAATCACACTTTACAAGGAAAAAACATCCATCTTCGACAGATACCAGTTGGAAGAGCAGATCCGCGGCATCTATCAGGAGCGGGTCAACCTCAAGTCGGGTGGATCGCTGGTCATAAAACCCACGGAGGCCATGATTACCATTGATGTCAACTCCGGACGGGGTTCCCATAAGAGGAACGTGGAGGAAACGGCCTTTAGAACCAACCTGGAAGCCGCCGAAGAAATCGCCCGGCAGCTACGGCTGCGTGATCTGGGAGGGCTGATCGTCATCGATTTTATCGACATGATGGACCGGAAAAACATCGCCGAGGTGGAAAAGACCTTCAAGAAGGCCCTGAGCGTCGATCGGGCCAGGATTCAGATGGCGCGCATCTCCAAATTCGGTATCATGGAACTCTCCCGCCAGAAAAAACACTCCACGATCCAGGAAATCAGTTACGTTACCTGCCCCTTTTGCCACGGCAGCGGTATACGGCCATCCCTGGAATATGCGGCCCTAAGCGCTTTTCGCAAGATGGAATCCCAGGCGGTCAAGGGTGCCTGCTCGCTCCTCAAGGTTTCTCTTCCCGATGAAGTGGCCAGTTACCTGCTAAATCAGAAACGCAGTGAAATATGCCATCTGGAAACGGAATACGAGATGGCCATCAACATCGAGTCCGTTTCCGGCATGGCCTGGGATGCGGTAAACATCGAGGCCACGCACAGACCGGTGCCGGAGTTACCGGAAGAAGGGAGCGCACAATTGCCCTGCCCGATAGCGGAAGGAGAGGAGGTTGAGGAGGAAGAAAACCTGCCGCCGGAGGCCGCGGCCTCGGAAGAAGCAAAAGTAGGCAGCACCGAGGGAGGGACGGGGGAGGTCTTTACAAAAAAGAAATCACGCCGGCGTCGCCGTAACAGGCACCGGAAACAGCCATTCGCCTTGGCAGAAACGCAAGAGGTGTGGCCGGATGCCCTTCCCTCCGCGGTGCTGGAGGAAACTGCGCGGGTTGTAGCAGCGCCGGAAGCAGCTTCGGAAATCACTGCCGCGGGACCGCCGACCGAACCGGCGCCGGCAGCGAGAACCCGATCTTCGCGAAGGAGAAGGAAAAAGGCAACGCTGCCCCTGTCCGCCCCCGAGGCGGCACAGTCGACAGCGGCTCCGGAAACAGCTCCGGTCCAAGAGGAAATCAGAGAAAAGGTAACGGAGATTTCTCCGGCCGAGCCCGTCCGCACCACCGCCACCCGGCTTTCCCGGAGCAAAAAGAAGAAGGAGGTACAGCCTCTACCTTTCCACCAGGAAGCACTTCCGGCGGCGGCCCTCGAAATGCCCCCCCCCTTGCGACTGGAGGATGGCGGCGAGGCAGAGGCCGGAAGCCTTATGGATGCCGAACCGCCGCGGAAAAAGCGCCGTCCCTATACCAGGAGAAAATCGAAAAAAGCAGCGGCAGAAGAAAAGGCCTCCTTGGACGTGAGCCCTGTGGCGACCGTGCCGGAGGAAAAATTGTAAGGCGCTTTTGCCGGGTGTAGCGCGTGCCATTGAACCGGTCTGCTTAACGCCCGCCCAGTTCCTGAGAACGCAAGGTAGCCGCTTCCACCGCCGCCATGAGCGTGGCCCGCAGTCCGCCCTCTTCCAGGGCCTGCAGGCCGGCAATCGTTGTTCCCCCCGGCGAGGTCACCATGTCCTTCAATTCCGCCGGATGCTTATCCCCCTTAAGGCAGAGTTTGGCTGCCCCCAACAGGGTTTGCGCGGCCAGTTTCAACGCGATATCGCGGCCCAGCCCCATCAGCACGCCGGCGTCCGTCAGCGCCTCGACGATGAGGAAACCGTAAGCGGGGCCGCTGCCGCTTAAACCCGTAACCGCATCCATCAGTTCTTCCTTTACCACCACGGTAATACCGAAAGAGCCGAAGATCAGTCTGGCCAGTTCCAGGTCTTTTTCCCGAGCGATTTTCCCACCGGTCAGGGCGGCGGCCCCTTCTCCGACCAAGGCCGGGGTGTTGGGCATGACCCTGACCACCCGAACGCCTTCCCGGAGGTGGCTTTCGATGAAGCCGGTAGAGATGCCGGCGGCAATCGAAATGACCAGCTTTTTATTGTCTATGGCAGGGCTCAGCTCCATGAGCAGGGCTCCCATGTCCTGGGGCTTTACGGCCAGAATGAGCACGTCGGCGGACCTTGCCGCTTTTTTATTATCCGCCGTTACGCCAATCCCATAGGTTTTGAGAAGTCCTTCCCGGCATTGCGGCAACTTATCAGCCACGGTTACTTTATCGGCCGCCGTCAATTGGCTGGTCACAATACCGTTGACGATAACGCTACCCATCTTCCCCCCGCCGATGACACTGATCTTCTTTCCCTGCAACATTTTTTCCTCCTTCATAGGCTGATCTGCCTGGGATGCATTCCTGTTACGCAAATTGGGTTGTCTTCTGATGCACCCCGCCAGTTTGGTACCAATTACCCGCCTTGCAGAATATCGCATACCCGCTGCAGTTCCTCCGGGGTGTCGACCTCAACGGAGTCGTGTTCCGTCACCACGACCTTGATCCGGTAGCCATGCTCCAGCGCCCGGAGTTGTTCCAGGGCCTCCAACCTTTCCAGCTTTCCCTGGGGGAGGCGGGTGAAGGTATCCAGAAAGGACTTGCGATAGGCATAGATGCCGTGGTGCTTGTAGTAATCGGCCGGTCCCCCGTCCCTTACACAGGGGATGGTGGCGCGGGAAAAGTAGAGGGCAAAATGATCGGCGTCAAAGACCACCTTGACGGCGTTGGGATGGGTGATCTCCTCTTCCCGCAGGATCCTGTAAATCAAGGTGGCCAGGGGCAAGGAGGCGTCGGCGAGCAACGGCCCCGCTACCTCATCGATCTGGACAGGCTCAAAAAGCGGCTGATCGCCCTGGATGTTCACCACGACATCGTTTTCCGCCAGCCCCAGGTTGGCCACCGCCTCGGCAATCCGGTCCGTGCCACAGCAGTGCTTGGCTGAGGTCAAGACCGCCTGGCCGCCGAATCCCTGCACCGCAGCAAAAATCCGTTTGTCGTCGGTTGCCACCGCGGCGTAGGATAATGTCCGGGCCCTGAGGACGCGCTCGTAAACATGCTGGATCATGGGCTTGCCGCAAAGATCGGCCAGGGGTTTTCCGGGAAACCTGGTGGATTCATAGCGTGAAGGGATGATGCAAACGACTTTCATGGCGAACCTTCAAACTTACAAATAGGGGTCGGTTTTTTGCAAATAGCCGGTTACGTAATCCCGGACGGCCTCTTCCAGGCTGCGGAAGGAAAGCGGACAGCCCGCATGTTTCAGCTTATCCATCTGCGCCTCTGTGAGGTACTGGTACTGATCGCGAACGGTAGGGGGCATATCGATGTACTCGATCTCCGGCGCTTTGTCCAGGGCGGCAAAGACGGCCGCCACCAGGTCCTTCCAGGTCCGCGCCCGGCCCGTTCCGAGATTGAAGATACCGTTTATTTCGCGGTTTTTCAAAAACCACCAGAGAACTTCCACGCAGTCCTTCACATAAACGAAGTCCCGCTTCTGTTCGCCGTCGCCGTAATCCGGACGGTGCGATTTGAAAAGGCGCACCGTGCCCTGTTCCCGGATCTGATGGAAGGCCTTATTGACGACGCTCCGCATGTCTTCCTTATGGTATTCGTGGGGACCGAAAACATTGAAGAACTTTATCCCGACGATCTTATGCTCCGCCCTTTGCCGGAACAGCCGAAGGTCGAAGAGCTGCTTCGAGTAGCCATACATGTTGATGGGTTGCAGGGTTTTGGTCACGGCATCGGCGTCGGAAAAACCCCGGCTGCCGTCCCCATACGTGGCCGCCGAACTGGCATAAATGAAGCGGACGTTCTGCCGCATGGCCCAGTCCGCCAGCCGGCAGGTATAACGGTAGTTGTTTTCCATCAAGTAGTCGGCATTGCGCTCCGTCGTGGCCGAGCAGGCCCCCAGATGGATCAGCGCCCGGACATTGAAGGGCAGCTTTTCCGCTGTGATCATCTGCAGAAAATCGTCCTTGTGCAGATAGTCGGCATATTGGCGCTTCACGAGATTCCGCCACTTCTCCGATTCTCCTAGCTCATCGACGACGATGATATCGTCAATTCCTTCGCTATTCAATTTCCAGACAAAGGCGCTGCCGATAAAACCGGCGCCGCCGGTGACCACGATCATCCTATGGCTCTCCTTTCGGTGCGGTTGTAAGTTTGGGTTTGCTGGCTTGCGCCACGCCCTACAACTTCATATCCCGTGCCGCCTGTGCGATTCCTTGCCGGAGCGCGGTGATCTTCTCGTCGGACATCTTTACCTGGATGGCCATCACCAGTGTCCGGCCCATGATATCCTCTGCCTGGGGGATATCCTCCCGGCGGTAAGCGACCTTGCCCTTGTAGCCGGGATCGGCGAAGGGGTATTTCCGGCTATTGGCTGTGGCGCGCGCCAGGAAATGTTCCCAATTAGGGACATAATGCCACTTATTGTCCTTGTAACGCACCGTGTCCACGCCCCGGCCGCGGAGGGACTGCTGATATGCCTTGGCTCTATCCTCTTTGGGAAGATTGAAGGCCAGAAAAGTGGCCGAATCACCGGCGGGATCAGGTATCTCCCTGAACTTGACGCCGGGCACGGCCCGCAGGGCTTCCTTTATCGCCTCTTTGTTCTTTCTCTGTTCCGCGATGATGTAATCGAGTTTCCGCAACTGGGCCAGGCCCAGCGCCCCTTGGATTTCATTCATCCGGTAATTGAAACCGAGGATGGTCCTGCCGTCCAGCGCCCGGTTTTCCGCCCTATGATCGTGGCCGTGATCGTGATACCAGTCGGCCCGGTCGGCAAATTCCTTGTTGTCCGTGAGCACCATGCCCCCTTCGCCGGTAGTGACTGTCTTCACGTAATCGAAGCTGAAGATACCCATATCGCCGAAAGTCCCCAGTTTTTTCCCATGGAAACCGGCGCCGCAGCCTTGGGCGTTATCCTCCAGCACCAGGAGACGGTGCTTTCTTGCCACCTCCATGATCCGGTCGATGCGGGCCGGTGCCCCGCACATGTGGACGGGGATAACCGCTTTCGTGTAAGGGGTGATCTTCCGGGGGATATCATCGGGGTCCAGGCCGAGCGAGGCATCGATATCCGCCATCACGGGGATGGCACCGACCTCCAGCACCGCCTCATAGGTGGCGAGAAAGGTAAAGGCTGGCACGATCACTTCATCGCCGGGTCCCACATCCATGGCTGCAAGCGCCACCTTTAGGGCGGCAGAACCCGAAGTCACACCCAGGGCGTATTTGGCCCCGCAATAACGGGCAAAGGCCGTCTCGAATTCCCGGCACTTGAAAATGCCCTTTCTTTCCTGGTCGAAATTATACCTAATGAGGATGCCCGTCTCCAGGACATCCAACACCTCCTTGATTTCTTCCTTACCGATCATTTCCGCACCGGCCATTATTTATCCTCCTTTTCGTGGGGACAGATTTAAAATCTGTCCCCAATTCCGCCAATTCCGAATTCCGTTATGCCGCGCCGTAGATCTCGATTGCCGTTTCGAGAGTGACGGGGCGGGGATTATTCGCCAGCGGTCTGGCAACCGTCATGGCCACCTCGGCCAGGGCCGGGAAATCGGTCTCCGTGATGCCAAAATCGCCGAGCTTCGCCTCGATCCCGCAATCCTCGATCAGCGCCTCCACCGCGTCCAGGGCCAGATAGGCCGCTTCCCGCAGGGGGAGATTGTCGATCACCTCTCCCATGGTCTCGGCGACGATGGCAAATTTTTCCAATGCTGCCGGGAGATTGAAGGCCATTACGGGGGTGAGCAGAAGGGTATTGGCCAAGCCATGGGGGATCCCGTATTTGCCGCCTAAGGGATAGGAAAGGGAATGCACTGCCGTAACGCCGGCATTTGCCAGCCCCAGACCAGCGTAAAGGCTGCCCAGCAGCATCTCTCCCCGCGCCTCCAGGTTGCCGCCTTCGTGAACGCAAGTGCGCAGGTTGTCCGCAATCAGGCCGATCGCCTCCAGGGAAAGCAACTCGCTCATGGGCGAGGCATTGATCGAAGTAAAGGATTCGATCGCATGGCAAAGGGCATCCAAACCTGTGGTGGCCGTAGGTCCCGGGGGGAGGCTCAAGGTGAGTTCCGGATCGAGCAGCGCCAGGTCGGGATAGAGATAGGGACTGTTCATTCCCTCTTTTTTCTTCAGATCTTTACGGATGAAAACGGCCGTGAAGGTGACTTCACTGCCTGTCCCGGCGGTGGTGGGTACCATGATTGTAGGCAGGCCGGGTCCGGGAACCTTGTTCAGGCCCAGGTAATCCACGGCCCTGCCCTTGTTGGCTGCCAGCACGGCCACGGCTTTGGCAACGTCCATCGCGCTTCCCCCGCCGATGCCGACAACGGCGTCACATTTCTTCTTCAGGGCCAGCTTGGCCCCCTCATCCGCCAGCTCCAGCCGTGGTTCCGGCTCTGTTTTATCGAAGAGGCAAAACGCAATCCCTTCCTGTTCCAGCACCCCTGCGACCCGCTCGCTGAAACCAGCGGCCGCCAGGCTTTTATCCAGCACCACCAGGGGTCGCTTCGCCCGCAGGTCGCGCAGATGACCTCCCAGGTCGGCAAAGGCGCCGTTGCCGAAGGCAATTTTCCGGGCCCCGGTAAATGAAAAAATATTCTTCATCATTTCTTCCTCCTGTTATATTGCGGAGTAATATGAAGATGTCTAAGGAAAGTCAAGCACTTTTGCGGTAGTTTTTCCCGAACCAATCCAACTGCCGGCAGATGCCGCGGACAATCTTTACTTCCCGGGCCAAAAGCGGCCTCCGGGACAGGAAGCGGCGGATATACATCATCCAATATTCGGGATTCTCCGGCCGCAGGAAACCTATCTTCTGCAGCAACTCTTCTATCTGGACATACATGCCTTCCAGTTCACCGGCCGTGGCCAGCTTGGGAAGAAAGGAATCCGGATTGGTCTCGGCCACAAAGATTTCGTAGCAGAGGATCATCACCGCGTGGGAAAGATTAAGGGAGGAGAAGTCACCGGTGGGGATGTTTACCACCAGCTGGCACCAACGCAATTCTTCGTTGGTCAAGCCCCGGTCTTCCGGGCCGAAGAGCAGGGCAACGCGGTTCTGCTGAGAGATATCGACAAGCCTTGCCGCCATCTGCCGCGGGGAGATAACGGGGCCGCGGGCGGAGCCGGTGCGGGCCGTGGTGCCCACAATATACTGGAAATCCGCCAGCGCCTCCGCAAGCCCGTCGCACAAGCGAATATTATCCACCAACTCCTGCGCCACGTGGGTAGCCTGAGGCCGCATTTCTTCCCGGGCGAGGTGCGCCCCGCCCACCACGCAGATTTTTTCCACGCCCATGTTCTTTGCACAGCGTGCGACTGCCCCCACGTTGCCCGCGAACTTGGGTTTGTTCAGGACCAGGCTGATGTTTTCTCTTGCCACTTTCATTTTTACCACATCAATTAGTGATGGAATCGTAAAAAGTCGAATTTCCCTCTCTTTTGTCATTCCCGCGAAGACCCCTGAGGGCCTAAAGGCGGGAATCCAGTGATTACCGCTTGCTCTGGACTCCCGCCTTTAGGCCCTCAGGGGTCTTCGCGGGAGTGACAGTGTTTTTGACTATTGACGAAGGCATCATTAGTAAGTTGGAAAATAACGCTCTTATCCCATTTATCGGGGTTAAGCTTTCCTATAGATCAATATCCGGCGCCGGTCGCCGGTCACGGGCAAGGTCAGGTCGGAGGAACCCGATAAATACAAGCCGGCCGCGCCGGCCGCCGGCCCCGCTTCCTTGAGCTCGCTTTCGATATCAACGCTCTTCGAGGCTACGAGCATGCCCTCCCCGGTTAGGAAAGGGGCAGCGAAAGTCAGCAATTGGGGCAACTTGAAGGCCGCTTGGGAGACGACCACCTCGAAGCGGCTCCGGTAATCATCGTCTTGCAGGAGATTTTCCGCCCGATCGTGAAGCACCGTGATTTCCCTTAGGGCCAGCACACGGATGGCGTGTTTCAGGAAAGAGGACTTCTTACGCGAGGCTTCCAGCAGGGACATCTTTAGCGTCTCCACGGCGATCTTCATCGGGATGCCCGGGAATCCCCCCCCGCTGCCCATGTCCAACACCGTGCTCCCCCGGTGGGGCAAAAAATTGATGATCGCCAGGGCGTCGAGGAAATTCTTCAGCAAAGTATCAGTTGCGGAACTGCGGGAGAGGAGATTGATTTTTTCATTCCAGGCCATGATTTCCTGCGCATAGCGGGTAAAAAGCTGGAGCTGCTTTTCCGTCAGGGGGACTTCCAATTGGGAGGCGGCCCCGGCAAGAAGCTGGGACTGGTTTTCCGGCATGATCCCTTATCCTCCCCGTTGCTGCCTGACCTGCGCGACGATCTGCGGCAGCGCTTGCCCGGTTTTGGCATGGATCGCCACCACTGCCAGGTGATCGAAAGGGGTCGCCTCCAGGTTGATGATGAGCAGCTTCGCGCCAGCCTGTTGTGCCTGCTGTGGCAGGTAAGCGGCCGGGTAAACCACGAGTGAGGAACCGAGGAGGATCATCAGGTCGCAAGTCGCGGCCGCGTTGCCCGCCGCGGCCATTTCTTTTTCCGGCATCGGCTGGCCGAAGGAAATTGCGGCATCCTTCACCAAACCGCGGCATTCCGGGCAGCGGGGCACAGCGATGTCCTCCGTCTTTTCGAGCTGCCGCTGCAGTTCATCGCGGTCGTAGGTTCTTTTACAGTCCAGGCAGAGGGCATGAGCCACGGTGCCGTGGATTTCGATGATCTTTTCGGGCGAATTGCCCGCCTTATGGTGCAAATGGTCGATGTTCTGAGTAATAATGGCCTGAAGCTTGCCCATCTGCTCCAGTTCATAGAGGGCCAGGTGGGTCGGGTTGGGCTTGGCATCCCGGATGAGGGGATAGGTCATCCGGCTGCGCTGCCAATATTCCCGGCGGGCGGCTTCGCTGGCTAAGAAATCATCGAAATAAACGGGTTGATATTTTTCCCAGATGCCACCGGGACTTCGGAAATCGGGAATCCCCGATTCCGTGCTCACCCCCGCACCGGTGAAGGCAACAATCCGGCCGGCATTGCCGATCAGCTCGGCAGCTTTCTTGAAGGCAGCGTCCATATCTTTTCCTCTCTTTTTTACTCCTGTTATGCAAGTTATGATAGGTTACAAACATGAGGATGGTCAAGAGCTTTCTGCCTATCGGGTGCAGCGGAAGATGTCCTTTGCAGGAACAGAAACTATTTATCGCCGCCGGCCAGAAACGGCGAGGAAGCGTCCTTTTACACAATCTTTATTTGCACACACCATGCTTAATATGATAGTTGATGGTTAATTTCCTCAGGGAATGCATCTAAGAATTACCGGCTTTAAGGAGCAGTCATGTTTATCTTGGGAAACTTTATCACCGCACTGGTCAAGATTGTGGATATAGGCCTCTCCCTATATATGTGGATCATTGTGGCCCGGGCGCTCATTTCCTGGGTGAATCCCGATCCTTACAACCCCATCGTGCAGTTTCTTTACCGGGCCACGGAGCCGGTACTGGGACCGATCCGGCGGTGGCTTCCGCTCCGGGGCTTGGGCATCGACATTTCACCCATTATCGTGATTGCAGTCATCATCTTTCTGCAGGGCTTCCTACTAAAGAGCCTGGTGGAACTGGCGTATTCCCTCAAGTAGAGACGGAAGCAGGGTAAACCGTTGATCCCGATCAAAGAAACAGCGGACGGCATTGTTCTTCAGATCCAGGTCCTGCCCCGGTCATCGCAAGGCAAGCTGGCCGGTTGTCAGGGCGATTTTCTGAAGATAAAACTTACCGCCCCGCCGGTGGAAGGCCGCGCCAACGAGGAAGCTGTCCGCTTCCTGGCCGATGTTTTCGGGATTAAGAAGGACCAGGTGCGGATCACGGGGGGCCTCAAGGCCAAAAAGAAGACCATTGCCATCAAGGGACTGACCAAGAAAGATGCGGAAGTGGTCCTGTCCGCCCGATTGCCGCCCTTTCGGTAAATAATTTCCGACTTACTTTGTGTCATCATGGATGCAGAAGATGTAACGGCGGGGGAAAATAAACGCGTCGCCAAGGCGGCGGGTGTTGTGGGCGCCGCGACCATGCTCTCCCGGATCTTCGGCTTCATCAGGGACATGATTGTCGCCGGTTTCTTCGGCGCCGGCTTGGCCACGGACGCTTTCTTCGTTGCCTTCCGCATCCCCAACCTGCTACGGCGGCTTCTCGGTGAAGGATCGCTTACCGCCTCCTTCGTCCCGGTCTTTACGGAATATCTGAAAAAGAAATCGCCCCGCGAGGCCGGCGAACTGGCCAACATCGCCTTTACCGCCCTCTCGGTCCTGCTTGCCATTGTCGCCTTGGCAGGGGTGCTTTTTTCCCCCCTGATCGTGACGCTCATAGCGCCGGGTTTTGTGAAATTTCCCCCCCAGTATGACCTGGCAGTCTTCCTGAACCGACTCATCTTCCCCTATGTCTTTTTCATTTGCCTGGTGGCCCTGTGCATGGGTATCCTGAATTCCCTGCGGCATTTCGCCGCACCCGCCCTGTCGCCAGTGGTCCTGAATGTGTCAATGATCACGGCCGCACTGACCCTGCGGGGGTTATTCCGGGAACCCATCACCGCCCTGGCCGTAGGGGTGGTCATCGGCGGGGTATTGCAATTAGCCATGCAGTGGCCCTTTCTGATCCAGATGGGCATGCGGTTGAGGCCGGACTTCCGCTTTTCCCACCCCGGTCTGAAACGGGTGGGAAGGCTCCTGCTTCCCTCTCTCTTGGGATCGGCGGTTTACCAGATCAATATCTTCATCGGCACCATCCTGGCTTCCCTTCTGCCCCGGGGCAGCGTCTCCTTCCTTTACTACGCCGACCGGGTCGTAGAATTGCCCTTGGGGGTGTTTGCCATCGCCGTGGGCACGGCTGCCCTGCCCAGTTTTTCGGAACACGCCGCCGCCGGCGATGTGGCCAAACTGAAAAAAACCATCTCCTTCTCGTTGCGGCTGCTCCTTTTTATCACCATCCCGGCGTCGATCGCCCTGATCGTCCTGAGGATGCCCATAATTTCCGTGCTCTTCCAGCGGGGTGCCTTTGACGCCCAGTCCGCTTACCTGACCGCCGAGGCGCTCCTCTATTATGCCCTCGGCCTCTGGGCTTTTTCCGTCATCCGCATTATCGATTCGGCCTTCTTTTCTATCCAAGACCGGAAATCGCCCTTGAAGGTCGCCTTTTTGTCCCTCTTTGTAAACATTGTCATGAGCTTCGCCTTGATGGTACCTTTGAAGCACGGCGGCCTCGCCCTGGCCACTTCCATCGCCTCTGCGGTTAATGTCCTCGTCCTGGCCTTCATCCTGAGAAAGAAAATCGGCGCCTTTCTGGACCGGGAGTTTTACCACTCCCTCGAAAGGACGGTGCTCGCTACCCTGCTGATGTGGGGAACATTGCTTTTGATAGGGTATTTCCTAAAGTGGGATACCGGTGCTTCTTTACAAATCAGGCTATCTTTTCTTACTGTCAACATTGCTGTTGGACTCGCAGCTTTCCTTATCTCTTCCCGCCTTTTGAAGAACCGGGAACTGGAGATGCTGACGGAGGCCATAGCAAGAAAGTGGCAAGGACGCAGAGGCTAAGAAAGCCGGGGACAAAGATGTTGACTTCCGGGGGGGCAAAATGGTAGGGGAATCTGCCCCTTGGACGGGAAATAAGGGAATGGTTGGTCATGCTGGACATAAAATTTATCAGAAATAACCTGGATTTTGTGCGCCGGAAGATGACCGAGCGGCATACGAACGTCGATCTTGACCGTTTCAGCGCGCTTGATGTGAACCGCCGGGACCTCCTGCAGGAAGTAGAAAACCTGCGCAGCGAGCGCAACACCGTTTCCAAGGCCATCGGAGAAAAAAAGAAGCAGCAAGAGGATGCCGCCCCGCTGATGTCGAGAATGGCGGAAGTTTCCGCCCGCATCAAGGAACTTGACGAATCCCTGAACGAGATCGAAGCGGAATTGACGGCGGTGGCGCTCACAATTCCCAATATCCCCCATGAATCAGTGACCTGCGGCGCCGGTGCAGAGGATAATCCCGTTATCAGGACCTGGGGCGAGAAACCGAGCTTCGCTTTTACACCCCGGCCTCATTGGGAAATCGGCGAAAGCCTGGGCATCCTGGATTTTGCCGGGGGCGCCAAGATCGCGGGAGCGAGGTTTACCCTGTATCGCGGTGCAGGGGCGACGTTGGAGCGGGCGTTGATCAATTTCATGCTCGATCTGCATACCACTGAGCATGATTACCTGGAGGTGCTGCCCCCTTTCCTGGTCAACCGGGAAAGCATGACCGCCACGGGGCAGTTGCCGAAATTTGCGGAAGACCTCTTCAAGATCGAAGGGATGGATTATTTTCTCATCCCCACGGCGGAAGTGCCGGTCACCAACATCCACCGGGAGGAGATTCTGGAGGAACAGGATCTGCCCCGTCGATATGCGGCCTGGTCGGCCTGCTTCCGTGCCGAGGCCGGTTCTTACGGCAAGGATACCCGGGGGCTCATTCGGCAGCACCAGTTCAACAAGGTGGAACTAGTAAAATTTACCACTCCGGAGACCTCTTACGACGAGTTGGAAAAACTGACGGCCGATGCGGAAGAGGTCCTGAAGCGGCTGAAACTGCCTTTCCGCACCATAAGCCTCTGCTCCGGTGATCTGGGATTTTCCGCTGCCAAGACCTACGATTTAGAGGTCTGGTTGCCGGGGCAGGATACCTATCGGGAGATATCCTCCTGCAGCAACTTCGAGGCCTTTCAGGCCCGCCGTGCGGCCATCCGCTTCCGCCGCGGTGAAAGCGGCAAGGTGGAACTTGTGCATACCCTGAACGGCTCCGGTCTTGCTGTGGGGAGGACACTGGTGGCCATCCTGGAAAACGGCCAGCAGGAGGACGGCAGCGTCGTTATCCCCGAAGTGCTGCGGCCCTACATGAAAGGGATTGACAGGATCAAGCCCGCAAGGTAGCATACGCGCCTTGCAAGCAAAATGGCAATCCGGAGGGATGGCCGAGTGGTCTATGGCGGCGGTCTTGAAAACCGTTGACCGAAAGGTTCGCGGGTTCGAATCCTGCTCCCTCCGCCAATAGCGGGACGTGATGCGGCAAGAGGGACATGCACCGGAAGCCCCGCAGGGAAACGGTGCGTGTCCCCCGAACAAACATCATGTCCCCGGAATAAAATACGGAGAGATGGCTGAGTGGCCGAAAGCGATCGCCTGCTAAGCGATTGTACGCCCCAAAAGGTGTACCGCGGGTTCAAATCCCGCTCTCTCCGCCATTTATTAGTAAGCTAGGCCTTACGGAAGCAAGTTCGTTAACCAGCATACCCGTTTACCTGTGACCTTTAGGTTATCGGGGTCATACAAAGCGCGCCCATGGCTCAGCTGGATAGAGCGCCAGACTACGAATCTGGATGTCGGAGGTTCGAATCCTCCTGGGCGCACCATAAATAACAAGGGGTTAGGCAATAAGAGCTTAGCTCATTTTTCTTTTTTGCTAACCTATAGCTAATCTCAGCAAGCATTTTCTGTGATAGATCGAGGGGCATCAGCATTCTGCTTTTCCTTTTCCGAGATATTGATTGTTTTTCCATAATCCGGACAATAGTATTCTACCATCGGGCTCAGTTAATGTTCCGTATCCCTCTAGCCGATCATTTACAAAGTCACCCTCATAGATTATGCCAGCGGCTGTAGTAAATACCCCTTTCCCATGTTTCCTAAAATTTTTCATTTCTCCCTCGTACTTGCTATTGTCTGGATAAATCCAAGTTACTTTCCCTATTGGTTCAGAATGTCCCCAATATGCTGATATTTTCGAACCCTTAGTGTAAAATGTACCATTGCCATTAATCTTGCCAATGTATTGACTTCCATCAGGGTAATATATTGAAACCTCATCTATAATTTTACCATTTTGCCATTTACAGCTCAAAATCTTGCCGTTATCAAATGTCTTAGTCCCTTCACCATTTAAGAGTCCTTTGTAAAACTGGCCCTCAAATTTGCTTCCAGATGAGTGAGAAAGTACACCGTATCCTGAAGGTACTCCATTAGCGACTTGACCGTAATATGTAAATCCATCATCAAGGATAAGCTTCTGCATAGTCTTTTCTGCGTTTTCAATCCGCTTGGTTAGATCCCAGGCAAATACTGAACCATCCTTTATTTCATTAGATTTGTTCGATAAGCTTTCACGACAGTAGCGACGCTTTCCAGCACTCTCCTGCATTTCCTCCCGACAAAACGGTCTTTTCTTCATTGCTGAATGCAAATTAAAAATCCCACTCTTTCTTGGAAACGCGGTTTCATGTTTATGCCAAATGTTACCGGATGCATTGCAAATGCTCACCACCAACACAGGAAGCTTTGTCAAATATGTCTTAAAGGCCATGAGATTCATTACTCATCACTCTCATAACTTCGATATCTTTAACTAAGCTTTATTATTACTGGCACATAATAAGATAAACTATATTTTGGGTGCAATACTTGAATATTACGGGTTGATTACCGTGCCGGATAAATACAATAAAAGCATCGATATTAGAGATCACATGGAAAAAAGAGAGGTGTCCGTAAGGAGGAAGGCAGGATTTATGATCAAGACTGACTGCAATATTTTCTGATGAAGATGCCCGCTCTCCTTAAGGTTCGACTGTGATGGTTACGTACTGTCCCTTCAGTTCCTTACGGGCATATGCTTTTGCCTTTTTCAACGCCTCGCCATACGTTGCCTGATTGAACCATTTCATTTCGCCATTGATCATGAATGCCCACGAGCCAAAGCCTTTGGGCTTCCTTCCGTGACTGAACTCATAACGGGTTGTGTTGATCATCATTTTTCGATCCTTTCTTAGAAGACTGAATACCGATGAAATTTCTTGTCATCTTTTTAAAGGATTATGATGCCGTAAGAACCAATGGTCAATGGAAATACGCCATAAAATTAGCAAGTTGACGATATTGCTAGAATTGAAAAAAGGCAAAGGAAAGTGAAAGTCTTCAAATTGATGCAGTCTAATCGTTTTTTCTTGACAATTTCTCAAAACAATTATGAAAATTACGATAATGATGATAAAGGAAGCAAATAGATCAAGGCCCTAAATTTATATTATACCAAGTCTGCTGGATGAGGTTAATTCAAAAAGTGACCTGCACGAATATCTACCCAGAGCTTTTGGCGTGGTCCAAAACACGCCCCGCATCAGAAATAATCTCATCAGTTTTGTCATGAGATGAAATCATCTTCAGCGGCGGGTTAGCGTGAAATAAAAAGTCGCTCCTTTGTCGACTTCCCCTTCAGCCCAGAGCTTTCCTCCATGGTAATGGACGATACGCTCGACGATAGTGAGTCCGATTCCAGTGCCTTCAAACTCTGCATTGGAATGAAGCCGGTGGAAAGGGCGAAACATCTTATCTGCGTATTCCGGGTCGAACCCAACACCGTTGTCCCTGACGTAATAGACTGTTTTCCCATCATCTTCGGTCGCCCCAAATTCGATACGGGCGTTCTCTGTTTTCGAGGTAAACTTCCAGGCATTTCCTATAAGATTGGAAAGAACAAGATCCATCAAATGCTGGTCAGCAATGGCAAAGAGACCTTCAGCTATAGCAACTGCGACGCTCCTGTCGGGAGATGCCTCACGCAGTTCAGCAATGTTGACGAGCGCCAATGTACTCAAATCAACACTCGTCCGCACGATCTCCTGTCGTGATATCCTCGAAAGACTTAATAGGTCCGCGATAAGCTGATTCATCTTCGTCGCGCTTCGGCCGATGCGTGCCAGGTAGTCATTCGCCTGCCTGTCAAGACTGTCGGCGTGCCTCTCAACCAGAGCTTTTGCGAAGACGGACATGGTACGGAGAGGTTGGCGCAGGTCATGCGCTATGGAGTATATAAAGGCTTCGAGTTCGTTGTTTATTGTCTGGAGTTGAATTACATGCTCTTTGAGCTCCTCATTAAGCTTCATTATTTCATTAGCCGTCTGCTTGCGCTCGGTGATGTCACGAATATTACATTGTGCTAACCTTGCCCTATCAACGAGATATATATCCGTATCAAGATGCTGTCCGGACTTGGTTTTTACCTGGACATCATCGTAATTAAGTATGCCGCACTTGTTCAAATTTTGTATTGTCGTTTGGAAATCACCCATATCGAGTATAACACCGATTCCCGGAAGCTTATTTCCGATGCACTCCTCTTTGGTATAGCCTAACATCTTCTCGGTGGCCGGATTAGCATGGGTTATCTCCCCTTCGCGCTTTTCGAGAAGCACTATCGCGTCGCTAGCAGTCTCAAAAAGACGCCGGTAGCGCTCTTCGGACTCCGTCAACAAGTTTTCCAGTCGCTTGGGCTCGGTTATGTCCTCAATGGCTAGAAGGATCATCTTTGCACCGGTATATTTCTGAGATATTCGGCGGGCGTTGAGCAGCATGATTTTATGACCGATGTCCTGGAAATTATGGTCAACCTCGAAGTCGTCGAACGTTTCTTGTTTAGGAAGGACTTCTTCAAGCAGCTCCCGAAGTTTGGGAATGTCCCATTGTTTGTTTCCAAGGTCATAGATGAAACTTCCTATCGTTTCACCAGGAGTTGCTTTAAAGGTTCTGTAAAAGTTGCGGTTCGCGGAAATTATCTTCAGGTCCACATCCAGGACCAAAAGGGGCTCTCGAACAGTTTCCACAATACTTTCGGCATAGCGACTAACCTCCTCAGCCGCAAGCTCAGCCGAAATACTACTGGTTATTGATTTTTTCAGCTCCGCGTTTTGCGAGCGCAATTCCGTCAGTTCAATTACGAGCTGCTTTATCTCATTATCATCTTTCATAAGATCACCCATTAGAAGGTTTAAAGTAAAGATTTATATTCAGAATGTTCATGAAGGACGCAGGACCGTTTCTGAGCATTCTTCTCATTTAAAGTTCTTTCACACTCTTTCTCCTCAAAATGCAATACGAGATAATTACTTGAATAATACAGGGATAAGGATAATAATATCTAAAAAGTCTTTTTCTCAGCCGTAAACCAAGCGGGAAGTATTCAAGCATCAGCAGGGGTTAATGCGATCAAGTTTACCAAGATCCGGGACATGGCCCTGATCCTCTAAGCAACCACAAGGACGCTTACTGGAAATCCAAAAGCATTGTATGTAAAATGTCCCTGCCTTTGCTTGAAGCCTGTTATTCCAAGAAAAACATAGAAAAGACAGCTTGTGATACAAAAGAAGTAGACGAAACCATAAAGCTGGCTGGGTCTCTGGGTATAGCATCAACTCCGTCAATCATTCTTCCCGATGGCAGATTGCGCGTTGGAGCTATCTCGGAAAACGATCTCATCAACCTGATTGATGGGAAAATATAAGAGGTTTAACCAATGCCGCAAGGCGTTCCGATGAGTTTCTTCATAGACCGGCAAGGTAAGGCTTTGGCCTTTTTGCGAGCGGTTATCACAAGTGGAACAGTAAAGAAGGCTTTTTGATGATCGAAAAGTTTTTATCCACAACAAAATCGTTGAAAGAAGCAAAGTAGATATCGCGGAGGTTAATTATTCCTAACTACAATAAATATCTCGAAAAAATTAAAGCAGGTAAAAAGGGGCAGAATCCTTTTATGGATTTTTTTGGCACTAAACTTACCGAATTAAAAGAAGGCTATGCCCAGTTTCGTATGCCCGTCCGCCCCGGGTATTTACAGGGGGCAGGCAAAATGCAGGGTGGCCTGATCGTTGCGCTCGCGGATGAAGCAATTGCCCACGCCATGATGACCACCTTAACCAGCACCGAATGTCTGACTACGATTGAACTAAAAAGCAACTTTTTGGCAGCGGTAAGCTCAGGAGAACTCATTGCTACAGCAAGCGTCTTTAAAAAGGGCGCAAGTCTGGTCATCGGAGATTGTTTGGTAACGGATGATAAAGGAAAGAATATCTGCCGTGTCTCAGCAACATTTCTCTTGTTAAAAGATAAGGAAAAGAAGGGTTAAATAAAAAGAAAATTCCTCAGCTCGTATTAGAAGAAAAATTCAACATCCCAATAATAATACCATGCTTCACATAGCGTTTTAAGAAATAAATTTATTGACAAACGGAGAAATATTCCATATCTGACTTCCTCTAGTTTGTTTGAACTCATCGAGACTAGGTTAAGAGTTCTTAGGTCCATTTTACCGGGGGGAGAATGGGAACCTCTTTACACATTTCTGTAACTATCGCCAATGCCAGGTTGGCACCCGCCTTAATAACGCTCTCACAACAACTGTCGGCTTGGAATTGAAAGACAAAGGGGAGGGAATATGGGTCAATTACCAAACGTAACACGCGAGCAATTGTCAGAGGAAAATCAAGCGGTGTTCGACCGCGTTCGCAGCGGCGTCCGTAAGCACAGCAGCGGCGGGCCCTACGCCCCGCTGATGCATTCGCCTACAATGGCCGAGCGCTTCTCCGCCGTTGAAGACTATCTGCGCTATGACAGCAAGCTGGATCCAGTCGATAAGGAACTGATCATTCTTACCATCGCCCGCGCTTTGAGTGTACGTTTTCCCTGGAGCCGCCATGAGATCCTTGCTCGCAAGGTTGGCATGCGTTCCGAAGCGCTGGAAGCCCTGCGCGCCAATGCACCGCTGGACACCCTGAACGCACACGAGAAGCTTATAATTGAAATGACTCGCGCGCTGCTGCAAGAGCGTAAAATGCCCGATGAAATGTTCGCAAGCGTGCTGGCAGAGCTCGGCAACGAAAGGCTCGTCGAGGCCATCGGCCTAGTTGCGCATTATAATTTTATCAGCATGGCCGCGCTGACATTCGACGTAGACGTGCCACCGGGAACGGTCACATTTTGAGGAATTTGGTTCAAGGCTAAAGAGACAACTAGGATCTTAGTCAAAGGGGGAAACTTATGGTAGAGCGTAGTTATGTCCGCGGAACTTGGCAGAAGGAGCGAACGTTTTCACCGGCCGTCATCACCAAGGGCGGGAGCCGCACGGTTTGGCTAGCAGGGCACGGCGCTTCGATGGATAAGCAGGGGAAGCCCTTTGTTGGTAATTTTGCCGCTCAAGTGCGCCGTGCCTTCGAATATCTTAGCGAAACGATGAAAGAAGCGGGCGGAACACTCGATGATATTGTCACCATGACGGTCTTCATTATTGATTCCCGCTACGGGAAGGAGTTCGTCGAAATCCGCAAGGAATTTTTCAAGGAAGGCCATTATCCCGGCAGCATGCTTATTACCTGCGCGGGATTTGCCCATCCCGGCATGATGATCGAGATCCAGGGAATCGCCGTCCTCGATTGATTGCAGGCTTTTTGGCAAGTTACGATTTTCAAGCTGCCCGAATTGCTGTTCGAGCTGGTGATCTATCTTTATTAAGAAACCAAGTCATCCACCAATTGACAGGGCATCCCTCTATTCCGATTTCCTGCAATAATATCTACTTTGCTTTTCTTAACGATTTTGTTGTGGAGAGAAGTTGTTCGATCATCAGCAAGCCTACTTTACTGTCCCACTCGCGATAACCGCTGGCAAAGGCCACAACCTTGCCTTGCGGGTCTATGAAGAAACTCATCGGAATGCCTTGCACTCCATACTGTAAAGCAACAGAATTTTTTGGATCAACTAAATTGAGAAAAGTTAGTCTTTTTCGACTGACATATTTTTTTACTAACTTTCTGACCTGTTCCTCAGTCCCCCGGTTAGTAGAGACAGCTACTACAGTCAAGCCTTTATTTTTATAGAGATTATGTAACTTTTCCAGAGAGGACCTCTCCTGGTCGCAGTAAGGTCACCAAGTAGCCCAAAAATTCAACATGACAAGCCTTCCTTGAAATTCACGCAGGGCTGTTTTTCTTCCATCTTGATCGGGAAGGATAAACTTAGGGGCTTCAAAACCTTCCCGCTTGCTAACGTCCATCTTGCTCAAGTAATCTGTTTCCCCTTTGGCAATGCTTCCCGATATTATTATAAATAGAAATAGCGAAAAGATAAAAAGCCAGTGCCCCATCGTCCTTTTTTTAAGTTTCATAAAATTAGCAACCTCTCCCATGCTTTTGGCAAACGATACCTGAGAAATATGCCCCCCAATTTGCAAACTTTCATTTCCAGGCTTCTTCCGGCCTGATCAAGAGCACGGGAACATGGGACTCGTGGACGACTTGATAGGCTACGCTTCCTAACAACATCTTTTTCACCCCCGTATAGCCATGCGTTGCCATGACAATGAGATCCACACCATTCTGGTGGGCGTACTCCGTGATAATGGAAGCGGGCCTTGCACTTTCGATAAACTCGGTTTTCACCGTGATACATTCTGCACCAAGTTTGGATTGCAAATCCCCAAGGTACTTTTTTGATCTGTCACGGGCATCATTTGTCAAGGTAACAATATCAAAAACACCTGCATCATCGTAAATTGTATTGAGGAGGAAAAGCGGTACGAACACGGAGAGCAGGACAATTTCTTCAAGAAAACCCTCTTTAGCTAACTTCTTAACATGGTCCAACGCGCATTCTGCCAATTCCGAACCGTCAAGTGGTACCAGAACTTTTTGATACATAAGATTTCTCCCAATTCAAATTAAGCGGCGAATGCGGATTATTTCCAGCATTAATTTCTTTAGCTAGTCGTAACATGCATTTCCACATTCCCATGGTTAATTGCCGATCGAAATTTTTATTATGAAAAATAGCCTTCCTATTTAGCTTCATCTTTTAAACTATAATAACGGTTGAGATACCAGGCGAGAGGGCTCAAGGCTTTGTTTACTTTGAAATCCACCCCTTCAAAAAGGTACGCTGTGTAAGTGCTCACGGGGAATGATGTAATCACGTTACACTCGATGGAGACAAAGGAACCTTTAATGATGGGGGCTTTCACCATTTTTGCTTTCTCTGTTTCGATGGCAAACTTTTTAAATTTATCCACTTTTTCGCCATGGGCGGAACCAAGTTTCTTGGCGAGCCCCACCTGTGCGGTTGAAGCTACGTTCAAGACACCATGTCCCGTTTCTTCGATGAGGGTATGGGTTAGGTGACCTTTGGCAACGCTCACGACGAATAAAGGGGGCTTTTCGGAAACAAACATGGAAGTCGCAGTCATAACGTCCATCTTCGTCCCGTTGCCGGTACTCAAGAGGACTACGGAACAGGGTATCAGGCGGCTCACATCAGACATTTCTTTTTTCATAACAGACCCTCCTTTTTTGGAAAAGCTGTAAAACTCCACCGTTTCAACCAGCGATTTAGACTAAGTCATCTTTCTCAATGTCAAGGAAGCCTTCGTTTCTCCGCAGAATGGATAACCTGCTCCGGTAAGCTGAGTAGATAGGAAATCTTCAGGTTCCTTCACTATTACAATGGCAACTCGCCATTATATACTCACTGCTTGTTTGCAGCTTCAAGGGCCTTTACGAGATCTTCAAGGGGTGGCCGCTGATTTATATCATGGATATCAATATATTTAATGACCCCCAGCTTGTTTATTACGAATATGGCTCTTTCCGTTACTCCTTCTGAACGGAGCACTCCATATTTCAATGCTACTGCACCATGAGGATAAAAGTCGGAGAGGACCGGAAACCACAAATTTTCATTTTGATTAACCATTTGCTTCGTCCATGCATAGAGCGTGGGGATGTTGTCAACCGTTATGCCCAGCAGGATCGCGTCGTTTTTATCAAAAAGGTCCTTGACGATATTGTAGCCCGGCCACTGGTCGGAACAAACCGGGGTCCATGCTGCGGGAACAAATGAGATGGCGACATTCTTCTTCCCCCTGAATTGGCTGAGGGTTATCTTACCACCTTCAACAGCAGGAAGTGCGAAATCCGGTGCAGGGTCGCCGACTTTTAATATGGGAACGCTATCCGTGGGCTTTAGTTTTCCCACCGGATAAATATAATCTTTGAAATCCGAGAATCCCCCCGATTGACCATAGGCCCCTGTAAATCCTGCCATAACTGCGGAAACACCGAGGAACAATAATAAGAACATCAGCTTGGTTTTTTTTACCCTCATTTTTTTACCTCCCCTTCTAAGCCGGACAATTTAATGATCTGAGCCAAAAATTGTCCGGCGTCCGGAAATCCACCCTCGCCAAAATAGAATTGTTCTAGAAGTCCCTTGCCATCCGCCTTAGCCGCGATAAATGTGGGCGTGCCTCTTACGCCGAGTATTTCAGTAATTTCCATGCCCTGGTCGGGAATGAGTGGGAAAGGCACATGGTATCTCTCCTTGAAGGAATTGACCTCATAAAGACTATTACCTGCACCTATCCCGATCAGCTTGATCTTTTCTTTAATATCGGGACGTCCTTCGATCTTCTCGTAGAGTTCATTGACCTGAGCCGCTGATCGCTGGCAGTGGGGGCAGTAAAAACTAAAGACCTCAATGATCAGAACGCGGGCTTTGATTTGCCCTAACTTGAAATCTCCCGTTCCGGAAAGGCCCATGTAACTTTTATCCGACTTACCTTGCGGCATAGGAAGTTCAAATGCAGGTAAAAGCTTGATTTTGCCAAGAAGCGGTTTATCCGAAGAACCAACTGTCTTTATAGTATCGGCTCCCTGTGAAGCAGCCCCACATAACAGTGTAATAACCAGTAATAACAGACTTGCTGCGATCTGTAACTTGTGCTTTTTCATGATTTATACTTCTCCCTTTATAAATTTTAGGTATAGGTTGTGCTTTGTCAAGGCATCGTACCTAATCAACCACCTATTTCGATTTAATAGGCTTGAATAATGCTGTGGTAAGGGTGGGAGGATTGTTAATTATCCGCCTCGGGGGCAGGTCAGTTTTTTTCTAATCAGTAAGTCATCTGTAAGTTTTCTTATGGTATAGGGCTCCAGCAAAACACAACACTATGCAGTTTTCACGAATTTGTTCGAGAATTAACCTGGAAGCTGCTTGGGTTATTGTAGCCATTACTATGGTTGGGAGAGAAACCATGACAAGAATATTTAACAGTCACAAACTAAACTTTTGGCCGGTACTTTCAGGAGTATTAGTTACTATCCTTCTTTTTATGGGGAGCAGCGGTTTTTCTCATGCCTTTGCGATCAGGCCGACCGGCACGGACAAGGAGGATATCATCTTTGCTTTCGAGGTGCCGGCCACGTTTCCTTTTTTTGACCGCGAGGCAAGGGCGCTGGTTACCCAAATGTTTACCAATCCAGTTCATGAGCGTGCCACTAACTTGATTTTTGGCTGTAAAGATGATCCCAAAGAGCCTGATGTATGCGGCGATCCCGGTGAAGATTCGACCTCCGCGTCTGCGGCAGTTCTTGCCGGTAATCAATGGAATGATAATCCTCCCTTCGAGCTAACTTCAACGACAACAGGTCTGTGCAAGCAATATATTGGCAAGACGATTAAAGCCCCCTATGCTGCCGCATGCTGGTACATGTTGTTCAGGGATGGGGAAAAGAAATCGGCAAAGGGGGCATACTTCGATGCCAAGTCTGGAAACGTGCTTCTCTATCGTGTGCACTTCGGCGACATGCAGTTCCTGCATGCGATGGCATCCAGGGATGGCGAAGCACCCCGCGTGACGAGAGCCCGTATCATGATGTGGGCTGAGTTTACCTATAAATTAGCAACCGGCGCCCTGAGCCGGTCTGTTGTTCTTAATCAAAGCGGGATTCCGGGAATGAAAGATCTTTTCTACAATCGCGGCTGGACAGCTCAGCAACTTTTGATCCGCGGAGATGGCAGTTATCACGCTGAAAAGGATTTCCGCGATTTTGCTTTTGGCTCCTTATTGCACCTTATTCAAGACAGTTTTAGTCGGGCCCATACCAGGCGAGCGCTCCCGACCGGCGACTTCTGTCCAGGGTCGCAAACACTTTTCGCACCAGGGAAGGTCATTAGCTTCCTGTCTTATGCAAGTCAAAACAAAATGGATCATAAAAATCAGGATACTCAAGCTGCCTTGTCGGCAAATCTATCTTATGTCCCTCCAACGGCTATGGATGTTGGGAGTGTGCTGAGACAATTTTATGTGAGTGGCAAACCATGGAACGAGGTTAAAAACTATCTGGACTGCGTTTTTGCTATTGATGACACGGCAGTAGCAGCAGGACCCGGTGGTCCATTCTAGGCAAGATTAACAAAGGAAGGCAGGAAGCTCAACACAGAAGAACTGAAGTATAATAAGTCTGTCTCAAGGTAAGAATGCCAGGCGGAGATTTCCAATTGAATTGTACAAGAAAAGGCAGGACCATTTCTGGTCCTGCCTTTTCTTTAAGGGAGCGGTGGACGGGAGAGGAGGGGGGGGAATACCCATCCACCGTGATATTATCAATATACCCAGATAATCAGAAATGATATTGGACCTTAGTCCAACAAGCATACGGACAAGTTTGGACTTGCTTCGGTACCGGAAGCGGAGCGCCAAGAGGTAGCCCGCGACGTGGCGAATTGGGTGCTCCATAATTTGCAAGAGAAGGGCTGAGGGTACGGGCGTAACGCCGTAAACATTTGCGGAAAGAAAGTTCGTTGGTGCCTATTCCAATTTAAGATTTGCCATATGAAAAAAAGTAATATATAGAAAAGGAACTGCCGGCTGCGCGGGGGTTAAAGATCAAGGCCTTGGTCTGAGCAAGGGGAAACATGAAAAGCGCGGCAGCGGAAGGAGTAATATTGCATGAGTTACGATTCATTTAAAAACATTACCCTTCAGCAGTTGGAAAGCCTTATTTCCTTGGTGGAAACCGGCAGTTTTACCAAGGCAGCCGCCATCGTCTTTCTGACACAGTCTTCATTGACAAAACAGATGCAAAATATGGAGGAGGCGGTGGGAACAAGATTAGTAAACCGGGGAAGTGCCGGGATTTCCCTCACCCCCGAAGGTCAGGTCATCTATGACTATGCAAAGCGAGTAACGCGACTGCGGGAAGAGGCCAAGGACCGGGTTGAACAACTCAAGAATCAGGATTCCGGCCATATTTATGTCGCGGCCAGTACCACCCCGGCCACCTATATCCTCCCCCAGCTGCTGAAACATCTCCAACAGGCACAGCTTGATATCAGACTCCATATACAAATGCACGACAGCGATGAAGTCTTGCAGATGATACTGAACAATCAGGCCGAAATCGGATTCATGGGGAAGGAGGCGTCCAACAAAAAAATCGTCATGGAGCGCCTGGTCAAAGATAGATTAGTCCTGGTCGTGCCTTCCCATCATCCCCTGGCTGTGCAAAAGTCTGTAACGATGGACGAGCTTTCGCGTGAGCCCTTTATTACTCGCGAATATGGTTCCGGAACAAGGGCGATCTTTGAAGTCATTCTCCAGCAAAATTTTGGAGATCGCCTCGCCAAATTTAATGTGGTTTGTGAGATGGGAAGCACTGAGGCGGTCAAGGAAGCCATTCTGGCCGGTTTGGGAGTTTCGATTCTTTCCGCGTTTGCCGTGAAGCGTGAACTCGAGCAGGGGCTGCTCGTTCCCGTCAGCATCGTTGATTGTGTGATGGAAAGATATTTTTATCTTATTTACAGGAAGAATTTTCCTTTCAGAAAACATCACCAGCATTTTTTAGGGGTGATCCGAAAGTCGGCGCCGGCTCTTGCTGCCCCCTGAAACTGCCCCCGAAGCAGTTCATTGGGGAAGTGCTCCGAGCTGCACCAATGACTAAGCAAGCAAGGAATCCAACACGCCGCGCAACTCTTCGAGCCGATAGGGTTTCCTTAGGCACTGGCGAAAGCCGTGCATTCGGTGGTCGGAAAGCATGGAATTATCTGAATAGCCGCTGGAAACCACCAGCTTTATCTCCGGGTCGATCGCCAGGAGCCTTTCCTTGGTTTCTATCCCGCCCAGGCCGCCGCGGATTGTCAGATCCAGGATCACCAGATCAAAGGGTCGCCCGCCCGCCCGTGCCCGGTTGTATATGTCGATGGCCGCTTCGCCATTGGCGGCAACTTCAACTTCGTGGCCCAGGGCCATGATCAACTCACCTGCCACGTCCCGGATCAGTTCCTCGTCATCCATGACGAGGACTTTTCCCTTTTGCACAGCGCCCTTACCGTCCCAGGCTTCCGTCGTGATCATTTCTCCCTCCGCCACGGGAAGGTACAGGGTAAACCTTGACCCCTTGCCGATTTCCGAGGATACATCGATCACGCCGCCATGGTTCCTGATTATGGAATAGGACGTGGCAAGCCCCAGGCCGCTGCCCTTTTCTTTCGTCGTAAAGTAGGGGTCGAAGATCTTCCGCAGGAATTGTTGAGGGATGCCGCTGCCGCTGTCTTGAACCACAATTTCCACATAGCTGCCTTCCCTCAAGGCGGGCGGCGGACCTTTTTTCGATACCTGAACATTTCTTGCAGTAATGGTAATTGCGCCCCCCAAAGGCATGGCTTGATCCGCATTCAGTGCGAGGTTCTGGATTACCTGACTGATTTGTCCCTCGTCAGCTTCCACCATGCGGAGGTCCTCTGCGCAGTTGATCCGGTAGTCGACATTGGAACCGCTCAGTGCAAATTTTACGGCATTATCGATCATAGGGCGCAGATCGGTCTTCTTTTTCACTGGTTTTCCACCCTTTGAGAAGGTCAGGAGCTGATTCGTGAGGTTGACGGAAAGCTGGAGGGCCTTCTCGGCCTGTGCGAGCATGGCCAGGGAGCGTTCCTTTTGGTCCAGGGTCATTTTAGCCACGGAAATATAGCCGAATACCCCTTGCAACAAGTTATTGAAATCATGGGCGATGCCCCCGGCCAAAGTCCCGATGGCGGCCATCTTTTCCGCTTTCAGACGTTCCTCCTCGAGGAGATGTTTTTCCGTGATGTTGTTGATCGTTTCGATCACCGATGTTACGTTGCCGTAATCATCCCTGATTGGAAAGGCCTTTACCTCCACATGCATTATTTCTTCTTTGGCATTCTCATGCCGATGAAGCGCAGCATGTGGCATCCCCGTCTCAAAGGCGCGCCGGACGGGGCATTCCTCACCTTCCTCATAACAGGGGCGGGCGATCCGGTGCGAAACCTCATAGCAGTGACTGCCGATGATCTCCTCGCGCTGGTTGCCGGCCTCGCGACAGAAGGCTTTATTGCAGCTGAGGATGCGAAAGTCTTTGTCAATGACGATAAAGCCCTCGTCCACCGTATCCAGCATCGTTCGCACGAATTCTTCACTCCTCCGGAGCGCTTTCTCGGCTCGCAGGCGGTCGGTGATATCCCGGAAGATACCAAGGGCGCTTTTTTTTTCGCCGATGGTTATGGAGCTTGCGCAGATGTCCGCATAGAAAATGCTGCCGTCCTTCCTTTTCACCGGCGAAGACTCCGCGATCGCTTTCTCACCCCGCATTTGCTTCTCGAAAGTCTCAAATACTTGGGGAAGGTCCTCTGCGGGATGGATAGCTTCGACACCGAGCGCCATGATTTCCTCCCTGGTGTAACCGAGCATGGCGCAGATGGCCTTGTTTGCTTCCATAAATTTTTTTTCGGGAAGGCTGGCTATCAGGATGCCGTCGCTGGCATTGTCGTAGATGCATTTGAACTTTTCCCCGGACTCCCGCAAAGCTTCTTCAATCTGCTTCCTTTCCTCTATTTCCCGCCGTAGTTCGGCTGTCCTTGTCTCAACCTCCATCTCGAGGTATTTATGGGTTTGCAGAAGTTTTTCTTCCACCTTCTTGCGCGCGGCAATCTCTGCCGCTTCCGCCAAAGCCCTCCGAATTGCCGGCACCAGGCGATGGAGACAGTTCTTCATTACATAATCCTTAGCTCCGCTGGTAAGGATATCGATGGCCCGGTCTTCTCCAATCGCACCGGTAACGAGGATAAAGGGTACTTCCGGACACCTTGCTTTGGCTTCCGTTAGCGCCAATAAGCCATTATATTGAGGCAGGTTGTAATCGGAAAGGATAAGCGCCGGGGAGAATTCCTGAAGTTCATAGAGGTATTCCTGCTCAGTTTTGACCCTTTTCGATATATAGGCCAACCCGGCCTCCTGCATCTCATATTCCATCAAATCGGCATCAATCGACCGATCTTCGAGGATGAGAACGCGTAAAATCTCCTCCATTATTTACCCTTTTGATACAAAGATTTTTTTTGGCTGAAACAGCCCAAGTAATTAATTATATACTATGTAAAATAGAGTAGATCCGAGCAACTGTCAACTTGAAAGTGGGCAACAACAACCAAGCGTTTTCTCCTGTCGACATTGGGCGCTTGCAATGGCCAGGCGAGCACTGGCGTCCCGGGAAATAAAGACCAATGAATCTTCCTCGTCATGGCCAACAGCTTCTCCTCGTCATCCTAAACAGTGAAAACAGCGGCCCGTAGAAGAGCCCATTTATTCCCTTTTGATTGGGCATCCGCCGCTATTCCATGTTGACAGGCGATTTGCACCATGTTAAGCCCGGAAAGGCAAAAGCACTTTAGTAAGTTAGAGTTTGCTTCCCAGTGGGAGGCAAACTCTTTAACGTACTTATCCCGTTTATCGGGGTCGGGAGGCGCCGGTGACATTTCAAGAATTGATCTTCGCTTTACAGAACTACTGGGCAAGCCAGGGATGTATCATCGAGCAGCCCTACGATATGGAAGTGGGTGCCGGTACTTTTCATCCCTCCACCTTTCTCCGCGCGCTGGGGCCGGAACCCTGGCGGGCCGCCTACGTGGAGCCCTCGCGGCGCCCCACGGATGGCCGCTACGGCGAAAACCCGAACCGGCTCCAACACTACTACCAATTCCAGGTCATTATCAAGCCGTCGCCCTTGAACATCCAGGACCTTTATCTGGATTCCCTGAAGTCATTCGGCATCGACCCGCTGGATCATGACATCCGTTTCGTCGAAGACGACTGGGAATCGCCAACCTTGGGGGCTTGGGGACTGGGGTGGGAGGTGTGGCTGGACGGCATGGAGATCTCGCAGTTTACCTACTTCCAGCAGGTGGGAGGGCTGGATCTTAAACCCGTGAGCGCGGAACTAACCTATGGCATCGAGCGCATCGCCATGTACATCCAGGGGATCGACAACGTCTACGACCTCAAATGGAACGACCAGATCACTTACGGTGACGTCCACCATCAGAGCGAGGTGGAATTTTCCATCCATAATTTTGAAAAGGCCGATGTGGAGATGTTGAGAGGCCTCTTCGATACATATGAAAAGGAAAGCGCCGGTTTGCTTTCCCAGGGTCTGGTACTGCCCGGCTACGATTACTGTCTCAAGTGTTCCCATGCCTTCAACCTCCTGAACGCCCGTGGGGCCATCAGTGTCGCGGAACGTACAAGCTATATCGGCCGGGTAAGAAACCTGGCCCGTCTGAGCGCCGAAGGTTATCTCAAGCAGCGGGAAGCAATGAGCTTTCCCCTGTTGCGCTGTCGGTAATTAGTTAAGGGGAAATTTTTAATGGGCAAGGAATTATTGCTGGAAATTGGCACAGAGGAGATACCCGCCGCTTTTTTACCCCAGGCGAGGCGGGACATGGAGGCCATGATCCGCAAGGAACTCGTTTTGGCCACCATCAACCATGGTGAGATCAGGACCATGGCGACGCCCCGGCGGCTTTTTCTCTCCATCGCCGACGTGGCGGAAAAACAGGAAGATCGCGTTCTGGAGAAGCTGGGGCCCGCGAAGCGGGTCGCCTTCGATGAACGGGGGAACCCCACCCCGGCCGCGGCCGGTTTTGCCAAAGGCCAGGGGGTAGAGGTGGGAGCACTGGAAACGGCCGTCACCGAGAAGGGGGAATATGTGGCCGTGCGGAAGAAGATCATCGGTCAGGAGACAAAGACGCTGCTCAGACAAATAATTCCCAACCTCATCACCACCCTGCCCTTCCGCAAATCCATGCGCTGGGCGGATTTTGAGTTGCGCTTCGCCCGGCCGATCCACTGGCTGCTATCACTTTACGGGGGAGAAGTGGTCCCCTGCACGCTGGCCAACATCAGCGGCGGCAATCTTTCTTACGGCCACCGATTCCTAGGTCCCGCGTCTTTTACCATAAAGAACGGGGAAGAATATCTGGCCCGCAACCGGGAGCAGTTCGTCATCGTGGACCCCGAGGAACGGCGTCGGATCATCCTGGAGGCGGCAGAGGCGGAGGCGCAAGCCCTGGGCGGGAAGGCTTTCTACAATGAAGAATTGCTGGATCAGGTAACCTATCTCGTGGAATATCCCACCGTCATCAGCGGGAGCTTTGACGTAAGCTACCTGGCTCTGCCCAAGGAAGTACTCATGACCTCCATGATGACCCAGCAGAAATACTTTCCCGTCGACGACGGCCGGGGGAAGCTGCTCCCCCACTTTCTTACCATCAGCAATACCCGTCCCCGGGACATCGCCGTCGTGAGAAAGGGCAATGAAAGGGTCCTCCGCGCCCGCCTCGCCGATGCCAAATTTTTCTTTGATGAGGACCGCAAAACCCCTTTGGAAGAACGTGTCGAAACCTTGCGGGGCATGATGTTTCACACCCTCTTGGGGACGACCTACGAAAAGGTCATGCGTTTCCGGGACCTCGCAGTGGCGATCGCCTCCTTGCTCAATCCCATCCTGAAAGATAAAGTCTTCCGGGTGGCCACGCTGGCCAAGGCGGATCTCAGCACCCAGATGGTGGGAGAATTTCCCGAACTGCAGGGCATCATGGGCCGCGAATACGCCCTTTTGGCGGGTGAAGATCCCCTTGTTGCCAGGGGGATCTTCGAACATTACCTGCCTACCGGCGCCAACGGCGCCCTGCCGGAAACCGAGGAAGGCGCTCTCACGAGCCTGGCCGACAAAATGGATTCCATCGCCGGTTTTTTCGGCGTCAATCTGGTGCCCACCGGGGCAGCCGATCCCTATGCCTTAAGGCGTCAGGCGCTGGGCATCATCAACATCATCCTGGCCAAAAAATACACGCTGCCGCTCGACGTCCTGATCGAGCGCAGCCTGGCCATCCTGGATGGGCGGCTGCAAAGACCGGCGGCGGAGGTCAAGGCCGATATCCTGGCTTTTTTCCGGTCCCGTTTCGAAAATCAGTTGCTGGCGCAGGGGCATGCCTATGATGTCGTAGATGCCGTCCTGGCCGCGCCGGTCACGGATCTGGTGCAGGCAATGGGAAAGATCGAGGCCTTGGAGGCCGTCAAGGGCGACGCCGATTTCGAACCGCTGGCTATTGCCTTTAAAAGGGTTGGCAATATCAGCAAGGGTTTTACCGGCGGCGCCATCGATCCGCGCCTTTTTGAAAATGAGGCCGAGAAGAACCTGTACCAAGCCTATCTCGAGGTCCGGGAAAAGGCGGTTGCCTTGATCAAGACAGGCGATTACCAAGCCACGCTGCGGGCTATGGCCCTGCTGCGCGCGCCGGTGGATGTTTTTTTTGAGGCAGTGCTGGTCATGGCAGAAAACGAAAAGGTAAGGCACAACCGGCTGGCCATCCTGACTTCCATTACGGACCTCTTTCACGAAGTTGCCGATTTCTCGAAGCTGAATACCGCCGTGTGAGGCCGGCGGGAAGGCGGCAACGGCCTGTCCCGGCGGCTTTTCTATCTGTTTCTATGAATATGGAAAGGAGGATGGAAAAGATGCATATTCGGTATCCTTTGCAGGCACGAAAAAGATGGTATCAATCTTTACTGATCTTCGCGGTCTTCATTAATGCTTCCGCTGTCCTGGCCGGCGACATGTTGAGCACGATATGTCGGAATGAGGTTGTTTCCGTAGGGGACAGAAGAGGGGAGGTGCTCGCGAAATGCGGTCCCCCCCTGTCCAAGGGAAAGGAGGCGGAGGAGCGCCAAGTTACCCAGATAAAACAAAAGAAGAAAACCAGTAAGAATAAGGCCGCTCTTACGCAGGATGTGACAACCAGGAAAAAGACGGTCAAGGAACGGGCCGAGACCTGGACGTACAATATCGACGGCTCTTACCGTTTCTTTGTTTTTAAGGAAGGCCGGCTGGACCGGATAGAGGCCGGCGGCCTGGCCAATTAGCTTCATAGGATTGTCATTCCCGCGGAGGCGGGAATCCAGCCTTCATCCGGAAATCCGAATTAAGCCTGTCCTCGATTGTCAGGAATTTGGAATTACCGCGTCGTAAAGAGAAGAGGTTTTATCATGAAGGTAGCAAGTGTTGCCGAGATGCGGGCCATGGATCGCCGGGCGCAGGATCAGTTTGCCATCCCCGAGGAGGTCCTCATGGAAAACGCCGGGTTGGCTGCTTACTCCGTCCTTGCCCGCGAGATCATTAATAATGAGGCCCTCGGTCTTGATTGCCCTCCCCCTCGCGGGGCAGGGGCGAGGTTGGGGATGAAGCAAAAGGTTACCCTGCTCTGCGGCACCGGCAACAATGGCGGCGACGGCTTGGTCGTGGCGCGCGCTCTCCATGCCGCCGGCATGCCGGTCAAGGTTTTTCTCGCCGGCGAGACGGACAGATTCAAGGGCGCGGCCAAAATCAATTTCGATATCATCACCCGGCTCCCCATGGAAATCGAACAGATCAGAGACGCGGCCGCCATCAGAAGCGAGATCAGGCACAGCGGCGTACTGGTGGACGCCCTCCTGGGTACGGGTCTCGACCGGGAGGTAACGGGTCTCTACCGGGACCTGATCGAACTCGTAAACGAAAGCGGTAAAACCGTCCTCAGCCTGGACATCCCTTCCGGGATCAACGGCGACACGGGCCAGATCATGGGCGCTGCCGTGCGCGCGGATTACACGGTCACCTTCGGTCTCCCCAAAATCGGGAATATTTTGTATCCGGGCTTTCACCAGGGCGGGAAGCTGAGGCTCTCCCACATCTCCTTTCCCCCGGCGCTTTGCGACGATGCCGCTCTCAAAATCCAGCTCAACGACCCCATCGACCTGCCCCTCCGCCCACCCGAGGCCCATAAGGGCGCCATGGGTAAGGTCTTGATCATCGCCGGTGCCGCCAATTATTTGGGTGCCCCTTATTTTTCCGCCATGTCCTTCCTCAAGGCGGGCGGCGGCTATGCCTACCTGGCGACGCCCCGTTCCGCGGCCCCTTTTATTGCGCAGGAAGGGAGGGAGATTGTCCTCATGCCTCAGCAGGAAACGAACACCGGCAGCATCGCCCTGGCGAATCGGCCGGAGCTGCTGGAACTGGCTGATAAGGCGGACTTCGTGGTGATCGGCCCCGGTTTGTCGCTGGCAGAGGAAACGCAGCAGCTGGTCCGGGAGCTGATTGCCGCGATCAGAGCCCCCCTGCTGATCGACGGCGACGGACTGACCGCCCTGGCCGGTGACAGCAGTTTGCTTAAAGAAAGGCCGGGTCCCACGGTCCTGACCCCCCACCTGGGGGAACTGGCGCGTCTGACGGGAAAAGCAGCAGCCCGGATCAACGCCGACAAGATCTCCGTGGTGCAAGAAACGGTGCGGGAAACAGGGGCACTCCTCGTCATGAAAGGCCCTCATTCCCTCATTGGCGCTCCGGAGGGCCGGGTTTTTATCAATCTCAGCGGCAACCCCGGCATGGCAACGGCCGGAGCCGGCGATGTCCTGACCGGCACGATTGCCGCCATGTTCGGCCTGGGGCTCCCTCTGGAAGAAGCAGTCCGAAAAGGGGTTTTCCTCCACGGCTTTGCCGGTGACCTGGCCGCGGCAATCCAAGGCGAGGATGGGACGACGGCGCAAGATATCCTTGATGCTCTGCCCCTTGCCATGAAACACGACCGGGCAGGAACAGCGGGCATCTTGGGAAAAAGCTACGAAGTCCCTGTGGTTTGATTAACCTGAACCTTTCTCCGCTCCCTCTCCCTTGAGGGAGAGGGGAGGGGTGAGGGTGATACGGCGGCCGTGCGCTTGCATGTCCATTTCCATAGTTTATTATCCCCGCTTCCGCCCTTTCTAACAGTGGAAACGTGACTTGGGCGAGTCTATCAACTTTGGTAGGAGGAAAAGATGAATAACGAAACTCAGCCGAAATCGTTGGTTGATTTGGTGGATTATCAGCAAGACGCCGTCGTCAGCAAGACCCTGCTCGAAAAGAAGACAGGGACGGTCACGGCATTTGCCTTTGACGCGGGGCAGGGGCTAAGCGAACATACGGCCCCTTTCGATGCCTTGGTTCAGGTGCTCGACGGCGAGGTGGAAATTACCATCTCCGGCAAGCCCTTTCATCTGAAGCAAGGTGAGATTATCATAATGCCTGCCAACGAACCACACGCCCTAAAGGCGGTCAGCCGCTTCAAAATGTTATTAACGATGATCAGATCGTAGCTGCCGGAATTGATATGCAATATCGACCACAATAAACTTCAGCCATTTACCAACATGATAGTCAAAGATCAAAAATATTGGCTGAACAAAATGGCGACCCTGAGGATTGACCGTGCGAGGGGAAATCCCGCTCCGCATAAACCGCTCCTCTTGTTGGTCATCATGGAGATGGCAGAAAAAGGCGAAATCACGAACCGCGAAATTCCGCTTTCTCCTGAGCTGGCATTCAGGTTCAGTGTATTTTGGTCCATTGTTGGCCCAGCGGCGCAAGCAATCTCCTGAAGTGCGATTACCGTTCCATCACCTTGGATCATCTGGGATATGGCAACCTTTGATGGCAGATAGGAACCCTTCGCCAGATAAGAGATTGACCACAATGATCAGGATTGACCAAGATTTCTTTGAATGTCTTATTGATCGAAACTTCCGCGATAAGGCACGGCAGATACTGATAGAAACAGAGCCTTATTTCCTTCCTGAAGAAAGAGCGGCACTCTACAGTATGCTCAAAATTACACCTATCGGGTCCGAAATTCGGGAATACAAGGAAATTTATAGAACCAGCATCCAAATAGGACGCGACGCCCGCTTTCGCATAGAAGTTGTTGCTCTTGCCTACAAGTACACATGCGCTCTTACCGGTTATCGGTTAACCACTCTGGGAATGGAGAGCATAGTGGATGCTGCACATATTCATTCATTTAGTGACTCCCGTAACAACAACCCCCGCAATGGATTAGCACTCTCAAAGAACGCCCACTGGCAGTTCGATCGCGGCCTTTGGTCATTAAACGATGATTACCGGGTGCTTGTAAACAGAGAAAAATTTATAGAAGAAGGGGTGCCTGGACAACGCCTTGTGGACTTCGAGGGGCGAAGGATCTTTCTGCCCAGTGATCCGATGTATTGGCCAGAGTATTCCTATCTCGAATGGCATCGTAAACGGCACGGATTCCGAAGTAATTAGTGTTTAATTGCCTAAATAAAACCCATTTTCCCGAAGCGCATCAATAATTGCACGGCCATATTTTCATCAGTTAGTATGTTCGTGCTGCTGCCTTGGTAAGCGGATAAATCAAGTTGCCCCCTTAAGACATCGGCAGCGAAAGTCGTGCCACTTGCAGGGCCTCATGAGTTAACTTGGTATGAGCTACGACAGTTGCCAACTGATTTGATGGGTTTGGCGAGTCACTCCAAGCGTTTGCGCCACTTCTTTGGGTCCCGTGATGCATGGAAGATGCAGTATACGGTGACCTTCCCACCCGTGACCTCGTAAAAGATGGCGTACGGGAATCGCCTCAACAATGCCCGATGATACTCCTCGTGGACTTTCGCGTGGAGTTCGGGCGTGCGGCTAATAGCCTGAAGACAAGCGTCCACACAGTCGAGAAATTCTTCCCCCAAGCCAGGGCGGCGATCTTCATACCAGCTATATGCCTCATCGACGTCCTTTTATGCTTCCGGCGCTAGTATTAAATCAGCGGCCATAGCGACTTCGACACCTGCGTTTGACCTCCTCCCACGAAAGCCCGGAAGCTGGCTTGCTCATCAAATTGGCCTTTCGACGAGCCAACTCCTCCTTTTGCCATTCATGCACTGGAACCTCTGTCGGGGTAGCCGCAAGATCATCCCAGAGGTCTTCTACCAGCTGTAACTTCTCTGGTGGACTCAGGTTGAATATGGAAACAGCATTTAAACTCATTAATGCCTCCTGATAGCAGGGCAATCCCAAAGTTCGAACGATTGTTTCGGTTGCCAATCTGCAAGTTATATATTAGCACTTTTTTCAAAAAGTGTTACGGGATTTTGATTTTCCTTTTTTCCGGTTCGGGATGCTGGCGGTAAAAGAGCGCGATATTGCCGATGATCCCGATTGTTTCGCTTTGTGTGGCTTGCGCGATTTCTGCGGCTATTTCTTTTTTTGCTTCTTTAAATTCGCCGAATTTTATCTTGATCAGTTCATGATCTATCAGGGCGCGATCAACTGAACCTATTACCTGGGGGTTTATGCCGTTGCGGCCGATAATAACCAAGGGCTTTAAATGATGCGCCTGCGAGCGCAGATATTTTCTTTGTGAACCTCTGAGTTGTTCCATGAATAATCCCTTCTGGCGCGCATAATATCCAATGGGAGGAATTAGTCAATGGGATAATTTGCCATCTTTTTCTTGGCTGACTTCTCCAACTCCTTTTTTTTGATGGCGATCATGAGGGCGGTGAGGGCGGCTTGCGTCATGCCGGGGATGCGTTCCGCCTGGCCGATGGTGGCCGGCTGCACTCGGCACAGTTTGCCCTGCAACTCTTTGGAAAGGCTGGGGATGAGATTATAGTCCAGATCCGCAGGAATCTTTTTCCCTTCCAATTCCTTCAGGTGCTGCACCGCTTCCCGCTGGCGCTTGATGTAACCGTCGTAGCGGGCTTCGATTTCGATCTCCTTTTTCACCAGGGGATCGGCGATTGGTTCCCAGCCGGGGAAGGACCGCAGGTCATCGTAGCTTAGCTCATTGCGCTTCAGTAGCTGGTAAAGGCTGGCCGGGTTTTTCAGCGGCGCGGAGCCCCGTTCGGCAAGCATATTGTTGATGTCCGCGACGGGGTAAACCCGCGCCCCTTCCAGGGATCTGATCCCGGCCTCGATCCGGCGTTCCTGCTCCCGCATCTTTTCGTAGTACGCCTGATCCACCAGCCCCAGTTCCCAGCCCTTACCCATGAGGCGCAAGGTGGCATTATCTTCGCGTAAAAGCAGGCGGTATTCGGCACGGGAGGTGAACATCCGGTAGGGCTCGTCCACGCCCCTGGTGACCAGATCGTCGATCAGGACGCCCAGATAGGCTTCGGAACGATCAAGGATGAAGGGTTCCTTCTCTTGGACGGACCGGGCTGCATTGATGCCCGCCCAGAGCCCTTGGGCCGCCGCCTCTTCATAGCCGGAGGTGCCATTGATCTGGCCGGCCAGGTAAAGCCCGGTCACCGGTTTCGTCTCCAGGGTCAGCTTTAGTTGTGTCGGCTGGACAAAGTCGTATTCGATGGCGTAGGCGGGGCGGATGATCTCGGCCTCCTCCAATCCCCGGACACTGCGGACGAGCTGTTCCTGGATCTCCAGAGGCAGGCTGTTTCCCAGGCCCTTGGCGTAAATCTCTTCCGTTTCGAGCCCTTCAAATTCCATGACCACGGGATGTCTTTCCCGGTCGCCGAAGCGCATCACTTTGTCTTCCAGCGAGGGGCAGTAGCGGGCGCCTATCCCCGTGATCACTCCGGAATAAAGTGGGGAAAGGCCGATGTTATCCCGGATCAGGCGATGGGTTGCCGCCGTCGTGGCGCCGAAATAGGAGGGCAGGAGCTCTGCCGGCAGTTCCTGCGTTGTGAAGGAAAAGGGTTGTGGTTCGGGGTCGCTGTCCTGACGTTCCAGGCGGGAAAAATCGATGGTCGCGGCCTTGAGGCGGGGCGGCGTTCCCGTTTTCATCCTGCCCATCTCGAAACCCAACTCCCGCAGGGAAGCCGCCAGGGTGAGCGAGGCGATTTCCCCGGCCCGACCCGCCGGATAATGGACGGGACCGATATGGATCAGGCCGTTTAAAAAAGTGCCCGTGGTGATGATTACCTTCTTCCCGCCATAGAAAAAGCCTGTATTGTCGCTTACACCGGAGACCAGGCCGTCTTCCACCACCAGACGCTCCACAAGCGACTGGCGGAGGTGGAGTTTTTTTTCCTTTTCCAGCGTCCTTTTCATGGCCAGGCGGTAGCGCTGCTTGTCGCACTGGACGCGGGAGGACTGCACCGCCGGCCCCTTGGAGGCGTTGAGCATGCGAAAGTGGGTACCCGTTTGGTCGGCGATCTTGCCCATCTCGCCGCCTAAGGCATCTACCTCCTTGACGAGCTGTCCCTTGGCCAGCCCCCCGATGGCGGGGTTGCAGGACATGAGGGCCATGGCATCGAGATTGATGTTGAAGAGCAGGGTTTCGCAGCCCATCCGGGCCGCCGCCAGTGCCGCTTCGCAACCCGCGTGCCCTCCGCCTATGACAATGACATCATAATTATTTTGCAATCAATAACTCCTTTAAGCGCTTTAAATATGACCCCGCACGCCCATTTTGTCTTGATTTCTCCTTTTATGTCAATATTTATTGACAAGCTCCGTAGCGGTGTTTAAATTGCCCCATCAACCAGCAATGTAAAAGACGGGGAGGATGACGATACCTGAAAACAAGCTGATATCCCTGTGCAAACCGGCCTTCTGGCATAATTCCAAAAGATACTACGACCTGAAGAGCTTCTGGCGGGACCGGTTCGGCTGCACGGTATATAAACTGCCCATCGATGCCGGATTCAGCTGTCCGAATCGGGACGGTGCCATCGCCGTCGGCGGTTGCCTCTATTGCGACGGCCGGGGGTCCCGGTTGCGCCAAGAGGGGCCGCTGCCTTCCGTGGGTGAGCAGATCAGGCGGGGCCGCGCCTACTATCGCAAGCACCAGCAGGCGGAGAAATTCATCGCCTATTTCCAGACCTTTACCAATACTTACGGCCCTTGCGAAAAGCTGCGGGCCCTTTACGATGAGGCCCTGGCACAGGAAGATGTGATCGGCCTTTCTATCGGCACGCGCCCGGATTGCGTGAGCGAGGAAGTGCTCGCGATGCTGGAAGACTACAGCCGGTGCGCCCATGTCTGGGTGGAGTTCGGCCTCCAGTCCATCCACGACCGGACCCTTTCCTTCCTTAACCGCGGGCATAATTATGCCCAGTTTTTGGATGCCGTCGCCAGGTCAGCGCGCCGCAATCTCCTCATCTGCGCCCATATTATCGTCGGTCTGCCGGGGGAGACCCGGGCGGATGTCTTGACCACCGCGCGGGCGCTTGCCGCCCTGCCGGTAAAGGGGATCAAGATCCACCTCCTCCTGGCCCTGCGGGGAACCATCCTGGGTGAACTTTATGAAAAAGGACAGGTCGCCATGCAGGAGAAGGAGGAATATGTACGCACTATCTGCGATATCCTGGAAATCCTGCCCCCCGAAATGGTCATCCAGCGGCTTACCGCCGACGGTTACCGTGACATCTTCCTCGCCCCGGCCTGGGCAGCCGGTAAAATGGAGGTCCTCAATGCCATTGACAGAGAACTGGAAATAAGGGATACTTTTCAAGGAAGTAGATATGAAGGACTCGTAAAAAGTTCCCTTTCCCCTCCCCTTGCGGGTGGGGACTAAGGGGAGGGGTTATAGCAAATTGATATTATATTACTTTCCACCCCCACCCCCACCCTCCCCCCTCAAGGGGGAGGGAATTTCGGTGCTTTACAAGTCTTCAGATATGAAGGAAAGCAAATATGATCGGCATTGTTGACTATCGGGCGGGAAATCTGACCAGTGTGGCCCGAGCCTTGAATTATCTGGGTGAAGAATGCCGGATTACCGATGATCCCGAGATCCTGGCCGCGGCCAGCCACATCATTTTTCCCGGTGTCGGCGCGGCGGGCGAGGCCATGGCCAATCTCCGCGAGCGAAAACTGGATGACTGGATAAGGAAATGGGTCGCAGACGGCAGGCCGCTCCTCGGGATCTGCCTGGGGACCCAGGTGATCTTTGCCTACAGCGAGGAGAACGACACCGAATGTCTCGGCCTCGTTCCGGGAGCGGTCAGACGCTTTCCGGAGTTGCGCGGGGAAGACGGCCGTCTGCTGAAGATTCCCCATATGGGTTGGAACGGGGTCCGTTTCACCCGGGAACACCCGGTTTTCCGGGATATCCCCGCCGGTGCGGAGTTTTATTTTGTCCACTCCTATTATCCGGCCCCGGCGGAGGACAAGTGGCTCATCGGGGAAACGGATTATGGCCGGCCTTTCTGTTCCGCCGTGGCCCGCAATAACTTGGTGGCCGTGCAGTTCCATCCCGAGAAGAGCGGCCGGCCGGGGCTCAAAATTCTGGCCAATTTTTGCCGTTGGGGAGGCCGGGATGCTGAGTAAGAGGATCATCCCCTGCCTGGATGTGCGGGATGGTATCCTGACCAAGGGGGTAAAATTCAAGGGCAACGTGGACATCGGCGACCCGGTGACGGCGGCCGAGCGCTACTACGAACAGGGCGCCGACGAGATCGTTTTTTACGACATCACCGCCTCGGCCGAGGGACGGAACATCATGATCGACGTCGTACGGCGGGTGGCGGAGCGGATCTTCATCCCTTTTTCCGTAGGCGGCGGCATCCGGACGGTTGACGACATGCGCCGGGTGATTCTGGCGGGTGCGGAGAAAGTGAGCGTCAATTCGGCCGCCGTCGAAAATCCGCATCTGATCACCGAAGGGGCTAGGGCCTTTGGCAACCAATGTATCGTTTTGGGGATGGATGTGAAGAAAGTGGCGCCCTCCGCCGGGACGCCCTCGGGCTATGAGATCGTGATCCAGGGCGGCAGGAAATATACGGGTATCGACGCCCTGTGGTGGGCTCAAGAGGGAGAACGGCGGGGCGCCGGGGAGATCTGCCTCAATTCCATCGATGCCGACGGCACCCAGGAGGGATACGAAATTTCTCTGACTTCCATGATTTCCACACAGGTGCGTATCCCCGTGATCGCCTCGGGCGGGGCAGGCAAACCGGAACATCTGACGGAGGTCCTCACGGCGGGCCGGGCGGATGCCGCTCTCATCGCCTCGATGGTTCATTACCAGACCTACACGATCCCGGAGATAAAACATTTTCTGCAAGGGAAGGGAGTAAAAGTAAGGAATTTGTGGTAAGATTTTTATAATTCTAACAAAGAGGGGTAAAACAAGTGGACAAGAAAAGATATGAGTTGAATGTTCAGTTGGCACAGATGCTGAAAGGTGGCGTCATCATGGATGTAACCAACGTAGAACAAGCGAAGATCGCCGAGGAAGCGGGCGCGGTGGCCGTCATGGCGCTGGAACGGGTGCCTGCCGATATCCGCAGGGACGGCGGTGTCGCCCGGATGTCTGACCCGGCCATGATTGCCGAGATCAAGGCGGCGGTTACAGTTCCGGTCATGGCCAAGGCCAGGATTGGTCATTTTGTCGAGGCCCAGCTCTTGGAGGCCCTCAAAATCGACTATATCGACGAAAGTGAAGTCCTGACCCCGGCTGATGAAGAATGTCACATCGACAAGACGAAGTTTTCCATCCCCTTCGTCTGCGGCGCCCGCAACCTGGGTGAGGCCGCCCGCCGGATTGCCGAAGGGGCCGCCATGATCCGCACCAAAGGCGAGGCCGGTACCGGCAACGTCGTGGAGGCGGTGCGCCACATGCGGACGATGAACCGGGAAATCCGCCAGCTCTCCCAGATGCCCATCGAGGAAGTAACGGGTTACGCCAAGGCCAATGGCATCCCCTACGAACTGGCCCTGCAGGTACGCGAACTGGGCCGTTTGCCCGTCGTCAATTTTGCCGCCGGCGGCCTCGCCACCCCGGCCGATGCCGCTCTGATGATGCAGCTTGGCTGTGACGGCGTGTTTGTGGGCTCGGGTATTTTCAAATCCAAAAATCCCGCAGTCCGCGCCCGGGCGATTGTCAAAGCTACGGCCTACTTCAATGATCCGGAAAAGGTACTGGAGGCCTCCATGGGTCTGGGCGAGGCCATGCCGGGGCTCGAAATCTCCGCCATTCCCGAAAGGGAGTTGCTGGCGGGGCGGGGCTGGTAAAGGCAGTCGGGATCAAACTATGTCCGTAGTGAATTTTTCCGGGAAAAAACGAGGGGCCGGGAAGAGCATCGGCGTCCTCAATCTGCAGGGCGGGGTTGTGGAACACCTCGACCATCTGGCACGTCTGGGGATCGATGCCCTTCCGGTCAAAGAGGCGGCTGAGCTGGCGGGACTGGCAGGACTGATCATACCCGGCGGCGAAAGCAGCTGTCTCTCCCGCCTCTTGCGCATTTTTGCCCTGGATGAGGCCATCATCCGGGAATGCCGCCGGGGTATGAAGATTTGGGGCACCTGCGCGGGGGCGATCCTCCTGGCCGGGGCGGTGGCGGGAGAAGCGCCCCACCTGGCCCTCATTGATATGGAGGTGGAACGGAACAGTTTCGGGAGCCAGTTGGATAGTTTTGTTTGCGAGGCTCTGATCCCTGCCGTGGCATCACAACCGCTGCCTCTCACCTTCATCCGGGCCCCCAAGATCACCAAGGTCGGCCCCGGGGTGGACGTCCTGCTTACTATGGGAGGCTTCGTGGCGGCGGCGGAAAGCGCGGAGGTCCTGGTGACGGTCTTTCATCCAGAACTGACGGGCTGTGTCGCCTTCCATCGGTATTTCATCCGCAAGTGCGGGCTCTCGCCTTATGACGAAAGCCAGGTTCCTTCCCTGGACCCCAGTTGGGACAATCGCAGTTGGACCCGCTTTACCCGCATTGCCCTTTCTTAAGTTCGAGAAGACACTACCGGTGTATATTCCTAAGTTGATTCATCCAGAACTTCCCTGACCTTTTGAGAAAGCACAGGCAGCCGGAATGGTTTATGGAGGAGCCCTTTGCAGCCCCGTTTTAGGAGTTCCGATTCCTTGCCGGGTGTAATGTAGCCGGTAGTCATAATGACGCGGATATCAGGATTGGTTGCTTTCAACCGGTCGAAAGCAGGCTCGCCGGCCAGACCAGGCATGATCATGTCCATAATGACGAGAGCGATTTCATGATGATTTGCCTCATAAAGCGCGACGGCCTCTTCGCCGTTGTAAGCCGTCAGGACCTGATAGCCCAGCATTTCTAGCATATCACTGCAGATACTGGTGATGCTTTTCTCGTCATCCACCAAAAGGATGGTTTCGTCGCCGTGCAAAAGCTCTTCCGAAGCCGTAGCCCCTTGCGGCACCTCTTTTTCCGAGGTGGGCAGGTGGATGGAGAAGGTGGCGCCCCGTCCTTTTTCACTGGAGACGTTAATGAAACCACCGTGATTCTTGATGATGCCATAGGCGGAACTTAAGCCAAGACCCGTTCCCTTACCTATCTCCTTGGTAGTGAAAAAGGGCTCGAAAATGCGCTCCCGGGTCTTTTCGTCCATGCCGATGCCGCTGTCGGTCACGGTCAGAACCGCGTATTTACCGGGGTTTATTTGTGGGTAGGGGGCCGTTGTCATTTCCCCATCGTAGGCGGCATTTCTCGTGCTTACCCGTATCTCTCCCCCTTGCGGCATCGCCTGAGCAGCATTGACGAAGAGGTTCATGAGCACCTGTTCAATCTGACCCTCGTCCGCTTCCACCGTCCAAAGGCCTTCCTTGTAGGATTCGTGGATAACGATGTCTTTACGGGTACGACTGAACATATCTACCGTCTTGCGGACCACCTCATTTATTTTTGCTGGCCGCACCTCTAACTTCCCGCTCCGGGCAAAGCCGAGAAGTTGCCGGGTCAAATTTGCGCCGCTTTGCACCTGTTCTTCAATGTTCTTTAAGTTTCTGTAATAAGGCTGGCCTTGCTGGGTCTTGATGAGCATGAGAGAAGCGTTACCCTGGATGCCCATCAGAAGATTATTGAAGTCATGGGCGATACCGCCGGCAAGGGTGCCGATTGCCTCCAATTTAAGCGCCTGGAGAAGTTCGGATTCCAGACGTTTGCGCTCTGTTATATCGCGGGCGACGGCAATAACGGCGGCGATTTTTTCTTCACGGAACAACGGAGTGCCGCTTACTTCAACCACCTTTCTCGTTCCATCCTTTACCAGGCATTCGTAAACGCGCTGGGTGATCCTTTCTCCATCAAAAATGCGCAAGAGATCGGTAATTACCTTTTCCCGGTCCTCCGGTGCGAAGATCACACTCTCCCGCAGCGAGCGGGAGATGATCTCCTCGGGATGGTAACCCAGCAGGCCTTCGACGCTCGGTGAAATATTCATGAACGTGAGGTCGGGGCTTATTGAAAAAATGACATCGGAGACATTGGAAAAATGAAGGCGATACTTTTCCTCGCTTTCCCGCAGTATCTCCCCGGCACGGCAGCGTTCGGCAATTTCGACACGAAGTGACTCATTGGCCGCGGCCAATTCCGCCGTGCGCTTCTCCACCATCGATTCCAGTTCATCTTGCGCCCGGCGCAGTTTCTCTTCAATTTCCTTCCTTTCGGTGATTTCCTGCGCCAACTGCCGATTCTGATGCTCGATCTCTCTCAGTTGTTCTTTTATTCGGGCATGGAGATTAGCATTTTCCAAGGCGAAACTGATTTCTTCCAGCATGACGGATGCGCATTGTTCGTCGTTTTCGCCAAAAGGTCCACCGGTGACCTTCTTTGCCAGATTCAAGATGGCGGTCACGTTGTCTTCTATAAGGATGGGCAGACTCATGAAGGAGGACGAACCGTAACGGGGATCATTAATTTTCAGAGTACGGGGATCGCGTTCGATATCTTGAATAATGAGGGGTTTCTTTGCAGAGATTACGTATTTCATGAAGGAATCACGGATGTTAATGTAATGGTCTCCACGCTTTTCTTTTTCCAGCCCCTTGGTCATGGTGAGGCGGTACTGGCCTGTGCCCTGCTCTAGGACAACCAGAGAGCCGATCCCGGCTCGCGTCACCGTCATGGCCTTCTCCAGGGTAATATTCAGGAGGGCTTCAATGTCGAAACTTTTCCTGGCCACTTCATAAAGTTCCTTGATGGCCATTAGTTCATTGACTTTCTGGTCCAGGTTCTCCGTGGTCCTTTCCATGCGCTCCATGATCCTGCTGAAGGACAGGGAGAGCTCCTCCAATTGATCAGCGCCTTCGCAGAGGTTGCTTACCGTAAGTTCTCCCACTTTGGCTGTCTTGATGGTACTGGCGATGGCCAGAATCCGGTCGAAGATCTGGCGCAGCAAAATGAGTCCGCCCAAAACAAGGATAAAGATCAGGGTAATGATGGCAAGCTCTTGGGGTTGGAAGGGCAGGTCTTTTTGATAGAAGATATAAAAGATAGTAAGGAACGGCAGGACAAAGATCAACATTTCGATGACGATGAGGTTCTTGCGCAAGCCTCCTGTCTCACGGTGCTTCCAGTGGAAAAGAGATGGAACCATTGAGAATCTCCTGCTAAATCGTTTGTATTGAATAATTAAAAGGAGTCTGTAAAATATAAAATCACTAGGGAGAAATTAACTGCCAAGCTGCATGAACAGATAATCCTGCAAATCCTTTTCCGAGGCCATGTCCTGCTCCATAAGTTCCGATTTGCTGAATTGAAGGCCCATGACTACTTTGTTACAATCCATTTTGAGCGTACGCGTGACGACGTTATAAATCGTTGGTCCGGCAGTCTCTTTAAAGTGCAAAGCAACGAGGACACTCGCATTGACGCCAAGCTGCGGCAGATTATCGTCCGTTTCCTTGAACTCAAAGCTGCATCCTCCCATGCTGATATCGGTGATAATTCCTTCGTACCGCCCGCTTCCTACGATACACTCGGCGACGATGTTGCTGGAGATCCTTTCATGCCTCCTTAGGTTGATGTGTTCGACTGTTTCGGGGTAGGAAAGAATGGACAGGCGATAAGGGTTCTTGATCAGTTCTATAAGGGTGCAGCGAAAACCGTAGACCTTCCCGGAGCATATGTAGCGGACGGTGGTGTGATTTTTTTGATAGAGCTTGGACCTGATATCCGCAAGGGGCGGTGTTTCGCAAATCAGAAATTTTCCGGCATTCATGCCAATCAAGCTCGTCCGGGCCGCTGACAGCCCTTCAAACTTTATCTGTAGGGTAGTGCCGAGCGATAAGCCGGGAAGGTGGATATAAGTGTCACCGCTATTCGGCAAGGAGATGCGTTCTGGCTCCACAGATCTCTCACTCTTTCCATTATTTAAGGAGAACTTACTTTCTAGAATAGTTTATTAAAAAAAAGCCTTGCGTGTCAATCAAATAATGGTAAGTTGTTTCTGTCCGCTTTTATCCATCACTTGATTTCCACATATTTCGCGATTATTAAATATTTATTCGACTAAAGTCTAATATCTTTTTATATTTTGCCGATATAAATATTCAGTTAACAGATAATAAAGGAAAGGTCTTCTATTTAGGAGGCAGGATCGACCCATGCAAGTCTTGGGATGGATGAGCATTCTGATAGGATTGCTTCATTTCGGAAAGGTAGCGGGAATATTGCTTTCCTCTGCTGGCATTGCTGTTGTTTATGTTGTGCGGAAAAGCAAAATAGATGAATTTGCGTTAACCCGGAGGGTATTTCAAACCACAATCAGAAAGACTGTCAGGAGAAACAAAAAAGTACGGGAGATGGCGAGGCGACAAAAAGGATATGCTTTTCCAGCAAGTACCTTGCCCACACAAACTGATTTCGAAGCTGCGGAAAAAAGCAGGCAAGAATCCGATTGGTTCATTTATACGAATTAGTTATTGTTATTAATGCTGAAACTAAAGTCATTTTACCCTGATCGGAATGGTAGGTTAAATCAGCGTGGGAATCCTTTCAAAGAGAGGCCTTACTTTAATAGAGCTAATGGTCGTCATGGTGATCCTGGGGTTAATGGCATCCGTCTTATACCCGGATTACAGTGACTACATGCGGCAACGGCGCTTAAAGGATGCGGCCCTTGCCGTCACGCTGGACTTGATGCTGGCGAGGGCGCAAGCTGTCAGCATGAACCGGAATGTAAGCGTCATATTTTCCCAATCGCCTTCGAACCGATATACCTATGATGCTGCCGGTAATGCCGTGACAAAAGATATTCAGAGCAATTTAGGCTTTTATGATGTCACCTTGTCTGCCGATAATAATCCCATATTTTCTTCCCGGGGTATCGCTCGCAACGCGCAGGGAACCAATCCGGTGGCCACGGTCACTTTTAGCAATCCCGGCGGTACAAAAACCGTGACCGTCAACATTGCCGGTCAGGTAGTCCAGAATTAGCTGATACCGGTCGCTTGCCTGGATGAGATCAATATCCCAGGCATTTCGGCACAACATCCGACGATAACGTTATTGTCTTGTACACATTATTCGCTCCGGGTGCGGCGGCCTGGGCGGTAACGGAAACCCGTATCTTCCGTATCAGGGCCAGCTCTGTCGTGGTTTGATTGCTGCCGTCGTAAAAATTGAACGAAAGAGAGGTAATATTCATCGCTGCCGGCTGCAGTGAACCGTTGGTTGTCCGTCCCAGGTACATTACTCCCCCGGAGTTGTAAAGATTATATGTAATATTCTCATCGGGATTCGCGTCGTCCGGCGTAAGGTTGCCGTTGCCGTTGAGGTCGGCGGTAAAACTAATGCTGTCGTTGGCAATGGAGGTAAGCCCGGCGCAGGGAGTGTTGGCGGCAGTGCTCGTTCCGGTACAATCGTTAAGGGTGCCTGCCGGATTGTAACCGGCCATACGCAGTTCCCGAACGGTGAAATCAAGACCGACCCTGGCGTTTTGCAGCATCTCTACATTAAGCCTCTGCGTTTTTAAATCGCCGCTGTGGACATTGAAGGCTTGGTAAACGGCAAGCAAGATCATTAGGCCGATCAGCATGGAGAGCAGCAGTTCCGCAAGGGAGAAGCCCCCGCTATTATTATTTTTCTGCATAAGACGTAACCGAGTGGCGCGAGCGGCGCATATCAATTGAGCACCTGTCTCCAACCTACCCGTTGGACACCCCTCACCTGAGGTGAGCCCGGCGGCAAATTGGCAAAGTTGATGCTGTAGGACCAATTTCGTGTCGGCTCTCTGTAGACGTTGCCGTTTCCCGGTTGCCAGTCTCCCGTCGCCTGCTGGCTCTGCCACAGGCAGGCCAGTGAACCGGAATAGGTGAGCGTTCTACCCGACCAGTTTTCCAAAAGACGGATAAAATTTTCTACGCCGCCGCTGTATTGTCCCCCTACCGTGTCCTTGTTCCCAGCCATAATGGCGGCGTTGACTGTGGTATTGGCGGTGGCGGATCGCCAGCCGAACATGAAAGGCCACCCTCCCCGGTTATCGTCCCAGCCGTTGGAAAGGACCGTTACCGCATCGGCGAATATACCCGCCGGCAAATTGCTCACATTATTAAAATTACCTTTTATGTAGAGGGGATTGTTGGTCACGACGGAAAGGCCGCCGCCGGGAAGCGTGCTGCCGTTAATCAGGCGGACGGCGGCGTGGCTGGCGCTTGAGGAGACATAAAGGATTCCCGATGCTCCTCCATCGGGCGGGTTATGCAGGGCGGCCAAAGCGGTACCGGTAAGTTTTGTGATGTCCACTTCGACGGCGGTCATGTCCTCTCTCTCCCGCATATCGTAAAAGGTTCTTGTCTGTACAAGCCCTCCAGGAAGTGTTACGGGATCGCCATCCTTGTCTCTTGCAAGAAAGGTGACTCCGTTGTTCGTGGTGATCCGCAGCCCCGACTTTGCATAGAGGCTCGCAGCACCCGTACCAAGAATGTCAATGGGATTACTCCCGGAAGGGAGGGGCAGATTCAGGCTCTGTATGTCATGGGACGCTGACCTGACCCTGCCGTTCCAGGTCGATAGCGCATCGGCCCTCCAGTTGGAAGTCGTGCTGTCGATCGTCAGGGAGCGATAGGTGCTATCGGCATCCTGTATGAGCACGTTTCCGGTGGTGCCGGGTGAGGAATCCTTCCTATTATGGATGATATTGCCGGCGGATGTTATGATGGAATCTACGCTCAATGTGCTTACCCCCGTGGGAAACAGGTAGATGTCCTTATTGCCATGAATGCGCCCGCCGGCGAAAGTCATACTGGAAACCGGTAATATTTCCATATCGAGATTATAGAAGACCCCGAATTGAAACAGGGGTATGAGTTGGTCTTCGACTTCATATATCACGGTAGCTCTGGCATTGGTATTATTCTTAAGAACGGAGGAAGTAATTATGTAGCGCTGGCAGAGTGCCGTCAGGCCGGCAAACTGTCCCGTTATCGATCGCTGGACGCTGCCGCCGGAAAGCGCCAAGAAGGAACCTGTATTTTCAAAGGTGTAACCGGGGATAGTTGGCGGTACAACGCTGCTGGTATTCCCCCCCAGTACGTTCAGGGCGGCGCGCAGCCTGTTGAGACCGTACTCGGCTCCGCCTTGAGCTTTGTATAGGACATCCTGGCTCAACCGATAATTACTGCTGAGCTGGAGACCAGTCCTGGTTGTCAGGATGGAAATCGTGCCCAGCAGGGCAAGGATAGACATTAATAAGACCACGGCGATAAGAATCATGCCATCTTCGTTACGCCGTATCGTGAAAGAGCGGGTCTTAATCATAAACGGCTATCTTGTAAGGATGGTTGTCAGGGTTACACTACGCATTACCCCCAACATCTGCCAGGACACGGTTACCGCAATGGTTTTTGTATTTAAAATGGGTACATTATTAGTGATGGTCCATTGCCTGGTATAGATAGTTTGCAAGGTTTCCGGCCCGCCTGAGGTAATATCGTTATAACCCATGTTTTGCAAGCTCTCAAGCTGGTCCGTTGCCAAAGTGGTGGCTACACTAACTGCCTGACTTATAGTATTGCCCTTAATCACCATAACGGTTGTCGAACCCAAGCCCACGATGACGATGAAAAATACAAATGTAGAGACCATGCACTCTATCAGGCTGAATCCTCTTTGGTGTCGATCCATTGTGTCATCCATGGCGACCTTGTAAAGTATTATCCCGCCCATGATATTGATTTCTTGAAAAACGAAGATGGTGCCTATGTCCAGCGAAGAATTTTCAGGAAGGCCATTGACGGTTTTTCGTCATGACCGGGGCCCAAACTCCCTGCTTAACACCCCGGCATTATTTTATCGCAATTGTGTTTCTTTGATTTATGCCCTTACAACTCCTTCAAGACGACCGTCTGTGATGCACAAACCTCCAGGACATTGCTTAGGTCCGTCAATCCCTGCAAGACTTTTTGCACGCCATCCATAAGGAGGGTCCTCATTCCTTCTTGAATCGCCAGCACCTTTATCTCTTCAACAGGGATTCCCTTTTTGATGGCCTTTTTAACACTTTCCGTTCCGGCAATTAACTCATGAAGGGCAAGACGCCCTCGATAACCTGTACCGTTGCACTTCTCACACCCGCCTTTTTTCATCATCAGCGTCTCCGGCGAATAGGGCATCATCTTATGTTCCTCGAACCAATAGGGATCATAGCAACGGACCAGCTCCGCAAATTCCTCTTTGCCGGGGTGATAGGACGTCTTGCAGTTGTCACACAACTTGCGGGTCAGTCGCTGCGCCATGATTCCCAGTAGGGCATCGGCAAAATTATAGGGATCCATGTCCATTTCGATGAGGCGCACAAGCGTTTCCGGGGCGCTGTTCGTATGGAGGGTGCTTAAGACAAGATGGCCCGTTAACGAAGCCTCAATGGCCGTTTTTGCCGTTTCCTTGTCCCGCATCTCTCCGATCATGATGATATCCGGATCGGCCCGCAGGAAGGAACGGAGCACCTCTGCGAAGGTCAAGCCTATCCTGCTCTGGACCTGAACTTGTCGCAGGCCCGGTTGGGTAATCTCCACGGGATCTTCCACGGTCCATATCTTTCGCGCCGGCGAATTGAGATGGCCCAGTGCGCAGTGAAGTGTGGTAGTCTTGCCCGACCCGGTTGGCCCGACGCATAAAATGATGCCGTAAGGCTGAGACAGCATGGCCCTGAACGCCCTCTCGTTGGAAGGAGAAAATCCCATTTTGTCTAATGATACCGGTTTGGAAGATGCCAAAACCCTTAAAACGGCATCTTCATTATAACCGGCGGTCGGTGTGATTTCCACACGGTACTCGACCCGGTTATTCTTAAACTTGAGCATAATCTTTCCGCTCTGTGGCTTGCGGCGTTCGGTGATATCGAGATTCGACATGATCTTCAGCCGGGAAATGATCGCCTTTTTGTAATGCGGTGGAATTTGATGAACTAACTGACAGATGCCGTCAACCCGGTAACGCACCTGAAAGGGTTGCTCGCGGAGACCGGGCTCGAAATGAATATCGGAAGCCCCTTTGCTATAGCCATCCATGAGGATTTTATTGACGAGATTCACGATCTGTGAGTCGGATTCGGTGAGTCCGAACTCGTCATCCTCTTCGTCCTCTTCACTAACCTCCTGATCTATGGACAATTCGGATAATTCACCAATCAAGTCTTCAACGAAAGCTTCCGGTTGCGGGAAAAATTTTTCTATTGCTTCCGCTATCTGCCTGGATGAGGCAACCACTAATTCTATCTTTCGGCCGGTATAAAACCGCAGGTGCTCATAAATGCCATAATCCGTTGGTTGCGACGTCGCGACGACGAGACGGTCCTCCTTATTCATGACGGGAATGACCTGTAACCTTCGCACCACATCGGCGGGCAATGCCTCCAGGGCTTTCTCGTTTGGGACCGTTTCCGTAAGGTCGATAAGTTGAATGCGGAATTTTGTCGCCAATACAGTGAGAAGCTGGTCTTCGGTGATATACCCCTGTTCTACGAGCAACTCGCCGAGTCTCTTCTTTTTGTTGCCATCTTGATGTTCCAGCGCCTTTATAACCTGCTCACTCGTGACAAGCCCTGCGGCAATCAGAATCTCTCCGACCTTGACTCGGAATTGTAGGCTCCCCGATTTTTTTGCATTTTCAATGCTGCTCTCAATATCGTACCGGGTGAGTTTTTCATTATCCGCAATTATTTCGCCGACAAGGCGTTTCTTGAGCCGCTTCTGCTCCTCCACGGCCTTTTGGACGGACTCAGGTGAGGCCATGCCTTTGGCTTTGACAATTTCTCCAAGTCTCCGCGTCTGACAACGGTTTTTAACACCGATGTTGGTAAAAAAAATCAGTGGGTAGGGGGCCTTCTTATCAACGTTCAGACCAAAAAAACCTGTGGTATAGGATTGTTGATCGGGGACATTGACGCGGCATGTTTTTCCGATAGCGGTTGTCACTACCTCCTGTGATATGCCCTTTTGAAAGAGATGCATCCAGTTGCGCGGTGTTTTCAGCAGGATACAGCAAGTATCCGTGAAAGGAAAGGTCTGTTTTTTCTTTATGATTCCGGTCGAAATCTCCACTTCATTATCTTCCGGATTAAATGATTTGGTCAGAATTGCATTGATCCTCTGTCCATCCATGAGCTCTAGAATAATATCCTTTTCCATACAGCACCCACTTATTAGTTGTTGTCGTGAAAAAGTTATGTCACTCTTCTCAGAGTTGCAAAGTATCCAAATGTAAAATTATGGCGTGCAAATGTATGTAGAAAGTAGAGACATGTCAAGAAATTATTAAGAAATCGCGAGGGTGACCTGTGCAGGCATCAGTCGCTGTCCCCATGCTCTACGGTTTTCATGAAGGTGAGCTGGGGCCATTGTTTCATTGTGTCTTCCAGCCGCCATTCGTTGGCGGCCAGATAGGCCAGGTTACCTGCCCCGTCGATCGCCAGATGGTCCTTCATGGACCTCTCGAAGTCCTTGAGTTTGTTGCGGTCGGTGGCGGTCACCCAGCGCACCGTCTGGAGGTTGATCACTTCGTAGGCTGCTTCCACGTTGTATTCATTGAGGAGGCGGGCCATGATCACTTCGAATTGCAGTTCGCCCACCGCGCCCAGGATAAAATAACTGCTGTTTAAGGGACGGAAAAGTTGCACCGCCCCTTCCTCGGCCAGTTGCATTAAACCCTTTTCCAACTGTTTGGCCTTCAGGGGATTCTTCAGCCTGACCCGGCGGAAATGTTCCGGGGCGAAGTTAGGAATGCCGGTAAAGAGGAGGGGCTCTTTTTCCGTGAAGGTATCGGCGATCTTGATGGTGCCGTGATTGTGAAGCCCGATGATGTCGCCCGGATAGGCCTCCTCGGCATGGGAGCGTTCCTGTGCCATGAAGACAATCGCGTTATTGATCTGGATGTCCTTTCCCAGCCGGTGATGCCGGACGCGGAGCCCGGGATAATAGCGGCCGGAGCAGATCCGCAGAAAGGCGATGCGGTCCCGGTGGGCGGGGTCCATATTCGCCTGGATCTTGAAAACAAAGCCGGAGAATTCTTCCTCGTAGGGGGAAACCAGCCGGGTGGTCGTGGGGCGGGCCAGGGGGGAAGGGGCCAGCTCCACGAAGGCGTCGAGCATCTCCCGGACCCCGAAGTTATTGACGGCACTGCCGAAAAACACGGGAGTCTGGTTCCCTTTCAGGTATTCCACACGGCTGAAGGGATTGGCGGCGCCGTCCAGCAGCGCCACGTCGCTTCTCAGGTCCACGGCCTGGCTTTCCAGGAGTTCGTCGAGACGGGGGTCGCTGAGGTCGTTGAAAAGAATGCCCTCCTTGATGCGGCCGCTGTGGGTCGGGGAAAAGAGGTGCAACTGCTGCCGGAAGAGGTCGTAGATACCCCGAAAGGATTTTCCCATCCCGATCGGCCAGGTCATGGGCACGCACTCGATCTGGAGCGTATCCTCGATGTCGGAAAGCAAATGTAGCGGTTCCAGTCCGTCCCGATCCAGCTTGTTGATAAAGGTCATGATGGGGGTGTTCCGGAGGCGGCAGACTTCCATTAGTTTTCTGGTCTGTGCTTCCACACCCTTGCCGCTGTCGATGACCATCAGGGCGCTGTCCACCGCCGTAAGCACCCGATAGGTGTCCTCCGAGAAATCCTCATGGCCGGGGGTATCCAGGAGATTGATTTCGTAACCGCAATGACCGAAGCTCATGACGGAGGAGGAGACGGAGATGCCCCGTTCCCGTTCCATGGCCATCCAGTCGCTGGTCGTATGGCGCGCCGCCCGGCGGGCCTTGACGGCGCCCGCCATCTGTATGGCCCCGCCGAAGAGGAGCAGCTTCTCCGTCAACGTGGTCTTGCCGGCATCGGGATGGCTGATGATGCCGAAGGTGCGGCGCCGGTCGATTTCCTTCTTTAAGTTTGTATCCAAATCGTTTCCCCTTAAAAGTAGTAGTTCCATGAGGCCCGATAATCGCCGTGCCAGTAATCATAAAGACGCTTCCCGCCTTTGGCACCTTGTTCCTGGAGAGAAAGGAAGACATGTGGCCTCGCCGCTTTTTATACCCTGGTGAGCCGCCGATACTTGATGCGGTGGGGCTGGTCGGCGGCGGCGCCCACTCTGGCCTTGCGGTCGGCCTCGTATTCCGTATAATTGCCGTCGAACCAGCAGACCTTGCTGTCCCCTTCAAAGGCCAGCATGTGCGTGACGATGCGGTCGAGGAACCACCGGTCATGGCTGATGATCATGGCACAGCCCGCGAAATTCTCCAGGGCGTCCTCCAGGGCGCGCATGGCGTTGACATCGAGGTCGTTGGTCGGTTCATCGAGGAGGAGCACGTTGGCCCCCTCTTTCAGGATGCGCGCCAGGTGGACCCGGTTCCTCTCTCCTCCGGAAAGCTGACCGACTTTTTTCTGTTGGTCCGTACCGGTGAAGTTAAAGCGGGACACATAGGCGCGTGAATTGACCTGCTTACTGCCTAATTGCAAGACATCCCGGCCCTCGGAAACGGCCTCCCAAACCGTTTTTTGCGTATCCAGGACGTCGCGGCTCTGATCGACATAGCCCAATTTCACCGTTTCCCCGATCCTGATTTCGCCGCTGTCGGGCTTTTCCTGACCGGTAATCATGCGAAAGAGGGTGGTCTTGCCCGCCCCGTTGGGTCCGATGACGCCGACGATACTGCCCGGTGGCAGGGAAAAGGTCATGTTCTCGACGAGGAGTTGGTCGCCGTAGGCCTTGCTCACCCCGTCTACCTCGATGACCATCTTGCCCAGACGCGGTCCGGGGGGAATGTAAATCTCCAGTTCCTTGGACCTTTTTTCGCTTTCCTGGGTGACCAGGGCCTCGTAGGAGTTGATGCGCGCCTTGGCCTTGGCATGGCGGCCTTTGGGGCTCATCCTGATCCATTCCAACTCCCGCTCCAGTGTCTTTTGGCGGTCCGTCTCGGTTTTTTCCTCCACCCGCAGGCGATTTTGTTTTTGTTCCAGCCAGGAGGAATAATTTCCTTTCCAGGGAATACCTTCCCCCCGGTCCAGTTCCAGGATCCACTCGGCGACATTGTCGAGGAAGTAACGGTCATGGGTAACGGCGATGATGGTGCCGGCATACCGCTGCAGGTGGTGTTCCAACCAGGCGACGGATTCGGCGTCCAGGTGGTTGGTAGGTTCGTCCAAAAGCAGGATGTCGGGTTTCATCAAGAGCAGCCGGCAGAGGGCCACCCGGCGCCGCTCGCCGCCGGAAAGCACCTTCACCGCTATATCGCCGGCGGGGCAGCGCAAGGCATCCATTGCCATTTCCAGGCGGGAATCGAGGTCCCAGGCATCCAGGTTGTCCAACTGCTCCTGGACCTTCCCCTGACGTTCCAGGAGTTTGTTCATTTCCTCGTCCGACAGAGGCGCGGAAAATTTTTCCGAAATCTCGTTGTATTCCTTCATCAGGTCAACAAGCTGCTGCACTCCCTCCTCGACGATCTCCTTTACCGTCTTCGTCTCGTCAAGTCTGGGCTCCTGTGCGAGGAAACCGATGGTGTAGCCGGGCGAAGGAATGGTTTTTCCGGCGAAATCGCTGTCTACCCCGGCGAGGATGCGCAAGAGGGAGCTCTTACCGGAACCGTTTGTACCCAAAACGCCGATCTTCGCACCGTAAAAATAGGAAAGGGAGATGTCCTTGAGGACCGCCCGTTTGTCGTAGTACTTGCTCACTCCCATCATCGTGTAGATGATCTTGTTGCCTTCATTGCCCATTAAACGGTCCAACCTCCTTCTTACAGATAATCCGTCAACTCCCGCTCTTCCAGGATCTCCACTACCTTCTTTACGTCCTGCGCCCGCTCTGCCGCGCAGACCAGCAAGGCGTCTTCCGTGTCCACGACGATCAGGTCCTTTACCCCGACAAGGGCGACCAGCTTGTCGCCTCCATAAACCAGGCATCCGGCGGAGTCAATATTGATGCCCTCTCCGGCGATTAACACGTTTCCCGCCCCGTCCGGGGCCATGACCTCCGGCAGCGCCCGCCAACTGCCCACGTCACTCCAGCCGAAGTCCGCCGGGATGACGGTAACGTTGCCGGCCTTCTCCATGACCCCGTAATCAATGGATTCGCTTTTGAGCTGACGATAGACGGCCTCGACCTGCGGCGCCAGGGCGGCCGGAAGATCCCCGGTGTCTGGCGGGATATTCAGACGCCGGAGGGCGCTTGCGAGTTCGGGCAGATGTTTTTCCATCTCCGCGAGGATAACCCGGACTTGCCAGACAAACATGCCGCTGTTCCAATAGAAATTGCCGGCGGCGAGAAATTCCAGGGCCTTCTCGATCATCGGCTTTTCCACAAAGCGCTGGACCCGATAGGCGCCCGCGTCGTCCGGCATCTGGCCGGCCTCGATATAGCCGTAGCCCGTTTCCGGCCGGTTCGGCTTGATCCCCAGCGTAACCAGGTGACCCAGGCGCGCCGCCGCTGCGGCCCGGAGGAGCGTCGCCCGGAATTCCTCCTCCGCCAGGATGTAGTGGTCGGCAGGCAGTACCGCCATGACAGCCTCGGGGTCCTCTGCGGCGATAATAGTCGCCGCCAGCCCGATCGCCGGGGCCGTGTTGCGTCCCACCGGCTCGGCGATGATGTCGATGGGCATGTCCTTCAGGTAGTCCAACTGCCGGGCGGTCTCTGCCGCCTGGAGGGCATTCGTGACGACCATGATGCGCCGGGGCCGCAGGGGGATAACCCTTTCCACGGTCCTCTGGAGCATCGACTTGCCCCCGAAAACCGACATCAGTTGCTTCGGTTTCAGCCGGCGGGAAAGGGGCCAGAAACGGGTGCCGCTGCCCCCGGCAAGAATGACGATATCCATATCAGCTCCTAACCCTTGATCTCTGCAATAGAACTCCTGAAAATAAGGAATGCAGGATTTCTAACCAATAATTAGGCAAATGACAAGATGTATTTGGCAAGGAGAACGAACAAGGATCAATTCAACCAAGCTTGCGGGAAATTAGGGGCAGGATAGAATAGCTGTTCCAAAATTATCCCTTACCGGAGCCCCCATTATTGCCATGCCTCACCGCGTACCTGGCAGCTCCATAGGTCGCCACGCAATAGGGAACGCAGTACGAAACAGCAAGCTTGATCCAGTCCAGCGGATGCATGTCGTAATGCACAAAGATGCGGTCACCGTAGTTGATCAGAGCGAGGATTGATCCGACTACCAAGGCAACCCTGGCTGATGTTCTGACGGTGCTTCCTTCCGCGGCAGCAATAAAAAATGTCTTCATCGATCAACATCCCGAATTAAAAGTTCTATCTTTTTGCGCTTGGCGACATTTTTTTCAGGTTAATCATACCCTTTTCCCTTTTTCATGTCCAGGAACGGGCTTCGACCTCGTTACTACCCTGACATTGTAAAGCACTACGGCGTCTTTGCCGGTGCTTCCAGGACCTTCACCAGGATGATCTTGCCGTCGCCGGGGGCGTAAAAGTCTTCCAGGAAGGCCGTCTCGCGGTAGCCGCAACTACGATAAAAGGCCACGGTCTCTTCGTATTGGGGGCGGGAGGAGGTCTCGACGTAAATCCGGCCGCCGCCCCGCTTTCCGATCAGGGCCTCGCTCCGGGAGAGGAGTTCCTTCCCGAGGCCCCGGTGGCGCAGGTGGCCGGCGACGGCCAGCCAGTAGAGGTCATAGCTGAACAGGCTGCCAGGAATGGGGCCAAAGCAGGCATAGCCGACGGGTTGGCCGCCCTGTGCGGCGAAGAGGAAGAAGTAACCGCTCATCTCGCCCTTGCCCAGCCGCTCCTCCACCAGCTCCATGGCCACGGCGATCTCCGCGGCGGCAAAAAAGCCACTGGAGGCGACGATGGCGCGCACGGCCTCCTTGTCTGCCGGGAGGACATCCTGGCGGTAGGACAGGTTCTCCATGTTTGGGGAGTTCGTCTTGATCATGGCCTTTCCCGCCGCGGGATATCGTCGATAATCCGGCGAATGAGTTCGTGATAGTCAAGGGCGGCCTGCGCCGCCGCCGCCGCAAAGCCGGCGTCGGGCGACAGGCAAGGATTGGCGTTTATCTCCAACACCCAGGGACGGCCCCCTTCATCCACCCGGAAATCGACGCGGGCATAGCCGTTGAGCGCAAAGATGTCCCAGCACCGTATGGCCAGCTCCGCTAATTGATGCAGCAAAGGTCCATCCTGCTCGGGAAAAGCGAAGCTGCGCCGGGTGTGCTCATATTCAAAGGAGTCGGGACGCCACTTGGCGCGATAGCAGAGCATGCGCACCTTCTCCGGGGGATAGTCGGCAAAGATAATCTCGGCGGGCGGCAAAACATCGGGCCCTGCTTTTCCCCCCAGGAGGGAGATATTGAACTCCCGACCCTCGATGAAGTTCTCCGCGAAGCAGGCGCCGCCGAGACGCTTTTCCAGGGTCATGATTTTCTGCCGCAGTTCCCCGGGCGCGGCGGGGCGGCAGACGGCGTTTTCGTCCAGCCCCAGCGAGGCATGTTCCCACACCGCTTTGACAATGTATCTTTTGTTTGTCGGGTCCGAAGGCCGGGGATCGTCAAGGGTCAAACAGTCCGGCGTGTCTATCCCGGCGCCGCGCAGGATTTTTTTGGCCCTGATCTTGCCGGAGGTCAGAAACATCGCCTCGGTCTGCGCCCCCGTATAGGGCAGGCGGAGGGCATCGAGGAGGAGGGGCGCGCAGGGGATCAGGTTGCCGAAGCCGGCAATGGCTTCCACCAGGTTAAAAACAAAGGCCGGCTGCAGGGCGAGCAGGCGTTCCACCGTTTCGGCCATGTTCAGGGAAAGGGCGAGGGGGACCGGTTCGTATCCCAATTGGACAAGGGCCCGGGAAACACTGTCCACTTGCACCAGGACATCCTGTTCGTCCGCGTCGGCCCCGGGCATTATCCGGCCATGCAGGACGGCTGCCTTCATCCGCCCGCTTCCTGTGGCGCCATACGGCGTTGCAAGGCAGAAGCAAGGATGAACCCGATTAGCTCGCGGTAGCTGATGCCCCGCAGGGTGCAGAGAATGGGCAGGTCGGAATGTTTCGGGTGCAGGCCCGCCAAGGGGTTGACCTCCAAAAAGCGGGGTTGTCCCGCGGCATCGGCCCGCAGATCGACGCGGCCGGCGTCGCGGCAGCCGAGACCCCGCCAGGCGGCCAGCGCTGTTTCCGCCGCCTGCCGCGCCATGGGATCATCGGCGAGGCGGTATTTCACCAGCTCTTCGTAATGTTCTTTGTTGACATAGGAATAAGCGTGGCTCTCGGCATCTTCCGTAAGCAGAATCTCGACAACGCCCAGGGAGCGGGCCTCAGCGCCGGTGCCCACAATGCCCACGGTGAACTCGCGGCCGGGCAGGTATGATTCCACCAGGACCGGCTGGTTGAACTTATCCAGCAGGCCCCGGCAGACGGTCTCCAGTTGCTCCATCCCGGTAATTCTGGAGGCGGCGCTGATGCCTTTGCCCGTCCCCTCCGCCACCGGTTTGGCAAAGAGGGGGAAGGGCAGCCGCACCCGTGGCAAATCCGCAGGTGTCTGCAAAACGAAAAAATCGGGAGTGGGGATGCCCAGGGAGCGGACCAGCGCCTGTGTTATCCCTTTATGGAGCGCGAGACCCAGCACCAGCGAATCGGAAAAGGTGCAGGGAATATCGTAAGCCTCAAGCAAAGCCGGTATCTGCGCCTCCCGGCCGAAACCGTGCAAACCCTCGGCGATATTAAAGACCAGATCCCAACGCTCGCCGGCGGCCAAGCGCTCCACCAGGGCCCTGATATTGCCGATGCGCCGGACCGCGTGGCCATGATGAGCAAGGGCTTCTTCCAGGGCATCGATGGTATCGGCGCGATCGAACTCGGCCGTTTCCTCTTCGGTGTACCCCTGCGCCAGATAATCCCGGCGCAGGTCATAGGTGATGCCGATCTGTAAGGGAGAAGTTGTTTTTGTTACCGGCTGGCACTCCATGGAAAAGTCGCCTCAATGAAAATTTTCGGAGGTCAGGATACAGTCCGGGTAACGGTAAAGCCGGCCTAAATAATTCCGCAGGATCAAATCATGGCCCTCACGACCCACCAGGTATTCCGGCAGCAGGGGAATCTTGCCGCCGCCGCCGGGGGCGTCGATCACGTAAGAGGGCACGGCAAAGCCGGTCGTATGGCCGCGCAGCCCCTGGATGATTTCCAGTCCCTTGCTGATGGGAGTGCGAAAATGCGACGAACCGGGGATGGGATCGCACTGGTAGAGATAATAGGGTTTGACCCGGAATTGAAGCAGGCCGCGCATGAGGCGTTTCATCGTTTCCACATTGTCATTGATCCCGGAAAGCAGCACCGTCTGACTTCCCAGCGGGATGCCGGCATCGGCCAGGCGTTTGCAGGCCAGATGCATCTCCGGCGTCAGTTCCTCGGGGTGGGTGACGTGGATGTTGATCCACAAGGGGTGATAACGCTTCAGGACGCGAACCAGAGAAGGCGTTATCCGTTGCGGCATGACTGCCGGCACCTTGGTGCCGATGCGCAGCATCTCCAGGTGGGGGACCATCTTCAGGCGCGCCAAAAGCCACTCCAGCCTTTCATCGCTTAAGGTGAGCGGATCGCCGCCCGAGAGGAGGACGTCCCGGATCTCGGGGTGGCCGGCAATGTAGGCGATGCCTTGTTCCCACCTCCTATCGTCGCACAGGGGCTGATTGCTGCCGCCCACCATTCGTGAGCGAGTGCAGTAGCGGCAGTAGGTGGAACAATAGGAGGTGACGAGAAAAAGGACGCGGTCGGGGTAGCGGTGCACAATGCCGGGAACGGGGCTGTCCCGCTCCTCTTCCAGAGGATCGTCCTGCTCCCCGCTGCTGACCGTGCTCTCCTCGATAGATGGAACCACCGCGCGGCGCAGGGGATGACCCGGGTCGTCGGCGGCAAGCAGGCTGGCATAATAAGGTGTAATCGCCAGCGGCATGGCTTGGCCCTGCTCGACGGCGCAGCGCTCCATGTTGGAAAGGCTGATCAACTGCGCAAGCCTGCCGGCATCGGTGATGCGATTCCGGAGTTGCCAGTGCCAATCATTCCATTCCTGAGAAGTTGCGGCAGGGAAAAAACGTTTGCGAAAGTTGCGGGTGGTGGGGTTTTCTTTGATAACAATGGGCTTGGGGGCCGTCTTCATGAGAAAAACGGGACCCTGGGACAGGGGGCGGGGAGTTGGGAAAAAATTTGCCTCCCTACTGTCTATTAATTGAGAACCGGTCGAACTACCTGGAGGCTCTGCCTCTTCCCCAAACAGTGAGTCTTCTTCCATTAACTTCCCTCCTTCAGCATACGGTGGTTAGATGATACCTCCTTTTTTTAAAACCGCCCGGTGCTTGCTGATACTGAGAAGCGGCCGGGCTTCCCGCCAGGAACTGCATATTAACTACACTTTGCGGCTTTACGCTCATTCTTCGCAACTGTCAATATTTTTTTAGCAAGTTAGAAATTATTTTCTGCTTTTTTGCGGGAAATAATTTCGTGAACGCGTTAGTAAGTTAGCATTTGTTTGCCATGGTAAACAAATGCGTTAGCGCATTTATCCCGCTCTGCGGGACTTATCCCGTTTATCGGGTTTGCGTAAATTAGGGTGTTACGGATAAAATTCTTGACAGGCCTCCGGGGAAAATGAAAAGAGACGAATAAAAGAAGGATCGGAGGAAGAAGAAAGTGCCCGAGTTACCCGAGGTGGAAACATTGTGCCGGCAATTGAGAGAGGTGGTGGCCGGTGAGAAAATCCTGGCAGCGAAGACGCTCGACGCCAAGCTGGGCGGGCTGGAAAACCTGGCGGGCCGAACGATGCGGGCGCCCTTTCGTACCGGCAAGGGATTGAATCTGCCTCTCGACAACAAACAGACGCTGCGGCTGCATCTAAGGATGTCGGGCCGGCTCTTGTGGCAGAAGGAGCCGGTTGATCTTCCCCACAGCCGCTGGCTGCTGACTTTTAAGCAGGGCCGGTTGGTCCTGATCGACCCGCGCCGCTTTGCCACCTTGACGCTGCAGACAGGGGCCGTTCCCCTTCCTGCGGGAGCGGATCCCCTGGGGGAATTCCCATCCCTTTGCCTGCGCAAAAGCGCGGAGAAACGAAAACTGCCCGTCAAATCTTTCCTGCTGGACCAGCGTGCCGTAGCCGGAATCGGCAATATTTACGCCTGCGAGATCCTCTATCATGCTGCCATAAACCCCCGGCGAGCAACAGGCGATCTGACGGGTCCTGAATGGCAAAAGATAGGCCAGGCAGCCAGAGAGATCTTGACAAAGGCCATCGCCTGCCGGGGAACGTCGATATCGGACTGGCGCGATCTTTACGGCCAGCCGGGAGAGTACCAGCACTGTCTGCAGGTTTACGGGCGGGAAGGCGAGCGCTGCTTTCGCTGCGGAGGTCCCGTCGTGCGGCTCAAGCTGTCCGGCCGGGGCACCTATTTTTGCAGTGCCTGCCAACAATAATTGCCAGGTTGAATGGGAATCCGGGAAGAAACCGGGTGGGGCGCTCAGATTTTTACATTTCAGGCGAGCTTTTCTTTTACCACGTCGGCGATCTGCCGGCAGTATAAATCCGTCTTGTCGGCGGTGGGGCCTTCGACCATGACGCGACAGACGTTTTGCGTTCCCGAGTAACGGACGAGCACCCGGCCCTCCGCCCCCAATTTGTCTTCGATGTCTTTGATGATCCTAACGATTTCCGGAACCGTTTCCGTATCCACCTTGCTAGCTACTTTCACGTTGATCAAGGTCTGGGGAAAGACGGTCATCACCTTGGCCAATTCCGAAAGGGGTTTGCCTTCCTTTTCCATTACCGCCAGCAGTTGCAGGGCGCTGATCATGCCATCCCCCGTGTTGTGGTGCTGTAGAAAGATGAGATGCCCTGAATCTTCCCCGCCGAGGACCGCGCCCCGGGCCTGCATGGCCTGAAGCACGGCCCGGTCGCCCACGTCGGTGAGGACGGAATCGATGCCCAGGGATTGCAAGGCCATTTCCATGCCGCAATTGCTCATGACGGTCCTGACGACCAGATTATTGGCCAGCCGTCCTTCCTTCTTCAGTGAAGCCGCGCAGATGGTCAATATTTGGTCCCCCGTCAGAACCGTTCCTTTTTCATCAACGGCAATCAGGCGGTCCCCGTCCCCGTCGAAGGCGAAACCCACGGCCGCCCCTTTTTCCCTCACCACGCGCGCGAGCGCTTCCGGATGCTGAGAACCGCAATTCAGATTTATGTTGACGCCCGTTGGCTCATTGCAAAGGGCCGTTACCGCGGCGCCCAACTGCCGGAAGGTTTCGGGGGCGACCTGCGATGTGGCCCCGTGGGCGCAATCAAGGGCGACGCGCATCCCCCGGAGGTTTGCGACGGGGCGAAAGGACCTTTTTACGAAATCTATATAGCGGACGCCGGCGTCGGCAAGGTGGAAGGTCCGGCCGCAGGGGAGCGGCGCCTCCGGAATCGGCAACGCCTCTTCGTCCAACAGTATTTTTTCGATGGCCAATTCCTCGGCGTCGGGGAGTTTAAGACCTCGCCGGTCGAAGATCTTGATGCCGTTATCCTCAAAGGGGTTATGCGAGGCCGAGATGACCACGCCGGCGTCGGCCTGCTTGTCGGTGATTAAGAAGGCGACCCCGGGGGTAGGCAGTACGCCGCCGGTCAGGGCGTTGGCCCCGGCGGAGCAGATTCCCGCCACCAGTGCGCTCTCCAGCATATCGCCCGAAAGGCGCGTATCCTTGCCCACGACGATGCGGGGAATATGACCGGAGCGTTGATAAAGATGGACGAGGGCGCGGCCGATTCGGAGAAACATCTCCGCAGTCAGCGGGTAAGCGTTGGCCACCCCCCTGATTCCATCTGTTCCGAACAGCCTGCTCATTTTTCTGCCCCTTGGTTAGTGAGTTAGAAATTGCTGACCAGCGGGAAGCAATTTCGTGAACGAACTATCCCGTCTTTCGGGATGTAATTGTCAAAGCGTTATTAGAAAAATGCATCTTTCCTGTCAAGGGGGAATAACAAGATTATTTTCATCGTCCCTGGGGCACGGTCAATAAAGATCCCAATACCGTTACCAACTGCTCTTTACGATAGGGTTTTTTCAGGACAGCCTTAAAACCGAAGGCCCTGGGGTTGGACATGACCGGATCTTCGGAATAACCGCTGGAGGCGATCACCTTTAATGAAGGATCAATGTTGAGCAGATCTCCGACAATATCTTTTCCTCCCCGCCCTCCGGGAATGGTTAAATCAAGGATCGCCGCTAAGAATGGTTTGTCGGTGCCGGCGGCTTCTCTGACGAACGAGAGGGCTTGGCCTCCCTCTTTTGCCACTGCGACTTCATATCCCGTCTCTTGCAGCCATATTGAAAGCAGGTCGAGCATAAATTCCTCGTCGTCCAGGAGGAGAATCCTGCCCTGGCCTTTATGAAGGGCGGGCGTCGCCCTTTCAGCGACGGAGTTGTCATCCAGGGCCGCCGGCAGATAAATATGGAAGGTAGTACCCTGGCCGCTAGTCGACGTGACCTCGATGTGTCCTTTATGCTTTTTGATAATGGAATAAGTTGTGGCCAGTCCCAGACCGCTTCCGTCTTTCTTGGTTGTGAAAAAAGGGTCGAAGATGCGCGGCAGGTGGTCGGGAACGATCCCGCTGCCTTCGTCGCGGATGGAGATGCACACATATTCCTTTGGCGGCAGCACCTGCGGAGCGTTTTCCGCCTTGATGTTGCTTATGCGCACCTCCAGCCTTCCTCCCCGGGGCATTGCCTGGCACGCGTTGATGGTAATGTTGTCAAATACCTGTGCGATCTGGTTTTCATCGAAGGAACAAAGCCGGATATCTGCGGGGACGGTAAACAAGGGTGCCACATTTGATCCGCTCAAAGCGAATTGAATTGTCCTGCGTACGTGTTCCACGATGGGTTGGGTTTTTAGAATTGGCGCGCCGCCTTTGGAGAAGGTGAGCAACTGCTGGGTCAAATGTCTTGCCCTGTCGAAAGCGCTCAGGGCCTTGACCAGGTACCGGGCAACGTTATTTATGATACCCTTTTCCGCTTGCTCGCGGGCCATGTCGATGTATCCGAACATTCCGCCCAGCAGGTTGTTGAAGTCATGGGCAATTCCACCGGCAATGATCCCCAGGGATTCAAGTTTCTGGGCATTGCGCATCTGTTCTTCCAGTTTCAGCTTCTCCGTGACATTGTTCAGGGTTTCTATCACAGACGTGGTCTGCCCCAAGCTGTCCTTGAGGGGGAAGGACTTTATTTCCACATTCATGTCTTTGCCGTCTTGATCCCTGTGGATATGCAACGCCGCGTGGGGAAGGCCTGTAACAAATGTCTTGGTGACTGGGCAATCGTGGTCTCCCTGGTGGCAGGGGACAGGTGATTTATGGGAAAGGGCGTAGCACTTGCTGCCGACGACCTGCGCCAGCGGATGGTTTACCAGCCCGCAATAAGCCTGGTTTGCAGAGATGATGCGGTAATCGCGGTCCACGACGATGATTCCATCGTCGACGGTATCAATGACCCGGACGATGAACTCCCGGCTTTGCCGAAGCATCTCTTCCACCTTTTTGCGCTTGGCGATATCGGCTTTCAATAGCTCATTGGTGCGGGATAAGGCGGCGGTCTGCTCATCAACCAATTCCTGCAGATGTTCCCGGTGTTTTTGCAACTCGGCCCCGCTTTTTTTTCGTTCCTCAATCTCACCGATCAGTTCCTGGTTTAATTGTTCTGCACTTTCTTTGGCAGAGGCCAGATATTCAACGTAGTTCCTATTTTCGAAGCGGAGTTTCAAGGAGGCAATCGTGGTGGCATGCAGTTTTGCCCCCACAATTCCAATGAACACGGTGAAGAGTACTGCCATCGTTCCCATGGCAATACGGATTTCGTCCCCGATAAAGAAAAGATGCACAATATAAGGGAGTAGAGCGGGCAAAGAGAAAGCGATGAAGGCCTTTCTGCTGGCTGCGTAGGTTGCAACTGCGCCGGCGGCCATGCCGCTAAGCACAAAGGCAAGAAATGCCTGGTGTTCGCCGGAGCCGACGGGAAAAAGGAAAATGCCCGTTGCGCCCCAGAGGATGCCTGACAAAGCTGTTAATATCGTAAACCGGGTGCGCCAGTAGCCGATCTGTTCAGGCGTCATGGAATCGAGCCGGCCGCGGGCCAATTGAAAGTACCGCAGCCCCGCAGTCAGATAGACGGCGGCAAGCCAGACAAGCAGATAGGTCATGGGGACCATGTTGCGCAGTACGAAGGCGAGGATCGGTGCGTTTATCACGGTGGCCAATAAACCCAGCGGGGCATTGCGGCAAAGAATGCTTGTCAGTTCCAACAGCAGATATCTCGCCTCGGCATCAGCAACGTGGTTTTCGCTTGAAGTCATTAACGGGTCCTTCCCCTGATACCGGTTTCAAAACGGGCTGCGAAAGTTAATCAGTCCGCGATGCTGCGCATGATGCTGACGACAAACTCGCCCTGGGGATCGACAAGGAATATTGCCTCCCCGGCATTGTCTAAAATGGTCGCCCGCAATAAGAGGGCGGCTTCCGTCTTTTCGTGCTCGGCAAGGGCTTCGGTCAGCTTCTTGTTTGTCTCGGCAAATTCGGTGGTGCGCTTTGCCACCATTTCCTCCAGCCGCTGGCGATAGCCGCTCAATTCTTCTTCCAATTGCTTTCTCGGTGTTACATCGCGCACCACGCTGACCACGGAAAACTCCGGGCCATTCTCCAGGGGGCCCGGTAAGTCTGTTTAGGTGGCAAGCGGCGGATCCTGGTCCAGATTGGCATGGCAGATAACGCGCATATTGCCGCTTGGTTCGTCGGGAATGAAATTTTCGCGGAGCAGCCAGGGGGAAAGGCCGTTTTTCATATAAAAATGAACGGTAGGGTCGGTTGCCAGCACCGCCTCGTCGGGGAATCGTCCCGTAGAAAAATATCTATTGATAGCTTCCTGAAAGACCTGACGCTGGGGGACGTTTTCCTGGGCGTATTGCTTGCTGCCGTTGTAAGAGGCCATCCGGCTGTCGATAAATACCTGAGAAATCCCGGCTTTTCTAATTTTTTCAAAAGTTTCCTGCAAGAGCAGGCTGCCTTTGCCCTGGCGGCGGTGGTCGGGGCTTACCCCCACGTTGTAGATAAAAGCGGAGTGGGCATTAACACTGCCGCAGGATTTACAGTTGGAGAATTGCTGGAAGTTTTTGGGAAAGCCGGCGGGGTCGTCCTCTTTGGAAAAAGGCGAATAGCACCAGCCTACCATGCCGGCCCAGCCCTCATCCTCCTTAATTGCCAGTAATTGATGCCCCTGCTGCAGCCTTTTCTGGATGACTTCCCGGGAGGCCTGCAATTCGGGAATCCAAATGTCTTTCTCTAATTTACAGATGGTGTCGAGGGCGGATTCATCCAGCATTACCACCTCCGCAGTCTCAAATTCGAGGGAAAAATATTTAAGCGCCCGGTCGAAATTGCCTTTTTTCCCGACCAGGGCGTTGGCCAGATAGGGATTTTTAATTTTTTCCTCGTTTAAGGCATAAGGAGGAAGCACCTGGTAGTGTTCGGAGGAATGGCCCGGATAAATATTGGTTGCCGGAGGCAGCATCTTAAGTAACCTGATCACGGTCTGATAATAGACGTTCCTGTTCCCCCCCCGCCGGTAGTCGCTGCAGCCGATACCGCCGCCGAAGATTGTATCGCCGGTCAGGAGATTGCCGCCCTGTTCATCCCAGAAACACAGGGAGTCATAGGTATGTCCGGGGGTGGCAAGGACCCGCAGAGTTTCTTCCCCCACTCTTACCACCATGCCGTCGGTGAGGGGGAAAAGTTCCTTTGTCCCGACACCCGATGCGGTCAGGTCGCTCAGCGCGGGGGCCGGTGCTCCGATGGGCAGGTGGGGTATCTTTTCAAGCCAGCCCGCCAGGGCGAAGGTGTGATCGCCATGATAATGGGTAATCAGAAGGGCATCGAGGTGGACAGCGCGTCTTTCTAAGTCCTGAAGCACGGAGTCGACGGCGCTGCAGGCGTCAATCAGCACGCCATGCCCGTCCGCGATAACGAGATAACAAAGATTGGGATTCCGGTCCACAAAAGAGCCGGGGAGTCGCCATTGTGCAGGCAGAGGACTGGGATAGGCAAGGATCTCCATGATCGCGGCTGTAAGGCTCCTTTCAATTAGCCAGAAACCGCTTCCTGGTGCAGCGGGCAGAAGGAATCATCACGGTAGGGGTAGAGGAGACGTTTTTTGCGGATGATTTCCCTTAAGCTATCTTCCTTGATATTGCCGAATTCGATCCTCTGGTTCAAGGAATAGCAAAGCCGCGCCTTCCCATCCACACCCAAAAGCAGCCCGACTATCCAGAAAAGGCATCCGAGGTCGGTCCGGAATACTTCGTTGCCCAGGGAGTATAGTGCCGCCAGTTCCCTCATGATGGCTTCCTCATCGGGGTGCGTGACAATCAGTTCCTCCCAGAGTTCCTGGGCCGTTCCCAATTTTTCGGGAAAACGGCAGGTGAAGAGAAGATTTTTTTCCCGGCAGAGGGCTTCAATCTCTCCCAACTGATCCACGTTTACCTTCATGACCATGGTGTTGACGGCAAAATCCGTCACCTGATGGCCGTTGCGCATGGTTACCTTGCCGAAACCTGCCTCCAGGCAATTATCGATTCCCTGCAGCACCTTGGGAAAGAACCCCTCCGACCGGGTGATCAAATTGAAAGTCTCCTCGCGGGTGCTGTCCAAGGCCAGATAGATGCTGGCCTGGTGCTGGAAGAGAAACCGGGCCATTTCTTTATCGAGCAGGGTACCGTTGGTAAAGATCAGGGGGATCATTCCCCGGGCGTTGGTTAGCTCTATGAGCCTGCGGAAATGTTTTTCCATCATGGTTTCACCGACGCCCACCATGATTACCGATTGAGCGCCCAGTGCAGCTGCTTCACCGATGGCCTTTTCGTAGTCTTCCAGGGTCATGCGTTCTTCGATAGGCTGGCCCGCCTCCCGGCGACCGCCTTCGTTGTAACAGTAAATACAGCGCATATTACAACCTGGGGAGGTCGTGAGCCCCAGGGAGAGAAGCTGATGTGCTTCGTCTTTACCCTCTACAACCGTCAGGAATTGTTCGACCGCGAAGTCGCCGTTTCCTTTTAGCAAGATAGAACTGCTTTCCATTATTGCCTCGTAATAACATAATTTGTTCTGATAAAAGTTGCTCCCTTTATCGGGGACGGGGATTAAAGTGTTCCCATTTTCTTTATCTCTTATAATAATTAGGGGACGTCCTGTCAATTGTTTACTGGCGGGGTCGGGAGAAATTAGCGCATATCTTTTAATTTTTTGCTTGACGGAGGGGGAGAAGCTGATGTATGCGAGAACGAGCGTTTGCTAATCCGCAAGGGATAGCCGATATAGTCCAATTATAAATAACCCTAGAGAAGGAGGAGTAACAATGTTTGAAAAGTTGCTACAACCCGGTAAAGTCGGGAATTTTACTGTGAAAAACAGGATGAAATATGCCGCCACGGTGAATAATTTTTGTGATACGAAGACAGGTTTGGTGACGGATCGGGAGGTGGCATATCTGGCCGACCGGGCCAAAGGCGGTTTCGGGATCGTGGTTTCCGCAGGTGGTTATACCAATATTCTGGGCAAGGGATATGTGGGCCAGATGGCCTTGGATCGGGACGAGGTGATACCCGGCCTGAAAAGAATAGCCGATGCCATTAAAGCGGAAGGCGCCATGGCGGTCGGCCAGATCATGCACACCGGTCGTTATGGTCATGCCCATGAATATGGTGTCCATGAGACGATTGCCGGCGGAAAAAAGGTGCCGGGTCTACCGATCGGTCCCTCCGACTTTACGAGCCCCATGAAGCGGTATGGTACGTGCCGCGGCATGACTTTGGAAGAGATTAAAGAGGAAATTGAGGCCCATGCCCAGGCCGCCCGGAGATTCAAGGAGGCCGGTTTCGACGGCGTGGAACTATGCTCTATCGTTGGTTATTTGATTGCTGATTTCCTCAGCCCCTGGACGAACAAGCGGACGGATGAGTACGGCGGTACGCTGGAAAAACGCGCGAAATTTATGCTGGATATCATCAAAAGAATAAAAGAGGTCGTGGGTAAGGATTACCCCTTCCTGATGCGCCTTAATTCCACGGATTTGATTGATGGCGGAAATACGGATGAGGAGTATATTCAACTGGCTAAGTGGGCCGAACCCTTGGGAATCGATCTGTTCAGCACGACGGTAGGTTGGCACGAGTCGCCGGGTGCTGCCATCACGGCGGAAAAGAGGCCGGGTGATTGGCTGTACCTGCCTGAGAGATGGAAAGCGGCGGGAGTAAAATCTCCCATCTGCATGGCTTATCGTCTTAATGTACCGGACGTGCCGGAGAAGGCGATTGCCGATGGCAAAATAGATTATTGGGAAGTGTGCCGCCCGGGTATTGCCGATGCCTATCTGGCCAAGAAAATCACGGAGGGTCGCCCGGAGGATATCGTCACCTGCACGGCTTGTAACCAGGGTTGTTTCTATTATGTGTTTACCGATGTAATCATGGGCTGTATGGTAAACCCGCGGGTGGGCAAAGAATGGGATGCCACCTACGATGTCCGGCCGGCGGAGAAAAAGAAGAAAGTGCTCGTGGTCGGTGGCGGCCCGGCAGGTATGGAAGCGGCGCGCGTCGCCGCTTTGCGCGGCCATGATGTGACCCTTTATGAAAAGGCCGACAAGTTGGGCGGCGAGCTGCTGCTGGGAGTGAAGTCGCCCCTGCTCTATGATTGGGCCTATCTGACACAATATTATGTAACGCAGCTTAAGAAGACGGGCGTCAAGGTGGAACTTGGTAAAGAGGCGACGGCGGCTACCGTGAAGAAGGAAGCCCCGGATGCCTTGATCGTGGCCACAGGCGCCAAACCGGCGGCCTCCAAGATACCGGGAAGTGACAAGGCCAACGTGACCAATATCTTCGATGTTTTAGAGGAAAAAGTAACCATGGGTGAGAAGGTCGTCGTCATCGGCGGGTCCGAAATCGCCTTACAGACCGCCGAATGGATTGCTGAGCAGTCAGGTAAGCAGGTCACCGTTCTGGAAAAGGGCAAGTATGTGGGGCAAGACGTCAACATCTTCAATACGCTCTCCCATCGCCGCACCTTGGCAGCCTTAAAAGTCAAGACACTGGTCAACGTTAATGTGGAGGCAATCACCGATGAGGGCGTGGAAATAACGACTTTGGGAGGTAAAGAGGCTACCATCGAGGCTGATACGGTTGTGCTTGCTGAAGGTTTTGCGGAGAATAACGCCCTGCTGGGTGAGCTGAAAGCCAATGCGGCGGCGGAGATTTATGCCGTCGGCGATTGCGCCGGTTTTAAGAAGCTATATGAGTCCATCCACGATGGCTATAGGGCAGGGAATAAAGTTTAAGAAAGAGTTATGGTCCTAAGGGATTCGATAATTAGGTAACTCGTTGCAGGGTCATGTCCAGGCATGGCCCTGCAACGGTTATAATCCATGAACAAAGATAAAACAGCGAAGAGGCCCTTCCCGAAGCCGGGACGGAAAGTTTGACGCTGCCGGCAAGTTAGTGAGCGAGGAGAAGAGTAATGTACTTGAAGAATATATTTAGCCCCATTACCATCCGCGGTATCGAGATTAAGAACCGGGTCCGGATGTCGCCGATGGCCGTAGGCTATGCGGAGGATGGCTGGGCGACCGAGGTTTTTGCCCGGTTTTTCGAGGAGCGGGCAAAAGGGGGTGTGGGCTTGATTTCTTGGGCGTTGTGGCCTTACCAGACTGTGCATGGCTATTTCCCCTGGGTTTTCGACGATAAATTCATTCCCGGGTTGAAGCTGGTTGCGGACGCCGTGCATAAGCACGGCACAAAGATAGTAGGGCAGGTCGGCACAGGGTACGGGTGGTCCTTCAAGGACGGCCTAACGGAGATAGTAGGTCCTTCCGGGGTCAGCCTGCTCGGTCGCCCCAGCACGCCATATCGGGTTGGCACGCCCACGAATCGTCAAAGACTCGCGGAGCGGCCGCTGACGATCGACGAGATCCACCAGATGATTAAAGGATACGGCCAGAGCGCCCGGCGCATCCGCGCGGCTGGATTTGAAGGTGTGGAACTGATGTTGGGTGCCGGTTACACCCTGGCGCGTTTTCTTTCCGCCGAGACGAACAAGCGGACGGACGAGTACGGCGGCGATCTGGACGGCAGGATGCGTATCCATCGCGAGATTATTGCGGAGATAAAGAAACAGGCCGGAAACGATTTTCCGATCTTTGTAAAGATTTCCGGTGCCCAGTTTACGAAGGGCGGTTATACCGTAGAGGAATGTGCGTCAGAAATTTGTCCGCGTCTGGAGGCCTTGGGGGTCTGCGCGATCGATGTCGTGGTAGGTTGGCATGAAGCCCCGCGGGGGATGATGAGCAATTCGGTAAAGCCGGGAGAGTATCTCTACCTGGGCGAGGCCGTGAAGAAGAAGGTAAAGATACCGGTTATTTGCGGGGATAGGACCAATGACCTGCGCGACGCTGAGCAGGCGATTGCGGCGGGCAAGATCGATATGATCACGCTGGGACGTCAGTTGCTTGCCGATGCGGAGACCTGCCAGAAGGCCCAGGCGGAATGTTTTGATGATATCCGGCCCTGTATGTGCTGCGCCTGGTGTCTCGAGACCGTTGATACGCCGTGCATTTGCGCCGTTAGTCCCCGTACGGGCCGGGAGACGATCTATACGAGAGAGCCTGCCAGCAAGTCAGGGCC
>Ga0209514_10000266_pt1 | contig 114746 bp, 96 predicted proteins | sample Subgrocontami58m_FD_187452 | JGI IMG/M metagenome (GOLD analysis project Ga0209514, IMG submission 187452) | Subsurface groundwater microbial communities from S. Glens Falls, New York, USA - GMW37 contaminated, 5.8 m (SPAdes) (version 3) | ecosystem: Environmental > Aquatic > Deep subsurface >... | reverse complement strand
CTGCGCCCGCCAATCGGTGGCGAAGCGCACCTTGTCGAGCGCGAGGGCGGGCGCGGCGATAAGGAGAGCGATGAGCAAGGCGAACAGGCGCATGGTGCGGCTCCGGCTGCGAGGCGCGCATCATACATGAACGCGCGCGGGCGCTATATCCCGCTCGATTTCGACGAGAAATTGAAGCCTTCGACGAGCATCGCCGGCGCCGCCGGCGCGCCGCCTTCGCCCGCCGCGCACCAGGTCCGACGCGTTGGACCGAGCGCTTTGATGTTGCTGAACAGTTCGCCGAGCCGCTGATTGAAGCGCATGTTGCGCATCGGCGCGACGATGCGGCCGTTCTCGATGAGAAAATTGCCGTCGCGCGTGAGGCCGGTCAGCAACAGGCTCTTCCGGTCGACGATATTGGTGTACCAAAACCTCGTCACCAGGACGCCGCGCCGCACCGAGCGGACCATGTCGTCCAGCGAAACGTCGCCGCCCGACATCACGAAATTCTTCGCAAAAGGGATTGGTTCCGATTCGGTCTTTTGCGCCCAGGCGCGTGAACGATAGAGCGTCGTCACAACGCCGTTCTCAACGAAGGCGCGGGCGCGATGCGGCACGCCCTCGAAACCGAAGGCCGCTTCCGGCGCCAGCGGGTCGGCGGGATCGACGCGGATCGTGAGCTGTTCGTCAAAGAGCTTCTCGCCCAAAAGCGCTCCGCCGCCAGTACGCGCGAAGAAGCTTCTCCCCTCATCGGCGGCGCGCGCCTCCATTGTTTTGATGAGCCAAAAAGCGAGCTCGGTCGTCGCCTCCGGCTCGAGAACGACGGTATAGGCGCCGGGTTCGAGATCAACCGGCGTCGCGTCATGCGCGCCCTTGGCGCAGGCGACGCGCGCGATCGCCGCCGCATTGAGACGATCCGCGAAGAATTGATGCGCGCCGGCCCAGCCCGACCAAGCGTCGGCGCGGTTGCGCGCAGTGGCGGAGAGATCGATTTCGCTGCGCCGCTCATAGGCGAAAAGGCCGGCGCTCGTCGCATATGCGTTGAATCGCCTTGCCGTGGTCGCGCAGCCGAAGGTGTCGACGCCGATGCGCGCGCCTTCCTCGATGACGCGCGCCGCCGCGTCGGCGAGGGCGTCGAGGCGCAGATTGGCGGTCGCGTCGTCATAGCGGTCGGAGAAACCGTAGTTTTGTGGGCCGAGCGGCGCGACATAATCCGGGTCGACGGGCAACATCCGCGCGATCTCTTCCGAGCGCGCAACGGCGGCGGCCAACGCCTCGTCGTCAAAACGCGAGATGCTGCAAGAGCCGATGCGTCCGCCAATATGCGACGAGATGCGCAGATTGGCTTCGGCGCTCGCAAGATTGGTCGTGGCGCCTCCCCGCGCGAAGCGCAGACTTTGATCCAAGCCGCCCTGAATCTGCACAGTGCAGGCGTCGGCCTTGGAACGCGCGAGAACTTTGTCGGCGATCGACTTTGCGTCGTCTGAAGAAAGGAACATGCGCTATGCGTCGTCGCTCGTGTTCAGCACGTGCACATTGCGAAACAGCGCTGGCGGACTGCCGTGCGAGACAGGCGCCAGCTGCACCGGCTCGGCCTTGCCGCAGGTGAAGGTGCCGTCGAGATGATAGGCGCTCGCATCGCACAGGCCCGAAAGAGAATTCCAAAATTGCGTCGTGCGGCCCTGATAGGCGCCGTCGCGCAGCAGATCGCCGAGCCTGCCATTCTTGATCTCATAGAAAAGCTGTCCGCCGAACTGAAAGTTGTCGCGCTGCTGATCGATGCTCCAGCTGCCTGCGCCGACGACATAAATGCCGTTCTCGACAGTGTTGATGAGATCGCTGAAGGAGCATTTCTGAGGATTGGGCTTAAGCGAAATATTCGGCATGCGTTGAATGGGAAACGTCGTGGGGCTGTCCGCATAGGCGCAGCCGTTCGAATGCGACAGGCCGATGAGATGCGCCTGTCCAAGCGCCATCTGGAAATTCCTGAACACGCCCTTTTCGACGATGGCGAAGTCGGCGGCTTCCGCGGGGGCGCCGTCGTCGTCGTAACCGATCGTGGCGAGCGCGCCGGGTTGCGCGCGATCGGCGACGATCGTCATCAATTCGGAGCCGAACTGCAGTTCATTGAGCATATGGGGTTTGACGAAGCTCGTTCCGGCGAAATTCGCCTCCCATCCGAGCGCGCGGTCGAGCTCGGTCGAATGGCCGACCGTCTCGTGAATGGTGAGCCACAGATTCGTCGGGTCGATCACAATGTCGCAATCGCCTGGCGTCACCGGCTTGGCGCCAAGCTTCGCGCGCGCCTCCTCGCCGGCCTGCGCGGCCTCCTCGATCAGGCCGGCGCCGACGACATAGTCCCAGCCGGCGCCGCGCGCCGGCGCCAGGCAGTCGCGCGTCGCGAAACGGCCGCTGGCCCGGTCGATGGCGGTCGCCTGGAAGTTCGGCGCGACGCGCGTGCGCGTTTGATGAATGCGGCTGCCAAGACTATTGGCGAAGAATCGCTCTTCGCAGGTCGCCGAAAGCGAGGCTGAACAGAAATCCGCGCCGTGATCGCGCGCGCTGGCGATGATCGAAAGCAGCAGGTCGGCCTTCTCGCCGGCGGACACTGCAAGGGGATCGATGCCCATCGGCATGATCCATTCGGCTTCATGCACGGGCAGACGCTCGAGCGCGATCGGCTGGAACTGTATCCGCTTCACCGCGCGGGCGTTCTCCAGCGCGCGCTCGACGCCATCGCGCAGGCTCTGCGGATCGAGCCGCCGCGCGCCATAAAATCCCCAGCAGCCGTCGAGCAATACGCGCACGCCAAAGCCTTGCGATGCGCGCTCGTCGAAATTTTCCAGGCGATCGTCCTTGGCGAAGGCGTATTCGCGCCGGGTTTCGCCGATCCTGACGTCGGCGTAGCTGGCGCCGTTTCGCTTCGCGGCGGTCAGCGCGATATCGGCAAGATCGTAGAGCAGCGCGCGGCCCAACGCGAAGGCGTCGCCGCCCCTCGGGCGTGAGGCTTCGGTCGTCGCAGGCGTGGCCGCAGGCGCCATTGGTCGCTCCAAAATTCCCTCATATGGTGGTCGTTTCGGCGACGATTTGCAATCGCCGTGTTACGGTTGTGGGTCGCCGTTCCATCCGCATGCGGCGAGCGCCTCGCCCATATGTTCGGGCGGCGCGGCGACAGCTTCCACGGGCGGCTTCCCGTCGTGCATCGGCACGCTCACCGCGCGCGCATGAAGGTGCAGAGGGGCAGAGTCCTCGCGGCGACCTGAGCCATAGATCGGATCGCCGAGAATGGGCCACCCCATCGCCTGCGCATGCACGCGGATCTGATGCGTGCGGCCGGTGTGCGGCGTGAATTCGATGAACGTCAACGCGTTGTCCGGACTTCTGCCAAGCACCCGCCAGGAGGTTCTGGCGGGCAGACCCAGAGGGTCCGGACGCATCCACCAGCCGCGCGTCGCATCGAGCCGTCCGAGCGGGAGGTCGATTTCGCCTTCTTGACCCACGGGCGCGCCTTCGACCACCGCCCAATAGGTCTTGCCGATGCGGCCGGACTTGAACAGCCTGCCGAGCCGCTCGAGAGCCTTACGGTGGCGCCCAAGCACGAGGCAGCCGGACGTGTCCTTGTCCAGTCGGTGGGCCAGCGCCGGCGGTCGGGGCAGTCCAAAGCGCAGCTGGTCGAAGGCGTCTTCCAGGCTTGCGCCGCCCTTCGGTCCGCGATGGACGGCGACGCCGGCGGGCTTGTCGATGATCAGCATCAGCCCGTCGCGGTGGAGCAGGCGAGAGAGGAGGTCCATCAGCGGCTTATAGCAGCGAGGCGGGCAAGACGGCGCTATTTCACGGCCGGCGCGGCCTTTCCGAGCGAAACCGCGCCGCCGATGAACTCTCCGTATTTGTGGAAATATTCGTCAGTCAGATGAACGCCGTCCGTCGTGTAACACCGCTCGTGTCCTTCGTAGCGATCGATGAAAGCGTCATATTCGAGAGTGTTGAGTTCGGGATGGTCGCGCCACAGCGCGACCCGATAGAGGTCATTCACCTGACGCTCGCAGTCATCATAGAAACAGCTCAATATCGAGCGCTTGAGGGCGCTGTAGAAATTCGGCGGCATGAAATTCCGCTCATTGACCCGCGGTATGGAGATGATTTCGACGTCGTCGACGTCGGCAAAATACTCGACGAGCTTTTTCGAATATTCGACATAGGCCGATGCGCCGACGTGCTGAATCGCGTCGTTGACGCCGTTCATCAGGATGACCTTATCCGGCTTTTTGTCCTCGAACACGCGGTAGAGTTTGTATTTGGGGAATTTCTCGCGCAGCTCGGCGTAGAGCAACCGTGAGTTGCGGCCGGCAAAACCGAGACTGCACGCCTGGACGCCGCGGCCTTCAAGTCTTTTTGAGACGGCGCGCGGCAGTTCGGGGAGGATCTTGCCGTCCGAGGCCCAGGATTCGCCGATGACAAGGATCCTGTAGGCGTCCCCGCCGCCGTTCACATTGGTGCAGTAGAGCGTCGGCTCATCCGACCGCTTCAGGCTGAGAAGCGTCAGCCCGCTTGTGACGGCCAGAACAAACGCCAGTTTATGCGCCCCCGGGAACATGGCGAACCCATATCCCGGCGACTGGACTCAAGCAAATTTCTGGATGTGCTTGTCCCGGCGCGGGCGCTCCGACGTCGGACCAGGGAAACCCATGCTCGAGCAGGTTCCGAAAAAGTTGCAGACTTTTTCGATGAGAACCTGCTCCAACATTTTGATTTGAGCGATTCCTTATCGATCACATGGTTCCATGTGATCGGGAAGCGCTAGCCGAATGCGGGCGCGGCGCGAGCCGGCGTCGCCGAGGGGATCGCGCCCGGCGCGTCCATAAGTCGGCCATGCACCCAGGAGGCGCGCAATCTATTGATCGGCCGATCGAACAGCCGCCAGATCAGGTAAGAGGCGACGAAGATGATGAGCAGCGCCTCGGAGCAGAGCAGGGCGCGATCGAGATAGGAGCCTTCGCCGGTCTTCAGGGCGCCGATGACGGACCAGTGCAGCAGATAGAAGATGTAGGAAAGCTCGCCGAGCATTCGGTCCTTGGCGCCGCTCGCCTGCTGCGTCGTATAGAGCGCCCAGGGCGTCATCATCACCGCGATGACAAGATTCATCTTGTCGCTGAAGGCGAGCAGCTCCAGCTTTTCGCCGAGCATCATGTCCTTGGCGAAGATCAGCGCGCAAAGGAACAGCGTCGCGAGCGTCGTGAACAATGCGCGATAGGCGAAGGCGCGATTGGGCCTCAAGTCGTGGCTCGCCGCCGCGACGCCGATTCCAAAAAACAAAAGGAAAGGCGCGACCGTGGCGGAGCCGCCGAACCAAGGCGCGCCGGCCGAAACGACAAGGCAGATCAGCAAGAGAAAGATGTTTTTCGAAATGAGAAAAATGATCGCTGGCGCGATAAGATAGAATTGCAATTCCACATCCAGCGACCAGCCGGGAATGTTCGCCTGGAACGGCAGCGTGCTGTAGCCGAGGATCAAGATGTTGGAGAAGAGCTGATGCATCAGCCCGCCGAAGGCGACGGGCGCGTCGCCGCGCCAGAGCAGCAGCGCCCAAGCGATCGCCGAGCAGAGCGCGAAAACCGGCGCGATGCGCCAGACGCGCGAAACGAGGTAGGTGAAATAGGCCGACGTGGTTTTCGAATAGGTGTTCTTCCACATCGCTGCGACCCAGTAGCCGCTGAGCACGAAGAAGACCAGCACGGCGGACATGCCGAGGTTGAAACTGGTCGTATGGTGGAGGAAAACCGCAAAGGCTAAGGTTAGCCGCAGGGCGCCGGGCGACGCGAATTTATCTGTTCCCATCGCCATTGCTGCTCCACGTCTTGTCCACGGCTTGGCAGGAGATTTCCTCAATGCGCGACGTCAATCTTAATCTTGATCAGCGGGCGGAATGCTGTGGCATGAGGTCGCGAAGGGGGCCTTATGGCGCGACATTGCGTCGCGATTGCAGCGCTTGCCCGGTCGGCGGCTGCTTCGTCGCTTTGCGTGTGCGTCGGCTTAGAGTGGTCGGCGCGTGTGGTCCAAATCGCGCCGACATGCGCTCCTAGTACGCGATCTAGCGACATTGGAACTTTGCTTTACGAGGAAAAATGGCGATCACATCTGCGACCCCGAAACTGCGCGTCACAATCGATTTCGGCGTCGCGCGCCTCTATATCGAAAATCCCGCCAAGCGGAACGCATTCGACTTCGAGATGTGGCGCGCGCTGCCGTCGCTGCTGCGCGCCGTCGACGTGGAGGAGGAAGCGCGCGTCCTCGTCATCAGCGGCGCGCCGGGTCTGCCGTTCTGTTCCGGCGCCGACATCAGCGAATTCTCCAACCTGCGCGCGACGAGCGAGGGCGGGCGCATCTATGAGGACGCCAATGTCGAGGCGTTCGACGCGATTTCGAATCTTTCCAAACCGACGATCGCAGCCGTGTCGGGCTTCTGCATGGGCGGCGGATTCGGAATCGCCGCGGCCTGCGACCTGCGGATCGCCGATGCGCAAGCGACGTTCGCAATTCCGGCGGCGAAGCTCGGCGTCGGCTATCCGCCCTCGGCGATGGCCTATGTCGTCGCCGCGGTCGGCCCGCAACTGGCGTTCGACCTCTTTTACACGGCGCGCCGCCTGACTGCTGATGAAGCCAAGGCGCGCGGCTTCGTCAGCCGCCTCTTCGCCACTGAGAGTTTCGAAGGCGCCGCGCATGCGCTCGCCGAAACGATCGCCGCTGGCGCGCCTTTGACATTGCGCGCCGCCAAGGCGGCGATCCGCGCCGCCGCGCGCCTGCCCGGCGCGTCGTCGCATGAGCAGTGCGAAGCGCTGACGAGCGCCTGTTTCGACAGCGCGGACTATATGGAAGGGCGCGCCGCGTTTCTTGAAAAGCGCGAGCCGAATTTTAGAGGGCGCTGACGCTACTCGACTGACCGAGAGCGCGCGGCGGGATCGATCATCACCTGTCAGCGCTCGCCTCCACCTCGAGGCTTTCTAAAATCTCGCTCGGCTTTCGCGCCAACACGTCGATGGCGTTGACGCCTTTTGGCGTGACAAAACGCAGATGTAGGCGTGTCGGCTTCTCGATATAGGCCGAAACGGCGTCGGCGATCCGCTTGGCGTTTGCGCCGCCGCCGCCGAGCGCGGTAATCGCCGTCGCGGCGGCCTTGGCGTAATCGGCGCGCGCCTTGTCGACGGATGTCTTTTGCTCTTTGGCTTCGAGAGCGAGCACGCGATCGACGAGACCGTCGCCTTCGAGCGTCAGGTCGATCGACTTGACCGACGTCGTGAGCGTCGCCGCGCGGGAAATGAGGGGCGAAGGCGAGAACGCCGCGCTCGACACATTGCCGAACAGCGCGGAGAGTCGCGCGACGCCCATGTTTTTCGCGTCGATCGCGACAGGCTCCAGCGCCGCTTCCGACGTCTTCTCGCGCCATTCGCCGGCGGCGACGCCGGAGAGCGCGAGCTCGCGATAGCCAAGCGCCAAGAAATGCGCCGTCGTCTGCGTTTCGCCACGCGCCGAAAGATCGACGACGAAATTGTCGACGCGGCTCGAGAATTTTGTCGGCGTCGTTGCAAGAAAATTGTCGAACGTTGCGCTGGCGTTCTCGACGCTGAATTTCATGCGCGACGGTTCGCTCGTCTTGGAGTCGGGAATATCGGCGGCGACGCCGCGCACCTCTATGCGCGCCAGCTTGGGATAGGCGGCGCCCTCTAAAACCGGAGCCAGCTGCAATTCATTCAGCGCACATCGCTTGACCGACAGATGGCCGCCGTCCGAGGCGGCAAGTGAAAACTCGTCGAAAAACATTTCGCCGGCGCCGGCGGCGGCGACTTTGCGCATGCCGGCGCGCGCGATCTTCGCCGTGAACGGCTTTCCGGCGGGCTCGCCCTTGCCCGCGGCGACGACGTCGTCGACGTCAACCGACGCCGCCTCGAAGGAACGAAGCGCATCGAGGACATCGCGCATCAGCGCCGGATCGTTCTCGGGCTTCGCCGGATCGAATTTCTCGAACCGCTCGAAGAGTTTGCCGGCCGGAGTCCGCAGGGCTCGCCCACGCACGCCCTCAATCTTCAAGCGGCCCGTCGTCAGAACGAGATTGGCGCTCGCGTCTTCGAGGCGCGACGATTCGACGATTTCCTCCTCGACCAAAGGCTTCAGAGGCTCATTGATTTCGCCGCGCGTGGAGAGCGCCAGACGCGCGAGTTCGGCAAGATCGACGCCCTTGGCGATCGAGGCGCCCCAGGAGACGCGCTGAACGCCGCCCTTCGCGGATTCTATCGTTTCCTCGCCGCCGTCGCCGCGCACGGTCGCCGCGCGTCCCGAAACGACATTTTCGAAGAGCAGCATGCGATAGGCGGCGTGTGCAACGCCCGAATTCTCGCGGCTTTCGCTCGACATCGCCGGCACGGCGATTCGCCGCGCCGAAATACGCGCGAGACGCGCCGCGACATTGGCGTCGCCGCTCAAAAACAGCGCGGCCAACTCCATCGCCGGCAGACTCGCGCCTTCGATTTCGATGTGCGGGATACGATAGGTCGTCGCGCCGAGCGTGATGACGAGGTTGTCGAGCGTGAGCGGCTTTTCAGCGGCGCCCGGCGAAGGCGCGGCGAAACTCATGAGCGAAAGCGACGTCACGACGCCGATGGCGAGGGATTTGCGCATTAGAAAACCTTGGGAAGACGAACGGCGAGAGCTTGCACGCCGCGCCTTTCGGGGTAAAGAGGCGCGTAGTTTCGTCGCAGCCGGCGTTTCGCGAGGGGGCGGCGCGTGGCGGCGCGGCGGCGCCGTGATAGAGAGGCCGCATGCGTCGACTCCTGCTCCTGCGCCATGGCAAGGCCGACCGGCATTCGGCCGGCGGCGACCGCCAACGTCCGCTCACCCGTCGAGGGATGGAGGATGCGCGGCGCATGGGCGAGTATCTGCGCGACGCCAACATTGTGCCGGGCCTCGCCGTCGCCTCCGATGCGCGTCGCGCCAAGCAGACCCTCGACCAGGTGCTTGACGCTTTTCCAGGCCATGTCACGCATCTGATCGAGAATACGATTTATCTTGCGACCGTCGACCATCTGGTCGAAATTTTGCGGCAGACGCCTGACAAAGTCGCGACGCTGCTCGCCGTCGGCCACAATCCGGGCTTTGCGGAGCTTGCCGCCTGGCTTGCGGGTTCGGGCGAGGCGCAAGACTTGGCGCTGATGCGCTCTAAATTCCCAACGGCGGCGCTGGCGATGCTCGACTTCGAGAGCGATCATTGGGGCGACGTCGGCAGGGGCGGGGCGCGACTTGCGCGCTTCGTCACGCCGGGCATTCTACGGGGCGAGGCGACGGAAGACCCCGACTAGCGCAGTTCGCAAACCCGCAAGGCGGCCATGCTGATCGAAGCGCTCCTGACGATGCTGGCCGTAGCTGCGCCGCAGAAGGCGCCGGCGGCGCTCGTCGCGCCCTCGTCGGCGTTCGCCGCGACGCCAAGCCCCGCCTATCAGCCTCAAGCGCGCGCCGTGGACAATTGGCGCTTCGAAAGCGCGCTGGCGCTGGAGATGGCGCCCCTCGCCGCCATCCGCCGGGCGTTCGGCGCCGAAGCGGGCGAACCGGCCCGCTGCGTCAAGCTCAACAATTACTGGTGCATCAAGAGCGCGGGCTGGAACGGCGAGATCGCCGCCGACGCCGATGGCCATGTCGCCTTCGCATCGGCGGAGGAGGGCGCCGCCGTCGCCGCGCTGCTGCTGCGCCGATACTATGTCGACTATGGGCGGCGCACCGCGCGCGCCATCGTCGAGCGCTGGGCGCCGGCGCAATGTTCGCTCGTCCTCGCGTCCGTCGCGCCTCGGCGGCCGGCAGCCGCTCCCGGGCAGCCGGCGTCGCGCGGCGGCATGGCGCGCATGCCGCCGCAGCGCGTGGTCCCCATGGGGATTGCGCCGCGCGGCATTCAGAACACGCTTCGCGCGCGCTGGCTGGCGGCGCATGGGCGCGGCGGGGTCAACCTGAAGACGGCGCGGCGACCGTTCGCAAAGCCCGTCGACCTGCTGCCGGCGCCCTCGATCATGGCCGGCGTCTACGAGCTTCCAGCGCCGCGGGAAAAGCTCGCCGAGCTGATCCGACCGGCGCCCCGGACGACAATTGCCGACCTGCCGCCGTCGCCCGCGCCGCGGCTGCCGCCGTTTGGCGTTTCGAATTGCTCCGGGGAGCTGGCGCGGATCGCCACTTACGCGGCCAGCGTGGCCCAGGGCGTCGTCGGCGGCGCCAACGAGGATCTGGCGCTGTTCACCGCCGACGGCGCGCCGACCGAAAATCTGGCCAAGGTGATGGCCAATATGGCGGCGGTGGAGATCGGGCCGGCGCGGCCGCGCGACGCGCTGATCCGGATCGCCGTCGCGCAACTGCGCCAGCTGCTGGAGGCGCCCGCGAAGCCGGGAGGCAGCACTGCGCCGACTCTCCCGGCGCCGGCGCATGCGGGGCCATGACGCCTAAGAGCGCGCCATCAGCTCCAGCGCGAGCCCGTAGACTTTCGTGCGGGCGGGTTCGGGCAGGGTCTTCAGCACTTCAAAATAGGCTTGCCCGGCGCCGCACATGCGCGCATCTTCGAGCGGCGGCGTGGGCATTTTGCCGTCGAGCAGCGCGTCGATCTCGACCTTGCTCAGGCCCCGCGCGGCGAGCGCCGTCTCCAACAGGCGAAAGTCCGCCTCCGTCGGCGCGGTCCGCTCGATCTTTTTGGCTTGGCCGCTGACGATCGCCTCGAGTCCCGCAAGCGCCATGTCCGAGACGATCTGGCGGCGGGAGGCGGCGAATCGCTGAAAGTCGAGATTGGTCGCGCCGTAGAGGAAGGCCACGCACATGCGCTTGTCCTCCCGCGCCACCGCCTGCAAGACTTCCAGCTGCTTTTCGAAGACGCGGGCGATCGGCTCAGGCTCGGCCTTCGCCGCGAGGGCGCCGCGCGAGGTTCGGATGCGGCGGACCGCCTCGGAAAGATAATAGTCGACGCTCTGCTCTTCTTTCGTCTGCGCGAGGCGGGTGGCGAAATCATTGATCGCCGCTTCGTAATCGGCCGTGAAGGTCTCGCGGAGCCGGGCGAAGTAGCGCGCATAATCCGGCGTCGAGGCGATCAGCGCCTCGATCTGTTGCCGCGCACTTCCCTTGTCGACTTGCGCATTGGCGGGCGCCGCGATCCCCGATCCTGCATCGGCCATGCGCGGCGCGGGATTGAGGGCCAGCCAGGTCAGGCCGATGCCGGCTCCGATCGCGACGAGCGCCGCAGCCGACAGCGCCAGAATTTTCTCCAGATACATCGCCGACCTTTGCGTCTCTGACGGAAAGCGCGAAGCTTAAAGCATTGCGCAGGTGGGCGGAAGCGCGGCCGCGCTACCCGCCATTCAACAGGCGATGAAGCCGCGCGGTCTCGGCGCGATGGGCGACGAGCAGGCTGATATGCCGGTTGAGATCATAGCTCCAATGGCCGCGACGGGCGCGTTCGCCGCGCATCGCGCGTTCGATTTCCTTGAGGGCGGCGCGCGCCCCGTCGGGCGATTCGCTGGCGATCGTCTCAGGCGACAGGCGATGGAAACGCGCCAGCGCGCGCGGGCGATCATAGGCGTTGAGACCCGCGGCGAGGGCGGCGTCGAGCGCCGCGCCAGCTTCTGTGGTGAAGCGGGCGGGGCGGTCGTCTTGCGGGGCTTGAACTGGTCTTTGCGTCATGGATCATCCTCCATGCCGCCAAGAATGCTTTCCCTCGAACGGATGAGGATAAGTATTTTATCCTTGAATAGGATTATTTTCCAGCTTACGGTTGCGCGTCACCCAGCTGGAGACCTCGATGTTTTTCGATCCGACGCTTATTCCGGGGCTTAGCGCCGCCGCGGCCGCCGCCGCACAGGGCGCGCCCTTCGCCGATCTCTTTTCTCCTCGCCGCTCCCGCGCCTCGGTCGCGAGGGCGCGTCAGCTCGCCGTCTATCTCCACCATGTCGCGCTCGGCGCCAGCGTTTCGGCCTGCGCCAAAGCATTCGCGCGCGACCGCGCCACTGTCCGTCACGCCTGCGCGACGATCGAAGATTTGCGCGACGATCCGTTGTTCGACGCCGGCGCCCGCCGGCTCGAAACTGCGCTGGCCGCGCAGCGCGACATGATCTGCGCCCTCCTTGCGCAAGGGAGCGCGCAATGAAGAAAAGATCTGGGACCCGGGAGGAAACCGGCCGCGCCATGCGCCGGCTGCTGCAGGCGCTCGCCGAGCCTGGGGCGCGCGGCGCGCTCAGCCCGCTCGAAGCCTCGACGCTCGTCGTGCTCGCCGCGCGTAAAGGCGTCACCGTGGCGCGCGCGCGATTTGCGGCGGCCGCCGGCGACGCCGCGCTCGCCGAAGGACTCGTGCGATGGGAGCAGGACGGCGGCGAGCGTCGGCTGGCGCTCGTCGACGCCGGCCGCGCGCATCTGCGCCGCTTGTCCGCGCCCGACGTCGATCAGGCGGAGCCCTTTCGCGCCCAGCACGCATCCTATGCGCTGCGCCAGCTCGAAAAGGCCGCGCGTCCGACGCTCGTCAATGAAGCGGAAAGCCCGCTCGCCTGGCTGGCGCGGCGAAAGGACCGCGAGGGGCGAACCTTTCTCGACGCCGCGCAGCTCGACGCCGGCGAGCGCTTCCGCCGCGACATCGAGCAAGCGCAGCTCTTGCAGCGCGTGACCGCGAATTGGGAGGCTTCGATCAACGCCGCCCGCCGCGGCGCCGACGCGGGCGCCGTTTCCGAGGTTGCGATCGACGCGCGCCGGCGTCTTGCGCGCGCCTTCGACGCGGTGGGGCCGGAACTGGCGGGTCTCTTGACCGACGTCTGCGGCTATCTCAAGGGCCTTGAGCTTGTCGAAAGCGAACGCGGCTGGCCGCCCCGCTCGGCGAAAGTCGTGCTCAAAATCGCGCTCGATCGATTGGCGCGCCATTACGGACTCGCGGTCGAAGCGCGTGGCCGCGAGAGGGCCGAATCACTGCTGCATTGGGGCGCCGAGGATTATCGGCCGAGGGTGTGAGGAACAGCCCCCTCCCTGTCCCTCCCCCGCTTCGCGGGAGAGGGGACGCTAACCGAGCGGCGCAGCGCCAGCGCGGCATTGATATGCCTGCGCAACGTCGATGAAGCGGCCGTGTCTCACTCCCTCTCCCGCGAAGCGGGGGAGGGCTGGGGAGGGGGCTATGCCGCTATCGCCTCGCGCGCTTCTTTCTTGATGCGCTCGACCATCGAGCGCAGACCGTTGGCGCGCTGCGGCGTCAAATGTTCGGCGAGGCCAAGCTCCTTGAACAGCGGCGCCGCGTCGGTTTCGACGATCTCTTGCGCCGGCCGCCCCGAGTAAAGCGCCAGCACGAGCGCGACGAGGCCGCGTACGATATGCGCGTCGCTGTCGCCGCGAAACGAGAGCGCGGTACGCCCCTCAGAGTCGCGGGTCGGCGTCGTCTCCAGCCACACCTGGCTGGCGCAGCCGCGCACTTTATTGGCGTCGGTATAGGCGTCTTTCGGCAGCGGCTCCAGCGTGCGGCCAAGCTCGATGAGATAGCGGTAGCGATCCTCCCACTCATCGAGCAATTCGAAATTGCCTATGATCTCGTCGATTTGCATTTTGTTCGCATCCTGCTGCGAAGGCGCATTCTACCTCATTTCGGCGCTGCGCCGCGCCCTTTCCTTGGCGAGGACCACGCCTTACATTCCGCGCGATGATCGCCTGGCGCGCCGCGCCGCTCTTTAGGAGTCTTATATGAGCGACTTTTCCCGCTGGCGCGCCGTCGCCGCCGCGATTTTTCTTAGCCTGGGCCTTGCAGGCTGTGGCTACAATACAATTCCGACGCTCGAAGAAAACGCCAAGGCGAAATGGTCGGACGTGCAGTCGCAATATCAGCGCCGCGCCGATCTCATTCCAAATCTCGTGGAGACCGTGAAGGGCTACGCCAAGCAGGAGAAGGACGTGCTCACCTCCGTCGTCGAGGCCCGCGCCAAGGCGACGTCCGTCAAGGTTGACGCGGGTTCGCTGACCGATCCTGAAAAGATGAAACAGTTTCAGGAGGCGCAAAATCAGCTGACCGGCGCGCTCGGCCGGCTGATCGCCGTGAGCGAAGCCTATCCGGACTTAAAATCGAACCAGAACTTCCTCGCCCTGCAGTCGCAGCTCGAAGGCACCGAGAACCGCATCAATGTCGCGCGGCGCGACTACATCGACGCGGTGCGGGAATTCAACACCTCGCTGCGCACCTTCCCGACGCTCCTCTGGGCGAAGACTTTCTTCGCCGGCACGAAGCCGATGGCCGAATTTTCCGCGGCTGGCGCTGCGCAAACGCCGCCGGAAGTGAAGTTCTAAACGATGAGCGCCGACGCGCCGACAGAAGAGCTGATCGCGCTGGAGGCGACGTGGGCGCATATGCGCCGCGAAGCCGAGGAAGCGCTGCGTCTCGACCCGTCGCTGACGCCGCTGATGCTCGGCGCGATCCTCAATCGCGCATCGCTCGAAGAGGCGGTGGTCCATCGCATCGCCGCAAGACTCGGCGCGTCAGCCGTGGACGCCGAGACGATCGCCGACGCCTTCCTGCAGGCGGTGCGCGACGACGCGGCGATCGCTACGGCCTTCCGCGCCGATCTCGCCGCCTATGTCGAGCGTGATCCGGCCTGCGGGCGGATGATCGAGCCGCTGCTCTATTTCAAGGGCTTTCACGCGATCCAGTCGGCGAGGCTGGCGCATGCGCTGTGGCGCGCGCGGCGCCACGACTTCGCTTTTTATATCCAAAGCCGCGCCTCCGACGCGCTCGCGGCGGACATTCATCCGGCCGCGCGCTTCGGCAACGGCCTGTTCCTCGATCATGGCGCCGGTTTCGTCGTCGGCGAGACGGCGGTCGTCGACGACGACGTCTCGATTCTGCATAACGTGACGCTGGGCGGCACGGGCAAGGCCGCGGGCGACCGTCATCCGAAGGTCAGGCGCGGCGTCATGATCGGCGCGGGCGCCAAAATTCTCGGCAATATCGAGATCGGCGCCTGTTCGCGGATCGCCGCGGGCTCGGTGGTGCTGCGGTCGGTTCCGCCGAATTCGATCGTCGCCGGCGTTCCGGCGAAGGTGGTCGGGACCGAATCGCGTAGGGAGCCGGCGCGCGACATGGACCAGATCCTTCGCGGCCTCGCCTATGATTCTTTCGATTACGTCATCTGACCCGCGTCTTCGCGTCCGCTAAGCGCCAGGGCGATTGAGGGTTGCGCAGGGCCACGGTTCTCCTGCTATGTGTCGCCGGGCGGCGGCGCCGTTCCCAAGGGCCGGCGCAGGGCGGCGGCGGCCGGAGCAGGGGGATCAATGCTCGAGATCGCGGTCCAGATGGACCCCTTGGAACGCATTAATTTTGCTGGAGATTCGACCTTCGCGCTGATGTTGGAGGCGAAGCGCAGGGGCCATCGCCTATGGTTCTACACGCCGGATCAACTGTCGCTTGAAGGCGACAGGCTGACGGCGCGCGCGCATCGGATCGACGTTTTCGACGATCCTTCGCGCTATTACGCGCTCGGCGAGGCGACGGACCTTGAACTCGGCGCCATGGACGTCGTGCTGCTGCGTCAGGACCCGCCATTCGATCTCGCCTATATCACCTCCACGCATTTTCTGGAGCGGCTCGCGCCGAGGACGCTCGTCGTCAACGACCCCGCGCATGTGCGCAATGCGCCAGAAAAAATCTTCGTGATGGAGTTCGCCGACCTGATGCCGCCGACGCTGATCACGCGCGACCGCGCGGCGATGGAGCGCTTTCGCGCCAAGCATGGCGAGATCGTCATGAAGCCGCTCTACGGCCATGGCGGCGCCGCGGTGTTCAAGGTCGCGCCACGCGATCCGAATTTCGGTTCGCTGTTCGACATGTTCGCGACGACCTTCCGCGAACCCTGGGTCATGCAGCGCTTCCTGCCGGAGATCGTCAAGGGCGACAAGCGTATCCTTCTCATTGACGGCGAGGCGATGGGCGCGATCAACCGCATTCCCGCGGATGACGACATCCGGTCTAATCTGGTTCGCGGCGGGGCGCCGGCGGCTTCCGAACTCAACGCGCGTGAAAGAGACATTTGCGCGAGGCTCGGGCCGGAGCTGAAACGGCGCGGATTGGTTTTCGTCGGCATCGACGTGATCGATGGCTGGCTCACCGAGATCAACGTGACCTCGCCGACGGGGCTCCGCGCGCTAAAACGCATCGGCGGGCCGGATCTCGCGCCGCCGCTCTTCGACGCCATCGAGGCGCGTCTGCGCGCCCTGCGCGCATCAGGCCGATCGCCGGAATTGACTCTATGAACGAAGTGGCGCCGCTCAGCGTTTTCGCCGGCCTGGATCCCAACGAGCAGTTTCGCGGTTTGCGGCAGGCGCTCGCGCCGGTTGTCGCGGCGATCTGCAAGAGGGAGCGCGGCCATGCGCGACGCACGGCGATCGTCGAATTGTTTCGCTCGGCTTTGGCGGAAGGACGCGAGATCGCCCGCGCCCGGCTTGAGGCGCGCGGCTCGGGACTGGCGTGCGCGAGATTGATTTCAGGGCTCGAAGACGAACTGATCGGTGCCATCTATGACTATGTCGTGCGCTACGTTTACGTCGTCGACAATCCGACATTTGCTGAGCGTCTCGCCATTATCGCGGTCGGCGGCTATGGGCGCGGGACGCTGGCGCCGGGCTCCGACATCGATCTCCTGTTTCTCGTCCCCTACAAACAGACTCCATGGGGCGAAAGCGTCATCGAGGCGATCCTCTATATTCTTTGGGATCTGCGTCAGAAGGTCGGCCATGCGACGCGCTCCGTCGCCGAGTGCATGCGTCAGGCGCGCGCCGACATGACTATTCGAACGACGCTTCTCGAAGCGCGCTTCATTCTCGGCAACGCCGAGCTGTTCAGCGAGTTCCGCGAGAGCTTCGATCGCGAGATCGCCCGTTTGGATACGCGCGAATTCGTCTCCGCCAAGCTCGCCGAACGCGACTCGCGCGTGATGCGCGCCGGCGCCTCGCGCTATCTCGTCGAGCCCAATGTGAAGGAAGGCAAAGGGGGCTTGCGCGATCTCAATACGCTGTTCTGGATCGCCAAATATGTCTATCGCGTGCGTGAGGCGAAGGAACTCGTCGCCGCCGGCCTCTTCACCGCGGCGGAGCTCAGTCTCTTCGAGCGCTGCGAGGAGTTTCTGTGGCGCGTGCGCTGTCATCTGCATTTCGCGACGGGACGCGCCGAAGAACGGCTGGCTTTCGACGTACAAACAACGATCGCCAAACGTCTCGGCTATCACGACCGTAGCGGGCTATCGCCGGTTGAGCGCTTCATGAAGCACTATTTTCTCGTCGCCAAGGAAGTCGGCGATCTCACCGCGATCGTCTGCGCGGCGCTTGAAGAAAAGCAGGCGAAGCCGCGCGCCATCTTCGAGCGCTTCCTGCAGCCGTTTCGGCGCCGGCGCAGTCGCGGCCCGCAAGGCGACTTCATCGTCGATCACGACCGCATCAGCATCGTCGACGCCGATGTGTTCAAGCGCGATCCCGTCAACATCATCCGGCTGTTCTGGATGGCCGATCATCACGGCCTGCCGCTGCATCCCGACGCTCTGCGCGCGGTGACTCTGTCGCTGCGTCTGATCGACGCCAATCTGCGCGCGAACAAGGAAGCCAATCGGCTATTTCTCGAAATCCTGCTCTCGCGCAACATGACCGAGATTACGCTGCGCCGGATGAATGAGACCGGCGTGCTTGGGCGTTTCATTCCGGATTTCGGCAAAGTCGTCGCGATGATGCAATTCAATATGTATCATCACTACACCGTCGACGAGCATCTGCTGCGCGCGGTCGGCGGACTGTCCGATCTCGAAGCCGGGCGCATGCCGGAGCATCAGCAGCTCGTTGACGAAATCCTGCCGACGATTGTCAACCGCAAGGTGCTTTATCTGGGCCTGTTCCTGCACGACATCGCCAAGGGCCGAAAGGATGATCACTCCCGCGCCGGCATGGAGGTGGCGCGCAGCCTGTGTCCGCGTCTGGGCTTCACCCCCGGCGAGACCGAGTCCGTGGCCTGGCTCGTCGAGCACCATCTCACCATGTCGAGCTTTGCGCAGAGCCGCGATCTCTCCGACCGCGTCACGATCGAGAATTTCGCCGCCATCGTTCAAACGATGGAGCGGCTGAAGATGCTGTTCGTTCTCACCGTCTGCGACATCAACGCGGTCGGGCCCGGCGTGCTCGACGCCTGGAAGGCGCAGCTGCTGCGCGTGCTCTATTGGGAAACCGAAGTTGTGCTCGGCGGCGGCCATTCGGCGGTCGACCGCAAGAGTCGCGTCGCCGCCGCGAAAGCCGAGCTGCGCGCGGCGCTTCCGGAGTGGAGCGACGAGGCGTTCGACGCCTACGCCAAGCGTCACTATCCGGCCTACTGGCTCAAGGTCGACGTCGCCCGCAAGCTGCGTCACGCGGAGCTGCTTCGCGAGATGAACGGCGCATCGGCGCCGCTGGCGACCGCAGTCGAACTCGACAGGACGCGAGGCGCCGTGGAGCTGACCGTCGTCGCGCCCGACAACCCGCGTCTGCTGGCGATCATTGCCGGCGGCTGCGCGGCGGGCGGCGCCAATATCGTCGACGCGCATATTTTCACCACCGCGGATGGTCTCGCGCTCGACACGATCTTCTTCTCGCGCGCCTTTGATTTTGACGAAGACGAAATGCGTCGCGCCGGGCGCATCGCCGGCCTCATCGCCAGGGCGCTGCGCGGTGAGGTCGTCGTGTCCGAAGAGCTGCGGGCGCGCGCCAAAGCGCATCTGCCGACCGACGCCTTCTCGGTCGCGCCCGAGGTCGTCGTCGATAACAGCCTGTCGAACGTCTACACGGTGATCGAGGTCTCGGGACTCGACCGCGAGGGCCTGCTGTTCGAGCTCACCAACGCGATTTCGCGGCTCAATCTCAATATCGCCTCGGCGCATATCGTCACCTTTGGCGAACGCGCCGTCGACGCCTTCTATGTCACGGATCTGACGGGGGCGAAGATCGCTTCCCCGCAGCGACAGGCGGCCATCAAGCGCCAGCTCCTGGACGTATTTCGCGCTCCTGGCGCGCGCGGGGCCAAAACGCCGGCCGCCGCCGCGACTTGATTTTGACGTTTCGCACGCAGATATCGAAGCCTTTACGAAGAATGATGGTGACAGCATGAGCGATCCAACGAATGCGGACAAGAAGGCTGAGTCGACGGAGAATCGGGGGGGCGCGGAACCTTCGTCCTTGTCGCAGCCGTCGGCCGAATCCGACATTGCGCAGCCGGAGCCGTTCACCGAGCTCGAAAATCTTTATGCCGAAAACGCAGGGTTAAAGGACAAGCTCCTGCGCGCGCTCGCCGAAGTCGAGAATGTGCGCCGTCGCGCCGAGCGCGAGATCGCCGACGCGAAAATTTATGGCGTGGCGAATTTCGCGCGGGAGATGCTGTCCTTCGCCGATAATCTACGCCGCGCGATCGAGAGCGTGCCCGAGGAGGCGCGCGCCGAGCCGGCGGTCGCGTCGCTGCTTGAGGGGGTCGACGTGATGGAGCGCGATTTCCTCGCGCGGCTCGCGCGCTTCGGCGTCAGGAAGATCGACGCCAAAGGCGCGCGCTTTGATCCTAATCAGCATGAAGCGCTGTTCGAAATTCCCGACGAGACGCAACCCGCAGGCACGGTGGCTCAGGTCGTTGAGCAAGGCTACATGATCGGCGAACGCGTGTTGCGCCCGGCAAAAGTCGGCGTGGCGCGCGGCGGATCAAAGCCGTCCTGACCGGTCGAGGATGCGCATGGACGAGCGAGCGACCGCGACAAAGCCTATAGAAGCCGGGGTCGTCGCAGCGGCGGTCTATCACGGCGGACGTAAGATCGCCGATATCGAGATCGATGAGGCCGGAGAGTGGACCAAGCGCGAAGGCTATGTCGTCTGGATCGGACTCCACGAGCCGTCACAAGAGCTGCTGGAGCGCGTCGGCGAACAGTTCGCGTTGCATCATCTCGCGATCGAGGACGCATTCAAGGCGCATCAGTTCCCCAAGCTCGAAGAATATGAAAGCAGCGTTTTCATCGTCGCGCGCACCGCGCAGATGGTTGACGGCCGCATCGCTTTCGGCGAGACGCATATTTTTGTTGGCGCCGGCTATGTCGTGAGCGTGCGCCATGGCGCATCGAGCTCGTATGCGCATGTGCGAGAACGCTGCGAGGCGCGCGCGGAACGCCTTACGGAGGGCGAAGACTTCATTGTCTACGCCATTCTCGATTTCATCGTGGACAACTATTTTCCGGTGCTCGACGCGATCAACGGTCAGGTCGAGGACATCGAGGATCATGTTCTCGCGACGACGATGGGCAAGCCGGAAATCGAGCAGCTCTATAGTTTGCGGCGCGACCTCTTGCATCTGCGCAACGCCGTGACGCCGCTTGCGGACGTCTGCCGTCGCTTGGAGCGCAGCGACGTCGTCGCCATCGATCGGGAGATGCGGCCGCATTTTCGGGACGTTCGCGACCATCTGCGCCGCGTCCAGGAACGCATCGACACGATGCGGGAGACGTTGGCGTTCGCCTTTGAATCGAGCCTGATGAACGCGCAGATCCAGCAGACGGACATTTCGCGCCGACTCGCCGCCTGGGCCGCGATTCTGGCGGTGCCCACCGCCATCGCCGGCATTTACGGCATGAATTTCCAGCACATGCCCGAACTCCAGTGGGAGTATGGCTATTACGTCGTCCTCGGCGTGACGGCGAGCGTCTGCGGCTATCTCTACTATCGGCTGCGTCGCGCCGGCTGGCTGTGAACGCCGCCCGCTCGGGCCGAGGCGCATCGCCAAGGCACTCACGCCGCACGTGTTTCCGGCGCAGTCGCCTGCGACCGGCTCCTTGGGCCTAGCGCCTTACGAAAGTTTCATCCCGCCGCCATTGGCCGGCAAAGCGGCAATCTCCATCTTTCATCTTGCGGCGACGTTGCGCTTCTCCTCCACGCGGCGTCGTTCAAGATGGAGATTTCGAGAATGCCTATCGCAAACAATCCTCGCGCCCGCGCCATTGAAGCGCCGCGCCGCGCGTCCCGGCTGGCGCTGATGGGCGCTGCGGCCGCGTTCGCGCTGAGCGCCGCGATCGGTCCGGCGCCGCTGACGCCGGCTTACGCCGAAGCGCCGCTTTCAGGATCTGTCACCGCCTCCGGACCCGCCTCCTTTGCCGACGTCGTCGAGCGCGTCAAGCCGGCCGTCGTCGCCATCAAGGTCAAGGCTGTCGATGATCAGCAGGGCGGCGGCATCTTCGAGATGCCGGACGTGTCGCCCGACGACCCGATGTATCGCTTTTTCAAGCGCTTCGGAGAAGGTCAGGGGGGCCGTCCGCAGAAGCACATGACGATGTCGCAGGGCTCTGGCTTCATCATCAGCGCGGACGGCTATGTCGTCACCAATAACCACGTTGTGGATCACGCCAGCGAAGTCGACGTTGCGCTCGACGACGGAAGAACGCTGCCCGCCAAGGTTGTCGGCACGGATAAGCGCACCGATCTGGCGCTGCTCAAGATCAGCGACGGCGCCAAGCTGCCCTATGTCGACTGGGGCGCTACGGCGCCGCGAGTCGGCGACTGGGTGATCGCGGTTGGAAACCCGTTCGGTCTCGGAGGCTCAGTCACCGCCGGCATCGTTTCGGCGCGCGGCCGTGACATCGGCGCCGGCCCTTACGACGACTTCCTGCAGATCGACGCGCCGGTCAATCGCGGCAATTCCGGCGGTCCGGCATTCGATTCGCGCGGCAATGTGATTGGCGTCAATACGGCGATCTATTCGCCTTCGGGCGGTTCGATCGGCATCGGCTTCGCCATTCCGGCCGAGGTGGCCAAGGACGTGGTCGCGGCGCTCAAGGAAAAAGGCTCCGTGTCGCGCGGCTGGATCGGCGTCAAGATTCAGAACATTACGCCGGAAATCGCCGACAGCATGGGGCTGAAGTCCGCGAAAGGCGCGTTGATCGCGCAGCCGCAGCGGGGCGCTCCGGCGGAAGAGGCCGGCCTGAAGTCCGGCGACGTCATCGTCGCCGTCAATGGCGACAAGATCGACACGTCGCGCGATCTCGCGCGCCGCATCGCGACCCTTGGCCCTGGCAAGACGGCGGACATCACTTTTCTGCGCTCGGGCGCCGAAAAGACGGTGAAGCTGAAACTCGGCGTGCTGCCCGACGAGCGGGAAGCGCGCGCTGACGATGAAGGCTTCTCGGAGCGGGGACCGGAACTGTCCGGCCTTGGGCTCGAGGTCGCCCCGGCGGCCGAGGTCCGCGGCGCAGGCCGTGAAGGGCTGTTCGTGACGGATATCGATCCCTCCGGCGCCGCCGCGCAAAAAGGATTGCGCAGGGGCGACGTGATTATCGAGGCCGCCGGGCAGCCGGTGAGCTCCCGTGGTGACCTCGCCTCGGCGCTCGAGGCGGCGCGCAAGGAGGGACGGCGTTCGGTGCTGCTGCGTGTGAAATCTGCGGACGGCGCCAAGTTCATCGCCGTTCCGGTGAAAGGCGGAGCCGGCTAAGGCGGCTTAAGGAACTTCTTGCGTTGAGGCCGACATCACTGCACCCGCCCGCAGCCGGTCTCCGCAACGAAGAGCGTCGGGCCGAGCCAGTCCCCTCCTGGCTCCCGAACGCGGGGCAGGCTGGCGCGCAATGCGCCGGCCTGCCGTTTTTTTGCAATCTCAGCTATAGTGAAACATGCGCATTCTGATCATTGAAGACGACAGCGAGGCGAGCGAATATCTCGTCAAGGCGTTCCGCGAACAAGGCCATGTCGCCGAACACGCCGCCGATGGGCTTGCTGGCTATGGACGCGCCAGCGACGGCGATTACGACGTGCTGATCGTCGACAGGATGCTGCCCAAGATGGACGGGCTGTCGCTGATCTCGGGTTTGCGCGAGCAGGGCGTTCAGACGCCGGCGCTTATTCTCTCCGCGCTCGGCCAGGTCGACGATCGCGTGAAGGGTCTGCGCGCTGGCGGCGACGACTATCTGCCAAAGCCCTACGCCTTTTCGGAGCTGCTGGCGCGGGTTGAGGCGCTGGCGCGCCGCCGCGTTGGGCCCAAGGGCGAAGAAACCCAATATCGCGTCGGCGATCTGGAGCTCGATCGGTTGTCGCACAAGGTGATGGTCGGCAGCCAGGAGGTGGCGCTTCAGCCGCGGGAGTTCCGGCTGCTGGAATATCTGATGAAACATGCCGGCCAGGTGGTGACCCGCACCATGCTGCTCGAAAACGTCTGGGATTACCATTTTGATCCGCAGACCAATGTCATCGACGTGCATATTTCCCGTTTACGCTCAAAGATCGACAAAGGCCGCGAGAACCCGCTTCTGCACACCATCCGCGGGGCTGGGTATATGATCCGTGACGGCGCTCGGTAAGCTTTTCCGCACGACGGCGTTCAAACTGTCGATCGCCTATCTCGTGCTGTTCTCGATTGGCGCGGGCCTGGTGCTCGCGCGCGTCGGCGCACGCGTCAAGGAAGTTCTCGACGAACAGATCGAGCAGACCGTCGACGCCGAAATACGGGCGCTGTCCGAACAATATGCGCAAGGCGGCCTGCGCCAGCTCGCCAATGCGGTGGAGCGCCGCGTGCGCGCGCCCGGCGGTTCGCTCTATCTGCTCTCGAGTCATTCCGGCGACGTCATCGTCGGCAATATCGAGCCGCCGAATTTCACGCCGTCGGGCGGCACGGAACTCGTCGAGACGACCTATGAGCGACGCGGCGAGCCGGGCGTCAAGCATCCGGCCTTGCTGCGGCTGTTCCTTCTTCCCGGCGGCTTTCGCCTGCTTATCGGCCATGACATCGAAGATCATGAAGTGCTTCGCGGCATATTGCGCCGAGCGCTCGGCGTGTCGCTATTCTGGCTCGCGCTCGTCGGCGCGCTTGGCGGTTTGTTCGTCTCGCATCGCATGCTGGAGCGCGTCGACGTGATGTCGGGCTCGGCGCGCCGCATCATGGCGGGCGATATGCACGAGCGACTCGCCATCTCGGGCGCCGGCGACGAACTTGACCGGCTGGCGGAAAACTTCAACGCCATGCTCGAGCGCATCAGCGAGCTGATGGCCGGCTTGCGCGAAGTTTCCGATAATATCGCGCATGACCTCAAGACGCCGTTGACCCGTTTGCGCAACCGCGCCGAGGCGGCGTTACGCGCCGGCGCCGAGGACAGCGAGCATCGTGCGGCGCTGGCCGCCGTGATCGAAGAATCCGACAACCTGATCCGCGTGTTCAACGCGCTACTGATGATCGCGCGAGCCGAGGCCGGCTATTCTAGCGACAACATGGCGAGCTTCGACGCTGACGCCGTCGTGCGCGACATCGCCGAGATGTACGAGCCCGTCGCCGAAGAGCAGGGCGTGCGTCTGGACGTTACGACGCAGGACGGACTGGCGGTCACCGGCAGCCGCGAATTGCTCGGGCAGGCGCTCGTGAATCTCGTCGACAACGCGCTGAAATATGGCGGGACTGGCGACGAGCCGCGCATCGCCATCGATGCGCGGCGCGTCGGCGATCGCGTGGAAATCGTCGTCGCGGATCGCGGACCTGGCATTGCGCCATCGGATCGCGAGCGCGTGGTGGGACGTTTCGTGCGGCTTGAGAATTCCCGTTCGCGCCCCGGTTCAGGTCTCGGCTTGTCGCTCGCGGCGGCGGTTGCGCGGATGCATCACGGCGCGTTGCGGATCGAAGACAATGCGCCTGGATTGCGCGTGGCGCTGTCGCTGCCTGCGATGCGTACGACCGTCGGCCCGACGGCACGGATGGAGCGCGCATAAGGCGCAATCTTCGCGGTCCCGCCCGCTTCGACGGCGCGCGTCTTCAATGGGGTCACCGTCGCCGAGGCCGCCGGCAAGCGCATCATGACGACCGTGCCTTCTCCAAGACGGGAGCGGACGCGCAGCGCGCCGTCGTGCAGCTCGATGAGGGCGCGGGCGATGGCGAGGCCGAGCCCCGATCCGCGCATGCCGTTTTCCATCAGATCGGCGCATTGCTCGAACGGCTTGCCGAGCTTGGGGATGGCGCGCGGGTCGATGCCGCGTCCCGAATCCTCGACATAGACGTCGATCGCTCCGCCGTGCGCGCGCGCGCGCACCCGCACCAGGCTTCCGAATTCGCTGAATTTGACGGCATTCGACAGAAAGATGCTGAGCGTCTTGACGATCGCCGCTTCATCTCCGACGCAGCGTAGGTTCTCGCGGGCGTCGGCGACAAGCTCGATGTTCTTTCCTTCGGCGCGCGCGCGCCAGGCTCCGACGGCTTTGCGCAGCGCCTCCGCGACGTTGATCTCCCGTTCGGCAAGGCGGACGAGGCCCGCTTCGAGACGCGACATGTCGAGAATGTCGGACAGCACTTCGTTGAGGTAATTGCCGCCCTGGCGTATGCCGCAGCAATATTCCAGATATTTTGGCGAACCGAGCGCGCCGAACGGCTCCGCCTCCATCATTTCCGAGAAGCCGATGATGGCGTTGAGCGGCGTGCGCAGCTCGTGGCTCATATTGGCGAGGAATTCCGATTTCGCCACATAGGCGGCTTCCGCCTCGGCCTTTTGGTGATGATATTGCTCGGCGAGAGTCGCGAGCTGCTGTGCCTGCATCTCCAGCGTCTGTCGCGAGCGGGTCAGATCGGCGACGCTCGCGGTGAGGCGGCGCTCCGATTCACGCAGCTTTTCCTCGTTGCGCTTGAGCGCCGTAATATCGGCGCCCACGGAAACATAGCCGCCATCCTTGGTGCGGCGCTCGTTGATCTGAAGCCAGCGCCCGTCGATGAGCTGCGCCTCATAGGTGCGGGCGTCTGGCGAAGGTCCGTCAGGCGAGGCGACCTGGGTGCGGATCAGCGGCGCGATGGCGCAGCTCATGATCTGCCGATAGTTCGCCCCGGCGGATGCGGCTTCCAGCGAAAGGCCATGCAGCGAGAGAAATTTCGAATTGCAGGTCACGAGTCGGTTTTTGGAGTCCCACAGCACGAAGGCTTCGGAAATGGCGTCGATCGCGTCGCGCAGGCGCAAATTGGCCATTTCCGTTTGTTCGGCGAGCGCGCGTTGCTCCGAAACGTCGATTGCGATTCCAATAAGATGTTTGCCAGCTTCCCGACTATCTTCGACAATCTGCGCTCGCGCGCGCAGCCAGATCCATTCGCCGGCGGCGTTCTTCAGCCGAAACTCGTGATCGACGCTATTCGTTCGTGCGCTCGCGACCATGTCGGCCATCGTCTGGAAGTCGCCATCGTCAGGATGCAGCAGCGCGCTCAATTCGGCATAGGAGAGCGAGCGGCGCTCGGCCGGCAGCCCCAACATTTCGTACATGGAGTCCGACCAGTAGATCCGGCCGCGCGCGATGTCCCATTCCCAAAGGCCGCAGCGGCCGCGCGAAAGCGCCGCCTCGAGGCGCCTGCGGATCAGCGTATTGGCGCGTTCGACTTCCTGACGACGCCAACTTTGGCGGAAATAGGCGAGGACGATGACGAGCAGCAGGAGCGTGGTGCAGGCGAACAGCAGCGCATAGCGGGACGCGATCACGCGCCACTCGCCGAGCACATTCTCCACGGGATAAATCATCGCCACCTGGCCGAATGGCGTCGGCAGCTTCCTGACGCTCACAAGCGCCGGAACGCCATCGGGCAAAGTGACGCGCAAGACGCCGGCGTTGTCGGCGAAGTCGACGAGCGCCTCTTCGGCGCCGATGGCTTGCGACAGCGTGAGATCTTTCGATGGAATCGGCGGAAAGGCGGCGGCGACGCGGCCGCGCTCGTCCGTCACCAGAACGCGTCGCCCTCGCGCGAGCGCGCCTTGCGGCACGAGCTGATCGAGCGGCGCGCCGAACGGCTTTTGCGCGTCGGTCTTGATTTTATCGCGCAGGTCCTGCGACACGGCGCGCACGAAAAGGTCGAGATCGTCGACGGCCTGCTCGACCAGTCGATCCTGCATCGCGCTGGCCAGCGACACGACAAAGGCGGCGAGAGCGACGAGGCAAACCGCGCAGGCGGCGAACGCCAAAGGGCGCAGCCAGGAGAAGTCCTTCGGCCGTTTTGCGCCGTCTTCATCGAACCGGTACGCTCCCCACACGGTATGGGCGTGAGTCTTCACGCGGGCAGCGGGAGCGCGCGCCATCGATAGCCTCCAAAATGAATATGATGCGAACGCGGCTTACGAGCGAATCACCTTCATTCGAATCTCTCGACGCGCGATTGTCCAGATCTTAACGCGACGTTAACGACTCTTTTTTGGGCGCCTCAGCCAAGCGCCTCAGCCAAGCGCCCGCGTGGCGATGTCGCGCAAGTCCGCCGAGAGATTTTCCTGCGCGACGATATGCTTGAGCCGGGCTTCAATGAGGCCGCGGCGCCGCGACTCCATCGTGCGCCAGGACCGCAGCGCCGAGAGAAGCCTTGCGGACACCTGGGGATTCTTCGGATCGACTTCGAGAACCACGGCCGTCAGCAAATCATATCCTGACCCGTCGAGCGCATGAAAGCGCGTGAGATTGCCATTCGCGAAGGCGCCGATCAAAGCGCGCACGCGGTTGGGGTTGCTCATCGAAAATTCGCGATGCGTCATCAGGCCCAATACGCGCTGTGTGGTCGCCTCTTCCGGAATCATCGCCTGCAGCGAGAACCATTTGTCGATGACGAGCGCGTCTCCGGCATATTGTGCGTAGAACCGGGCGAAGGCCTCCTCGCGCGCATGGCCGCCGAGAAGCGCCAATGTGGCGAGCGCGGCGAGCTTGTCGGTCATATTCCCGGCGGATTCGAACTGCGCCGTGGCCAGCGATCGCCCTTTTTCAGCGTCGCCCGCGGCCAGAAGATCGAGCGCCACATTGCGCAAAGCGCGGCGTCCCGCGCTCGCGGCGTCGGGCGTAAAGGCGCCGGCGCCGGAAAAGCGCGCGTGGATTGCGTCGAGCTCTGGGCCGAGCGACCTGCCGATCTCCGCGCGCAACGCCATGCGGGCGTCGAAGAGCAGATCTGGGTCGACGTCGCTCCCCTTTTCGCGCGCAAGATCGGTGTCCGACGGCAGCGACAACGCCTGTGCGGCCAGCGCCGGATCGTCCTCCGCCTTGGCGAGCAGCAGTCGCAGCGCTTCACAAAGTCCCCGGGCGTCCATTGCGCCGGTTTCGAGCCGACCGAAGATCGCCCGCAGGGCGAGGCTTTGCGACGCCTGCCAGCGATTGAACGGATCGTCGTCACAGGCGAGCAGACGTTCGAGATCCTCGCTCGTCGGCGCGGGCTCGAGGCGCACAGGCGCGGAAAAGCCGCGCAACAGCGAGACCACGGGCCGTGAGGGAATCTCGCGGAACCGGATGACGCGCTCGGCGCGGTCGAGTTCGATCAAACCACGGGCAAGTTCAGCCGGCGCGGCGTCTTCGCTCACGAGATCGAGCTTTTGCCCGTTCTCGCCAAAGAGCGCGAGCGCCAGCGGGATCACAACCGGCTTCTTGTCGCTTTGACCAGGTGTCGGAGCCGTTTCTTGACGCAGCTTCAAGGCAAACGTCCGGGTGGCGGGATCGTAGTCGCCTGACGTCGTCACCACAGGCGTTCCCGCCTGACTGTACCAAAGCGCAAAATGCGTCAGGTCGCGGCCGGACGCGGCGGCGAAACAGGAGAGGAAATCTTCGATCGTCGCGGCCGTCCCGTCGAAGCGTTCGAAGTAGAGATCCATGCCGCGGCGGAAGTCGTCTTCGCCGATCAACGTCCGCAGCATCCGGATGATTTCAGCGCCTTTCTCATAAACGGTCGCGGTGTAGAAATTGTTGATTTCTTGATAGACGTCCGGACGCACGGGATGCGCGAGCGGACCTGCGTCTTCGGGGAATTGCGCGAGGCGCAGGCCGCGCACGTCGCCGATGCGCTCCACCGCGCGCGAACGCATGTCAGCCGAAAATTCCTGGTCGCGGAAGACCGTCAGCCCTTCCTTGAGGCAAAGCTGGAACCAGTCGCGGCAGGTGATGCGATTGCCCGTCCAATTGTGGAAATATTCGTGCGCGATGACTCCTTCGATGCCGGCGTAATCGCCGTCGGTCGCGGTGTCGGGCGAGGCGAGCACATATTTGTCGTTGAAGATGTTGAGGCCCTTGTTCTCCATCGCGCCCATGTTGAAGTCGGAAACGGCGACGATGTTGAACACGTCGAGATCATATTCGCGGCCGAATTTCTCTTCGTCCCAGCGCATCGAGCGCTTCAGCGCGTCCATCGCATAGGCCGCGCGCGATTCCTTGCCATGTTCGACGTAGATGGCCAGTTCGACGACACGGCCCGACATTGTCGTGAATTCGTCGCGCACAACGCCCAAATCGCCGCCGACGAGCGCGAACAGATAAGAGGGCTTCGGGAACGGATCGCGCCAGACGGCATAGTGGCGATTGGATCCTGCGACATCGCCATGCTCGATCGGATTGCCGTTCGACAGCAGGATCGGCGCTTCGCTTTTCTCGGCTTCGATGCGCGTCGTATAGACGCTGAGCACGTCGGGCCGGTCTAGGAAATAGGTGATGCGGCGAAAACCTTCCGCCTCGCACTGCGTGCAATAGGCCGAGCCGGAGCGATAGAGCCCGGAAAGCTGCGTATTGCCGCTCGGATTAAGCTCCGTGTCGATTTCCAGCGTAAAAGGCGCGTCAGGGACTTTGGCGAGAGTAAGGCGATCTTGCGTCGCTTCATATTCGCCGAGCCCGAGCGTGCGGCCGTCGAGCTTCACGCCCAGCAGCATCAACTCGTCGCCGTCGAGCACGAGGGGCGCAGAAGAATCACCGGCAGGATTGCGACGTAGCGTCAGTCGCGCGGAGACGAGGGTCTTGGTCGGATGCAGAGCGAAGTCGAGTTCGACCGAATCGATCGCGAAGTCGGCAGGACGGTAATCGGCGAGCCGGATGGCGGCGGTCGAAGGATGACGCATTTCGCTCCTCAGGGCTGGGGTGACGGCTTCTTCGAGGATTATAGAACCTGCGCGCTCATTTGCGACGGTCGGAGCGGCCGAAAACACGGACGCGCAATCTATTTTTTCTGGAAAATCTCCGGCGAAGGGCCGAATTGCCTTGAGCCTGTCGCCGCGTCCGGGCAAAATCAGCGCCGTCGCGGCGCCGGAAGCAGGCGGTGGCCGCCGTTGCGCGCGTCACTCTGACGTGCGCCGCTTAGCCTCTGGAACGATCCCGCTGGCGTTGACAGCGGAAGCAGACGGACGGCCTGTAAAGCGAAGGTTCATGATCACTCACATGCGGCGGACGCTTGCTCCTTTCCTTGGCCTCTGCGCTCTTGGCGGCCTTCTGACCGTCAGCGCTCCAACAGCGCAAGGCGCACCCGCCGAGACTCAGAACCTGCAACCGATCCTCGTCAAAATCAGCGAAGATCAGATGCGCGTCGCCGGCGTTGAGACTCAGCCCGTTGAGCGGGAGTCGGGCATGGGCGAACTCGTCGTGCCGGGCGTCGTCGCCGTGCCGCCGCAGCAGCTCCTCATCGTGGCCGCCCCCGCCGCCGGTCTCGTCGAGACTCTGCTCGTCGCAATCGACGAGGATGTCAAACAAGGCGCGCCGATCGCGACGCTGAAGTCGTCGGAGCTCATCGAGGCCCAGCGCGCCTTCCTGCACGCTGTCTCGGAGGCGAATCTCGCCGCCGAGAAGTTGCGGCGCGACGAGCAGCTGTTCAAGGAGCACATCATCGCCGAGCGGCGATTGATCGTCACGCGCGCCGAGGCGACTCAGGCGCGTTCGGCGCTGGATGAGCGCGGGCAAATTCTGTCGCTGGCCGGCATGACGGATAAGGAGATCGAGACGCTGAAGCGCGAGCGCAAGCTCGCAAGCTCGCTTGTCGTGCGCGCGCCGGTCGCCGGGACCGTGCTGCAGCGACACGGAACGACCGGAGAGCGCGTGCAGGCGTCGGCGCCGCTCATCACCATTGCGCGGCTCGACCCCATTTGGGTTAATCTGCAAGTGCCCCTTGGCCGCGCCGCTGCGCTCGACAATGTCGCCCGCGTGCATTTGCCCTTGGCGGGCATTGACGGCAGACTTATTCGCATCGGCCGCACCGTGGACGCGGCGACGCAATCGGTCACGGCCGTCGCCGAGTTTCGGACTGGATCGAATCCGCTGCGCCCTGGCCAAGCGGTCCAGGCGATCCTGCGCCTGAATGGGGGCGGCGATACGCAGTGGCGGGTTTCCGCGGACGCTCTGGTGAATTTCAAAAATCACAATTGGGTGTTCGTGCGCTCGCCGGAAGGCTTTGTCGCGACCCCGGTGACGCTACTTTCCGAGACGCCGCAGTCCGCGTCCGTCCAGGGCGCGCTCAAGGCAGGCGAGCGCGTCGCGACCCGCGGCCTGCTGACCTTGCTGGCGGAGCTCGCAGAGGCCGAAAGGTGATGATACGCAATGCTTGAAAGACTGATCCGTGTCGCGCTTCAGCAGCGGCTGCTCGTCTTTCTCGGCGCGCTCGGCCTCGCCGCGTGGGGGGCTGTCAGCTATTTCAAGCTGCCGATCGACGCATTTCCGGACGTCGCGCCTGTGCAGGTGCTGGTCGCGATGCGCGCGCCGGGCCTTACGCCAGAGGAGTTGGAGGCGCGCGTCACCGTGCCGATCGAGATCGCGGCGAAAGGCATTCCCAGTCTTGTTCGCATGCGCTCGACGACGCGTTATTCGGTGACGCTGATCACCTTCGAATTTTCGGAAGGGACCGACATCTACTGGGCGCGCGCGCAGGTCAACGAGCGTCTGGCGCAAGCGCAAAGTCAGTTGCCGGACGGCGTTTCCGGAGGTCTCGCGCCGATCGTCACGCCGCTTGGCGAGATGGTGATGTTCACCATCGTCGGCGGCGATCTCACGCCGACGGAGCAACGCACGCTGCTCGATTGGACGATACGCCCCGCCATCCGCGGCCTGCCTGGCGTCGCCGACCTCAACGTGCTCGGCGGTTTCGTGCGCACGTTTGAAGTCGCGCCTTCGCCTGCCGCGATGGCGTCTCGCGGCGTCACCGTGGAGATGCTCCAGTCGGCGCTCTCCAACAACAATAAGAATGACGGCGCGGGGCGCGTGCGCGATGGCGAGGAAGCGCTGCTCGTGCGCGCCGAGGGCCGTCTGCGATCGCTTGATGAGATCCGATCCGTCGTCATCGCCGCGCGGGACACCGGCATCGTGCGCGTCGGCGACGTCGCCGAAGTGCGCAACGGCGCGTTGCCGCGCAACGGCGTCGTCGTGCGCAACGGCGAAGGCGAGGCGGTGTGGGGACTTGTTCTCGGCCTGCGCGGCGCGGACGCGCGCATGGTGGTCAATGGCGTGAAGGAGCGCCTGGCCGAGATCGAGCCGACGCTGCCGAAAGGCGCCAAGATCGAAATCTTCTACGATCGCAGCGAATTGATCGGCAAAGCGGTCTGGACCGTACAGAAAGTGCTGATCGAGGCGATCGTCCTCGTCGTCATCTTGCTCGTCCTGTTTCTTGGCGATCTTCGCGCCGCGATCGTCGTTTCGGTCATTTTGCCGCTCGCCGCGCTCTCGACATTCGGCATCATGCGCTGGTGGGGCCTCTCGGCGAACATCATGTCGCTCGGCGGCCTCGCGATCGCCATCGGACTCTTGGTCGATTGCGCCGTCGTCGTCGTCGAGAACGTCGAACACCGTATGGCGCATGCGCATGACGTCAGTCTCTCCGACCGCATTTTCATGACGCTCGAAGCGACTCGTGAGGTCGCCGTCCCGCTCACATCCGGCGTCATCATCATCGTCACGGTGTTCCTGCCGCTGCTGTCGCTCGAAGGGCTTGAAGGTCGTCTGTTCGCGCCGGTGGCGCTGACCATCGCCTTTGCGCTCGGGTCGGCGCTCCTGCTGTCCCTCACCGTCGTGCCGGCGCTCAGCGCGACGTTGCTGAAGCCGGGCCATTCCGACGAACCCTGGCTGGTGCGCAAGATCGCCGCAGTCTACGAGCCTTTGCTCAAGCGCTCGCTCGACAAGCCCTTAATTGTCGGCGCCGCCGCTATCATCGGCCTCGTCGTCGCCTTCACCGCCTATTCTCGCATCGGCCAGACCTTCATGCCGGTGATGAACGAGGGCACGCCCGTCATCACCATCCGCAAACATCCGACGATCAGCGTCAATATGGCTGCGGAGACCGACATGCGCATTCAGCGGGCGATCATGGAGCGCGTGCCGGAAGTCAAGGGAATGATGGCCCGGGCCGGCGCCGACGAGCTCGGCATCGATCCCGTCGGCCTTAACGAGACCGATAATTTCCTCAAGCTGGCGCCGCAAAGCGAATGGCGCGGCAAGGACATGGATTGGCTGATGGGCGAGCTTCGCGCCGTGCTCGATAGCATGCCCGGCATTTCCTACGCCTTTTCGCAGCCCATCGACATGCGCGTGCAGGAAATGATCATCGGCGCCCGCGGCGACGTCGTCGTCAAGATTTTCGGCGACGACATCGATGAACTCAATCGCCTCACGCGCGAGGTCGCGGCCACATTGCGCAAGATCAGAGGCGCGCGCGACGTATTCGGCCTGCAGAACGACGGCATGCGCTATCTCACGGCGCGCGTCGACCGGCTGGCTGCCGGGCGCTTTGGCCTCAACGCCGGCGAGATTCAGGACGCGCTGCGCGTGTGGGTCGACGGTCAGCCGGTGGGCATCGTCCTCGAAGGGCCGATCCGCACGCCGCTCGTGATCCGCGGCTCTGAAGTCTCGCGCCGCTCGTCCGTCGACTTCGCGCGGCTGCCGATGGTTTCATCCGAAGGCAAAGTCGTCGAACTGTCGCAACTCGCCGACGTGCGCGTGGAGAACGGACCGATCCAGATCATTCGCGAGGATGGCCGTCGCTTCGCCACTGTCCTCGCCAATGTGACGGGACGCGATCTTGTCGGATTCGTCGACGAGGCCAAGAAGGCCGTCGCCAAGAACGTAAAGACGCCGGCGGGATATCGCTATCAATGGGGCGGCCAATTCGAGAACCAGCAGCGCGCGTCGGCGCGGCTTGCGATCGTCGTGCCGATCGCGATGGCGCTGATTTTCCTGTTGCTGTATCTGACCTTCAACTCGGTGCTGCAGGCGACGCTGGTGTTCTGCAATGTGCCCTTCGCGGCGATCGGCGGCATTTTGGGCCTGTGGCTTTCGGGAGAATTCATGTCCGTGCCCTCGTCGGTCGGCTTCATTGCGCTTGTTGGCATCGCCGTGCTCAACGGCGTGGTGCTCATCTCCTACATCAACAAGCTTGTGGCCGAAGGCACGCGCAGCACGCGTGAAGCGGTTCTGGAAGGCGCGCGGCGGCGGATGCGGCCCGTCTTGCTCACCGCCACCATCGCCGCCTTCGGCTTGATCCCGTTCCTGTTCGCGCACGGGCCCGGCGCCGAGATCCAGCGCCCGCTCGCCATCGTCGTCATCGGCGGGTTGATCTCGGCCACGGTGCTGACCTTGATTCTGCTCCCAATTCTCTACGACCGCACCGCCAATCTCGGCTTGGTCATTCGTCAGAAGTTCCGCTCACGAGCGATACGGCGGCCCGCGCCAATGCGTGCGCGCGAGGACGCTCGCGCATGAGGATGGGCGCGGTCTACACGGCAGTTTTGTTGTTTGCGTTCGCTTTGCCTTTTAGGACGGAAGTCTTTGCAGAGGAGCAGGGCGAGCCGGCGGAGATGCAGATCGATGCGTCTGTCAAACCTGCGCCCAAGAAACCGCCAAGGACATCGCCCAAGAAAGCCCGTGTTCCGGCGCCGACCAGGCGAAGCGGCGGCCTGTTGGCCAAACATCTTGAAATGGCGGTCCTGATCGACGCGCAGAGCCGTTCGCTCGAAGCGCAGTTTCGCGCCATATCGGCGCGCTACGCGACGGCCAATTCGATCACCCCCGGTTCGCCTTATTTTGCCGGCTATCAGCGTAACGCGGCAGCGGGCAATTTACGCAACTACAATGAAACCGAAATTGAGGCCGGCATGCCCTTGTGGTTGCCGGGACAGCGGGACGCCTTCGCGGGCACGGTGAGCACCGGTCTCGTCGAGGTGGAGGAGCGGCTGGCGCTCCGTCGACTGGAAGTCGCCGGGATCCTGCGCGACGCGTGGTGGAGCGCGCAACGCGCGTCGCGCGATGTGTCGGTGGCGCGCAATCGCGTCGCCACCGCGCGCGACATCGGCGCCGACATGACTCGCCGCGTCGAGCTTGGCGACGCCGCTCAGGCCGATGCGTTGCTTGCGAAGAATGAAACGCTCGCCGCCGAAACGGAGCTGGCGCAGTCCGAGGGCGCGGTAAAAGTCGCGCGGATCACCTACATGTCCTTGACCGGCGGCGCGCCGCCTGATGGCGCGCTGGAGTCAGTGCGGCCGCCCATCGACATTGAGGATCACCCAGCGCTGCGCACGCCCCTCGCGGCGCTTGCGCGCGCGCGCGCCCAGGTGGAGCTTGTCGATGCGACGCCGATCGACAGTCCCGAGATCGGCATCTTCGGCCGGCAGGAACATAATGATCAATATTCGACCGACCGTTCGCTCGATCCTTCCGAACGTGTCACCAACCAACGCACGGATGCGACCACCGTAGGCGTCCGCATACGCATTCCGCTGCCCACCGCCGGACGAAATGAGCCGAGACGCGCCGAGGCGCTCGCCGAGATGGATCGCGCCACGGCCGAATATGAGCGCGCGAAGCGAGTTGTTCTTGCGGAAATAAAGGCGGCGCGCGAAGCGCTGGCGGCGGCGCAACGCGCCGCGAAACTGGCCAGCAGCCGTCTTGGCGTCGCCAATGACCAATTCGAACTGTCGCGCAAAGCCTTCAAGCTTGGCGAGATCAGCGCCTTCGATCTTTACCGCGTGCGCCAGATTCAACTCGATGCGCAGCGCATGGACGCGAACGCCGAGATCAATGTCGGCGTCGCGATCTCACGGCTCAATCAAGCGCAAGGCTACGCCCCCTAGCGATTTATGGACATTGGCGCACGAAGTCCGCGATGCGCGAAATCGTCGGCTGATCGAGCAGCAGCGGCGCATGGCCCTGGCCTTCGACCAAGACCCGCTCAAGGCGCGGCGCGCGCCGGGCCATCTCATCAAAGACTTCGGGGGAGAGAATGTCGGAGTTCGCGCCGCGAATGGCGAGAATCGGAACATCCGACAGCGCGGCGAAGTCGTCCCAATATTCGGCGGGCGCGACATCTGGCTCAACGCCATCGAGCGTATGCGACAGGTCGGGATCATAGCGCAGCTGAACCTTGCCGTCCTTTTCGACGAAGGTCAGGCGCGCATAGTCTTCCCACTCCTGCGGCGAGACGCCGGAAAAATCGACGCCGGCGGTCATCCGCATCAAGGCGATCGCTTCGCGCATAGACGGGATGGGCGGCAGTCTACCAACGTAGCGCTTAATGCGGAGCAGGCCGGCATGTTCGATCTTCGGTCCGATGTCGTTGAGCACCGCGCCGCGCACGATGCCGGGCCGGCGCGCCGCGATGCGCATTGTGTGAAGGCCGCCGCGTGACGTGCCGATGAACACCGCTTGCGCGACGCCCGCGTCGGCAAGTTGAGCCGCGATGTCCGCCTGCTCGACGTTGAAGTCGTAGCGTCGCCAGTCCTGATCCCAGTCGGATCGGCCGCGTCCACGATAGTCGAGGGCAAGAATCCTCCGGCCGTGGGCTTGCAAAACCCTGGCGATGCGGTCGAAATCATCGGCCGAGCGCGCAAGCCCCGGCAGGCAAACAACCGGGAGCGGACTCCCGCGGCCGCCCGGCGGCGCGGGATAGTCGAGATAATGCAAGCGGAGCCCGTCGGTCGCGTAAACGTAGCGGCTAAACGGTTCTTGCGCAGACGCCATGGAACGACCATTCCCGCATATTAAAACCTGCCCGGTTGACAGCGACATTGAAGCTCTAAATCGAGATTCGCAACCGCGCCGCTGGCGCTTTGCGTTCCTTGACTTCAAAGCCGGTTGCGGCGAGTTTGCCCGCGCCCGCGAGGCGTCCCTCGCCTAAAGGAAAACGCCGCCTCAATGCGCTCCTATCTCGACTTCGAAAAGCCCGTCGCAGAACTCGAAACCAAGGTCGACGAACTGCGCGCGCTGGCCGGAAACGGAGAGGCCGTGTCGATCGGCGAGGAGCTCAGCAAGCTCCAGGCCAAAGCCGCGAAAGCGCTCGCGGATCTCTACGCCGGCCTGACGCCCTGGCAGAAGATCCAGGTGGCGCGGCACCCGCAGCGGCCACATTTTTCTGACTATGTGCGGCAGCTTGTCGACGAGTTTACGCCGCTCGCCGGCGACAGGCTGTTCGGCGAGGACTTTGCGATCGTCGGCGGTTTCGGGCGGTTCCGCGGCGAGCCGATCTGCGTCATCGGCCAGGAGAAGGGCTCGGATACGTCGAGCCGTCTTCATCACAATTTCGGCATGGCGCGGCCGGAAGGCTATCGCAAGGCGGTCCGCCTGATGGAGCTCGCCGACCGTTTCGGTTTGCCGGTGGTCTCGCTTGTCGATACGGCTGGCGCTTTTCCGGGCATCGACGCCGAAGAGCGCGGGCAGGCCGAAGCGATCGCCCGCTCCACCGACGCATCGCTCATGCTCGGCGTGCCCAATGTCGCGGTGGTGGTGGGCGAGGGCGGGTCGGGCGGGGCGATCGCGATCGCCGCCGCCAACAAAGTGCTGATGCTTGAGCACTCGGTCTACACCGTCGCGTCGCCCGAAGCCTCGGCCTCGATCCTGTGGCGCGACTCCGCCAAGGCGCAAGAGGCGGCGACGAGCATGAAAATCACAGCGCAGGATCTCTTAAAGTTCGGCATCATCGACCTGATTGTGACGGAGCCGCCGGGCGGCGCCCATCGCGATCCCCAGGCGGCGATTGGCGCGGTCGGAGAGGCGCTCGCCAAGGAACTTGCCGGCCTGGCGAATTTGTCGCGCGAACAGCTGAGACAATTCCGCGCCGACAAGTTTTTGGCCATGGGCCGGAAACTTGAAGAGAAGCGTTAACGTAAATTCCAGAAGATTGGCCCTAAAAGCGCGTAGGCGCGCGATTCTCCGCTGATTTGGACAACTTCTCGTCCCATTATTTGTTTTTCCTGATCAGGCGCGGCGGCTCGCTTCCGAGACCTTCGCGAGGCGACTGCGCCGCCAGAGGGGACATTATGAAGACTCGAGGCATTGCGCCGGCGCTGGGGCTTGCCGTCCTGGCCGCCTTTGCGCTCTCGGGCTGCGAGCAGAGCGGTCTCGCGCATCGCTCGCTAGCGCCGATCCCCTCCGAGACTGTCGCGCTGATGGAGCAGGCCGGCACGACCAAGGAAGCGCCGATGTTGATCCGCGCCTATAAAAAGGAAGCGGAGCTCGAAATCTGGAAGATGCGGTCCGATGGTCATTACGTCCATCTGAAGACGTTTCCGATGTGCCGCTGGTCGGGTCAGCTCGGACCCAAGCGCCGCCAGGGCGACCGCCAAGTGCCGGAAGGCTTTTACGCCATCGGTCCGGCGCAGATGAATCCAAACTCAAGCTATTATCTGTCGTTCAACGTCGGCTATCCGAACGCGCTCGATCGCGCCCTTGGCCACACCGGCGGCGACATCATGGTGCATGGCGCCTGCTCGTCGGCCGGCTGCTTCTCCATGACGGACAAGCAGATCGCCGAGATCTACGCGATCGCCCGCTCGTCGCTCGCCGGCGGCCAACGCGCGATCCAGATGCAATCCTTCCCCTTCAAGATGACGGCGGAAAATCTCGCCAAGCATCGTCTCGATCCCAACCTCGACTTCTGGAAGCAGCTCAAGGAAGGCTCCGATCATTTCGAGGTGACCTTGCAGGAGCCGCAGGTCGCCTTCTGCAACCGGCGTTACGTATTCAACGCGGCCGGCGCGGCCAATCTCGATCCGGACGCCGCCTGTCCGCCGCTCAAACAGGACCCGGAGATCGCCCAGGCGGTGGCCCAGAAGAGCGCGCAGGACGAAGCCAAAATTGCCCAACTCGCGCAGAGTGGCGTGAAGCCGGTGCGGATCGTTTATCAGGACGGCGGCCAGCACCCGACCTTCGCGTCGCGGGTTCCAGAGGTCAGCCGTCCGGAGACGATCGTTCCGCCGACCGAAATCACTCTCGACGAGAAGCCGAACCGGGGCGCTGGGTCGGCTGCCGCAAATCTCGCCGCCAAATCGCCGGTCGTGACCCTGGCCGGGGCGAAAGCCGCTGGCGAAAGCCGGCAGACCCGCGTCGTCGCAATGGCGGCGATGCGCGGCGATCACCGCGACCTCTCCGCGCTCGCAGCCTCGGATCCAAGCCCCACCAACAGCGTCAAAAAATTGGTGCGTTCGAACAGGGATGCGGGAGATATTCCGACGCCGCCCGCCTCTATTGGCGTCCGGAGATCCGCCGCTGTTCATTCGTCCAAATCTTTTTAAGACCTCGGATCCTTCGAGCAAACTCAAAGCCGCGCCTAGGCGCGGCTTTCTTTTCTGTCCAAGGCGCGATGGGCGGCAACCCGCTGAAGCTTTGCCGTGTAGCGAAAAATATCTTGACTCTTGTGCGGCGCAGCAATACAACAGTGCGACGCAGCGAGAGTTCTCTTGCTTCGTAGCCCTCCTTGGGCGTTTCCTCCCTTGACTTGGGCCGCTGGTTCGTCCGGCGGCCCCTTTTTTATGCCAACAGGTGGAAAAACGAGCCGGAGACGCCGTTTTTCGCCAGTCCGGCTGGGCGTTCGTCGTCGCTATAGGCGTCGCGCGCCAGCGCGAAGGGCGCGCCTTCTTCGCGAAGAACAGTCGCGTAGTGAAATTCATGCCCGCGCAGTCGAAATCCGACAGCGCCCAGCGGATGATCGACCGCCAATCTCGCCTGGCGATAGCCGAGATGCAACTTGCGCTGGGCGAAGCTCGTTTCCAGTTCCAGTAGTCCGGCCATTTCATGAGCCGCGCCCGCCGCGTCGATCAGCGCGCGGCCAAGAACCATGTAGCCGCCGCATTCGCCGTGGAGCCATCCTCTCCGAGCGAAGCGCCGCAAACCCTTTATGAAGCCCTGCGCCGACGACAGCCGACCGGCGTGCAGCTCCGGATAGCCGCCCGGCAGCCAGCAGAGATCGCAATCGTCGGGCGGCGCCTCGTCGGCGAGCGGCGAGAAGAAGCAAAGCTCCGCGCCGGCGTCGCGCCAGCTCTGCGCGAGATGCGGATAAAAGAAGGAGAAAGCGTCGTCGCGCGCCACCGCGATCCGCTGGGCGGGGGGCGGGAGCGCCCCCTCCCTGTCCCTCCCCCGCTTTCGCAAACCGGGTGTTCCCGGTTTGCGCATCGACTCCGAAGTCGGCAACAGCCGACTTCGAACGGGAGAGGGGACGTTCACGCCGCTTTCGCGTAACGCTGATGAAACGCGCGGCCCTTCTCCCTCTCCCGCGAAGCGGGGGAGGGCTGGGGAGGGGGCGCTACGCGCCGCCTCGATTATCGCATCTACATCCACTTGCGCCTCGACAAAATCCGCGAGCGCCTCAAGTCTCGCGTCGAGGCCCGGCGTCTCGCCGGCCTGAACCAGGCCGAGATGGCGTTCGGGGAGAGTAACCGCCTCATTGCGGGGCAGCGCGCCGAACACCGGGATGCCCAACGCCTCGATCGCTTCGCTGGCGAGCCTGCGATGACGCTCGGAGCCGACGCGGTTCAACACGACGCCGGCGATCGTCACGCGCGCGTCGTGTCCTGCGATCCCGCGGACAATCGCCGCCGCCGTTTGCCCTTGGCCGGAGACGTCATGAACGAGCACGACCGGCCAGCCGAGCAGGGCGGCGATGTCGGCGCTGGCGCCGACGCCCGCCGCGCCGCCGGGCGCGCCGTCGAAGAGCCCCATGGCGCCTTCAGCGATCATGATGTCCGCGCCTTCGCTCGCCCGCGCGGCGAGCCGCGCGATCAAATTTGCATCCATCGCCCATGAATCGAGATTGACGCCGGGTCGGCCGGTCGCCGCCGCGTGAAAGGCGGGGTCGATATAGTCCGGCCCGCATTTGACCGGGGCGACGCGCAAGCCGCGCCGCGTCAGCGCGCGCATCAGGCCGAGCGTCAGGGTCGTCTTGCCGGATGAGGAGCGCGCCGCGCCGATCAGCAGTCCGGGCGCGTTCACCTTTCGCCTCTCGGCCGAAAGCGCCGATCATAGTCCGCGTCGTAAAGCGCGCTTTCCCGGAAATCTTCGCTCGCCAGCGCCGGTCCGACGAGAATAAGCGCGGTGCGCTCCATCGGCGTCTCGGCCGCGAGCGCCTCGATGTCGGCGAGCGTTCCGCGCGCAATGCGCTCATCGGGCCAAGACGCGCGATAGACGAGCGCCACGGGACAGCCGCCGCCATAATAGGGCGTCAGCTCCTCCACGACCCGCGCCAGAACATGGATCGAGAGATGGATCGCGAGCGTCGCGCCCGACTGCGCGAATGTCGCGAGCCTTTCGCTCTCAGGCATCGACGAGGCGCGCCCCGACGTGCGCGTCAGCACCAGCGATTGCGCGACTTCGGGCAGGGTGAGTTCGCGCTTTAAGGCGGCGCTCGCCGCTGCGAAGGCGGGCACGCCCGGCGTCATCGTGCAAGGAATGCCGAGCGCATCGAGGCGGCGCATCTGCTCGCCCACCGCGCTCCAGATCGAGAGATCGCCCGAATGCAGCCGCGCGACGTCGAGGCCGGCGTCATGCGCCTGCCGCATCTCGGCGACGATGGCGTCGAGCGACAGCGGCGCGGTATCGACGATGCGCGCGCCCGGCGGACAATGCGCCAGCACGCCGGCAGGAACCAGCGAGCCGGCGTATAGGCATACCGGACATCGCGCGATGAGATCGCGCCCGCGCAAGGTGAGCAGATCGGCGGCGCCGGGACCCGCGCCGATAAAATGCACCGTCATGAGTCGCCCTCTTCGACGCGTCTTGCCAGAGCGCAGGCGGCGACCGGTGTCGTCAGGCGCGGCGCGACGAGGCGGCTGTTTGGTCCGGCGCCGACGAGCGCCGCGGCTTCGGCGACGCTGCCCACGCCAAACATCGCCTGCACGCGCGGCGAATGCGTCGCCGCCGTCGCCTTGCGGGCGCGCAGCGCGGCGAGCGGCAGAAAGACGAGTTTAAGCCCAAGTTCGCGCGCCGCCTCGTGCAGCCCGGCTTCCTGCGCCTTGCTTTCGAGCGCGCAGAGCCTCGCCTCACTGAGATCGACCTTATGCGTCTGCGCGACGCGGCGCACGAGTTCGACGATATCATTCGCGGCGACGCCGCGCCTTGCGCCGAGCCCGAAGGCGTAAAGCGGAGCGTCAGTCATAGGCGCGCGCCCACCCTCTCCCATCGGGAGAGGGTCGGACCGAAGGTCCGGGGTGAGGGGTATCCATCGACCGAAATTGGCTGCGCCGTTGGACCGAATGATATTCGCAAAATGAACAAGGATGGAAACCCCTCTCCCGGCCCCGCTGCGCGGGGCCACCCTCTCCCATAGGGAGAGGGTGTGTGCGCTGTCGCAACATTCATCTCTTCACCGATCGCCATTGCGTGACCCCCATCGCCGGATCGAGCGCATGGAAGCGGCCGATCGGGCGCGCATGCGCTATCTGCAGATGTATGAGCTCGCCGCCATTGTCGCGATAGGCGTCGGCGAGCAGCGACTGAGTCTCAATCGTTACGGCGTTGACGACGATGCGTCCGAAACGGGGGAGGGCGTCCCATGCGGCGGCGAGTGTCGCCGCATCGGCGCCGCCGCCGATGAAGATCGCCTGCGGCGCGTCGAATTCGGCGAGCGCTTGCGGCGCTTCGCCCGCGACGACGCGCAGATCCGGGACGCCAAGCGACAGCGCGTTGCGCGCGATGCGCGCCGCGCGCGCGGCGTCGCGCTCAATAGCGATGGCGCGGTTTGCGGGATCGCTCAGCATCCATTCGATGGCGATCGAGCCGGCGCCGGCGCCGACGTCCCACAGCAATTCGCCCTTGCGCGGCGCCAGCGCGGAGAGCGTCACCGCGCGGATGTCGCGCTTGGTGAGCTGACCATCATGCTCGAACCATTCGTCGGGCAGGCCCGGCGCAAGCGGAATGACCACTGCGTCTCCGCCGGCGTCAACTTCGACAGCGACCGTGTTGAGCGGCGCAATGTCATTGAGCGCGAATGCGTCGGCCCGCGCGTCGCGCACCCGCTCCTTAGCGCCGCCGAGCCGCTCGAGCACATGGAGGCGCGATCCGCCCATGCCGCGCAGGGCGAGATGGCGCGCAAGGCGCGCAGGCGTCGACTCGTCCCAGGAGAGCGCGATAATCCGCGCACGCGGCTGCAAATGCGGCGTGACGCGTTCAAAGGCGCGGCCGTGCAGTGAAAGCAGCGCGCAATCCTGCTGGCTCCATTTGAGCCGCGCGGCGGCAAGCGAAAACGCCGAGGGCGCCGGAACGCAGAAAATCTCGTCACGCGCGACGTGGCGCGCGATGAGATCGCCGACGCCGTAGAAGAAGGGATCGCCCGAGGCCAGAACGACCGTGGGCTTGCCGCGCTGGGCGAGGATGCATGGCAATGCGTCGGAGAGCGGCGAGGGCCACTGCAGGCGCTCCGCCGGCGCGTCGATCATCGCGAGATGTCGCGCGCCGCCGACGATCAGCGAAGCTTGTGCGACGAGCGCACGCGCCGCAGGAGTCAGCGCGTCGGCGCCGTCTTCGCCGAGGCCGACCAGCGACAGCCATGGCGCGTTCATGTCGCCTTCCGCGACGTATAGACCCAATCGCGCGCGCGATCGCGCGCAATGCGGCGCGTGCCGCTGGCGCCGATGATGACGAGCGTCGACATGTCGACCTTGTCGCCCTCGGCTTCGTCGAGCCGCGTCAGAATGATTTCTTCGTTCTCGCGGCCGATGGATTTGGCGAGGCCGACGAATGTCTCGCCGGGAAGATGCCGGCGCAGCAGCGCAAAGGCGTCATCGATGCGCGTCGGCCGCGCGCGCGACGCCGGATTGTAAAGCGCGATCACGAAGTCGCCTTGGGCCGCATGTTCCAGCCGCTTGGCGATGACGTCCCACGGCTTGAGATTGTCGGAGAGCGAGATCGCGCAAAAGTCATGGCCGAGCGGCGCGCCGAGCCGCGCCGCCGCCGCCTGCATCGCCGAGACGCCGGGCAGCACGCGAATGTCGAGATCCCGCCACGCGCGCGGACCACAATCGACCGCTTCGAAAACCGCCGCCGCCATGGCGAAGACGCCGGGATCGCCGCCGGAGACGACGGCCACGCGGCGGCCCTGCGCGGCGCGCGCCAGCGCCTCCTGGGCGCGGTCGATCTCGACGCGGTTGTCACTTGCAAGCCGCGTCTGACCTGCTCGCTCGGGAACGCGCGCGACATATGGCGTATAACCGATAATGTCCTGCGCCGCGTCGAGCGCTTCTTGCGCCTCGTGAGTCAGCCACCGCGCGTCGGCCGGACCGAGGCCGACAATGAAAAGAGCGCCGCTCAAGGGCGCCGGCCTCGTCCCGGCACAAGCGCCATCGAGAAATAGGGCGCCTCGTCGTCGCGCTTGTCGGCGAAGCGCATGATCTTTTCGCCGGGCATTGCGCCGCGTTCGACATAGATCGCGCGATCGATGACGCCGGCGCGCGTCATCGCGCGGCGCAGCTTGGCGAAATTGCCGCCAAGCTTCATCACCACCGCGGCGTCGGTTTCGGCGAGGCGTGACGCAAGCCTGTCTTCGTCGAGCGTCGCCGGCAGAACGGTGAGAATGTCGTCGCCCCAGGCCATCGGCTGGCGCGCCGCGGCGAAACAGCCCGACATGCCGGAGACGCCGGCGCAAATCTCGACGCGAAAGCGCGCGTCAAGCCGCGCGAACATATGCATGAAGGAGCCATAGAGCAGCGGATCGCCTTCGCAGAGCAGCGTCACGTCGCGGCCGGCTTCGAGCACGGCGCGAATGCGCATCACGCAATCTTCATAGAAGCGCTGAAGCGACGAGACATATGCCGGCTGATCGAAAGGAATCTCCGTCGTCACCGGATAAAGCAGCGCAATCTCTTCGCAGCCTGGCGTGAGATAGGGCGCGGCGATCGCGCGCGCGTGGCTTGCGCGTCCGCGCTTGGCGAAGAAAGCGACGACTTTCGCCGCGCCGATGAGGCGCGCGGCCTTCACCGTCACAAGCTCCGGATCGCCAGGACCGAGGCCAACGCCGATCAGCGCGCCGAGCGCCGCGACGGCTTCATGCGAGGTCGAGGCGAGCGCGTTCATTCCTGCTCGCTCGCCAAGGCATTGATGGCGGCGGCGGCCATGGCGCTGCCGCCCTTGCGGCCTTTCACGATCACGAAGGGAACGCGGCCGTATTCGCACAGCGCGTCCTTCGATTCCGCCGCGCCGACGAAGCCGACCGGCATGCCGATGATGGCGACCGGAGGCGCCGCGCCTTCGTCGATCATCTCGAGGAGACGGAACAGCGCGGTGGGCGCATTGCCGATCGCGACTAGTGCGCCATCCAGCCGGTTGCGCCACAGCTCCAGCGCCGCGGCGCTGCGCGTGGTTTTGATCTCGGCGGCGAGCGCCGGCACGCTCGGCTCGAGCAGCGTGCAGACCACCGGGTTCTCCGCCGGCAGACGCGAACGGGTGACGCCGTGTGCGACCATGTTGGAGTCGCAGAGAATCGGCGCGCCCTTCTGCAGCGCGTCGCGCGCCGCCGCGACGAAATCCGGCGAGAACTCGATGTCGTCGGCGAGTTCCACCATGCCGCAGGCGTGGATCATGCGCACGGCGATCTTTTCCTGCTCGGGCGTGAAACGCGAGAGATTCGACTCGGCGCGAATGGTTGCAAAAGAGCGCGCGTAAATCTGCGCGCCTTCGTGGATATAGTCGAAGCGGCGGCTCATTGCGCCCTACCGGTTGCGCGCGCGGAGAGTTCGCGCATCACGGCCTCGAATGTCAGCGATCTGAAGCTCGGCGCGCCGTCGGCGCCACCGTTCTCGATGAGATCGAATCCTTCAGCGCAGGCAAGCAGCGTGACTGGAGACGCGCTCTGCCGGGCGCAGCCTTTCGCGCAGCCTGAAAGATGCAGGCCAACGCCGTCAGCGCCGACGATCTTTTGCGCAAGCGGCGCGAGATCCATCACATGCGCGCGCGTCTCGGCGGTCGCCTGCGGACATTCCGGCGCGCCGGGACAGGCGATGACGGCAAGGCGCTTGTCATCGGCCGACGTGATGAGGTCGTGGTCTTGCGCGCGCGAGACGACGCGTCGCGCGTTGTCTTCATCGGGCGTGACGATCAGCAAGGCGCGCCACGGCGTGAGGCGCAGTTCGCCCGTTCCCTCGCTTTGCGCAAAGTCGGCGACGGCGGCGAGTTCGCTGGCGCGCCAGCGGCCAAAAGGCGCGCCAACGCCTGCGTAAGCGACGGCGCCGCGACGTTGCGCGCCGAAGATATGCGCCCATCGCGCAGGCGCGCGCGCTTCCTTGGAGACGCGCATGTCGAGTCCGGCCGCGCGTGGCAGCGCGTCGGCGCCGAGCGCCTCGACCAGCGTGCGGACGCGCCTGAAGCTATTTGCATGACGGTCGCGCAGCTCCACGAAGGCGCGCGCAAAGCGCAATGCAACGTCGAGCGCCTCATTGGCGGCGGCGAACACGGCGCGATCGGGGGCTCCGGCGATACGAATCGCGACCGCTCCGGTTGCAATCGCTTCGATTCGAATGTCGGCCTCGACGTCGGCAAGGGACAGCGCGCCGCCATCATCGAGAAGAAACAGAAATTTCGGCGGAAGCGCGCGCAGCGCGCCATCGCGCTGTAACTCGGCGGCGAGCTGCGCGGCCATGGCGTTGGCGTCGAAAACGCCGGCGACGAGGCCGGCGAGCGGCGACGCGATGATATTCGTCACGCGTTCGGCGTCGGCGCTCGGCGCGAGCATGCCGATCGCATCGAGGCCGCGCAGGGCTTCGGCGATCGTCGCCTCGCTGATCCCGCGCAGCTGCAGTTGCGCGCGCTGCGAGAGATCGATCAGCCCATTGCCGCAGTTGTCCGCAATTCTCGCGATCTCGCGCGCCTGCGCCGCGCTCATGCGAGAGCCGACCGCCTTGGCGCGGATCAGCAAACCGTCGCCGCTCGGCATCGGCGCGAAGGCTCCAGGACACCAGCCCTTGATTTCAGGCCTCGGCTGCAACACGCCCTCCCTCTTGGCGTTCCATATCGCTTAAGGCGCCGCGCACGCTGTTGCGTTGCGTATTCCACAAGCCGCGCGCGAGCGCTTCGCTAAAAACCCGTGCGATGGCGGTGAGCGCGCGGGGACTTTCCACGGCGAGAAAATCCCGTGTCGCATCATCGCCCAAGGTGGCGTCAAAAGCGAGGTCGAATTGCGCGTCGCTGATGAGACCGCTTGTCGCGGCGAAAGCATAGAGATTGTCGATGGTCTCGGCGATTTCGCCGGCGCCGCGGTGGCCGTGCCGCTTCTGGCCTTGCAGCCATTGGGGATTGGCGAGCCGCATGCGCAGGACGCGCGCGATTTCGTCTTTCAGAGCGCGCGGCCGCAACCGTTCTGGCCGCGTCGCATCGATATGCACCAAATCGGCGTCGCCGCCAAGCATGGCGTTGGCGGCGGCAAAGCCCCCTTCGTAATCGGCGAAGGCGGGTCCGATCAGAACGTCGACTTCGGCCATGTCTTGCACATGGACATGCGCATCGGCGTCAGCGACGCGCGCGCTGAACGCCGCGACGGCCTCGTTGCTTTCTCCCGCGCGATCATAGGCGTGACCTGCGGCGCAAAGATAGGCGCGCGCAAGATCGTCGCGGCCCGACCATTCGCCGCGCAGCGCGCGATCGCTCACGCCAATTCCGTAAGCGCCGTCAGCGGCCCCGAAGACGCGGCGCAGATCGTCGGCCGTTTTCAGCGGATTGATTTCAGCGTCTTCATCGCGCGCGGAGACGGCGCGCACGGCGTCGTCGAACAGCGCAATGAGATTTCCGAACATATCGCGGAACAGCCCCGAGACCTGCAGCGTCACGTCGACGCGCGGAAACTCGAGCCGCGCCTGCGGCAGAATTTCGAAGCCGACGACGCGCGCGCTCGCCGTGTCCCAGCGCGGCGCGACGCCGAGAAGCGCGAGCGCTTGCGCGAAATCCTCGCCGCCGGTGCGGATCGTCGCGCTGCCCCACAGGTCGAGCATGATATTGCGCGGGAATTCGCCATGCAGTTGCGCGTGGCGCGTCATCACCTCGGCGGCGGCGCGACGGCCAATGTCATAGGCCGTTTGTGTGGGCGCATGGCGCGGATCGATGCAATAGAGATTGCGGCCAGTCGGCAGAACGTCGGCGCGTCCGCGCGACGGCGCGCCCGCCGGACCGGGCTCGACGAAGCGGCCCGCCAGCGCAGAGAGAAGCGCCTCGCGTTCGGCGCGCGCGCAGGCGCCCCGCGCGGGATCGGGATGTGAGTTTTCTTGGGCGCGTCCGAAGACATGGAGTCCGTCGCCGATGCGCATGTCCTTCAGGTCGCACATCCAGGCGTCGAGCCGCGTCAAAGTCTCGGCGATGTCCATATCGCGCGAGACGCCGCATTCCGCGGCAAGGCCGCTGCGCTCGGCTTCGTCGATGATGGCGCCGGCGACGAGCCGCGCGCGGCGCGCGTCGAGCGCGCTTGCCGTAGCATATTCGTCGAGCAGCGTTTCGACTTTCGCCGCCGCGTTGAAGAGTTCCGCGTCGACCAGAGGCGGAGTCAGATGGCCGATGGTCACGGCGCATGTTCGGCGCTTCGCCTGCGCGGCTTCGCCGGGATCATTGACGATGAACGGATAGATGAGCGGCGTCGGGCCGAGCACCGCTTCCGGCGCGCACGCCTCGGACAGCATGACCGATTTGCCGGGAAGCCATTCGAGCGTGCCATGCGCGCCAAGATGAATGAGCGCGTCGATCTCTCGCACATGCCGCAGCCAGAGATAGAAGCCGACATAGGCGTGACGCGGCGGCCGCTGAACGTCGTGATAGGTCTCGTAACGCTCCCTGCGCGCGCCGCGATCGGGCTGCAGCGCGATGATAAGCTTGCCGGTTTCGAGACAGGAAAAGCGGAAGGCGCCGTCGACGACGGCAGGATCATCCTGCGGCGCGCCCCATGCTTTGCTCATGTCTTCGACGAAGGCCGCGGGGAGGGTTGAAAGCAGCGCGAGATAGTCACCGAGCGGGAAGACGATCGTATGCGCGTTTTCTTCGAGGGTGCGCACTACTACCCTCCCCTTGAGGGGGAGGGTCGAACCGCGAAGCGGTTCGGGGTGGGGTGAAGCTCCACAATGCATAGAGCCACCCCCTCCCGCGTCGCTTCGCGACGCGACCTCCCCCCTCAAGGGGGAGGTGGGCGCCGCGCCAACATCATATCCCGCATCGATCAGCGCCGAGGCGATCTCATGCACGCTGGCTTCTGCGTCGAGGCCGATGGCGTAGCCGCCGCGGCCGCGGCGCGCCGGATAGTCCGAGAGAATGAGCGCGAGGCTTTTTTCCGCGTTGGGTTTGCGGCGCAGCCGCGCCCAATTCAATGCGAGGTTCGCGACGAAGTCGATGCGCGAGCGTTCCGGCGCATGCCGTACCTCGCTGAATTCCGCCGCAAGACGCAGCGGCGCTTCCTCCTTGAAGGAAATCGCGCGCGTGAAGATGCGCCCGTCAACTTCCGGCAAGACGACATTCATCGCGAGATCGGCGCCATTCGCGCCGCGCATCGAGGCGGCCCACGCGTCGCGCGAAGACGTTGCAAGGGCGACTTGCAGCACCGGCGCGTCCGCGCGATCGAGCACGCTTCCGCTGTCGCGGCGCGCCGAAAAGGCAGTGGCGTTGAGGATGACGTCGGGCGCGAACATCTCAAGCGCGCGCGATACGAAAGCTTCGCTCTCGGCCTCTTTCAGGCTCGCCACATAAACTGCCTCGACCACGAACCCCCGCTCGCCCAGCGCGTCGGAGAGCGCGATGATCGGCGCGACGTCGTCGGCGAGGAACATGGCGCGATAGAAGACGATCGTTGCGCGCAATTCGCCGCCGGAGCGGCGCGCGGATTCGAATTTTCCGGCGTTGGCGACAGGAACGCTTTCCCGCCACTGCGCCGGATGGCCGACGAGAGTCGATGCGTAACCGAGAAACGAACGCAGATTGTCGGGACCGCCGTCCTGAAAGAAGCGCCAAATTCGATTGAGCGTTTCTGCGTCGAGCGTCGACGCCTGCTTGAGGCGCGCGTCGTCGTGCGCATCGCCGGGAACGATCGCAAGCGCAATTCCCTTCGCGCGCGCAAGCGCCTCGAGTTGCTCGACGCCATAGGGCCAATAATCTTTGCCGCCGAGCAGCCGCACGACGATCAGCCGCGCATGTCGCGCCACAGTGTCGAGATAGAGATCGACGGAATAGGGGTGCTTCAATTGCGCGAGCGACGCGCAGCGAAAGCTCGGGAGGGTCGCGCCGCCTTGCTCATAAAGCCGCGCCAGCAGCCGCAGCTCGGAATCCGAAAAGGACAGAAACACGATCTCCGCGGGAGATTGTCCAAGGTCAATGGCGGCGCCGGCGTCGTCGAGATTATGGAGATCGCGCGGGAGAAGATGCATGGCGTATCACGGCTGCGCCAGCGTCGCGATGACCGCGTCGCGATTGAGGCCTTTCTCGCCGATGATCACGACCCGACTCATGCGCGGCTCATCGGGCTTCCACGCCCGATCGAAATGATGTTCGATGCGCGCGCCGACGCCTTGCACGAGCAGGCGCATCGGTTTGCCGACGACTTCAATGAATCCCTTGATGCGCAGCACGTCATGCGCGCGGGCCGCTTCGGCGAGTCTTGCAACCAGCGCCGCCGGATCGGCGACGGCGGAGAGAGACACGACGAAACTGTCGAAGTCGTCATGGTCGTGTCCGGGCTCCGCGTCATGATGCGACGGACGGTTCGCCAGATCATCTTCCGCCGCCGCCGAAAGGCCGAGCAGCACGAGCGGATCGACGCGCCCTCCGCTGGCGCGCACGATCTTCGCCGCTTTCCGAGCGCCTAGCGCCAGACGATCTGCGACGCCCTGTTCTTCGTCGGCGCCCAGCAGATCGGTCTTGTTGAGGATGATGAGATCGGCGCAGGCAAGCTGATCTTCGAACACCTCTTCAAGCGGATTGTCGTGATCGATTGTCTGCGCGTCTTCGCGCTCTTGCGCGATCGCGTCGAGATCGTCGGCGAAACGGCCTTCCGCCACGGCCTTGCCGTCGATGACGGCGATGACGCCGTCGATGGTCAGCTTCGAGCGGATCGCCGGCCAGTCGAACGCCTTCACCAGCGGTTTGGGCAGCGCCAATCCCGAGGTCTCGATGATGATGTGTTCGGGACGCTTTTCATGCGCGAGCAGCGCTTCGATCGCTGGGATGAAATCGTCGGCGACGGTGCAGCACAGACAGCCGTTGGCGAGTTCGACGATGTTTTCTTCCGGACAGTTTTCGACGCCGCAGGCGCGCAGAATTTCGCCGTCGACGCCGACGTCGCCGAATTCATTGATGACGAGCGCGAGACGCCGATCCTTGGCGTTTTCGAGAACATGACGAATGAGCGTCGTCTTTCCCGCGCCGAGGAAGCCGGTGACGATCGTTGCAGGGATTTTGGCGCTCATGAGGTTTCCTGTTGGCCCGCGCGGAGTCGCCAGACGAGACCGGCGAGCGCGCCGGCGAGCGCCCAGCTGATCGCCTGAACGGCGAGCGAGGCGGCCGCGAAGCGCGCGGCGAGCTCCGCCGGCGCCGTGCTCTCGGGCGTCGCGGGCTGCGGCGCGAAGAAATGCGGCAGGGCGATCAGCGCGACGCCGACGATCTTCGCCGCCGCCGAGTCAAGCCGCAACAACGCAAACAATCCGGCGCCGGTCGACAGCGCGGTCGCAAGCCACCAGATCTGGCGCGCGGCGAGTTCGGTTTCCGCCATGCCGGGAAGTTGCGGCGCGAGGCCGAGACTCGTCGCGAGTCCGGTCGCGGCGAAGGCGCAGGCGCCCCACAGCGCGGCGCGGCGCGGCGCGATGGCGTCGCCAGAGAGAAGCATCGCAGCGAGCAGGATGAGCGCATAGCCGATCGAGACGGCGATCGTTGCGGCGCTGGTCGCCGCCGTGCGGCTCAGACCTGAAAACGCCGCGCTCGCCTCGCCGCCGTCATGCGCATGCTGCGCCGCCTCATAGACCTCGGCGGCGAGGATGAGCGGCGTCGTGGTGAAGTGCTGCAGGGCCGCGACCGCTAGCCCGGCGACAAGGCCGGCGATAAGGCCGGTCGTCAAAACGCGCGCGATCAAGCGCGTTGCGGCCTAGTGACAGGGGAAGGAGAGCGCGTGGCGCGTGTCATGCGCCGCGTCATGGACGCTTTCTGGATAGGCGAAGCCCGCGAGCCAGACGAGGCCGAAGCCGAGAGTGAGCGCAACGGCGGCGGCCTTCAGCGCCTCGAGTCTCGAAGCGGCGAGGGCGGTGGAATTAACGGATTTGACGTTCATATCGGTCTCCCTGCCGCCCCACCGGCGGCGATGCGATGCGCGCGGCGATCCGAAACGATCGCCCTGACGGCAGGTCTCCTGGCTCCCGGGTCGTCGGACCGCGCCGCCTTCCCAAGCATCACGCTCAGTGGCAGATGGCGCGGACCTTGCCGGCTACAGTTGCGGGGGCAGCCGCGGAAACGGGCGTAATGCCCGCGCCGCGTTCCCTTTTCACTTCTTGCGAAGGACCGTCCCGACTAGTCATATGCGCGGCTTAGGCTTCCGTCAAACCGGCAGAGGAGCGCCTGTGACCGAGATGAATGTAGACGACGAGGCGCGCCGCCATCGTCTCAAAATGGAGAAGCGCAAGGCGGTTCAGGACGCCGAGGTCGCCGGCAAGACGGTCGCCCGCAAAGGCCTGCTGATGGTCCACACCGGCGCCGGCAAGGGCAAGTCGACGGCGGCCTTCGGGCTGGCGCTGCGCGCGCTCGGCCATGGCTGGAAGATCGGCGTCGTTCAGTTCGGCAAGGGCCAGTGGCGCACCGGCGAGCGCAACATGCTCGAAAAGCTTGGCCAAGAATTCGGTCAAGTCTCTTGGCATACGCTTGGCGAGGGCTTCACCTGGGAGACCCAGGACCGCGCCCGCGACGAAGCGGCGGCGCGCCGCGCTTGGGAGAAAGCGCGCGAATTGATGGACGCCCCCCAAATTCGCCTGCTGGTGCTCGACGAATTGAACATTTCGCTGCGCTATGAGCATTTGCCGTTGCAGGAAGTGCTGGGCGCGCTCGCCGCGCGGCGTGACGATCTCAACGTCGTCGTGACCGGACGCAACGCCAAGCCGGAGCTCATCGCCGCAGCCGATCTCGTCACCGAAATGACCCTCGTCAAGCATCATTTCGGCGCCGGCGTCAAAGCGCAGGAGGGAATCGAATTCTAACCTGAACCCTATGCTCTGAAGTCCGCCGGCATATCGCTCTTGGCAGCGCCTCGCGTAGAGAATACGCTTTGCGGGCAGGCAGTTCCGTGGCGGAGAGGGACGCGCGCCAGCGACGCGAGCAGGCATCCCGAGGCGCGTCAGTCCTAGGCTGAACTCTCAACATCATCTGGACCCGAAAGCTCGATGGACGTTTACGGCGCGCTCCGCTTTTCCGTTGCGAGGATCTCCAACGAACTGTTTTCGGCGGGATCGATTTTTTCGGTCTATTCCCTGGCGACGACGTTTGTCATCGCCGTTGGCGCGCTGGCCTATCAGCGCAAGATGCGCCGGGGGCGCGTCAACCCACGGGCCATCGCGCGGGCGATATTCGACAAGCGACTCCTGCAATCCAAATCATTTGCCGCGGACGTCAAGCTCTTCATCCTGAGCGTCGTTCTCATGCCGGTCGTGGTGGGCGCGCTCGTCATATCGTCGAATGCCGTCGCGACGGCCGTGAGCGCCGCGCTGCGCGGTTCGTTTGGCGCGATTGCGCCGGTCGCTTGCTGTGACCTTTCGATAAAGCTCTTCTCGACCGCCGCGCTCTTTTTGGCCTATGAGATCGGCTATTGGGTCGATCACTACCTCAAGCATCGGATCCCGTTTTTGTGGGAGTTCCACAAGGTGCATCACACCGCCGAGGTGCTTACCCCGGTGACGAACTTTCGCAATCATCCGATCGACAACATCATTTTCGGCTACATGCTCGCGACGTTCATTGGCGGCGCGTCAGGCATATTGGCGTGGGTCTTTGGGCGAACCACAGAATCCTTCACGGTCGACGGGAAGAACATCCTTTTCATCTTCTTCCTTTGGACGATCGGGCATCTTCAACATTCGCAATTCTGGATTCCGTTTCGCGGGATTTTGGGACACGTCGTCCTAAGCCCCGCGCATCACCAGATCCATCATTCGACAGATCCGCAGCACTTCAATCGCAACTTCGGCAGCGTTCTCGCCATTTGGGACTGGATGTTCGGATCGCTCGAGATGCCTTCGACCAAGAACCCGCGCCTGAAATACGGGGTCGAGGAAGACGCCGCGGACCCGCATTCGTCCCTCGGACTATTGGCGACTCCGATTTATAGAGCCGCCCTCGCGCTCTGGCGCGCGCTCGCCGATGCGTGGAATGCAGGGACCGAGCGACTGGAGCAGCGCCGTCAAAGGCTGAAGAGCACAGGCATATTATGAGCCGCATTCGCGCCGATCTGCTGCTGGTGCTGGCGGCGTTTATCTGGGGGACGGCCTTTATCGCGCAAAAAAACGCCGGCGAGCTTATGGGCCCCATCACCTTCGTCGGCGTCCGTTTTCTCCTGTCATGCGCCGCGCTGGCTCCGCTGGCGCTCTATGAAGCCCGTCGCAGCGGCTCTTCGCTGAAAAAGGGCGATTTGCTTCTCGCCGGCCTTATCGGCTTTTGCGTCTTCGTCGCCGCCGCTTTGCAGCAAGTCGGCCTCGCCACGACGACGGCCACCAACGGCGGATTTCTCACGGCGCTATATGTCGTGCTCGTTCCAGTGTTCGTCTTTGCGCAGACCGGCGTAAGACCCCGGCAGGTTGTTCTCGTCGCGGGCCTCGGGTCCATCGTGGGCGCCTGGCTGCTGACGGACAGCGCGCAGCTCCAGAGTTGGACGTCGGGCGACGCCTTGGTTCTGATTGCGGATATTGCGTGGGCGGCCGGGATCAGTCTCGTCCCGACCTTTCTCGCGCGCGCCGATCGGCCGTATTTTTTGGCTTTCGCGCAGTTCGGCGTCATCGGCGTTCTTGGAACTGTCGTGGGCCTTGGCGGCGAGTCTTTTTCGCTCGAGGGCCTGAGCGCCGCCCTGCCGTCGATTCTCTATGCGGGGCTTTGCTCCGGCGGGATCGCCTTCACGCTTCAAATCGTGGCGCTCAAATATACGCCAGCGGCCGAAGCCGCGCTCATCATGTCGCTGGAGAGCGTTTTCGCAGCCTTGGCGGGCGCCATGCTGCTGTCGGAGCGCCTCACCGGGCCGGCGATGCTGGGCGGGTTGCTGATCTTGCTCAGCGCCGTCTTCGTCGAAGCCGGACCGGCCGCGCAAAATATTTGGCTGACGCAATATTGGACTTGGTTGGCGCAAGTGTGGAGTCGGGCGCGTTAGAGCAGGTTCCGAAAAAGTTGACAGACTTTTTCGATGAGAACCTGCTCCAGCATTTCATATTGAGCGAATCCTTATCGATCACATGATTCCATGTGATCGGGAAGCGCTCTAAGCGTCCGAAAAAGTGGAAGCCGACGCTCGATCACGTCGAGAACGTCGGCTCCAAAATGATCTGCGCGGTAACCGGCCGATCGCCCGCCAGAAAGACAAGGGCCGGGAGCTTGCGCGCCCGGCGAGTCTTTTCGGCAGGGGTATGTTTTACTGGATCATGCGGGCGGTAGAGCCAACGCCTTCGCCCTGGATGCCGTTGCGGTTGCCCGTGCCGTTGGTTCCTTCGGGAGAAATCCAGTCCGGAACCCAGGTCAGAGCGACGACGACGAACGCGACGAAGGCGGCGATCCAAAGCAGCATCTTGCCGATATCGCCGGTATTGTGAACGTTGACGGCCATGCGTTTTCCCCCTGTTCTTGATTTTACGTGAATGCTTGCCGCATCGAGAGGGAGCCTAGCTTGTTTCCGATCGGATGGCAATGCGCTCCTGCGGGGGCTCAAAGCTCCGCCAAAAAAGCAATATTGCTTTTGAGATTCAAAATGTTAACATGCGACAAGAGGTCGCGGACATTGCAAAAAATTAAGCGCCTTTCCTTGTCCTCGCGTTCCCTTCGAACGCCGATGCGCCAGCCTCGCGTCGAACGGCTAAAGCGTCCGCGCGGGCCGGCCGGCGGCGGCCCTTGCCGGACGTGGGCGCATCGCCTATAAGCGCGCCATTCCACAGGCGAGGGTTACGCGGCGTCTGCCTCAAGACGTCGCTCCGGTGGCCGGCTCTCCGGCCTCTTTACTCTCTCGCCGAGGTTCAACCGGAGAAAAGACACTATGGCTCTGCCCGATTTCACCATGCGCGGCCTCCTGGAGGCCGGCGCTCACTTCGGCCATCAGTCGCATCGCTGGAACCCGAAGATGGCGCCTTATATCTTTGGCGCCCGCAACAACATCCATATCATCGATCTCGCCCAGACGGTGCCGCTGCTCCATCAGGCGCTGAAGACGATTTCGGACACCGTCTCCAAAGGCGGACGCGTGCTGTTCGTGGGCACCAAGCGCCAGGCGCAGGAGCAGATCGCCGACGCAGCCAAGCGGAGCGCTCAATATTACATCAATTCCCGCTGGTTGGGCGGCACGCTCACCAATTGGAAGACGATTTCCGGATCGATCACCCGTCTGCGCAAGCTCGACGAGCAGCTTTCGGCCGGCGCATCGGGCATCACCAAGAAAGAGCGCCTGCTGCTGACCCGCGAGCGCGATAAGCTCGAAAAGGCGCTCGGCGGCATCAAGGATATGGGCGGCACGCCGGATTTGATCTTCGTGATCGACACCAACAAAGAGCAGCTCGCGATCAAGGAGGCGAATCGCCTCAAGATTCCGGTCGTCGCCGTGCTCGACACCAATTGCGATCCGGATGGCGTCACCCATCCGATCCCAGGCAATGACGACGCTGGCCGCGCCATCGCGCTCTACTGCGATCTCGTGGCGAGAGCCGCCATCGACGGCATTTCGCGCAGCCAGGGCTCGGTGGGAATCGATATCGGCGCCGATGAGTCGCCGGCGCTTGAGCCCGCGCTCGAGACGCGCCCGGTGGTCCGCGAAGATTTGCGTCCCGCCGAGGCCGCCGGCGCGGATGCGGATACGCCTCTCGAGGCCTTCGAACTGCTGTCCGCGCCGCGCGGCGCTCCGGACGATCTCGCCAAGCTGCACGGCGTCGGCCCGCAGCTCGTCAAAAAGCTGAACGACGCCGGCGTCTACCACTATTGGCAGATCGCCGCGATGACTCCGGCGGATGTCGAAAAACTCGACGGCGAATTGAAGCTGAACGGCCGCATTGCGCGCGACGGCTGGGTTGATCAGGCGAAGGCGCTCCTCGCGGCCTGATCAATCCGTCAAGTCCAATGTTTAAGACGCGCGCGCCGGTCCAGTGGGCCGGCGTCGTCGCATGACTCCCTTAAGAAGGAATTTCAGCCATGGCTACGATCACCGCCGCCCTTGTGAAGGAACTGCGCGAGAGCACCGGGGCGGGCATGATGGATTGCAAGGCGGCGCTCACCCAGACGGACGGCGAGTTCGAAGCGGCGGTCGACTGGCTGCGCAAGAAGGGCCTCTCCAAGGCCGCGAAGAAAGCTGACCGCGTCGCCGCCGAAGGGCTTGTCGCCGCGCTCGTCTCAGAGAATTCTGGCGTCGTCGTCGAGGTGAATTCGGAGACGGACTTCGTCGCCCGCAACGCCGAGTTCCAGACGCTTGTGAAGAACATCGCCGAAGTCGCCTTAAAAAGCGGCGCGAGCGACGTCGAGGCGCTCGGCAAGGAAGCCTATCCCGCCGGCGGAACGGTGAGCGAGGCGATCACCAATGCGATCGCCGGCATCGGCGAGAACCTGACGTTGCGCCGCGCCGCCGCGCTCAGCGTCGGCGAGGGCGTCGTCGGCCGTTACGTGCATGCGCAGGTCGTCGACGGCCAAGGCAAGATCGCGGTGATCGTCGCGCTCGAATCGACAGGGGACAAGGACGTGCTGGCGACGCTCGCGCGCCAGCTCGCGATGCATGTCGCCTCGGCCAATCCGCTGGCGCTCGACGCCACGGGCCTCGACCCGGCGACGGTCGAGCGCGAAAAGAAGCTGCTCGCCGAGAAGAACGCCGGCAAGCCGGAACATGTGCTGCAGAAAATCATCGACTCTGGCATCAAGACCTACGCCAAGGAGGTCTGCATGCTCGACCAGGTCTCGAATCATCCTGACCATGGCGGCAAGAGCGTCGCCCAGGCGGTCAAGGAGATCGAGGGCAAGGCCGGCGCGCCCATCGCTCTCAAGGGCTTCGTGCGCTACGCGCTCGGCGAAGGCATCGAGAAGCAGACGAGCGACTTCGCCGCCGAAGTGGCCGCGGCTGTGAAGGGGTAAGACCCGCTCGTCCGCCGGACCCAACAGTTCGGAAAGCCGCCGCAGTCGAGAGGCTGGGGCGGTTTTCTTTTGCGCCCCCTCACGCCCACCTTGCTTCGATTAATATCCACATCAAAATTTATCTTGACACGAATTTATTCGTAACAGAATAATTATCGGCATTAAGCGGAGTGCGGCAATGCCGGACCTTCACCATCGCCTGAATGAACGCGCCAAGCTCGTGTCTCTTATCCTGTCCGGCAGAAGCGTGCTGATGCTCGCGCCCCGTCGCATCGGCAAAACCTGGCTGATGAACAGGGTCAAGGAGGATCTCGAACAGACCGGCGCTCGCGCCATCAAGGTCGAGGTTGCGGGACTTTCGACCGAACAGGAATTTCTCGTCGAACTGTGCAAGGCGATAGAAAATACGCAGGGACTGAGAGATATCTTCAAAACGCAGATCCTTCAGCGCCTCAAGCAGCTGTTCGGCAACATCGAATCGGGAAGTCTGGCGCAGGCCGCGGGCAGGCTCGACCCGCGCCAGTTCCTCGAAACGCTCGTCCAGGAATTGAACAAGGGCGAGAGCAGGACCGTCCTGCTGATCGATGAATTCGCCCTTTTCGTTCAGGAATTCGCCAAACGCGACGCCGACGCGGCGCGGCGGCTTCTGTATCAAATCCGCAAGCTGTGGCAGGGCTGCGGGAATGTCGTCTGGTTTCTCACCGGCTCTATAGGACTCGATGAAATCGGCCGCCGATACGACATGGCCGGCGCTCTGCTCGGCATCGAACTCGTTCCGCTCGAACCGTTCAGCGCCGACGAGGCGCGCTGCTTTTTCGAAGAGCTGCAAGCGCAGAACATTATCGGGCGTTTCTCATTCGCCGACGGCGCCTTCGGATATTTTGTCGACGAACTCGGCTGGCTCTCGCCCTATCACATCGAACATGTTCTCAAGCTCGTCGATGTCTCGAACAGCGCGGCAAGCGTCGAACAGATCGAAGCGGCCTTCAGCAAAATACTCTCCCCCGCCTATCGATTGCATTTCGCGGCTTGGGACGAACATATTGCAAAAAATTTCCTGCCTGACGACGCGCGCGAAATGCGCGTCATTCTTCAGATCGCGGCGCAGCATGCCGATGGCGAGGTTGAAGCGACATACCTTGCCAGACTCGGCCCCGGCCTGGAGCGCCGAAAGCTGCTCAATCACCTGACCGCGCTCGCCAATGACGCCTATCTCGTCAAGGACGGCGGACGCTGGCGATTTCGCTCCGGCCTTCTGCGGCGCTACTGGATCGAGTATGTCGCATGAGCGCGCAAGGCCTGCTTCCGCTCTATAATCAGGACCGCGTGGACGACGCGACATTCATCGCGAATTTCGTCGCGCGCCACGCCGAATTCGATTCGCTTCTTGCGTCCCTGCACGCCAATGCGAAAGGCGGCGCGGCGCGCCACGAAATTATCGTCGGCGCGCGTGGCATGGGCAAGACGTCGCTGCTGCGCCGGATCGCCATCGCCATCGGCGCGGACGCAGAGCTGTCGCGCGTCTTCGTGCCGCTGCGCTTTCGCGAAGAGCAATATAATGTCATTTCGCTTGGCGCCTTCTGGCGAAATTGCTGCGATGCGCTCGCCGAATGGTGCGAAAAGGCGGCGCGGCCCGATTTGGCGAAACGCCTCGACGCCGCGATCGCAGCAGGCGACGCCGAGACATTGGAGGCCGCCTTTCTCGACGCCTGCAAGGCGCTGGGGCGGCGCGCGGTGCTGCTGCTCGACAATCTCGACCTCATCCTCGACAATCTGAAGGAAGACAATTGGCGCCTGCGCAGCGTTCTGCAAAGCGCGCGCGGGCCGATTGTCATCGGCGCGGCGACGCAGTTTCTCGTGCAAAGCGGCGATCGCAACGCCCCGTTCTATGAGTTTTTCCATCCGCATATTCTGGAGCCGTTAGGCGAGAAAGAGCTACTCGCCTGTCTGCGCGCGCTCGCCGGCGCGCGCGGCGAGAAGGGCGCGGCGGTTATCGCGCTGCTCGCCAAGGAGCCCGAACGCGCGCTCGCGCTTTACGCATTGACCGGCGGCAATCCCCGGATTCTGGCGCTGATTTATCAATTGCTCGAGCGCGCCGACAGTCACGAGATATTTGCCGATCTTGAAGCGCTCCTCGATCAGGTGACGCCCTTCTACAAGGCGCGCGTGGAGGAATATACGGGCGCCAATCAGCGCGCCGTCATCGACGCGGTCGCCCTCAATTGGGACCCGATTTCATCCGGGGAAATCGCGGCGGCGACCAGCATTACGGTAACGTCGATTTCTTCCATTCTCGACCGCTTGAAGCGCGACGGCGTCATCGAGGAAGTTCAGGGCTCCGGCGCGCGCGCCAAATATCAGCTCGCCGAACGCTTTCTGAACATCTGGTATCTGATGCGCCACGGCACGCGGCAGACGCGGCAAAAACTGCGTTGGCTGACCAAATTGCTCGCGCGGCTCTTCAGCGAGTCGGAACTCGAACGCATGGCGCGCGATGGGGAGCGCATGGCGGGCGTTTGGCGCGCCGATTGGTGCGACGCCGTGAAAGAGGCCCATGCGGAAGCCATCCGGGCCAGGGAGGATCGGTTACTAGAGTCCGACGATCGTTTCCGGGAAATTGCTTCGAGGGATTTTGGTCCGGATGGTACTATGGGCGACGGCGCAAGAGAGCTGGTGATTCCAGCGCTTGCTTGCTTTAAACGCGGCGACTTCGGCGAAGCGGTAATCCTGCTTGACGAATTGATCGCACGTTTTGGGGAGTCGGCGGGTCCGGCTCTCCAGGAGGAAGTCGCTCGTGCTCTGGTCAACAAGGGTGTTGCCCTCGGACGTCTGGGCCGCACTGCGGAAGCGATCGCTGTCTACGATGATTTGCTCGCACGCTTCGGAACGTCGGATGCTGCGGTCCTGCAAGAGGGAGTCGTGCACGCGCTGTTTAACAAGGGCGTCGCCCTTAGGCAGTTGGGCCGCGCGGAGGAAGCGCTTGTTGTCTATGACGACTTGATCGCGCGTTTTGGGGAGTCGGCGGGTCCGGAGCCGCAAGAAGGAGTCGCGCGCGCGCTGTTAGGCAAAGGCATTGTGCTTAGGGAGTTGGGCCGCGCGGAGGAAGAGATCGCTGTCTACAACGACTTGATCGTTCGCTTTGGGGCGTCAGAAGCCCTCGCGCTGCAATTTCTGGTCGCGCGCGCGCTCAACAACAAAGGCCTTGCGCTTGGGCGATCGCGCCGTGCGGAGGAGGAGCTTATCGTCTATGATGACTTGGTCGCGCGCTTTGGGGCCTCGGATGCTGCGGCGCTGCGAGAGCAAGTCGCGCGCGCCCTGTTCAACAAGGGCGTTACGCTGGCGCAGCTGGGCCGCACGGAGGAAGCGCTTGTCATCTATGACGAATTGATCGCGCGTATTGGGGAGTCGGAGGCGCCTGAACTGCAAGAAGGAGTCGCGCGCGCGCTGTTCGGCAAAGGCGTTGTGCTTGGGGAGTTAGACCGCACGGAAGCGGGGATCGCTGTTTATAAGGACTTGATCGCGCGCTTTGGGGCGTCGGATGCTCCTGAGCTGCAGGAGCAAGTTGCGCACGCGCTCAACAACAAAGGCGTAGCGCTTGGTCAGTCGGGCCGCGTGGAGGAAGAGATCGCTGTCTACGATGACTTGATCGCGCGCTTTGGTGCGTCGGACGCTCCGGCGTTGCAGGAGCAAGTTGCGCACGCGCTCAACAACAAAAGCGTAGCGCTTGGTCAATTGGGGCGCGCGGAGGAAGAGATCGCTGTCTATGATGACTTGATCGCGCGCTTTGGAGCGTGGGGGGCTCCGGCGCTGCAACAGCAAGTCGTGCGCACGCTGTTCAACAAGAGCGTTGTGCTTGGGCAGTTGGGCCGAGCGGAGGAAGCGTTAGCCGTCTATGACGATTTGATTGCGCGTATTGGAGTGTCGGAGGCTCCGGCGCTGCAAGAGGTGCTGGCGCGAGCATTAGACGGAAAGGGTCGCCTGCTTGCGGATCGCTTAGGTCGCTCCGCGGAAGCCGAGGCGGCCTATCATCATGGCCTTTCCTTCGCGCCCGAGGATGAAATGCTACGCGCCAATCTAGCGTGGCTGCTGCTTGAGACGGGCCGCGCCAGGGACGCCGAGCAATTGATCGCCGAACTGTCGACGCTCGCCCCGGAAGGCCGCGCGCTGCTCGACGCGGGTCGCGAGATCGCGGCCGATAATTTCGGCTCTGGCGTCGCCCATCTCTGCAAGGCGCTGGAAACCCAACTCGAACAGGGCGAGTCGCCTTTCTTCGAAGATCTGTTGCGGCTTCTGCGTCTGGCGGCGGCGCGCGGATTTGGCGAGCGGCTGCTTGAATGGTTCAAGGAGAGCGGCAACGCCGACCGCTACGCCCCCGTCTATGGCGCCTTGGTCGCCAAGGTGCGCGGCGAGCAATATTTGCGCGATCTCAATCCGGAGGTGCGCAGATTCGCCGAGAAGTTTTACGACTTCCTGTCGCGGCCGAAGAAAGAGGAGCCGCCCGCGAAAAAGCCTCGGCGATCGACGCGAAGGCGACGGTAATTTCGGCATCACCGGCGGCGTGGATGGCCACGAAAAGCGCGGCCATGACGAGCGGTGTCCCCAGCTCTGGCCGTCCCTCACTTGCCGCCTCACTTGCCGGCGCCGCCCGGCCTCCGTAAGAAGAACGCGCCCCGCCTCAGTCAGCGAGATCCGCCTCATGTCCGACCTCACGTCGACGCGACGATTCAAGCGTGTGGTCGTCAAGCTGTCCGGGGAAGCCCTGCAGGGTTCGGCGCCGCATGGTCTCGACGCCGTCACGATCGCCCGAATCGCCGCCGACCTCGCGACCGCCGCGGCGGCGGGACATGAGATCGCCGTCGTCGTCGGCGGCGGCAATTTCTTTCGCGGCATCAAGGGCGCCGAGACCGGCATCGAGCGTGCGCGCGCCGATTCGATCGGCATGCTGGCGACGGTGATGAACGGGCTGGCGCTGGAGCAAGCGGTCGAAGGGCAGGGGCGGCAGGCGCGCTGCCTGTCAGCGGTCTCGATGCCGTCCATATGCGAATCCTTTTCGCGCCGCGCCGCCCTGCATCATCTGGCCAAGGGACGCGTTGTCATCGCGGCCGGAGGCACCGGCAATCCCTTCTTCACGACCGACACCGGCGCGGTCTTGCGCGCGGCGGAGCTCTCCGCCGACGCGGTGCTCAAAGCCACCCAGGTCGACGGCGTCTACACCGCCGATCCCAAGCGTGATCCAACCGCGCAGCGCTACGACCGTTTGAGCCATGACGAGGCGATCGCCAGAAATCTGGCGGTGATGGATACGGCAGCCTTCGCGCTCGCCCGCGAGAACAAGATCCCGATTCTCGTCTTTTCGATCGCCGAGGCGGGCGCCATCGACGGGGCGCTTTCCGGTCGGGCGCGCGCCACCCTCGTCGCGCCGTAAGCCCCTTTCGCGCCCGACGACAAATCGTGCAATAAATCTTGCGCCGCGGAGCCGGAGCGCTGGCCAAGGCGGCGGCGTGCGCCTTTTCGCCGCGCCACGTTCGAAAACATAAGAAGCCGAGCCGCGCGAGAGTTCGTGAGAGCGGCGACAGATCAAAGACAGGTTGTGCACATGGCGGAAATTTTTGACCTTGCCGATATGAAGCGCCGCATGCAGGGCGCGGTCGCGACGCTCAAGCACGAATTCGGCGGACTTCGCACGGGACGCGCCTCGACGAGCTTGCTCGATCCGATTCATGTTGAAGCTTATGGGCAGGTTTCGCCGCTCAATCAGGTCGCCACCGTCAGCGTGCCCGAGCCGCGTCTTCTTTCGGTGCAGGTATGGGACAAGGCGTTGGTCATCGCCGTCGACAAGGCCATCCGCGAGGCCAATCTTGGTCTTCAGCCGACGGTGGAAGGTCAAAATTTGCGCATCCGAATGCCGGAGCTGAACGAGCAGCGCCGCAAGGAACTCGTTAAGGTCGCGCATAAATACGCCGAGGAGGCGCGGGTCTCCGTGCGCCACGTGCGCCGCGACGGCCTCGACATTCTCAAGAAGTTGCTAAAGGATCACGCGATTCCCGAGGACGACGAGAAGCGCCACGAACAAGAGGTGCAGAAGGCGACGGACGAGACGGTGAAGGAGATCGACGCCGCGCTCGCCGCCAAGGAAAAGGAAATCATGCAGGTCTAGGAAGCTGCGGCGTCGTCTGGCGCAGGTCCTATGGCCATTTGGAACTCGAATATGACGGAAAGCGACATTTTGGAGGCGCAAACGAACGCTCAGCGCGCGCGCACGGCGCCGCGTCATGTCGCGCTGATCATGGACGGCAACGGCCGCTGGGCCGCGAAGCGGGGCCTGCCGCGCTTCGAAGGACATCGGCGCGGCGTCGAGGCGCTGCGCCGCACGGTGCGGGCGGCGATCAAGCTCAATATCGGCTATTTGACCGTCTATTCCTTCTCGGCGGAAAACTGGTCGCGACCGCGCGAGGAGGTCGAAAGCCTTCTTACGCTGCTGCACCGCTTCATCCGCAACGATCTGGCGGAATTGCACGCGAGCAATGTGCGCGTGCGCGTCATCGGCGCGCGCGCAGAGCTCGCGCCCGACATCTCGGACTTGCTGCGCGAGGCCGAGCAGATGACGCAGGCGAACACTGGGCTCACCCTCGTCGTCGCGTTCAACTACGGCGCGCGGCAGGAGATCGCGGCGGCGGCCCGCGCGCTCGCGGAAATGGTGGCGCAAGGCCGACTGAGGCCCGAGGAGATCGACGCCGACGCGATCGCGCGGCGGCTGGACACCGCGGACATTCCCGATCCGGACCTGATCATCCGCACATCGGGCGAACAGCGGCTGTCGAACTTCCTGCTCTGGCAGGCGGCATACGCCGAATTCGTCTTCCTGCCGATTCTTTGGCCGGATTTCGACGAAGCGGCGCTTTCGGCGGCGATCGCCGAATACGCCCATCGGGATCGGCGGTTTGGCGGGCTTGAGGCCGCGGCGCGCAGCGCCAAGACCGCTTCATGACGGCGGATCGAAGCGACCTAAGCCGCGCCGGGCAGTCTCCTGAAAAACCGTCTGCCGGAGGTTTCGCCGACCTTGGGCCGCGCCTCGCATCCGCCGCGGCGATGGTCATCGCCGCCCTCGGCGCGCTCTATCTTGGCGGCGACGTCTTCGCGCTCTTCTGGCTGGCGGCCGCCTTCGCGGTGAACTGGGAGTGGCAGGGCCTGATCGGCGGCGAGGGGCGCCCCGCCAGAATCGCCGTCGGCGGCGCGGCGGTCGCCGCCGCAACGGCGTTCGGACGCGTCTTCATGCCGGGCGCCGCCGCGCTCGCGATTGCGGTTTTTGCCCTTGCGGGCGCGGCGCTGGCGGGAGCCGAGCGTCGCCTCTGGGCGGCGACGGGCATTGTCTACGCCGGCGCGCTCGCCTTCTCCGTATGCCTTTTGCGCGAGTCGCCCGATTTCGGCGCGCTCGCCATCGCCTTCCTGTTCGCGGTGGTTTGGGGCACCGATGTCTTTGCCTATTTTGGCGGCAGGCTGATCGGCGGACCGAAGCTTTGGCCGCGCGTCTCGGCCGGCAAGACATGGTCGGGCACGATCACCGGCGTTCTCTGCGGCGCATTCCTGGGCCTCGTCGCTGTCTATCTCGGCGCCGGCCCGCAACTTGCGAGCTGGCGTGTGTTCCTGGTCGGACTGGCCGCCGCCGCCTTCTCGCAAGTCGGCGATCTTTTCGAATCTTCGGTCAAGCGCCGCTTCGGGGTGAAGGACTCGAGCCAGCTCATCCCGGGCCATGGCGGCGCCATGGATCGGCTCGACGGCTTCATCTTCGCCAGCGCCTTCGCGGCGGCGGTGGGCCTGCTGCGCGGCGCGCCGTCGGTGGCGGCCGGTCTTTTCTTCTGGTAGGGCGGGACCCAATGGCATTAGCAAACGGACAGTTTCACGCCCACGCCCCGGCCCAGCCGCCGGCGCCGGTCCCGCGCCGCATCGTGCTGCTGGGCGCGACGGGCTCGATCGGCCGCTCGACGGTCGACCTTCTCGAACGCGATCCGGAAGGATTTTCGGTGTCGGCGGTGGCGGGCGGCCGCGATGTCGAGGCGCTCGCGCGCGTCGCCCGCGCGGTCAGGGCCGAATTCGCCGCGATCCGCGACGAGAGCGCCTATGCGGCGCTCAAGGCGGCGCTCGCCGGGACCAACACTCAGGTCGCCGCGGGTCGCGAGGCGATCATCGAGGCCGCGCTGCGCGACGCCGATCTCGTGGTCTCGGCCATCGTCGGCGCCGCCGGCGTCGAGCCGACCTACGCCGCGCTCGCCGCCGGCCGCGACGTGGCGCTCGCCAATAAGGAATGTCTCGTCTGCGCCGGCGTGCCCTTCATGCGGAAGGCGGCGGAAATGGGCGTGCGACTGCTGCCGATGGACAGCGAGCACAACGCCATTTTCCAGGCGCTTGGCGGCGAGGACCCCTCCCGCATCGAACGCATGATCGTCACGGCGTCCGGCGGCCCCTTCCGCACCTGGAGCAAGGAGCGCATCGCCGAGGCGAGCGTCGAGGAGGCGCTCAATCATCCCAATTGGGCGATGGGCCCGAAAATAACCGTCGATTCGGCCGGCATGATGAACAAGGGGCTCGAACTGATCGAGGCTCATCATCTTTTCGGCATTCCGGCCGAAAAGCTCGAAGTCGTGGTCCATCCGCAGTCGATCGTCCACGGCCTCGTCGCCTTTTCCGACGGCTCGGTGACCGCGGGGATCGCCGTGCCGGACATGCGCACGCCGATCGCCCACTGTCTCGGCTATCCTGATCGGCTGACGACCCCGACGCCGCGCCTCGATCTGGCGAAAATCGCCACGCTGACATTCGAGGCGCCTGATTTTGAACGGTTTCCGGCGCTCAAACTGGCGCTCGAGGTCCTGCGCGCCGGCGGCGGCCTGCCGACCGTGCTCAACGCCGCCAACGAAATCGCCGTCGAAGCCTTCCTCGATCGCCGCATGTCCTTCGACGGGATCGCACGCCATGTGGCCGAGGCCTGCGAGGCCGCTTTGCGCGACGGAACCGCAAATGCGCCCGCAACAGTTGAGGACGCCCTCGCGGTGGACCATATTGTTAGAGAAAGGTCACGATCGGCCTTGGCCGGGCATGCCGCATCAGGCATGTTGCTTCAGTGATCATGGCGCGCGCCGCCGGCAGGCTTGGCGCAAGCGAGACCTGCGAGACAGCGCTTTGCTAGACTTCCTGACGACCTTCGCCTTCTATCTCATCCCCTTCGTGCTCGTTCTCACGCTGGTCGTGTTTGTGCACGAATTTGGGCACTTCATCGTCGGCCGGTGGTGCGGCGTGAAGGTGGACGCCTTTTCCATCGGCTTCGGACCGGAGCTGTGGTCTCGGGTGGATCGTTTCGGCACGCGCTGGCGCATCGCCAGCATTCCGCTCGGCGGTTATGTCAGCTTCCATGGCGACGCCAACGCCGCAAGCGCGCCGGACCTCGAAGCCGTGCGCGCGATGCCGGAGACCGAGCGCGCCGTGACTTTCGCGGCGCAGTCGGTATGGAAGCGCGCCGCCATCGTGTTCGCCGGTCCTTTCGCGAATTTCGTTCTGGCGATTGCGATTTTCGCCATTCTCTTCGGGGTTTACGGACGCACCATCTATGCGCCGCGCGTCGGCTCGCTGACGCCTGGCGGGGCCGGCGCCGCTGCGGGCTTCATGGCCGGCGACCTGGTGCTGACCGTCGACGGCGCGCCGATCGACTCCTTTTCGAATCTGCAGGAAATCGTTTCGAGTTCGGCCGACAAGAAACTCATTTTCGTAATTCAGCGCGGCGATCAGCAGCTGACGCTTCCGGTCGTTCCCGCCCTGCGCGAGGTCGAGAGCGCGATCGGCAAAATCCGGATCGGCATGCTGGGCATTCAGGCGTCAAAGGCCGCAGCCGACATCCGCCAGGAACGCTACGGACCCGCCGACGCGGTGGCGATGGGCGTGCAGGAAACATGGACGGTCGTGCGCCGCACGGGAAATTACATCGGCGGACTCGTCACCGGACGGGAGAGCGCCGATCAGCTCTCCGGACCGATTGGCATCGCGCAAGTCTCGGGGCAAATGGCGCAGGCGGTCTCCAAGGTGGGCATCGCGCCGCTGTTGAGCCTCATCGCGATTCTCTCAGTCTCGATCGGTCTGCTCAATCTCATGCCGGTGCCGCTGCTTGACGGCGGACATTTGCTGTTCTTCGCAATTGAGGCGGCGCGCGGCCGCGCGCTCAACGCGCGCGCGCAGGAAGTCGCCTTCCGAGTGGGTCTCGCGATGGTCGGCGCGCTGATGATTTTCTCGACCTATAACGACATCGCGCGACTCATTCACAAGCTCGCCGGCTCGGGCTCGTAGCGCAAGTTCCGAAAAAGTCGACAGACTTTTTCGATGAAAACTGCTCCACCATTTTGATATTGAGCAATTCCTTACCGATCACATGATTCCATGTGATCGGGACGCGCTCTGGCGCGCACGCAGCCATTGTAACTATGCGGCGCGCAGGACGCCGCGACAGGGCGCGATTCTCGTCGTAATTTGGACATGATCGCGCTTGCGGCGCCACGTCTTAATCATGCGCTGACCATGAATCGTGGCTTTAACGTCACGCCTTCGACAAATTGCGGAAACACCATTTATTCTGCATTTGCAGGGTCGGGCAAACCTTGTAGAAAGAATCGCTCAACGCTGGCGAAGCGCCGATCGTCGGCGAATTTACATGAGTTTCGCGCCGCGGCCCGGGCGGCGACGTTGCGACGAGGAACTGCACTGTATGCGCTCAATCAGCGGCATTTGGAAATCATCGTTCCTGTTCGCGGTTGTGGCCGCTCTGCTGGCGTTTAGCGTTCCGGCGTTTGCCGCCGCGCCCGACATCAATCGCGTCGCGTTCGAGGGCAACAGCAAGGTCAAGACTGACATCTTGCAGGAGCAGGTGCGCTCGCGCGCCCACACGCCCTTCAACTCGCAGCTGGCCGAGGCCGACGTCGCGCGATTGACGGAAGTCTATCGCCGGTCGGGACGCGCTGCGGCGAAATTGAGCTATCGGACGGTTGATCTGCCGAACGGACGGGTCGACCTGGTCTTCACCATCGTCGAAGGCGACAAGACCGGCGTTAATGAGATCCGATTCATCGGCAATGAGGTCTATTCCACACGCCGTCTCGTCGGCATGATGGAGACGACGGAAATGAACTTCCTGTCGTTCCTCAAGACAAGCGACGTTTATGATCCCGACCGCATCGCCGCGGACCTCGAACTCATTCGTCGATTCTATCTCAAGAACGGCTATGCCGATTTCCGCGTGATCAGCTCCGACGTGCAGTTCGATCCGACGGTCGCCGGCTACATCGTCACCATCGTCGTAAACGAAGGCCCGCAGTATCGCGTGTCGTCCGTCGGCGTCGAATCCCATCTGCCCGACGTCGACGGCGCCGCGTTGAATGATTTGCTGCGGCTTGCGCCGGGCGACGTCTACAACGGCGACGCGGTCGAGAAGACCGTCGAAGCTTTGACGCGCGAAATCGCCAAGCGGGGCTACGCCTTCACCCAGGCGCGCCCGCGCGGCGAACGCAATCCGGCCGATCAGACGGTCGCGATCCAGTTCCTGCTCGAGGAAGGACCTCGGGTCTATATCGAACGCATCAACATTCGCGGCAATACGCGCACGCGAGACTATGTCATTCGACGCGAGTTCGATATCGGCGAGGGCGACGCCTATAACCGCGTTCTGATCGACCGCGCCGAACGCCGTCTGAATGGCCTCGGCTATTTCAAAAAGGTGAAAATCACCAATGAGCCGGGTTCGGCGCCGGACCGCGTGATCCTGAACGTCGACGTTGAAGATCAGCCCACCGGCAACTTCGGCGTCTCTGGCGGCTATTCGACGAACCAGGGCTTCATCGCCGAAGTGTCCGTGTCGGAAAGCAACTTCATGGGCCGCGGCCAGGCGGTTCGCCTTTCGGTGCAGGGCGGCCAGATCGCCCGCGGCGTGACGTTCAGCTTCACCGAGCCTTATTTCCTCGACCAGCGCATCGCCGCCGGCTTCGACGTCTTCGTGCGTCGACAGGACGCTTATAACTACTCGATCTACAGCTCGACGTCCTACGGCGGCACATTGCGCTTCGGCATACCGATCACCGAAGAGCTCAGCTTCTCGCCGCACTACTCGATCTATCAAACGACGATCTCAATCCCGAACGACAAGAATCGTCCTTATAACGACTGTTTGGTGCCGGTGCCTGGTTACACGCCTGGTTTCAGTCCGTTCTACCCGCAGCCCGACTATCCGAATCTCCTGGTCAACTGCCAATCGAACGGCGAAGCCTCGCTCGCGATCAAGTCGTCACAGGGGGGGCTGCTGACGTCGCTCGTCGGCTATTCGCTGAACTACAGCACCATCGACAACTTCAAGAATCCGCATAACGGCTGGTTGGCCTCGCTCAACCAGGACATAGCGGGCCTCGGCGGCGGCACGCGCTATCTGCGCACGACCGGCGACATTCGCTACTTCCGCGAGATTCCCTATCTCGACGACGTGGTCGGCATCGCCCGTCTGCAGGGCGGCGATCTGTCGACCTTCGGCGGCTACAAGCCGCGCATTCAGGATAACTTCAACCTCGGCCCGACGCTGGTGCGCGGCTTCGCGCCGGGCGGCATCGGCCCGCGCGACTCGAACATTCTGACGAGCTTCAACAACAACCGCGGCAACTCGCTCGGCGGCTCCAACTATGTTGGCGGATCGCTCGAAGTTCAGTTCCCGTTCTGGTACCTGCCCAAGGATTTGGGGCTGAGAGGCGCGCTCTTCGCCGACGCCGGTTCGCTATGGAATTTTAGTGGACAGACGAATTACGCTAACAATCTGCCGACAATTCCCGGCGTGACCTGCATCGGCGCCTATACGCCGCAGGCGGGCTTCGGCCAGGGCAATTGCGTGGTGCCGATCGCGAACAAATTCGCGATCCGCTCGTCGGTCGGCGCCTCGGTGCTGTGGAATTCGCCCATGGGACCGATCCGCTTCGACTATGCGGTCGTGACCTCGAAGGTCTATGGCGACATCACCCAGAACTTCCGCTTCAGCGGCGGCACCAACTTCTAATGATTGGAGACGATCGCCGGGCGAACCACGCCCGGCGGACGGCTCAAGGCCCGGCTTGGGCTGCCGCACAGGTCCTTGCAGCGTGAGCGCAGCGGCCTTTTTCCCCTTGGCGCGACCCGCGCCTTTGAGCGAGATTGCGCAGATCGCCGGCGCAGAAATTCGCGGCGGCCCTGACGGCGCGCCCGCGCCGGGCGAGCTTGCGCCACCGCCCCTCATCATTAGCGTCGCGCCGCTCGATTGGAGCAGGCCGGGCGACCTCTGCTTCTACGACAACCCGCGCTATCGCAAGGCGCTCTCGGAATGCCGAGCGACCGCCTGCTTCCTGCGCGAGCGCCATCTTGACCTGCTGCCGAACGCCGTCGTCGCGCTTCTCGTCGATGATCCGCAGCGCGCGATGACGCTCGCGGCCGCGCATCTCTTTCCGGACGCGCTGCGACCCGGCTCCTTATTCCAATCCAGCGGCGTTTCTCCGGGAGCGGCGGTGCACCCGCAGGCGCGACTCGAACCAGGCGTGGTCGTTGATCCCGGCGCCGTGATCGGGCCGGGCGCCGAGATCGGCGCTGGAACGATTATCGGGCCGCAGGCGGTGATCGGTCCGAATGTGCGCATCGGCCGCGACTGTTCGATTGGCGCGCATGCAAGCCTCACGCATGCGCTGATCGGCGACCGCGTCGTCATTCACCCGGGGGCGCGGCTTGGGCAGGATGGCTTCGGCTTCGCACCGACGCGCCAAGGCTATCTCAAGACGCCGCAGGTCGGTCGCGTGATCGTGCAGGACGATGTCGAGATCGGCGCCAATACGACGATTGATCGAGGCGCGTCGCGCGACACGATTATCGGCGAGGGAACGAAAATCGATAATCTCGTGCAGATCGGCCACAACGTGGTGATCGGCCGTTTTTGCGCCATCGTCGCCCAATCGGGCGTCGCCGGCTCCTGTGAGATCGGCGATTTCGTCGCGCTTGGCGGACAATCCGCCGTCGCCGGCCACCTCACAATCGGCGAAGGCGCAGCGGTTGCGGCCAAGTCCGGGGTGATGCGCGACCTGCCGGCCGGGGCGCGAGTCGGCGGCGCGCCAGCGCGACCGTTGCGGCGATTCTTGCGCGGCGCGGCGCTGCTCGACCGACTCGCGCGCAAGGACAAGCCGACGTAAGACAATCAAGACACATGGGATGGCGCTCGCCATGCCCTCGAGAAGGAGGAAGAAATGCCCGAGGCCGCGGCCGGCGCGACTCTGGAGAGCGCCGACATTTTGCAGATTATGAGCCAACTGCCGCATCGTTATCCGTTCTTGCTCGTCGATCGCATCTTCGACATCCGCGGCGACGAATCATGCGTCGGCGTGAAGAACGTCACGGTCAACGAGCCACAGTTTCAGGGGCACTTTCCCGAGCGTCCGATCATGCCGGGCGTCCTACTCATCGAGGCGATGGCGCAGACCGCCGGAGTCATCGCCATCCGAGCGCTGAAAGGCGCGGACCGGTCGCGTCTCGTTTATTTCGTCACGATCGACAATGCGAAATTCCGCAAGCCGGTGACGCCCGGCGACCGCGTCGAATTCCACATGGCCAAAACCGCGCAGAAGCGAAACATCTGGTGGTATTCCGGGCGCGCGATGGTCGACGGCGCGCTGGTCTGCGAGGCGCAGATCAGCGTCATGATGGGCGCCTAGCGCCGGCGCGGCGAGTGCGACATTGAACTCTTCGGTTCATCCGTCCTGTGTCGTCGAAGACGGCGCGCGGCTCGGCGCCGGCGTCGCCATCGGCCCGTTTTGCCATATCGGCGCCGGAGTCGAGATCGGCGACGGCGCGACTCTCCTCTCCCATGTCGTCGTCGGCGGGCGGACGCGCATCGGCGCGCGCGCCCGGATTTTCCCCTTCGCCGCCGTGGGACTGCCGTCGCAGGATATCAAGGCTGCGCTCGCGCGGGGCGCGCTGACGATCGGCGACGATTGCGTCATTCGCGAAGGCGTGACCATCAATGCAGGCGCGGGCGAGGGCACGCATATCGGGGCGCGCTGCGTGTTTCTTGCCTCTTCGCACGTCGCTCACGACTGTCGGCTGGGCGACGACGTGATACTGTCCAATCAGGTTCTGCTGGGCGGACACGTCGAGATTGGGGACCATGCGATGATCGGCGGCGCGACGGCGGTGCATCAGAATGTGCGCATCGGCGCGCACGCCTTCGTCGGCGGCCTCTCGGGCGTCGAAGGCGACGTCATTCCCTTCGCGCTTGCGTCGGGCAACCGCGCCCATCTGTTCGGCCTCAACCGCATCGGTCTGCAGCGGCGCGGTTTCGCGCCGGAGCGCATCGAGCGGCTGCGCCGGGCGTATCGCCTGCTCTTCGCGCGCGAGGCGCGCGCGCTGAGCGAACGCATCGACTGTCTGTCACGGGATTTCGCCGGCGACGCAGACATTGCGGCGATTGTCGAATTCCTGCGCGCGCCCTCGACGCGGCCGCTTTGCGCGCCTCGCGCGCGCGCTGAATCGCCTTGAGCGCGCCGCGCATCTTCCTTGTCGCCGGCGAAGCCTCTGGCGATCAGCTCGGCGCAGCGCTGATGCGGGCTTTGCGCGCTGCGCGTCCGGAGATCGTTTTCGCCGGCGTCGGGGGCGAGGCGATGGCGCGCGAAGGCCTCGTTTCACTGTTTCCCCTCGAAGACATCGCGGTGATGGGCCTCGTTCCTGTTTTGGCGCGGCTGCCGCGTCTTGTCCGGCGCATCGCACAGACGGCGCGCGCGGTCGTCGATGAGGCGCCGGACTGTCTGGTCATCATCGACGCGCCGGATTTTACCCATCGCGTCGCGCGCCGGGTGCGGGCCGCCCGACCTGACCTGCCGATCGTTGATTACGTCAGCCCGACCGTATGGGCGTGGCGGCCCGGCCGCGCGACCGCGATGCGTGATTATGTCGATTGCCTGCTGGCGCTGCTGCCCTTCGAGCCGCAGGCGCATGTTCGCCTCGGCGGCCCGCGATGCGTCTATGTCGGCCATCCGCTCGTCGAGCGTCTCGACGAGTTGGCGCGGCCCCTTCAGGAGCGCGGCGCGCGCTCACTGCTTGTTTTGCCCGGGTCGCGTCTGGCGGAAGTGCGACGCATGACGCCGATCTACGGCGACGCGCTCGAACTTCTCTTGCGCGAACGCGCCGACTTCGAGGTCGCCATTCCTGTCGCGCCGAATGTTGAGAAGACCTTGCTGCGTGAGTTGCGGGGATGGCCGCTGACGCCGCGTCTGATCGGCCAGGCGGAGAAATTCGCCGCCTTCCGAAATGCGCGCGCCGCGCTCGTCACGTCCGGCGTCGCGACGCTGGAGCTGGCGCTCGCCGGAGTTCCCATGGCGGTCGCCTATAAGGTCTCGCGCGCCGAATCGCTGCTGCGCTTTCTCGTCAAAGTCGAATCGATCGTGCTGCCCAATCTCATCATCGGCGAGAATATCGTGCCGGAATTCCTGCAGGAGGCCGCGACGCCGCGCGCGCTCGCCGAGGCGCTGAGGCCGCTCTTGCGCGAGAGCGCCGCGCGCGAAGCGCAGCTCGCAGCCTTCAAGCGCGTCCGCGCGCGCCTGCTCGAAGCAGGCCGAACGCCGAGCGCTCGGGCGGCTGACATCATCCTCGAATATGCGTCGCGCGGTCGCTCTTAAAGTGTTCTGGGATCAGAAGGGAATGTCGTCGTCGAGTTGGTCGGAAAGCTTGCCGGCCGGGGCGGGACGCCGTTCGGTGGGACCGCGCTCCATCGGCGAGGAGCGGCCAAAGGATCCGCCGCCGCTCTGTCCGTAACCGCCGCCTTCGTAGTCGCCCTCGCCGCGTCCGCCCTTGCTGTCAAGCAGGGTCAGTTCGCCGCGAAAACGCTGCAGCACGACATCGGTCGCCTTGCGCTGATTGCCGTCCTTGTCGGTGTATTCGCGGGTCTGCAACTGGCCCTCGAGATAGATCTTGGAGCCCTTGCGGCAGTATTGCTCGGCGATCTTCCCGAGATTTTCGTTGAAGATCGACACATTGTGCCACTCGGTACGATCTTTGCGCTCGCCGGTGTTCTTATCGCGCCAGGACTCGGTGGTCGCCACCGAAAAAGAGACGACGCGATCGCCCGACGGCAGCGTCCGCACCTCAGGATCGCGGCCGAGATTGCCGATCAGGATCACTTTATTGACGCTGCCCGCCATGTCGCTCTCCGCTTGCTTGACGCGTGGCACTCTAGTGCAAAGGCTGGTCCTCGGGCGCGCCAGCTCGGCTTGTCCACAGCTGATGTAGCGCCAGGGGACTCTTTATGTTCATTTTTTGTTCTAGCATCGGTCGTAACGTCGTGCAAGCACAGCGGAATTTTGTTCTCTTTTCCTATGCTTAGCGCCTGCGGGTTCCTGGCCTCACTCCGTCGTGACGCCGATCGCGACATCGGAAGGATCAATCTTGCGCGCGAGCCCCGCCGTTAGCCGCGCGCGGTCCAGCTCGCCCTCCCAGGCGGCGATCACGATGACGGCGACGCCATTGCCGATGAAGTTCGTCAATGCCCGACACTCGCTCATGAATTTATCGACGCCGAGCACGAGCGACATGCCCGGCGCCAGCTGCGGATCGACCGCCGTCAGCGTCGCCGCCAGGGTGATGAACCCCGCGCCGGAAACGCCGCTCGCGCCTTTCGACGTCAGCATTGCGACGATGAGGATGGTCGCCTGATGGGACAGATCAAGCTCGACGCCCATCGCGCGCGCGATGAACAGCGTCGTCAGCGTCATATAGATGTTGGTGCCGTCGAGATTGAAGGAATAGCCGGTCGGCACGACGAGTCCGACGACCGACTTCGAGCAGCCGAGCCATCGCAGCTTCTCCATCAGAGCGGGCAGGGCGCTTTCCGATGAGGATGTGCCAAGCACGATGAGCAGCTCGTCGCGCAAATAGGCGATAAGGCTGAAGATGTTGAAGCCGGCCGCGCGCGCGATGAATCCCAGCACGAAGACGACAAAGAGCCCGGCCGTGAGATAGAACAGACCGACGAGTCCGGCGAGCGAGAGAAGCGCGGCCGAGCCGTATTTCGCCACCGTATAGGCCATGGCGCCGAAGGCGCCGATCGGCGCCGCCTTCATGATGATGGCGATGACGCCGAACATGGCGTGGCCGACGTCGTCGATGATCACCCGCAGCGCGCGGCCGCGCTCGCCGAGTGCTAAGAGCGCGAAGCCGAAGAGCAGCGAGAACAGCAAAACTTGCAGAATATCGCCCTTGGCGAAGGCGCCGATCGCGCTGTCGGGAATGATGTCGAGGAGAAAATCGACGCCGCCGCGCTTTTCCGCCAGCGCCGTATATTTGGCGATGGCGGAAGGGTCGGGTTTTCCGGCGAAGCCAGCGCCGACCTGCGCAAGATTTCCAATGAGCAGGCCAAGCGCGAGGGCGAATGTGGAGACGATCTCGAAATAGAGGAGCGCCTTCAGGCCGACGCGGCCGACCTTGCGCGCGTCCTCGATATGGGCGACGCCCGACACCACCGTGCAGAAGATGATCGGGGCGATCGCCATCTTGATGAGCTTGACGAAGCCGTCGCCGAGCGCCTTCACCCAGTCCTGCGCGGCGGCCTCCGGCGCCAGCCCGCCAAACAGCGCGCCAAGCGCAATGGCCGCGAGCACCTGGACATAGAGGTGGCGGTAGAGGGGTTTCTTCGGCGTCGTCGCGCCATCGCGCCTCATCGCATCGAGCGGCAATTCATAGCTCCTCAATAGGGAGTGATGCTCTTTACCTTCTGAACAGCTCGGATGTCATTCCCGACGCTTCGCTTTAAGCGAAGCGATCGGGAATCCAGAGCAGATTCCGAAGTTTTGAGTATTTGCACGGGATTCCCGGTCAGGCCTCCGGCCTGCCGGGAATGACAGTCTCCTATTCGAACGCGAAAGGATTTACGACAGCAAGGTCTAAATCGCTAAAGTCTGCAACATTGCGCGTCGCGAGCGTCATCGCATGAGCAGATGCGATGCTTGCGACCATTGCATCCATAACGGCGAGCGGCTTGCCTCGCATTTTGCATCTGGCCCGCAAACGGGCGAAGGCGTGCGCCGCGCGTTGATCAAACGCTAACATGCGGCCAGCGAAAATCTCATCTTCGATCGCGTCGCAGGCTTTGGTCAGAACATCCTTCTTTCGCCCCTGTGGCAGCAGCGCCAGACCAAAACGAAGCTCCGCGATGACCGGCGTCGCGATGAAGAAATCGAGCTCAGAATAGGAGTCCATCCAGCGCCGCACGTTACCATCGCCCATCGGCTTCATCATTTCAGAGACGATGTTCGTGTCGAGCAAGATCATTCGAAATCCGGCGGGGCGCGGTCGCTTTGATCACGAGGCTGAATGAAATCGTCCGTCCAATCTTCTTGCGACACGAGACTTTTGAGCCGCGTTCCAAGTCCTCCGGCCCCTCTGGCGCGCTCTGGCCGGACAGACTGAGATAAAGCGCGTTCGAGCAACACTTTCGCCTCGCTTGAAATGCTGCGCTTATGCCCGTGCGCCAGATCCTCGATCTGGCGCTTCATTTCCGGGGGAACGTCTCTCAACAGAATGTCAGGCACCTCAGCCTCCAAGTTTGATATCAATGATATCGCTATGCGGGCGAGGTATCAAGACATGCCAGGGAGCTGATCGAGCATCGGATAAGCTTCAGATGGATTTATGCGGCGGCGCGTGGCATTTGCCTTGCTCAGCGCCTAAATGACGCTTCCACTCTCCTTCTGGCCTTTGTGAATGGCGATCATCAAGCAAAAGGACGCGCGAGCGGGCGCATCAATTAAGCCTAGCGCAGACTCCAAATCCATCTCCATCCGCGGCGCGCGCGAACATAATCTCAAGAACGTCGATCTGACGATTCCGCGCGACAAACTCGTGGTGTTCACGGGCCTGTCCGGCTCGGGCAAGTCGTCGCTGGCCTTCGACACCATCTATGCCGAAGGCCAGCGCCGCTATGTCGAGTCGCTCTCGGCCTATGCGCGGCAATTTCTGGAGATCATGCAGAAGCCCGACGTCGATCAGATCGACGGGCTTTCGCCGGCGATCTCCATCGAACAGAAGACGACATCCAAAAACCCGCGCTCGACCGTCGGCACGGTCACCGAGATTCACGACTATATGCGTTTGCTCTGGGCCCGCGTCGGCGTGCCCTATTCGCCAGCGACAGGGCTGCCGATCGAGAGCCAGACCGTCTCGCAAATGGTCGATCGCGTGCTGGCACTTCCAGAAGGCTCGCGGCTCTATTTGCTTGCGCCGGTCGTGCGCGGCCGCAAAGGCGAATACCGCAAGGAGATCGCCGAATATACGAAGAAAGGCTTCCAGCGCCTCAAGATCGACGGCGCCTATCATGAGATCGCCGACGTGCCGGCGCTCGACAAGAAATTGAAGCACGACATCGATGTCGTGGTCGATCGCATCGTCGTGCGTCCCGACATGAGCGCGAGACTGGCCGACAGTTTCGAGACCGCGCTCGATTTGTCGGGCGGGCTCGCCGTCGTCGAATTCGCCGACGCGCCAAAGGGCCAGAATGTGCTGCTCGCGCCCGTGCAGGCGGCGGCGAACGTCTCGACGCATTACGCGCCGCATCACATTGTGTTTTCGTCGAAATTCGCCTGTCCCGTGTCGGGCTTCACCATCCCCGAGATCGAGCCGCGGCTGTTTTCGTTCAACAATCCCTTCGGCGCTTGTCCGGTTTGCGGCGGCATCGGCCATGAGCAGAAGGTCGACGCCGATCTCGTCGCGCCCAATCCGAAGCTGACGCTACGCAAAGGGGCGATCGCGCCCTGGGCGAAATCGACTTCGCCCTATTATCAGCAGACGCTCGAAGCGCTCGGCAAGCATTACAAGTTTCGGCTCGACGTCCCATGGGAGACGCTTTCCGACAAGGCGCGAAACGTCATTCTCTACGGCTCAGGGGACGAGGAGATCCGCTTTTCCTATGACGACGGCTTTCGCGCCTATGACGTCAAGAAGCCGTTCGAAGGCGTCGTCATCAATCTCGAGCGGCGCTATCTCGAAACCGACAGCGAATGGGCGCGCGACGAGATCGGTCGCTATATGTCGGCGACGCCGTGCCTCGCGTGCGAAGGCTTTCGCTTGAAGCCCGAAGCGCTCGCCGTCAAAGTCGCGAGCAAACATATCGGCGAAGTCTCGGAGCTTTCCGTGCGCGCCGCGCTCGACTGGTTTCGCGCGCTGCCCGACGCGCTCGACAAGAAGCGCAATGAAATCGCCTTCCGCATCTTGAAGGAGATTCGCGACCGGCTAAACTTTCTCGTCGATGTCGGCCTCGACTATCTGACGCTGTCGCGCAATTCAGGCTCGCTGTCGGGCGGCGAAAGCCAGCGGATCCGCCTCGCATCGCAGATCGGCTCGGGACTGACCGGCGTGCTCTATGTGCTGGACGAACCGTCGATCGGGCTGCATCAGCGCGACAATGACCGTCTGCTCGACACGCTGCGGCGGCTGCGCAATCTCGGCAACAGCGTCATCGTCGTCGAGCACGACGAGGACGCGATTCTCGCCGCGGATTATGTCGTCGATGTCGGACCCGGCGCCGGCATTCACGGCGGCAAAATCGTCGCGCAAGGGACGCCGCAGGAGATCATGGACGATCCCGCTTCGCTCACCGGGCAATATCTGACCGGCGAGAAGCAGGTGATTCTTCGTCACAAGCTGCGCAAGCCGACGGCCGGCCGTTGGCTCAAGCTCTTCGGCGCGCGCGGCAATAATCTTAAGGACGTCACGGCGGACGTGCCGCTTGGCCTTTTCACCTGCGTCACCGGCGTCTCGGGCGGCGGCAAGTCGACGCTGATCATCGAAACGCTCTACAAGGCCCTGGCGCGGCGGCTCTCCGGCGCGCATGAGCACCCGGCGCCCTTCGATCGCCTCGAAGGCTTGGAGCAGATCGACAAGATCATCGACATCGATCAGTCGCCGATCGGCCGCACGCCGCGCTCCAATCCCGCGACCTACACCGGCGCCTTCACGCCCATTCGCGAATGGTTTGCGGGCCTCCCCGAGGCGAAGGCGCGCGGCTATGCGCCGGGACGCTTCTCCTTCAACGTCAAGGGCGGGCGCTGCGAAGCCTGCCAGGGCGACGGCGTCATCAAGATCGAGATGCACTTTCTCCCGGACGTGTACGTCACCTGCGACGTGTGCAAGGGCAAGCGTTACGATCGCGAGACGCTTGAAGTGAAATATCGCGAAAAGTCCATCGCCGACGTGCTCGACATGACGGTCGAGGAGGCGGCGACTCTGTTCAAGGCGGTGCCGTCGATCCGCGACAAGATGGAAACCTTAAAACGCGTCGGCCTCGACTATATCCATGTCGGCCAGCAGGCGACGACGCTGTCCGGCGGCGAGGCCCAGCGCGTCAAGCTCTCCAAGGAGCTGTCGCGCCGCTCCACAGGCCGCACGCTCTACATTCTCGACGAGCCGACGACGGGTCTGCATTTCCACGACGTCGCCAAGCTGCTCGAAGTGCTGCATGAACTCGTGGAGCAGGGCAATACGGTGGTCGTGATCGAGCACAATCTCGAAGTCATCAAGACGGCGGACTGGATCATCGACATGGGGCCGGAGGGCGGCGACGGCGGCGGCGAGATCGTCGCGACCGGACCGCCGTCGGAGATCGTCAAGGAGACGCGCAGCCATACGGGGCGCTATCTTGCTGAAGCGATGGCGCGAAAACCATCTGCGGCGGCGCCGGCGAAACCTAAGAAAGCGCGGACGCTTTAAAGCCCCTCACGGTCGCCGCTGCGGCCACGACTTTGCTTCAAAGCAGGAGCCGCCTCGCGGCATGCGAAGCGGCTCATATTCGTTGTGCGGCGTGCCGCCTTTAAGCGTTTAGCCCTTCAACGGCGCCGGACGTTCGTCGCGTTCCGCATCCGCGGCGCGAATCGCCGCGTCATCTCCCAACGCGGCTTCCTCCGCGGCGCGCTTCTTGCCGGCCTCGAAGATGTCGCGCTCAGGCCGCGGCAACACCGGACCCTCCGGGAAGACGAAGCCCAGCGACTTCGCTCCGGTGTCGTCGCCGACGACGACGACGCGCACAGCGCCGCCGTTCTTGAGGCGGCCGAACAGCACCTCGTCGGCGAGCGGCGTCTTGATGTGCTGGTGAATGACCCGCGACATCGGCCGCGCGCCCATCGATTCGTCATAGCCATGCTCGACGAGCCAGCTGCGCGCTTCGTCGGTGAGCTCGATCGTGACGTTGCGGTCGGCAAGCTGCGCTTCGAGCTGCATGATGAATTTGTCGACGACGCGCTTGATGACGTCGACCGGCAGATGACCGAAAGGCACGATGGCGTCGAGACGATTGCGGAACTCCGGCGCGAAAAGCCGATTGATCGCTTCGCTGTCGTCGAGATCGCGGCGCGTGCGCGTGAAGCCGATCGGCGTGCGGGCAAGATCCTGCGCGCCCGCATTCGTCGTCATGATGAGGATGACGTTGCGGAAGTCGATGGTTTTGCCGTTGTGATCGGTCAGCTTCCCGTGATCCATCACCTGCAGCAGGATGTTGTAGAGATCGGGATGCGCCTTCTCGATCTCGTCGAGCAGCAGCACGCAATGCGGATGCTGGTCGATGGCGTCGGTCAGCAGTCCGCCCTGATCAAAGCCGACATAGCCGGGAGGCGCGCCGATCAACCGGCTCACCGTATGGCGTTCCATATATTCCGACATGTCGAAGCGCACGAGCTCGATGCCGAGCGATGTCGCGAGCTGGCGCGCGGCTTCCGTCTTGCCGACGCCGGTCGGTCCGGAGAAGAGATAGCAGCCGATCGGCTTCTCTTGATCGCGCAGACCGGCCCGCGCGAGTTTGATCGCCGACGTCAGCGCCGAGATCGCCTTATCCTGCCCGTAGACGACGCGCCGCAGCGTCTCATCGAGATGCGCGAGAACTTCGGCGTCGTCCTTGGAGACGGTCTTCGGCGGCACGCGCGCCATGGTGGCGATCGTCGTTTCGATCTCTTTCAGTCCGATGGTCTTTTTGCGCTTGTTTTCCGCGACCAGCATCTGCGCCGCGCCGGTTTCGTCGATCACGTCGATCGCCTTGTCCGGAAGCTTGCGGTCATGAATGTAACGCGCCGAGAGCTCCACCGCCGCCTTCAGCGCGTCGTTGGTGTAGCGGATCTTATGGAACTCCTCGAAATAGGGCTTGAGCCCCTTCACGATTTCGATCGCGTCGGGGATTGAGGGTTCGTTGACGTCGATCTTCTGGAAGCGGCGAACGAGCGCACGGTCCTTCTCGAAATATTGCCGGTATTCCTTGTAGGTCGTCGAGCCGATGCAGCGCAGAACGCCCTGCGCCAGCGCGGGCTTCAGAAGGTTCGAGGCATCCATCGCGCCGCCCGAGGTGGCGCCCGCGCCAATCACCGTATGGATCTCGTCGATGAAGAGAATCGCGTTCTTGTGATTCTCGATTTCCTTCACGACCTGCTTCAGCCGTTCTTCGAAGTCGCCGCGATAGCGCGTGCCGGCGAGCAGCGCGCCCATGTCGAGCGCGAACACCGTCGCCCCGGCGAGAACCTCGGGGACCTCGTTGGAGACGATCTTACGCGCGAGCCCTTCGGCGATCGCCGTCTTGCCGACGCCGGGATCGCCGACGAGCAGGGGATTATTCTTTTGTCGGCGGCACAGAACCTGGATCGTGCGCAGCACTTCCGGCTCGCGGCCGATCAGCGGGTCGATGCGGCCGTCGCGCGCCTTCCTGTTGAGATTGACACAATAGGCCTCGAGCGCGCCTTCCTTCTTGCGGCTCTCGCCGTCGCGGCCCTCGCGGCCTTCGCTGCGCTCTCCGTCTTCCTCGACGCCGCGCGGACTCCGGCTGGCGTCCGAAAGCCCCGGACGTTTGGCGATGCCATGGCTGATGAAATTGACGGCGTCATAGCGCGTCATGTCCTGTTCCTGCAGGAAATAGACGGCGTGGCTTTCGCGCTCGGCGAACAGCGCGACAAGAACATTGGCGCCGCTGACGTCTTCGCGGCCGGATGATTGGACGCTGATAATCGCCCGCTGCACGACCCGCTGGAACCCGGCGGTCGGCTTGCATTCATCCGCATCTTCGTTGACGAGGTTGTCGAGCTCGCGATCGATGTAGTCGCGCAAATTCTTGGTCAGGACGTCGAGATCCACCGAACAGGCGCGGAGCACCGCCGACGCGTCGACGTCCTCGACGAGGCTCAGCAGCAGGTGCTCGAGCGTCGCATATTCATGGCGCCGCTCGCGGGCGGACGCGAGCGCACGGTCGAGGGTCTGCTTGAGATTGCGCGAGAAGGTCGGCATGCGCTCGTCCTATTTCTTTTCCATGATGCATTGCAGCGGATGCTGATGCTTCCTTGCAAAATCCATGACCTGGGTGACTTTGGTCTCAGCGACCTCGTAGGTGTAGACGCCGCATTCGCCGACGCCGTGATTGTGGACGTGGAGCATGATGCGCGTGGCTTCCTCGACGGACTTGTTGAAATATTTCCGCAGCACGATCACCACGAACTCCTGCGTCGTGTAGTCGTCGTTCAACAAAAGCACCCGATACATATTGGGCTTGCGCGTCTGAGGACGCGTTCGCGTGACGAGCGCGGTTCCGGCCCCGGGACCGACGTCGCCTCCCTTGCGCGGCTCCTTGGCCGCTCGCGGCGCACTAGCCGCCATCGCTAGCGTTAAATCCTCCGCCGCCACGTCTTCACCCTTTCGATCCTTTTCATGTAGGTCGGCACAGTGGTTCTTTTAGGGTCGCCTCGCAGAATCTGGGCCATTTCCACGGTGAGGGAAATCAAGAATATCGCTAGTTTTGAGCTTTCCCTCCGGCTTGGCAAGGGGTCGCGCGACACGCCGTCGCCGAGTTTTGTCGAAAGCCGCATCAATAAAAAATTCACCTTCGCTAGATTAGCGTCACACCGCTAACCTTCAGGCATTCAAGTGCGTCGACCCCTCGAGCCTCGCCGTTTAAGCCACCCCCGCGCCGGCCTTCCGGCGGGCGTCTGGAGTCTCGCGGCGCTGTCGGTCGCCGCTTGTTTGTGCAGCGTGCTCGGCGCCAAGCTGCTCTCAAATATGTTTGAGCCTCCCGAAGCGCTGGCGCCCGCGGGCCTTTCCCGGGGCGCAGAAGCCGTGCGCGGCCTTGCCAAGGCGGCGCCGAAACCCGAGGCGCCGGCGCCGACAGAACAACGCGAGGCCGATGTCGACCGTTTGCCGACAGGCACGATCCCAGACAGGCGCAAAGGGCGGAAGGCGTTGACGCCTTGCGGCGAAGCTGGCGAAATCGCCGATCATTAGTTTTTGCGACCAACCCTCGCGCGCGACCGACGCGCGCATATATTTATTGACAATCTGGCAATTGCCCTTAAAGCATTCCCGTGGCTATCGCCCGCGCTTCTTTGCGGCGGACCGTCGGCGGGCCAGATAGCCGTTGCGGCGTTGACGGCGATTTCTCTCAACATCCACGCGCGCTTCTTTACGGCTGGCGCGCAAGCGGAATTTCCGCACATGCGAGCCGTAATTCAGGATAATTAATGACATTCGAAGAACTGGGCCTTTCCCAAAAGGTTCTCGCGGCCGTCCAAACGTCCGGCTATACGACCCCCACGCCAATTCAGGCGCAGGCCATTCCACCCGCCTTGCAGGGGCGCGACATTCTCGGCATCGCCCAAACGGGCACCGGCAAGACAGCCGCCTTCACCCTGCCGATGCTGAGCCGTCTCGAAAGCGGCCGCGCCCGCGCCAGAATGCCGCGAACGCTCATTCTGGAGCCGACGCGCGAACTTGCCGCGCAGGTCGAAGCAAGCTTCGCCAAATACGGCAAGAACCATCGTCTCAATGTCGCGCTGCTGATCGGCGGCGTCGCCTTCGGCGAGCAGGAAACCAAAATCATGCGCGGGGCCGACGTGCTGATCGCCACGCCGGGCCGCCTGCTCGACTTCTTCGATCGCGGCAAGTTGCTGCTCACCGGCATCGAAGTTCTCGTCATCGACGAGGCGGACCGTATGCTCGACATGGGTTTCATTCCTGACATCGAGCGCGTGTGCAAGCTGGTGCCATTCACGCGGCAGACGCTCTTCTTCTCTGCGACCATGCCGCCTGAAATCACGCGGCTGACTGAAGCCTTTCTGCATAATCCGATCCGCTGCGAAGTCTCGCGCGCCGCGACGACGGCGACCACGATCCGGCAGGTTCTCGTCGCTTCGCGCGGCCACGCCGATAAGCGTGAGACGTTGCGCAGCCTCATTCGCGACGCCGAAAACTTCAAGAACGCGATCATCTTCTGCAACCGCAAGCGCGACGTGGCGACCCTTCATCGCTCGCTCGTCAAGCACGGCTTTTCCGCTGGCGCCCTGCACGGCGACATGGATCAGCTCGCGCGGATGGCCTCGCTCGACGCGTTCAAGACTGGCGAGGTGTCGCTGATCGTGTGTTCGGATGTGGCGGCGCGCGGCCTCGACATTCCGGATGTGAGCCATGTGCTCAACTTCGACGTCCCGACGCACAGCGAAGATTACGTGCACCGGATCGGCCGCACCGGCCGCGCCGGCCGGTCGGGCGTGGCGATCACGCTCGTCACCGAAGACGACATGAAATATATCGACCAGATCCAGAGCCTCATCGGCAAGGCGATCGACTGGGAGGGGCCGGGCTTCGACGCCTTGCCGCCGCCGATGGAGACGAGCCGCCCGCAAGAGCGCCGCGGCGAGCGCGCCGAACGCGGGCCGCGCCGGGAGCGCGGCCGCCGGCCAGCCGCCGCCGAGCGCGAAACGCCGGTCAACCGCCGGACGCCAGTCGTCGCCGCCGAGCGCGAGGCGCCCATCAGCCGCCGGCCATCAGCCGCCGAACGCGAAGCGCCCGCCAACCGCCGGCCAGCCGCCGCCGCTGAACGCCAGGCCCCCGTGAGCATGGGTCGGTCCCGCGGCGGCCGCGTCAAGGCTGATGGAGAAGGCGTACGGCCTCCGGCCTATGGGGCGCCGGCTGGGCCGCCGGCCGCAGAGCGCCGTGAGCGCCGCCCGCGCCATCATGAAGACGATGGGCCGCCCGTCATTGGACTGGGCGACCACGTGCCGTCCTTCCTGCTGCGCCCGGTGGCGCTGAGGCCGGCGAAGGTCGGCGAAGAATAGGTCTTCCAGCAAGGCTTGCCCGATCCGGCAAGCCGGCCCCGCAGCGGCCTCATCCTTCGAACGGCGCCATTGCGCCGCGAATTTTCTCCGCCTGTTCAGCGAGCTTCGCGTCGTCCGCCATGGTCCCCGGAGGCCGCAAGGCGACGCCGTCCCAACGCGGCAGCAGGTGGAAGTGCAGGTGATAAATCACCTGTCCGCCGGCGCTTTCGTTGAATTGATGCAGCGTCAGGCCGTCCGCGGCAAACGCCTTTTCGATCGCCTTCGCGACATGCTGCACGCGCTTCATCAATTCGCCGAGCGTTTCCGGCGAGACGTCGAGGAGTCCGCGCGCGCCTACCTTTGGAATGACCAGAACATGGCCCTCGGCGCGCGGCATGATGTCCATAAACGCGAGCGAGACGTCGTCCTCATAGACCTTATGCGCAGGGATTTCTCCGCGCAGAATCTTGCCGAAAATATTATTGGGGTCATAGGCGACGGCCATGGGCTGTTCCCTTCGAGCGCTTGCTCCTGAAAGTCATTTTGGCCGTTCCGACGGGCGCTTGCGTCTCAAGGGACGTCGCTCATGGCGCGAACGAAGCGTCGTTTGGCGGCGACAGTCTCGTTCCCACTGAAGAAGGCCGGCAAGGAAAGCAATTGCTCTTGAGGCCTGTCAATCCCCAAAGGCGAAGGCGCGGATATTGGTGAGGCGAAAATCGCTCGCCGGATAAACGCCGAGAATCTCCACTTCCTTGGAGAAGAACTGCAGTTCTTCGAGCGCGCGCGCCATCGCCGGCTGCTCGGGATGTCCGTCGGCGTCGGCGAGAAAGCGCGTCGCGGCGAATTCGCCGTCAACCATGTAGCTTTCGAGCTTTGTCATATTGACGCCATTCGTGGCGAAGCCGCCAAGCGCCTTGTAGAGCGCGGCCGGCACGTTGCGCACGCGAAAGATGAAGGTGGTGATGGTCGACCCCGCGCTCGGCGCCGCCCATTGCCTGGTCTTCGACAGCACGATGAAACGCGTCGTGTTATGCGCTTCGTCCTCGATGTTCTCCGCCAGCACGTCAAGATCGTAGATGTCGGCGGCGAGTCGCGGCGCGATCGCGGCCTTCGTCGGATCGCCCCACTCGGCGACTTCGCGCGCGGCGCCGGCAGTGTCTCCAGCGGTGTGCGCCGCGAGGCCGAGTTGACGGATGGCGCGGCGGCACTGACCCAGCGCATGGACATGGCTATAGACGCTTCTGAGCCCTTGCCGCGTCGCACCCCTGGGCGCCATCAGATGAAAATGGATCGGCAGAAAGTGTTCGCCAAGGATATGCAGACCGGAATGCGGCAGGAAATGATGAATATCCGCGACGCGTCCGGCGATCGAATTCTCAATTGGGATCATGCCGAGCGCGGCGCGCCCCTCGGTCACCGACGCGAAGGCGTCCTCGAAGCTTGCGCAAGGGAGCGGCGTCAGGTGCGGAAAGGCCTGACGGCAGACGAAGTCGGAATTCGCGCCGGGCTCTCCCTGGTAGGCGATATATTGCGTCACTTTGGGTCCTGTTCGCGCGCCGCGGCGCGCAGCGCGTTCAAATCGCGTTCCGTATCCACCGATGGGGCGCCTTTGTCCAGCAGCGCGGCGTCGATACGCATGCCGGCCTCGAGCGCGCGCAACTGCTCGAGGCGCTCACGCAATTCGAGCGGAGAGGGCGGAAGCGCGACGAATCGTTCCAGCGCGGCGCGGCGAAAGGCGTAAACGCCGATGTGCTTCAATCGCGGCCCCTCGCCATAAGGCGCCGGGGCGCGCGTAAAGTAAAGCGCGCGAACCCGTCCAGGCGCGAGCGAGGCTCCCACGAGCTTGACGGCGTTGGGGTCGCCGGCGTCTTCGGCGCGCGCCGGGCAGGCGAGGGTGCCGATGTCGACGGCTGGATCGTCGAGAAGCGCGAGCGCCGCTTCGAGCGCCCCGTCAGCAAGCAAGGGCTGGTCGCCCTGCAGATTGATCACGGCGCCATGGCGGCCTTTCGGGTCGAGCGCCCGCAAGGCTTCTCCGATGCGATCGCTGCCGCAGGCGTGTGCGCCGCGCGTAAGCGCCGCTTGTCCGCCGACCGATTCGATGACGCGCGCGATCTCGGGAGAGTCGGTCGCGACCACGACAGGTCCGAGCGCTGCGGCGCGTGCGCGCTCCCAGACATGGACGATCATGGGCCGACCGTCGATTTCAGCGAGCGCCTTGCCGGGCAGACGCGTCGAGCGTAGACGCGCCGGAATGATGACGATCGGCGCGAGCGCCTGCACTGCGCTAATAGGCGTTGCTATCCTCGGCCATCCAGCCCTTTTCGCTCTTCACGAAATGCAGCGTGCCTTCGCTCGTGTGCACTTCGGCCTTGCTGAATGTCCGGTCGTCGTCGAGGCCGAGAAAGGCGCATGTTCCGCGCTCGCGCTCGTCAGCGCATTTGGCTTCGAAACCCTCGGGAAACTGAATTTCAGCCTCATACATCAATTCGTAAGCGTCGACGTTCTCGCGCTTCACTTCGCGACCCTGCACCTTCTTGAAGGAGACGAGCTTGGCGTCGACGCCGTTCTTCTCCAGAAGATTGCGCAAGACTTTCGCGCCGGTGGCGTCGCCGGGCATATGTTCGCCGCAGGCGGAAAGCGTTAGGGCGACCGAGACGCCGGCCACAAGCCCAAGAACAAAGCGGAATCCAGATGCCATCTACTCCTCCAGCGCCACGTTCATCACGGCGCGATGTTATTGGTTACGCTGGTCGTCGCAACGCCCTCGCAACTCCCCATCTGTGAAATTTCATATCAGATAGTTGCATTTTTGTGCAGCCGGAGTAACGTGACTGCGCCAAATGAGTTGCGCGTCTGGCGGCGTCGAAGGGCCTGTAAGAAGACCCATGGCGTGCGTAAGCGTTTGATGCGTATTCGGCACAACTTTGAATACCCTGCGGAGTGCTCAGGTCCGCCGCATCTCCTGGGTCCGTGGGGTTGGCCGACTGGCGGTGGTTGGAGTGGCCTCCTTGAAGCCATCGTCAGTCGGCCGCCTTCCCCAAGGCGGTTTCTTCTCCAGCCAAAAAATATCGGAGCGTCACTGCGGCGACGCTCCTTCTGGCTAGACCAGCGATTGTGACGAACGCCTCGACAGGGCGCGCGCTTTATCTGCGCGCGCTTACTTGATCTTGGTTTCCTTGAATTCCACGTGCTTGCGCACGACGGGATCGTATTTCTTGAAGACGAGCTTTTCCGTCTTGGTGCGCGCGTTCTTCTTGGTCACGTAGAAATAGCCCGTATCCGCCGTGGACAGGAGCTTGATCTTGATCATGGCGGACTTGGCCATCGCTCATCCCAGTCTATCAGAGAAAAGAAATCGTCCCGGTCGCTGAGCGCGCCGGGAGCGAATTGGCCGGCAACATACGTGCGGCGCGAACGATGTCAAGAAGGCGCGCCGGGCCAGCCTGAGTCCAGTGCGATTCGTGCCTCGTCAAGAGGATACGGCAAAGAACAGCCATAATTTTGTTGGTTAATCCACAAGAGAAGCGGCACATGCCGGAGCGACTCCGGCGCAATACTCGGGCGGGGAGAACTATCTCGTAAGTAGCTGGCGCTCGCGCGCGCCGTCGAGCGCAGCGCCTGCATGTATCGACGTGAAGAAGTGCTTCCTTCGCCTTCACGCGAACGCGCTTGGAGTGAGTAGTATGAGCGTAACACTCGAAAAGCGGCGCAAAGTCGCGGAGTTGGAGAATTTTGAACGGCGGATACTCCAAGAGAAGCGGCGCCTCTTAAGAGAGCTCGAAAGCTTGGAGAAGCCCTTCCGCAACATGCGCGCGATGGGCTGGATCAAGGATGTTTCGAGCGACGTCGCTGGCGAGTGGCGCGCGGTCCAGGGCGCCGCGTCATTCAGGGCGCCGATCTGGTTTTATGTCGTCGCCGGGGCCATCCTGCTCGGAGGCGTCGGCGTCGTCGCGACTCTCGCGCTGAGAGGCGCGCCCGCGCCGCGCGCCGATGGCGCGACGCTGCGTCAGGTCGAAACGCCGACCACGCCGGTGCGGATCGAGCCGCCGACGCCGGCGCCCGCGACGGAGGCCGCGCAAGCCGCCGACGTCGCGCCATCCTCGGCGCTTACGGTTAGCGCCCCGCCGGACGCAATTGCGTCTCCCACGCCGTCGACGCCCGACTCCAAGGAGCTGAAAGAGCGGCTTCTGCAGGCGCAGGCCGCGGCGGAGCCCTTGCCGGAGCCGCTGCCGCCACCCCAAAAAACCGACGTTCCCGCCGCCGCGCCGGCGCTCGGCGCGGTGGCGCTTCCGCCGCTTGATGCGGCGCTGCCGAAAACCGCCTTTGACGCCGCGCCGCCGGTCGATACGGCCGCGACGGCGGAGCCGGACGACGAGGCGCCAGCGGCGCGGACCGCGGCGCGCGAACGCCAGCGCGAGGACGAGCCCGCCGACGAAGGTCGCCGCGCAAAATGCTTCGTCAAGATCGATGGACGGGTTCTCTTCGAGCGCAGCTGCCTGCTGCATCAGCCCAGGCGCTCAACGCTGACGCTCAACGCCGGAGACGACGCCGTTGTTCTCACGCAAGATCATGGACGGACGTGGACGGCGAGCCTCGGCGGTCGCAGCCTCGGCAAGGTCTACCGGACGGGCGAATGCTGGGGCAGGCGCCGCCAGGTCTTCATCTGCGCGAAGGGCGCGTGAAGCGCGCCGGGCCTATCGGTTCTTCGCTCGCGTAGAATCATTGGAGGGCGCGGCGCGCTCGCCGGCAATTTTGGATACAATAGCAGCCCTGCCGTTAGCGGCGGGGCTTTTGCGTTTTCTCGAAGCGCGCGGGCTTTCGCTCACGTTCCTTTTTCGCCCGCGGCGGGGCGCGGCGTTCGCCGCCGCTCACGACTTCGAAACGCAAGGCGCCGGCGATCGGCGCCGCCTCGATGAGCCGCACCTCGATGACATCCGCGAGCCGGTAGCTGACGCCAGAGCGCGAGGTGAGCGCATGCGCGGCTTCGTCATAGGCGTAATATTCACGGCCCAGCGTCGCCGCCGGCACAAAGCCGTCGGCGCCTGTTTCGGCGAGGCGCACGAACAGACCGGATCTCGTGACGCCGGAAATGCGCGCCTGAAAGCGCGCGCCGATCTGGTCGGCGAGATGATGCGCGATGAGCCGGTCGACGGTCTCGCGCTCCGCCGCCATGGCGCGCCGTTCGGCGGCCGAGATGCGCGCGGCGATCTCCGCAAGTTCGCCGACCGGCATCTCCGGCAAGGCGCCTTCGCCGAATTTCAGCGCGCGAATGAGCGCGCGATGCACGATCAGATCGGCGTAGCGGCGAATGGGCGAGGTGAAATGCGCGTAGCGACGCAGATTCAGGCCGAAGTGCCCGTAGTTTTCATGGGTATATTCCGCCTGCGCCTGCGTGCGCAGAATGATCTCGTTGACGATGTTCTCATGCTCCAAGCCCTTCACGCGATCGAGGATCACATTGAAATGCGCCGGGCGCAGCGCTTGGCCCTTGGCGAGCTTGACGCCGATCGTCGCCAGGAATTCCGAAAGCGCCGAAATCTTTTCGCGCGAAGGTTCATCATGCGCGCGATAGATCAGCTGCTGGCGATGCTGCTCCAAGGTTTCGGCCGCCGCGACATTCGCCAGAATCATGAATTCTTCGATCAGCCGATGCGCTTCGAGCCGCGGCGGAATGATGACGCGGTCGAAAGAGCCGTCTTTCTTCAATAGAATCTTGCGCTCGGGCAGATCGAGATCGAGCGGCGCGCGTAGATTGCGCGCGTGCTGCAGCGCTTCATGCGCGGCGTAAAGCGTCCGCAGCACCGGGGCGAGCAGCGGCTTCGTTATCTCATCCGTGCGCCCCTCGATCGCGTCCTGCGCCTGCGCATAGGCGAGCTTGGCGTGCGAGCGCATCATCACGCGATGGAAACTATGGTCGATCTTCCTGCCCTTGCTGGTGACGCGCATGCGCACGGCGAGCGCGGGCCGATCTTCATTGGGCCGCAAGGAGCAGAGGTCGTTGGAGATGCGCTCGGGCAGCATCGGCACGACGCGATCCGGGAAATAGACCGAATTGCCGCGCTCCAAGGCGTCGCGGTCGAGCGCCGAGCGCGGCGTCACATAATGCGCGACGTCGGCGATCGCGACGGTAAGGACGAAGCCGCCGTCATTATCCGGCGCGCTGTCGAGCGCGGCGTGCACCGCGTCGTCGTGGTCTTTCGCGTCCGGCGGATCGATGGTGACGAGCGGCAGATCGCGCCAGTCTTCGCGGCCGTGCAGAGACGCGGGCTGCGCGCGCTCGGCCTCCGCCGTCGCCTCGGCGCGAAACACATCCGGAATATCATGCGCGCGCAGCGCGATGAGGCTCACCGCCTTCTCGCCCGTCACTGAGCCAAGCGTTTCGCGCACGCGGGCGCGCGGCGCGCCAAAGCGCGTCTTGCCGAGAAGATCGATCGAGACGAGATCGCCGTGCTTGCCTGCGCCGATGTCGGCCGCGGCGACGGCGAGTTCGCGTCCCGCCTGCTTCTTATCGATCGGCTCGACGCGGCCGGCGCCGTTCGCTTCGATATGCAGCACGCCGAGCACGCGTTGCCGCTGGCGCGACAGGAGTTTGACGACGCGTCCGACATAGGGCGGCTCGTCCGGTCCAGCGTCGCGGTCGGGCTCGGCGCGAACCAGCGCACGATCGCCGACGCCGGGCAGGGGCTCGCCCGGCCGGGCGCGGCGTGGCGCGTGGATGCGGATGCGCGGCGCCGGCCCCAGCTCGTCCTCGTCCCATTCGACCGGCGCCGCGATCATCTCGCCGTCGCGGTCGCGCGCGATGATGTCGACGAGCGCAACCGGCGGCAGCGTCCCCTTGCGGTTCACGCGCTTGCCGCGCTTTTCCAGGAGGCCTTCGTCCGCCATCTCGGCGAGTAGGCGCTTGAGGGCGATGCGGTCGTCGCCGGCGACGCCGAAGGCGCGGGCGATTTCGCGCACGCCGATCTTGCGCGGGCCGCCCGCCTCGGTTTCGCGGGAGATGAAGGCGAGAATGTCTTCGCGGGAGGGCGCGTGTTTTGCCGCGTGTTTTGCTTTGTCGTCTTTCGCCAAGGGCTCGCTCAAAAGAGGCAAGAAAATCGCCGTTCGACGCGGCGGGCGCGCACTTCAACCGGACTCGGCATCACACATATAGGACGCTGGCGACAAAGTTGAAACGCTGCTTCAAGATCGGCGAAATTCGAGAAGGCTTTCCTCTACTTCGCCGCGGCTTTTTTCGTCGCGGTTTTTTTTGCGGGCGCCTTCTTCGCCGCAGGTTTCTTTGCGGCCGTTCCGGCGACCTTTACGGGCTGGGATTCATCAAAAGGCGTCTCATCGCTGTCTTCGATTTTCTTCTTTGCATTGGTCGGCGCTTTCTTACTGGGCGCTTTCTTGGCAGGCGCTTTTTTTGCCGATTTCTTCGGCGCGCCGCCCTTGGCTTCGATCAGTCGCAGGGCCTCTTCGAGAGTCACGTCCTCGGCCGAAGCGCCCTTGGCCAGCGTCGCGTTGATCTTGCCCCAATTGACGTAAGGGCCGAAGCGACCGGGGCGCACCGTGACCTTGCCGCCCTCTGGATGGTCGCCGAGCGCGCGTCCGCCGGCCGACTCGCCGCCGCCAGCGGCTTTCGCCGCGAGCAGCGCCAGCCCCTCTTCGAGCGTCAACGCCGCGGGGTCGTTGCCCTTCGGGATCGTCGCATTGACCTTGCCCCAGTTCACATACGGACCGAAACGGCCGGCCTTGACGGTCACCGATCCGCCTTGAGGGTGATCGCCCAGCACGCGCGCCGGCTCCGCCGGGCCGCGCGAGAAACGGGAGCCGCCGCCGCCCGACTCCTTTTGCACGATGAGATCGATGGCGCGGTTTGCGCCAATGCTCAGCACGTCGTCGTCGCGGCCGATATTGGCGTAGGTCTTGCCGTGCTGGACATAGGGCCCGAAGCGCCCGATGCCGGCGACGATCGGATCGCCGCTCGTCGGATGTTTCGCGACTTCGCGCGGCAGCGCGAGCAGGGCGATGGCCTGCATCAGCGTCAGATCGTCAGGCCTGATGTTCTTGGGGAGCGATCCGCGCTTGGGCTTTTCGCCGCCTTCCTCCTGCTCGCCCTCCTGCACATAGGCGCCGAAACGGCCGTCCCGCAGCGTGACTTCGGCGCCAGTCTCGGGATTGACGCCCAGGACCTTGACGCCCGGCCGCGCCGCGTCAGCGGCGTCGCCCGTCGGCGGCGACAGGGTGCGCGTGTAGCGGCATTCGGGATAGTTGGAGCAGCCGACGAAGGCGCCGAATTTGCCGACCTTCAGCGAGAGCTGGCCGGCGTTGCACGCCGGACAAAGCCGCGGATCGCTTCCGTCCTCCTTCGGCGGGAACACATGCGGGCCCAGCAGCTCGTTGAGGCTGTCGAGCACCTCGCTGACCCGCAGATCCTTGGTGCCGTCGACGGCCGCCGAGAAGTCGGCCCAGAAGTCGCGCAGCACCTGTTTCCAGTCTATCTCATTATTGGAGACGAGATCGAGCTTTTCTTCGAGGTCGGCGGTGAAGTCGAATTCGACGTAGCGCGAGAAGAAGCTTTCGAGGAAGGCGACAACGAGCCGTCCCTTGTCCTCGGGCACCAGGCGCTTCTTGTCGATCCGCACATAGTCGCGGTCGCGCAGCACGGCGAGCGTCGAGGCGTAGGTCGAGGGGCGCCCGATGCCGAGCTCCTCCATGCGCTTGACGAGCGTCGCTTCAGTGAAGCGCGGCGGCGGCTCCGTGAAATGCTGGGTGGCGTCGATTTTTTCGCGCGTGCATGGCTCACCCTGCGCCATCGCCGGCAGGCGACCGCCGTCCTCGTCCTCTCCGTCGTCGCGGCCTTCCTGATAGAGCTCAAGGAAGCCTGGGAAGCGAATGACCTGACCCGTCGCGCGCAGCTCCAACGCGCGGGCTCCGGCTTTTCTGGCGTCGGTCGCTTCCGCTCCGACACGGGCGTCGATGTCGACGGTGGTTCGCTCCATCTCGGCCGATTCCATCTGGCTGGCGATGGTGCGCGTCCAGATCAGCTCATAGAGCTTGGCCTGTTCGGGTTCGAGATATTTGGCCACTTCCTTGGGCAATCGCGCCGGGTCGGTCGGGCGGATCGCCTCATGGGCTTCCTGCGCGTTCTTGGCCTTCGTCGTATATTTGCGCGGAACCTTGGGAACGAAACGGTCGCCATAGGTCTTTCCAATCACGCCGCGCACGCTGGCGACCGCCTCGGGCGCCATGTCGACGCCGTCGGTTCGCATATAAGTAATGAGACCCGCCGTCTCGCCGCCGATGTCGACGCCTTCGTAGAGCCGCTGGGCGATGCGCATGGTGATCGCCGGCGCGAGCCCGAGCTTTCGCGAGGCCTCCTGCTGCAAGGTGGAGGTCGTGAAGGGCGCGTAAGGGTGGCGCTTGACGGGTTTCGCTTCGACCGAGCGCACGACAAAGGCGGCTGTCTCCAGCGCCTTCTTGAAGTCCTCGGCCTCCTGGCCCGCGCCGATGTCGAGCCGCGAAATCTTCTTGCCGTCGGCGCCGACCAGTCGCGCCGTGAAGGGTTCGCCCGCCTTGGTCTTCAGATGGGCGACGAGCGACCAATATTCGCGCGCGACGAATTTCTCGATTTCGAGCTCGCGGTCGCAGACGAGGCGAAGCGCGACGGACTGCACGCGGCCGGCCGAACGGGCGCCGGGGAGCTTGCGCCACAGCACCGGCGACAGGGTGAAGCCCACGAGATAGTCGAGCGCGCGGCGCGCGAGATAGGCGTCGACCAGCGCCTGATCGATCTGGCGCGGATGCGCCATCGCCTCTTGGATCGCGTTTTTGGTGACCGCATTGAAGACGACGCGCTCGATCTTCTTATCCTTGAGCACGCGCTTCTTGTTCAAAATGTCGAGCAAATGCCATGAGATGGCTTCTCCCTCACGGTCGGGGTCGGTCGCGAGGATGACTTTGTCGGCGCCCTTCACCGCCTCGGCGATGGCGGCGACGCGCTTTGCGCCCTTGGCGTCCATTTCCCAGACCATGAGAAAATCCTGGTCGGGGTCGACCGATCCGTCCTTGGCGGGAAGGTCGCGAACATGGCCGTAGCAGGCCAACACATTGAAATTCTTGCCTAAATATTTGTTTATCGTTTGCGCTTTGGCCGCCGATTCGACGATAACGACATTCATTTCGTGATTATTCCAGGTGGCGCGCCGGCTTGGCGAGCGGCGGAAGATGGTCAAAATGGGCGCCCCCTGTCAAATTGGCTAGCCCGGGGGCCTGAAGGAAAGCTGCGCCATGGAAAAGCCGATTAGGTCCCTGTCGGCCGCAGTCGAGGCGGCGAATGCCGCCCCTCGGGCCAAGCGCTCGAGCTACCCCGACCCGTTCGCGGCGCGGGTTCGAGGACGCGAGAAGCGGTCGCTTGGCGACCTTTTTGGCCTGACCAATTTTGGCGTCAATCTCACGACGCTCGCCCCCGGCGCGCAGTCGGCGCTGAAGCATCGCCACAGCCGGCAGGACGAATTCGTCTTTATCCTGGAGGGAGCGCCGACGCTGCTGCGCGACGATGACGAGATCCTCCTGCGCGCCGGCATGTGCGCGGGATTTCCGGCGCGAGGGCCGGCCCACTGCCTTGTCAACAGAACCGAGCGCGACGTCGTCTACCTGGAAATCGGCGACCGGTCGGCCGGCGACGCGGCGAGCTATCCCGACGACGACCTCGCCGCGGCGCTCGGCCCGGACGGCCACTGGATCATGACGCATAAGGACGGCCGTCCCTATTGACGCGCGTATTCGCGCGACCTGGCTCGCGCGACGTAGCTCGCCGACTTGGCTTGCTCGCCATGACGCCGTCCTGTATGAGCGAGCCCACGCGGCGCACGCCGTGCTAAGGCCTCGTGGCGGAGTGGCTACGCAGAGGACTGCAAATCCTTGTACGGGGGTTCGATTCCCTCCGAGGCCTCGCCTTTCTCACGCGAGAAATGGGCGCCGTCAATTTGAAGGCGCGCGCTTAACGATAGCGCAGATGAAGCGGACCGCGCGGCCCACAGGCGCCGCATTCGGATTCGTTTTCTCCGCAGTTGCGCTATAGTTCGGGGCGACGTCACCATCGAAGAGGGTAACAATGCTGAATGCGTTGATTGCGGATGCGCAGGCGCGGCTGGACCAGGCGCGCCGCGAGTTGAAGTCCGCCGTTCTTGATTTCGACGTCTCGGATGACAGGCTCCTGGAACTGCGGGCCTCGGCGCGCCGCGTCTATGATGAACTCAGCGCGCTTGATCGCAAAAAGCTGAAGAGAGGGATTTTCGGCTTTTTGAAATTCTGGTGACCGCTATGCGGCGCGTCGGCTCTTTCGCCCGCCGACGCGCGCTCCATAATTAATTTAGGAGCGCGCGTTTATCGCGCCGCAGAACGAGGTCGCCAAATGATTAGTCCTGAAACGCCTCCTGGCGCCGAGGTAGTTTGCGTAGACGCGACTGCGGGCCCCTATGGCCATTGCGAGGGCTTGGCCCGTGGCGTGATTTACACGGTCGCGCGGATCGCCCGCGGCATCGATGGCGGTCACGTCGTCATTCTTGGGGAAGTGTCGCCCTGGCGAACTTATGCGCCTCCCTGGGGCGTCGTCGAGGTTGGTTTCGAGCTTCGCCGCTTTCGCTATCTCGATATCCCTGACGAATTGACAAGGCTTCTGCACGAAACGCAGTTGGAGGAGGTTTAACCTTCTCGCGTCATTGCGCCGCCGGTCCGTCCTGCGGCGGCGGATCCAGTCGCGGCAGCAGCGGAGCGGCCGCGTCCGAGCGGCGGATGAAGGCTTGCGCGTCCAGCCCCAACGCAAGTTCGTCCCAGGGGCCGGAGAGGTCGAGGGCGATGCTTGGCGCCGACTCGGTGGCCTGGCCGGCGCTGTCGGCTTCGCGCGCAACGGCTCTGACCGAGAGACTGCGCTCCGGGAGGCGCGCCGAGCCGTTGAAGGCAAGCGTAAACCCAGATCCTCGCGCGGCGCCTTTGGCGATGTCGGCGACGCCGTTTTCTATCTTTACGGTGGCGCTCGCGGCGTCGAGCGTCGAGCGGCCCGAGCGGATGTCGACGGCGCTCGATAACGGCCGCGTCTCCAATCGGCGCAGCGCTTTCTCGAGATCGACGCCGGATATCTCTCCGTCGACGAGAGCGACGCTGGCGCGCCCGTTCAGGCTCTGCATCAGCGTGGCCATCCGGTCGCCCACGCCGTCGACCGCGAGAGTCGCGTTAAGCGCTCCCGCCAGTACAGGTTTTCCAAAAGCATCCCAGAGCAGCGGGCCTGCTTCGACCGCCGTCGTCTGCGCATCGGCGCGCAGCGCCAGCCCGTCGGGCGAAGGCGCGATCGAGGCCCGAACCTTGAGTCCGCCGCGATAGGCGTGCGCCTGGGTTATCGCGAACTCCGCGGCGCCGTCGCGTAAAGTGACTTCGATCGCGGCGTCTTCGACCTTGAGCCGGCCAAGTCTGGCGTGGCCGACGGTAAGATGCAGATCGACGTCCGCGCCGGAGAGGTCCGGCAGATTGAACGGCTGATCGCTCCACTGTCCGTTCGCGGCGATAAGCGGCGGCGCGTCGGCGAGAAACGGTCGCAGGGAGAGGAATTGGCTTTGGAGCGCCGCGGTCAGCGTCGGCCGGCCATCCTCTTTCTGCAGGTCGATATCGCCGTGAAATTCGTTTCCGTCGACAAATAGATGTGCGCCCTTGAAGTGCGCCTCTCCGGGCGCGAGCGTCGCTTGCGCGGAGAATTGCGCGTCAGCGAAGGGGCCGGGTAGGGGCGCGGCGACGCCGAAGAGCTGTAGCGTCTGTTGCGCCGAAGGCGCACTGGCCGCTGCGCGCCCCTCAAAGCGGGCGTTGGCTCCGAGTTGTCCCACGCCTTGCGCTTCAGCCCGAAGGCTCTTGCCGTCAAGCCGGCCCGTCACAACGGAGGGCTCTCCGCGCAACAACGCTCCCGGACGCGCGACCCATAAGATCGCCTCGAGCCGTTCGCCGTTGAAATCGAACGCGCCGGTCAGGGCCGCCGCCTCGCCGATGCGGCGCCATTCAAAATTCGCGTTGATTCGCTCCAGCGCATAGACGCGGCTGCGGTAGGTGATCCGTGCGTCGCCGTCGACGATCGACACCACGCCAAACCGCACGTTATCGGCCGCTGCGGCTTCGAGCGTCGCCGGCTTTGCGGCGGCCGCTCGGGCGGCTGCGCCGGGCGCGCCGGCCGGCTTTCTGTCAAGATCGATGTGGGCGCGCGGCCGTACGAGCTTCACCGACGCGACTCTGAGGCGCCCCGCGATCAGCGGCAGAACGTCGACGTCGCCGCGCAGCTCACTTGACTCGATGAGCAGCGCGCCATTGCGGTCGGCGAAGGCGACGCCTTCGACCGCGATGCTTGGACGCGGAAAGAGCGAGAAGCTCGTTCGGCCGCGCGCGGCGACATAAAGCCCCGAAGAGCCTTGGAGCTGATCGGCGACGGCGTCCATGAGAGCGCCGGGCGAGAACAGCCACGGCGCAACAACGGCGGCGATCGCCGCCAGGACTGCCCCCGCCGCCAAGGCCGTCGCCAGCAGCCGAAGCGCAGCGCCTGAAGGGCGGCGCGCTCTCAGCGATGTGGAGGGCTTGTCGGTTATGGCGGAGGGCTGCAGCCGCGTGCTCCTGAAGCGAGTCTTGAGACGTCGCTTGTCGCGGCCAAGGGCGGCGATATAGTGGCGAAACGCCGAGCCTAGCGCTCTTCGGCGCGCGACAGTTCGCTGCGGAGCGCGGTCAGGATCTCTTCGACGTAGAACGGTTTTTCGACCATGGCGTGCTCAAGATGCGCCTCGGGCAGACCTGCGCGCCCGCACCCCGTCGTGAAAATGAAGGGGCAGCCGCGGGCGGCGAGCGCATCGGCGACCGGATCGATCTTTTCGTGGCCGATATTGACGTCGAGCAAGGCCAAATCGACTCCGTCCTCGCGGGATAGCCGCACCGCTTCGTCGACGCTGCGCGCCATCCCCGCGATAACTAAGCCGAATTCCGCGAGCGTCTCTTCCAGCGCCAGCGCGATATAGGGATCGTCTTCGACAATCAGCAGCCTTCGCCCGAGCAAAGGATCGCGCGTGCGCTGGGAATCATCGCTTGGAGCGGCCGAAGAAGAAAGGCCGGAGCTGGAAACCGACATGGATAAATGGTGGGGCGGAATGCCGCAGTTGTCTAGCTTTCGGGCGGCTTTTGCAGCGAATTTGCTGCGAACATGGCGAACGCCGCCCAGACGGCGAGAGCGCACCAGCTCAGGATCGTCAGCCCGCCGCCGATCGGCGCGGCGAGAGGAAACAGCTTCCCCGATAAAAAGACTCGGGCCGCAAGGTCGCCCGCGAACAGCGTGACCCCCGCCTGGAGCGCCAGCGCGATAGCGGCGAGCCAATTCGCCTTTGGCCGCAGCGTCGTGCGCATAAGCGCCGCAAGGCCGACGCCGGCGGCGGCGTGGATCATGAGAAATTGGCTTGCGGTCGCGAGAAAGGGACTCGCGTCGGCATGGGCCGCGGCGGCGGCGAGAGACACGCCGGCCGCTCCTTGAAGAGCGGCGATGGTCGCGATGGCGAACGACAGTCTCAATGGCAAACTCCGTTTCGCGCTCCGCTGGACGGCGTTCTCAGCCTTAAGGAGAGTCGCAGGCGTCATCGCCCAATTATAGACCTCGAGCAGACTCGACCAGCGTTCTTCATGAGCATCGACCCGGTCAGTCGTCGTGCCGCAGACGGATTGACATCTGTGTCCAGGCTTTCGTTTCACACTGCGACGGTCAAGAGAAAAACGTCTCTGCACGAAAGGTGAGATGAGCGTTATCGACGGCGCGAGCGCACAGCGGCCCCGCTCGGCGGCGACATAAGGCGGCGCTCTCGCAAAGCAGGCCGCGCTTTCCTATATTGCCGCATGAAAGTTTGCGGGAGAGAAGAATGAGCGCAATGGGCGTCGTGATTTGTCTGGCGATCGCCGCCTCCGCCGGCCTTGGCGTGTATCTGCGCATGCGGCAGATGGCGACGGTAGACGCCCATCGCGATCAGGTGCCGGCGGATTTCGCGCAGGAAGTCACGCTCGACGATCATCGCCGCGCCGCCGAATATACGATCGCAAAAACAGAATTTTCTGTCGCGGAAATGATTTTCGACGCCGCGATTTCTATCGCCTGGCTGGCGCTGGGGCTCGCGCCGCTTTATGCGGCGATCGCCGCCTTCGTCGAACCTGGCCTTGTTCGCAGCGTTCTTTTCGTTCTCGTCTTTGGCCTGATCGGCAATTTGATTGACATGCCGTTCGCCGCAGCGCGCGCCTTCTGGCTCGAAGAAAGGTTCGGATTCAATCGGCTGACGCTGCAAAAGTTTCTCGTCGACCAAGCAAAGTCCGGCGCGCTGGAACTCGCCATTTCGACGCCCTTGCTCTTCGGCATGTTCTGGCTTCTGGGCGCCGCGCCCGACACATGGTGGCTTATCGCCTATGTCGCCTTCATCGCCATCGCGATAGCGATGACGGTGCTATATCCGACTCTCATCGCGCCGCTCTTTAATAAATTTTCGCCCCTTGAAGACGGCGCCATGAAGCAACGTATGGAGGCGCTGCTCTCCAGATGCGGCTTCGAGTCGAAAGGCCTCTTTGTGATGGACGCCTCAACGCGCTCCACGCATGGCAACGCTTATTTCAGCGGCTTCGGCAAGGCCAAACGCATCGTATTTTTCGACACGCTGCTCGAGAAACATTCGCCTGACGAGATCGAATCGATTCTCGCGCACGAACTCGGCCATTTCAAATTCGGCCATGTGCGGCAGATGCTGATGCTGGCGGCCGCGATCACCTTCGTCGGCTTCGCGGTGCTGTGGTGGGCCTTCGGCTCGGATGTCTTTGCCGGCTGGTTCGGCCTGCCGAACGACCCCGGCGTCGTGCTCGTCGCGCTGCTGCTTGCGCGAGAGCCGATCTCGCATGTCCTGTCGCCCTTGCTCGCGTGGCGGTCGCGCCGGGCGGAGTTCGAAGCCGACGCCTTCGCCCGCGATATCGTCGGCAAGGAGCCGATGATCTCGGCCCTGACGCGGCTGACGCGCGACAACCTCGCAACGCTGACGCCCGACCCGCTCTACGCAACCTTCTATTTCTCGCATCCGCCCGTGCCGGTGCGGGTCGCGCACCTGCGCGCCGCGGCGTAGCGAGCGCGACGCCCGTCGGCCGCGACTTCGTCGCGGCGGCGATCCCTTCGTTGTGATCGATCACCGCGATAACGCCGTCGCAGGGAACGACGACTGACCTGTCGGGCGGCTCGGCGCGATGGCGTTGCGATGCGGTTGGTGAGAAGCCAATCGCGCAAAGCGCTTACGGTGACCGCATCGTCAATTTGGCGGGATTGATCTTTGGGAGATCAGCGCCTGTAAAGACCAAGGCGCGGAGAGCCGAGCTTGCCGGCGGTCTATGCCCGTGCGAATGAAAGAATCGCCGATGGCGGTCGCCGAGGTGGAACCAAGAGGTCGGAGCGTGAAGGCTTCTCGACGCGAGTTCGCCAAATTGGTCACCGCGAGCGGCATTGCGCTCAGCCTGTCGCGTCTCGCCCTAGCGAATGAACCTGGATTCGCCGCACGCGAGACGCTGCCCGGAAGACAACGCTGGAATCCGGCCGCCACGGGCGCGGGTCGGATTGACGGAGTCGCCAAGGTCACAGGAGCGAAGCTGTACGCGTCCGATTTCCGCGCCGCGGATCTCCCGGGATGGCCGGCGCATACCGCGCACGCCATGCTCATCCGGACGGCGAACGCCACGCACATATACGAAGGCCTCGACCTCGCGCGCTTGAGCGGCTTGCTGAAGCCTTCCGTGGTCGTTACCGCGACTGATCTCGCGCGCATCGGCGTCCGCGTTCCCAAATTCTATTCCGGCGACCTGTTCTGCCCGATTGGCAAGACGCCATTGTACCTCGGTCAGCCGGCGGCTCTGTTGATTTATGAAAGCTTCGACGCTTTCGATCAGGCGCGGCTCGCGTTACGCAATGAAGCGCTCCTGAAATTTGGCGCCGAAACCGGTCCCGTCGTCGAGCGCGATTACGGCGCGTTCCGTTTCACGCGCATCGCCGGCGCAACGCCCGACGCGCCCGACGTGTGCTCGCCGGTCAAGGATGGGTGGGTCAGTCCGGGGTTCTTTCAAGATGGGGGCCGACCAATATGGGCGCGGCTCCCCGTGCCGACGGGGGCCGCCTATGTTAAAACGGCAGACTACGGCGAGCAGATCCGCGCCGAACTAGACGCCAACGCTCCAAGCTTTCTCGTTCTCGACCGCGCATTCGAGACCCAATCCGTTGATCCAATGTTTCTCGAGCCGGAATGCGGTCTCGCTTGGTACGACGCCGATCGCAAAAACCTGGAGCTCGTGCTCGGCGTGCAGTCGCCGTACGACTCCGCAACTTCAGTCGCAACTCTTCTGGGCAACGCCCGCGCAAGCTTCAAGCCGGCGCACATCAATGCGCATTTCGCCTATATGGGCGGCGGATTTGGCGGGCGCGATCATACGCCGTTCCCGCTTTACGTCGCGCTGGCGGCGATGTTCCTTCCCCGTCGCCCCGTGCGGCTCGCCCAAGATCGCTATCAGCAGTTCCAGGGGGGAATTAAGCGGCATGCGTTCAAAATGCGCACGCGCATCGGCGTTGATCGAGCGACAGGCAAAATTTCCGCATTCGCCGCTGACCATGAGCTGGATGGCGGCGGCCTCGCCAATTATTCGGCCAGCGTGGCGGCGGTTTCCGCAAACGCCGCGATAGGCATCTACGATGTTCCAAAAGTCGACGTCACCACCGTCGCGCTGCATTCACGCGGCGTGACGGCAGGGTCGATGCGGGGCTATGGCACGCTGCAGACGATGACGGCGCTGGAAGTGTTGATTGACGAGGCGGCGTCGACGCTGGCGATCGATCCGATCGAATTCCGCCGACGCAACGCGTTGAAGACCGGCGGTCGGACAATGGCGGGGAACACGTATGACGTCGTGGTTCGCACGCCCGAGATCCTGGACCGACTGGAACAGCATGCGATCTGGCGACACCGCGCCGAAGAGAAGGCGCGTGGACGGCGCGCAGGGAGCGTTGTCGGCACGGGCGTGGCTTGCGTCACCAAGGATTACGGCAGTGGAGCCGACACTTCATTGTCGTCGGTGGACATTGACCCAGAGGGTCGGATCTCGATCCACTGCGATCACGTCGAGATGGGGAACGGCATAGGGACGGCGCTTGCGAACCGGGTCGCGGCCCATCTCGGCGCCGTCGCCGACGAAGTCGCCGTCGCGGAAGTCGACCGCTTCGCCGCGCTCGGGCTCGTCACCTCCGGCGACCCTTATACGATGGACCAGGCGACGCAGGACGCCGCGCAACGCGATCCGCGCTGGGTTCCGGCGATCAGTTCGCCAACCAGTTCCTCGATTGGCGCACACGTCGGGACTCATTCGGCGTCCGAAGCGGCCCGCGTCATATATCGGTTCGGCTTGTGGCCCGCGGCGCTCGAACTGTGGGGACTCGCGCCAAACGATCCGAGAGCCGCGAAATGGGACGCGGCGCGTTGGGAGCGGGGACGGCTCACGATGCCAGAGTTGAGACCCTTGTCGCTGTCGGAGATCGCCGCAAGGGCTCATGCGCGCAAAGGCGTGACAGCGGCGATGGCGCACAGCTTCTCGCGCTGGTCATGGTCGAAAGCGACCTTTGCGATCGGCGGAGAACCGTGGACGGCGGACATTGATGCGCTGGCCGTGCGAAAAAGCTCAGGAAAATTCGTTCGCTTAGATCGCGTCGACGTCAAATACCCGCCCACCGTGTTCAACCGGATCGGGACCTCCTACACATCGCTGTGCGGCGCGCTGGTCCGTGTCGAGATCGAGCGCGCCACCGGCGCCTTGCGCATCGACAGGGCATATACTGTCCTCGAATGCGGTCGCGCGCTGACGCCCGAAATCGTGCTTGGCCAGGCGCAGGGCGGGTTCGCGATGGGCGTCGGCTACGCGCTCCTCGAATCGCTGCCGCTTTATGAAGATGGACCCGGCAATGGGCAGTGGAATCTCGGGCAATATTTGATCGCGCGCGGGTCGGACCTGCCTTTGCAGGGACTCGAGGTCGACGTGTTGCCCCCGCTGCCGAACGATCCGCCAAAAGGCATGGCTGAGGTCGTCATGATTCCCATCGTTCCCGCGTTGTTGAACGCGATCTTCGACGCGACCGGGCGTCGGTTCCATGCCTTGCCGGTGACTCAACAAATGCTCAAGGGAGCGCTCGCGTGACGACTGTGCGCATGAAGATCAATGGGCGCGCATATGGCCCGGTGACGGTGCGCGACGAGCTGACCATGAATGACTTCTTGCGCGAGCGCCTCGGACTCACCGGCACCAAATTTGGCTGCGGCGCCGGGCAGTGCCTCAGTTGCGCAGTGATCATCGACGATCCGGACGGGACGAGCCACACCAGCCCAACCTGCATCGTTCCGGCGGCGAGCTTCAACGGGAAATCCATTCGGACCGTGGAAGGCCATGCGACGAACGGCGAGCTCACTGCGCTGCAAAGATCGTTCATCGACCATTTCGCGTTCCAATGCGGCTATTGCACAGCCGGCTTCTTGAACGAGGGACAGGTTCTGCTCGAGCGTTTGGCGAAGACGCCGGTGGCGCGCGACGATCTCGAGAAAACGATCGCTGACGCGTTTGACGGGCATCTGTGCCGGTGCACGGGCTACATCAAATATCACGAGGCGGTGCGCGACGTCGTTCTCGCCGATCCGGGACGATATTTGACGTAGCGAAACGGCGTTTCGCAGGAGTGCGGTGCAGGAGGGGGACCGAAGATGAAATTTGCGGTTCTCGCAGGGGTCGTGGGGCTGACGACATGCGTGACGTGCGACAGCCGATCGGCGACGCTCGCGACTCCAGAAACATTTGCCGGCATCGGCGACGCCGCGACGCGGTCCGCGGCTTTGTTTACCGAGCTTGGCAAAGTCCTGACCAACCCGCGCTGCGTCAATTGCCATCCCGCCGGCGATCGCCCGCATCAGGGTGAACTGGGCCGGAGTCACCAGCCGCCGGTCGAGCGGGGACCGGATGGCCGAGGGGTCACGGCGATGCGCTGTCCGATCTGCCATCAGGACGCCAATTTTGATCCCGGCCGCGTTCCCGGTCACCACGAATGGCGTCTCGCGCCGCGTGAAATGGGCTGGGAAGGCAAATCGCTCGGTGAGATCTGTGCGCAGATCAAGGATCAGGCGCGCAATGGCGGCCGTTCGCTGGACGCGCTTGCACGTCACATTGGCGGCGACACGCTCGTAGGCTGGGCTTGGTCGCCCGGATTTGGCCGCCGGCCCGCGCCGGGAACGCAGAAGGAGGCGGGCGCGCTCGTCGAAGCTTGGATCAACACCGGGGCAGTGTGCCCGAAATAGCGGAGGACATGCGAACCCTGTGCGCCTTCCGGCGGTGATCGCACGACGCCCCGGATCTATCGTCGACACAGTTGCCCGTCCGCGCAGCGCCTTTGCGGTCCTCATCTCATTGGAGAGTCTCATGATGCCCACCACGCTCACGACACGCCGTCTCTGCACGCTGCTGTCGTCGGTTGTCGTCTTTGGATTATCGGCTTCGCCCGCGCGCGCGACGGAGTCGCCAAGCTACTTTACAGGACTTGTCGGCGTCGAGACGGCCAGCCCCGCCGACATCGCCAACAAAAATATACTGCAGCTGAATACGACGATGTTCCAGCTGTATGGCGACGCCGCACAGATCTTCAAGAAAAACATCCTCGCGAAGCATCCGGTCATTCTCGGACTGTTTTCCGGCGCCGGAGGGCGGTTTATCCTTTATCGTCCCGGCATGGCGCCGATTGAGGCGCCGCAGGCGCCGATCGTCTATCAGTTGCTGAAATCGGTTGGCCACAGCACCATGGCGTTGGCCGAAGTCGTCGTTCCGTATCTGAACAGTCCCAAGGACACGACATGGCGCGCCGCGTTGGCGGCGTATAGGAGCCGCATGCAATCCGCGCTCGACACGCTTGACGCGAGCGGAATGCAAAAAGACTGGCGAACAAACAATCGAAGCATTCTGCGAAACAATATCGCCTTCATGGACGAGTGCCTGAAGAACAATGCGATCTCGGCGGAAGGCCTGCAAAAATTCGCCAAAACGCAGTCGCCGCTGCTGAAGAAAAATATCGCTTGGGCGGCGCAGACCCAGGTCGCCCATTGGATGGATGTCATCGGCGGTTGGAAAGAGATGCTTGGCGCCGACTGGGACAAAACCTATGCGGCCAGCAATACGATCTATGTCGCCCGCCAGAACAATGTCCTGTTCAGCGTGCTCGCGCAATTCTTCGGGCCTGACGCCATCAATGATCGCTTGATGCTGATCGAGACGATCTCATTCACCACGACGCCCGACGATATGCTGGAGTCGCTGACGCGCATCATCGCCGACCGATCGGTGGGCGCCGCTTTCTTTGGCGACTACCATCTCATGGATTTCGAATTGATGGGCGGAGACGCACGGCAAGCGATCATCGACGAAGACGCGAAGCGCAAGATGAATGTGGTGCTGCCGCCGCAAGTGCCGTTCGGCTCGCGTCAATGGCCGACGCTGATCACGCCGGGGCCCGGCGCTAAGAGCTTGAGCGATCTTCCGTGAACCTGAACCCCGCAGCCGCGATCACGGCGCGGAAGGCTCCTGAGTTTGGCCTTCTCGTCGGAGTTGCGCTTCTTTTTGCCGCCCTGCTTCCGCTCGAGAGCAGTGCGCAAGATCGCATTGACCCCGTCACGGGCTTCGCGCGCGAAGCGATTCACACCGCCGCCTGGCCCGCCGGCAAAAATGTCGCGGTGAGCTTTGCGTTCTTCGTGGAGGAGTTCGGCTTCGGCCAAGGTCCGATCTTTCGTCCAGATCTTGCGTCGCGCAAGCCTGACCTCGTGAACGAGGCGTTCCGTCAATATGCGATCGACTGGGGCGTTGTCCGCGTCGGTCGGCTATTTCAAGAACTCAATGTGCCGCTCACCATCGTGGTGAATGCGGAATTTTTCGGCAGGCGCCCATCGGTATGGAAGGAGTTCCGTTCGATGCTGCCGAACGCGCCCATCGTCGCGCACGGCATGAACAATACGAGCCGCATGTTGCCGCTCCGGAGTGGGATCGCTGCGCAGAAGGCCTACATTCGCCGCACATTGGATATCATCGCCGAAGCGACCGGCGTCAGGCCGACGGGCTGGTCGAGTCCGAGCGTCTATTCCAATGGCGACACGATGCGGGCGATGGCCGCAGAAGGCGTCGCCTACACGCTCGACCAGATGGATTCGGATGTCATTTCGCGTTTGAAGACGCCGGACGGTTCGCTCATCCTGCTGCCCTATCCGACCGTAACCGTCGATATGGGGCAATATCTGGCGCGGCTGAAAACGACCCGTGAGATCGAGACGCTCTGGTTAGATTATGTTTCGGAGCTGGCTATTGAGGCTCGCGCCAACCCGGCGCGAGGCGCCACGACTGTGGTCATCGGGATTCATCCCTTTGTCGTCGGCACGCCTGACGGAGCCCTCGCGCTGCGGCGCGTTCTTTTGCGCCTGAAGGCGGACGACGCTGTATGGCTGGCCGACGCCGACGCCATTTTGAAGGCGGCTGGCCTGAAATGAGCGAAGACCGTGGGTTCGGGCGGCTTTCACGCGTATTCGCTCGCTTGATCCCGACCAATCGTCGGGAACAGGCCGCTACGCCGTTTGGCGCGCCCAAGGGGATTCGAACCCCTGTTTTCGCCGTGAAAGGGCGACGTCCTAGGCCTCTAGACGATGGGCGCGGCTGCGCGGCCGCATTGCGGCGGCGCGAGGGCGTGTATAGAGGCGCGGGCGGCGCAAGACAAGGCCGGCTGCGGCGCCAGATCGCCGCGCATGGCGCCGTGTTTGCGCGCCTTCGGGCGAGGCCCTAAAGCATCGCAGCTATGCTCACGATCAACGATCTCGTCTACCGGCTCGGCGGCCGGCTGCTGTTCGACCACGCCGGGGTGTTCCTCCCCGGACGCTCCCGCGCAGGCTTCGTCGGCCGTAACGGCGCCGGCAAGACCACGCTGTTCCGGCTGATCAGCGGCGAAATCGCCCCCGAAAGCGGCGCGATCTCGATTCCCGCCCGCACAAGGCTCGGGCGCGTCGAGCAGGAGGCGCCGGGCGGTCCGACCGCGCTGATCGACTTCGTGCTGGCGGCGGACCTTGAGCGCGCCGACCTGCTGACGCGGGCCGAGGCCGCGCATGATGCGCACGACATCGCCGACATTCAGACGCGGCTCGCCGACATCGACGCCCATTCGGCGCCCGCCCGCGCCGCCGCCATCCTGCACGGGCTGGGCTTCGACGCCGCGGCGCAGCGCCGGCCGCTGTCGGAATTCTCCGGCGGCTGGCGCATGCGCGTCGCGCTGGCGGCGGTGCTGTTCGCGCGGCCCGACCTGCTGCTCCTCGACGAGCCGACCAACTATCTCGATCTCGAAGGCACGCTGTGGCTGGTCGATTACCTGTCGCGCTATCCGGCGAGCGTGATCGTCATCAGCCATGACCGCGATCTGCTCGACGACGTCGCCACTCATATTCTGCACCTCGAACGCGGCAAGCTGACGCTCTATAAGGGCGACTACTCTTCCTTCGAAAAACAGCGGCGCGAGGCGCAGCTCCTGGCAGTCAAGGGCGCCAAGAAGCAGGAAGAGCAGCGCAAGCATCTGCAGGCCTTCGTCGACCGCTTCCGCTCCAAGGCGACGAAGGCGCGCCAGGCGCAGTCGCGCTTGAAGCTCCTCGCCAAGATGGAGCCTGTCGCGGCGATCGTCGACGATTCGGTCCTGCCGATTCATCTGCCCTCGCCCGAGAAGCCGCTGTCGCCGCCGATCATCGCGCTGGAGAAAGCCGCGGTCGGCTATGGCGATCGAATCGTGCTGTCGCGGCTCACGCTGTCGATCTCCAACGACGATCGCATCGGCCTGCTCGGCGCCAATGGCAATGGCAAGTCGACCTTCGCCAAATTGCTCGGCGGGCGGCTGGCGGCCTGCGCCGGGGAGATGGTGCGCGCGGCGAAGCTGGAGGCGGGATTTTTCGCGCAGCATCAGGTCGATGATCTGAATGAGGGCGAGACGCCTTACGCCGTCTTCGCGCGGCTGATGCCGGGCGCCCCCGAGGCGCGCATTCGCGGTCGCGCGGCGCGGACCGGATTTTCCGGCGCGCGCGCCGAAACCGTCATCGCCAAGCTATCGGGAGGCGAAAAGGCGCGACTGCTGCTCGGCGTCGCCACCTTCAACGCGCCGCATCTTTTGATCCTCGACGAGCCGACGAACCATCTCGACATCGACAGCCGCGCCGCGCTGATCGAGGCGATCAACGATTATGAAGGCGCCGTCGTTCTGGTCTCGCATGACCGCTATCTGCTTGAGGCCTGCGCCGATCGCCTGTGGCTGGTCGACGACGGAACCGTGCGCGCCTTTGACGGCGATATGGACGATTATGCGCGGCTGGTGCTGTCGAAATCGCGCGACAATGAGCCGAAGCGCGCGCCGCTCGCGTCGGCGCAGGAATCGCTAAAGGAAGAGGCGGCGAAGCGGGACGCGCCAAAACGCCGCGACGCCGGGCAGGCGCGGCGCAAGCTCGCCGCCGCCGAGGCGCGCGTCGAGAAATTCACGCAGCTTCTCGCGCGCGTCGACGAAGCGCTCGCCGCGCCCGACGCCTTCGCGCGCAATGCGCAGGAGGCGGCGCGGCTCGCGTCGCAGCGCGAGGAGCTCGCGCAGGCGCTTGCCGCCGCGGAAGAACAGTGGCTGGAGCTCGCCGCGGAGGCTGAAGCGTAAGGCTCCCCCATTGCAGCTCGGGGAAAATCTGCTGGTGGTTGAAAACAACCGCTTCCTTAAAGGCGAGGACGAAGATCAAGGCGCTGCGGTCGCCATCGTTCGCGTCAAAGCCGTTCGGCCATTCTGCAAAACCGATATGGCGTCAGCCTGCGCTAGCAGCTTGGAACAAGGTGGCTGGGTGGGAATTGAGTGACGTTCAATCGCTTGCCTTTCCGATGTAATGGCTTGCAAGCGTAAATCCACGTAGTGGAGCTACAGACGATTTCCGTAAGGCGCAAAATTCTTGAATTTTTGCAAGTGGCAAGACCGAGCGGTCAGCCTACCCACTGGGTTTGGTTTTCCGAACCGTAAGGTCTGACGACTTCAGCGAGAGAAACTTATCGGGCGTTTTCCATGTGCCTGGCAGATGCTTGTTCGCCCATTTGCAAACGGCTTGCAGCACAGGCAGCAATTCGGCTCCTTTCTGCGTCACCGCATAGTCGTACCTGATTGGATGTTTTTGATAAGCGCTCTTCGCGATAAGGCCAAATTCCTCCAATCGTACGAGTCGATCTGTCAGCACGTTCGTCGGGATGCGTTCAGGGGATTGAGAAAAATCTCCAAACCGCGTTTTCCCCATTGCAAGATCGCGCATGATGACGAGCGTCCATCGGTCGCCAAAAATATCGAGAGAGGTGGCTATCGGGCATCCCGACCTGAGTTTTTTCAAGGCGCGCATTTTGGCTGACAGTGACTTGCGAATCACAAGTCACTACTCTAATCTAGTGCGGCATAAACGCACAATCGAGGAGGAAATCCAATGCCGGAACCCTTCCAAGGCCGCTGTCTTTGCGGCGCTGTCCATTATGAATGCAACGCCGATCCCCTCATGTCCGGTCATTGCCAGTGCGCTGATTGCCGCAAGAGCAGCGGGACGGGTCATAGCTCGCATCTGGCCGTTCCTCGCGCCTCTGTGACCATATCAGGGGACGTAACCGTCTACGATAAACCGGCTGACAGCGGGCATGTGGTCTCGCGCGCTTTTTGCCCTCGCTGCGGCGCACCGATATATTCGCTAAACGACGCAATGCCCGATTTGATCTTCCTCAGGGCGTCGAGCCTCGACGACCTCGAAGTGTTCAAACCTCAAATGATCGTCTACGCGAGCCGCGGCGCTTCTTGGGATATCTCCGATACAAATTTGCCGCGCTTCGAAAAAATGCCGCCCATGATGAAGGGCTAAGCCCGAATGGCGTCCGACCCCGCTCTTGTTGAACGACTACGAGCTGTTCTCGCGCACCACCGGCACGTCGAAGCGCGCCGCATGTTTGGCGGCGTTTGCTTCACTCTGAACGGCAACATGTGCGTCGGCGTCCACAACGCGAACCTCATTCTTCGTGTCGGCGAAACGCGAGCTAAGGAGCTACTGAGCCGCGAAGGCGTCAAGCCCATGGACTTGACGGGCAAGGTTATGAAGGGATGGGCTACAATACTCCCCGAAGCCATTCGGACCGATGCTCAGCTTTCCAGCTACGCGCAATTCGCGGTCGATTTTGTTGAAACGCTGCCGCCAAAATAGCTCGTCCCAACCAGCCAAGAAGGCCGAGTTTCCTATTCAGCCCCGCCCACGATGCGACGCGCCGCAGCGACTTCGGCGGCAATATCTCTGCGGTCGTTTCGAGCTGCGCTGCGCGTTCAATTTAATGCTCGCCGCTTGCGGAGGCGCTTTCTCCGCTCGATGACTTCGCGCTCCGTGGCGCGAAGCTGGTCGCGCACGGATCAATCGGCGCCTTCGGGATGGCGCCGCAAATAATCCACGACGAAGGAGCCGTCGGCTTGGAGCTTCAAGCCCAATGGCGCGCGCGCAGGAGGCGGCGCGATTGGCGTCGCAGCGCGAGCAGCTCGCGCAGGCGCTCGCCGCCGCTGAAGAGCAATGGCTGGAGCTCGCCGCCGAGGCGGAAGCGCTGTGAAAGAGCCGCCGTCATGGTCTAAGGCCGAAATCTCGCCGCGCAATCCCTTCTCCCGCTTGCGGGAGAAGGTGGCCCTCGCGTTAGCGAGGGTCGGATGAGGGCGGTGGCCGCAACGCCGCGATGATATCCAGCAACGCCGCGCCGCCAATGACGCGTTCGTTCGTCAATCTCAGCACGCGCCACCCATGGGCCGTGAGAAATTCGTCGCGATGGCGGTCGCGCGCTTGCCTTTCGGGCGCTTCGTGCGGTCGGCCGTCGAGTTCGACGATCAAACGCCTTTCGAGACAAGCGAAGTCCGCAATGAAAGGTCCGATCGGAACCTGTCGGCGGAATTTTTCTCCACTGAGGCCGCGTCCCCGAAGATGTCGCCAAAGCAATTCTTCGGAGGTTGTCATGACGCGGCGAAGCGCGCGGGCCTGTCGGAACCGTTCTATTGGCGTATCATCACGCATAATCCGCCCTCATCCGACCCGGCTTCGCCGGGCCACCTTCTCCCGCAAGCGGGAGAAGGGAGTAACCCGAAATCAATAATCATGGGGTTCGAGGAGGATACGTGTCATCGAACAGGAATGGCAATTTGCTCACAATCGCGGGCGCTAGGTCAGCGTGCCAAGTCCGCAAACTCGGGATGGCGCCGCACATAGTCCGCGACGAAGGAGCAGTCGCCCCTCACCTTCAATCCGCGGGCGCGGGCGAATTCCAGGGCGTTGCGAATGAGCTCCGAGGCGACGCCCTGGCCGCGTAGCCTCGGCGGCGTCTGCGTCGAGGTGAAGACCATGACGCCATTGTCGATGCGGTAATAAGCGACCGCCGTGTCCCCATCGACGTCAAGTTCAAAGCGATTGAGTTCGGGATTGTCGCGGACGCTTCCCCAGGGATGTCTGGCTGCAGCCTGGCCCATGCCGGCCTCCTCAAGAGTTCGTGTTCCCGAAATGGGCGCGCGCGGCCAAAAAGGAAGGGCGCCTGCCGCTTGCGTTTTCGGCCGCGCCGGGGTTCAACAGCCTCGCCCGCGCCGTTTTCTCGGGCGGCGGACAGGCTATGCTCGCCGCTCCCCGATTCGCCCAACCGGATTCCACATGCGCCTTTCCCGCTATTTTCTGCCGATCCTGCGAGAGACTCCGAAAGAGGCCGAGATCGTCTCGCACAGGCTGATGCTGCGGGCGGGCATGATCCGACAGGAGTCGGCCGGCATTTACGCCTGGCTGCCGCTCGGATTGCGGGTCTTAAACAAGATCAACGCCATCATCCGCGAGGAGCAGACCCGCGCCGGCGCCATCGAATGTCTGATGCCGACCATCCAGCCCGCCGATCTGTGGCGCGAGTCGGGGCGCTATGACGCCTATGGCAAGGAAATGCTGCGCATCGCCGACCGCCATGACCGCGAGATGCTCTACGGCCCCACCAACGAAGAGATGATTACGGAGATTTTCCGGGCCTATGTGCGCTCATACAAGGATCTGCCGCTCAATCTCTTTCATATCCAGTGGAAATTCCGCGACGAGGTGCGGCCGCGTTTCGGCGTGATGCGCTCGCGCGAATTCTTGATGAAGGACGCCTATTCCTTCGATCTCACGGCTGAAGCCGGCCGCCATTCCTACAACAAGATGTTCGTCGCCTATCTGCGCACCTTCGCGCGCCTGGGCCTGACCGCCATTCCAATGGCGGCGG